>Ga0126369_10003543_pt1 | contig 11278 bp, 9 predicted proteins | sample PanSoiMetaPlot_1_FD_109646 | JGI IMG/M metagenome (GOLD analysis project Ga0126369, IMG submission 109646) | Tropical forest soil microbial communities from Panama - MetaG Plot_1 | ecosystem: Environmental > Terrestrial > Soil > Tropical forest > Bulk soil | place: Panama | collected 2016-02-17
ACTTCGATCCGCACGGCGCGCCGCCGCGTCCACCTGTACGCACGACCGAGGATTATTTACGCGAGCGGGAGCGCGGGAAGGGGGACGACAAGCTGGAATAGGCAGCCGTTATTTCTTCGTCGCCTTCTCCAAGAACTTCACCAACGCCTCGCGATCGTCCGCCGATCCGATCCGCTGCTCCGGCATCTTGGTGCCGGGCGTGTAAGCGGCAGGCCCGACTTCGAACAGCTTGGCGACCGTCTCAGGCGTCCACACGATCTCGAGATTCTTCAGCGCCTCTGAGAAGCGATAGCCGGGCAGGGTCGCGATGCGGCGCCCGAACAGCCCGGCGAGCGTTGGCCCGGCGCGGTTGCCGTCATCCGCGCTCAAGGTGTGGCAGGCAATGCAAGCGCGAAAGACTTCGGCGCCATGATCGCCGGCGTAGGCCGCGAGCGGATCGTCGGCAGCCCCGAGCGCGACCGAGCCGAGGGGATCGCCAGTCGCCGCATTCCAACGGCGGATCATGCGGTCGGCACCCCCGGTCAGCAGCGTATGATTGTCGGGAAGAAACGCCAGCGACCAAACCGGCAGGCCGGGGCCGATCAGGGTGCGCGCGAGAGTGTGCGTCTTGCGTTCGATGATCGCCACCGAGCCGCGGATTCCGGCCGCCGCCACCAATGCCCCGTCGCTGGATATCGCGATTGAGATGATCGGCGTCGGCCCTGTTTCGATCCCGCCGATGATATCCCCGCGATCGCTCAGGAAATAAACCTTCCCGTCGGCGCCTCCAGCCGCGATCTCGCCGTTCGGCGCCACCACGATGCTATTGAGCGGCGTCGGCACCGTGACGATGATCGGCTCGACACTTCCCGTTAGCGGCCAAATGCGCAGCGTCGCATCATAGCCGACGCTCACGAGGGCGCGTCCGTCCGGGGTGAATCCAACGCCATTGACGTTCTGCTGGTGGCCCTCGAGCACCCGTACGCCATCGCCCTTGAGCGACCAGAGCCGCACCGTGTGATCCCACGATGCCGATGCAAGCGTCGTTGCGTCCGGCGAGACGGCCAGCGCGACCACTGGCGCTTCGTGCCCTTCGAGCACCTGCGCCGGCCGATCCGCACCGGCGACCCACAGAGCAATGCGCTTGTCCTCTCCCGCGCTGACCATACGTCCATCGCTCAGGAGCGCGACCGCATTCACTGCACCATCGTGAAAGCGCAGCACCTGCTCCGCCGCGTTGCGCGCCAGCGACCAGCGGATGACCGCGGTATCGAAGCTACCGGAAATTGCCGTCGCACCGTCAGCAGACACCGCGAGCGCCCGCACCGGGCCCCCGTGACCGCGCAATTGTGCGAGGGCCGGCGACGTCGAGAGCGTCAAGGCGAGCACGAAGCAAGCGGCACGCGTCATCGGAATCCTGTCAAATCACTCATCGGCAGGACGCATCTTGAGCGCGCGAATGCGCTCACGCACGGACGGATCACGCAGGGCCGCGAGGAAGGCTTGCACCGCCGGGCGCTCGCGCCGGCTCTCCACCAGCAGAAAGTCGTAATGCTCCGGTGCGATTGGCAGGAAGCCCAGGCCGTAAAGCTGCGCCACCGTTTCGATGGCGATGCCCCAATCGGCGCGTCCCTGGGCGACCGCGGCGGCCACAGCGTTGTGGGAGCGCGGCTGATTGGCATAGCCGGCGGGCCGCTCACCGGCGAGCAGACGGTCGATCAGAATCCGGGTACCGGCGCCGGCATTGCGATTGACCATCAGGCACGCGGGATCGGCGAGCGCTGCTTTTAGCGCGTCTTGGGCACCCTTGCCGGCAAAACGCTGATCATTCACGCGATAGACGAAGCCCTGCAGGCGTTGCCAGCCCGGTGCCAGCGCGAGACCGGGTTTGAGCAAATGCCGGTTATAAAGACCGCTTGCGGGATCGAGCAGGTGCACCGGCGCGAGATCGCACTGGCCGCGCTCGGCTGCGGTGACGCCACCCATGCTGCCGACCGCGATCGTGCGCGCCGAAATCCCATCGGCCGCGAGCGCGCCGAGCACCGCATCGATGCCAACACAATGACTGCCCACAATGACCAGATCCGGAGCTCGCGCCGTCTTGCCGATCAGGGCAACATCACTCACGGTCCCGGCATCAAGCATGGAGACGAGCGCGTCGATGGAAAGAAACCCGTCCGCCTGCGCGAACGCAGTCACGGATCCCGAGCCCTTGCCGGTCGGGAACGCGAGCGTGCCGCGTTCGCCGGCGACGAGGGCGACCAGCACGAATTCCTTTCGTCCCAATTCCGATGCGACTCGGACCGGCACTGTCGCAGCGATCTTCTCGACGGTCTCCGCCGTCAACCCGGCGCGGGCGCGGATTACCGGCGATACGAAAGTGTGGAAGGTGAAAATGGCGGAGGTCGGAAAACCCGGCAGCACCGCAATGGGCTTATGGTCCGCGACCGCAAGACACAGCGGCTTGCCGGGCTTCAATGCGACGCCATGGACGAGCACGCCGGGTTTGCCGAGACGGGACATGATCCGGTGGGAGAGATCACCGGCACCTTTCGACGTGCCGCCAGACAGAGCCACCATGTCGCATTCGGCAAGCGCGCGCCGGACCGCGGCCTCGAGCACCTCTTCGTTGTCGGGAAAGGCACCGTACGACACCGGCTCTCCACCGACCTCGGTGACCGCCGCGGCGATGATCGCACCGTTGCTGTCATATACGCCGGCGGATGGCAGCGGCTCGCCCGGCGGCACCAATTCGTCGCCGGTCGAAAGCACGGCAACCTTGGGCCGCCGCACCACCGCGACCTCGCCCCATCCGCAGGCCGCAAGCATGCCGATCTCGCGCGATCCGATGGCCTGACCGCGCCGCAACAGAGTTTCCCCTCGCGCAATATCGGAACCGGCGAAAGCAACGAACTGGCCGGGAGCGACCGCGCGGCGCAGCGCGATCGCCAGACCATCGGCGGTTTCCTCGATGTCGGTGTGCTCGACCATGATCACGGCGTCGGCGCCGCGCGGGATCATCCCACCGGTCGCGATCGTCGTCGCCGTTCCCGGCTGAACCTCAAGTGCGGGCGCGTGACCGCAAGCGATGACTTCGGCATTGAGACGCAGCCGTCGGGGCCCGTTGTCGGTTGCGCCTATCGTGTCCGCCGCGCACACGGCAAAGCCATCAACGCCCGATCGGTCGAAAGAAGGCACATCGATCGGCGCAACGACGTCGGCGGCCAGCACGCGCCCAAGCGACCCGGCAAGCGTCACGGTTTCATTCGGTAGCGGCGTCAGATCGAGATGCCGGTGAAAGCGCGCACGCGCTTCGTCGGCGGAGACCACTTCCAGAAACTGCTCCTGCCTCGCTGCGGCGCGTATCGCAGCAAGCAGGTCCACCGATCTCTGCTTTGCCGTCGTGTCAATCGTCATGGCAATGGTTTCATGAGCACCATGGCATCCGCTGGAACGCCTTCCAGATCTGGGGGAACAAAAATCCACCCATCAGCTTGTGCGAGCGCTTGTAGCGAAAGGTATCCTGACGCCAAAGGCACGGCGCGTCCACCATCCCGCCGCCCCACAATCACTTCAGCGAGACCCACGGTCGACGTGATTTTACGGGCAAGGGTCAGGGGCCATGCAGGATCCGGACCGTCGCCGTCGCGCGCAGCAAGCCTGGCCAGCATGTGGCGACCGAGCACGAGCCACACGGCCAGCGCCGAATCGAGCCGCCCCGGCAGCACCAGCACTGGCCGTTTATCGGCCATACCGAATGCTGCGGTTTCGCCCGGTGTCAGTCCGACGCCGTGGAACTCAACTCGGCCAAGACGAGCAAGCGTCTCGACGCTGTGGTCTCGATCGCCGGTGCCGCTTCCGCCGACGATCATGACCGCATCGGCATCAGCATCGCGCAAGGCCATTTCGACCACGCTCGCCGAAGAAGAAGATGCATCTTTGATCGCAACACCGCCTTCCGCCTCGATCGCGCCGCAAAGAAGCGCCCCGATCGCGTCGATGATGGTGTCTACGCCCTCGCGCGCTGGAACGACACGCACACGCGGCTCGCGGATACTGATGTCGCCGTGGCCGCTCGCCATCAGCACCGCAAGATCGAGCCGCGATATCCGGCGGCCGCCGTGAAAGAACGCTTCGCCGCCGACGATATCGGCGCCACGCGGCAACACGCCTTCACCGGGTGACGCGGGGTGGAGCGCGCTCGCCTTTGCATCGGCGAATTCCACGGCATCGAGCGGAATGATGGCATCGGTGTTCGCCGGCAAGGAATTTCCGACTTCGACCGCCACCGGCGGCTCCGTCAGCACCGCCGGTGCGTAGGAACCTGCGTCCAGTATCGCCTCCGAACGCACCGCCCAGCCATCGCGCAGGGCGAGTGCCCGCGCCGGCAGGGCTTCCGCGGCCACAATACGGTCGGACGCCAACGCGCGGCCGACTGCGCCGGCAGGTGCCGCCTGACGCGGCGCGACCGCCGTCACGCACTGATCGATGCGGTGGATCGCTTCCGGCAGCGGCACGAGGCGCGCTATGCGTTGAGCAATGGGGCGTGCTGCAACCATAGCCCGCAATGTGGGGACCCGATGGCGCTAAGGTCAAGCGAGGAACTTGGGCTGACGCCCGTGACACGCTGCAGCCCCAATGCTAGTGGTCCGATTCTAACATTCGCAACCCTTTGCGGTCTGGCTCTTTTGCGGATGTCAGATTCAAAGGATCACTAGCCAAATCGCAAGTGCTGGTGGAGCTTTGGATTTGACGTTCGCTTCGCGGACCCGCGGCCAAACGGGTAGCGAATGTCAAGTCCGCTCCCACTAGCCAAGCCGCCAATGGCCGAAACCACTCTTAACCTGCGCGGGCTCAAATGCCCCCTCCCGGCGCTCCGCACGCGCAAGGCCCTCTCGCGCCTGCCGGCGGATCATATCGTCATTGTCGAATGCACCGATCCGCTATCGGAGATCGACATTCCGAACCTCATCCGCGAGACCGGCGATCATTTGGAGGACGCTGCCCACCGCGATGGCGTCTTCGTCTTCCGGATCCGCAAACGCTGATGTTAAAGATCTAAGTCTCGTCCACCGCCCTCGCCCTCTACGACGCATCAAGGAACATCCATGTCCGACGCACTGCGTGAAGTCCGTGAACAAATCTCGATTGCCAACCGCATGCTCGCCAACGAAGGCATCCTCGACGCCTTCGGCCACGTGAGCATGCGTCACCCGACCAATCCGGAGCGATTTTTCATATCCCGGCACCGCGCGTCAAAGCTCGTTGATCCCTCCGACGTTCTCGAGTTCACCCTCGATGCGAAGCCGGTGGTTCCGACCGAATTGCGCCTGTACGGCGAGATGGTCATTCACAGCTGTATCTACGTGGCGCGGCCGGACGTCAATGCGGTCTGCCACCATCACTCGCCGACGATCCTACCGTATTGCATTTCCGGCATGGAGTTGAAGCCGATCTATCATCTCGGCGCCGCCATGGGCGCTCACGTGCCGTTCTGGGATAGCCGGGACGACTTCGGCAACACGGCGCTTGTGGTGATCAAGCCGGAAGAAGGACGATCGCTTGCCAAAGCTCTCGGCAAGGACTGGACTGTGCTGATGCGCCGGCACGGCGCGACGGTTGCCGGAACCGACATCCAGCAGCTGGTCTTCCGTACGATCTACACCTGCAAGAACGCCGAGCTACAAAGCCAGGCACATGCACACGGCAACGTCGGCGCGCTGACTCCCGAGGAAGCGGAGAAGGCGAGAGCCTATAATCTTCGCCCAGGCCCCATGCAGCGCGCCTGGGACTATTGGATACGAAGGCTCGAGGAGGCGGAAGCGCTCGTCGCCGCCGCGCACGGTGCCAAGCCGTCGGCGGCCAAAGGTGCGACGAAGGCGAAGGCCGCGTCCAAGAAATCCTCGAGCCGTGGCGCAAAATCCGCGCGCGCCCCGAAACGAAGAACGAGATAACGGGAGGTCTGCGAATTGACCAACCATGTCAGCTTGCCGACAAGCGGGTATCCGGGATGACCACCGCACCCGCCTCGATCGCAATCATCGGCGGCGGCATTGGCGGACTCACGGCGGCGGCATCGCTGCTGCGCGCCGGATTCGCCGTCCAGGTTTACGAGCAGGCCAAAACGCTCGGCGAAATCGGTGCCGGTATCAATATCAGCCCCAATGCGTCACGCATCCTGCATCGGCTCGGACTTGTGGACGCGCTGGGAAAGACCGGCGTCAAACCGCGCACGTTCGACCAGCGACGTTGGGACGACGGCCGTTTTCTGCTTCGCGCGCCGTTGGGGGAGCCGGTCGAGTCGGCATTCGGCGCGCCCTACTACACCTTTCATCGCGCCGACCTGCATCGCGCGATCGCCAGCGTGGTGCCGGATCATCGCGTGCATCTCGCGCATCGCTTTACCCGTCTTGAGGAGCACAGCGACCGCGTCGATGCTTACTTCGACAACGGAGCATCGATTTCAGCCGATGCCCTCATTGGAGCCGATGGCATCCATTCTGTGGTGCGCCACGCGTTGTTCGGTCCGGAAAAGCCCCGTTTCACCGGTTGCGTCGCCTATCGTGGCTTGGTGCCGTCGGATCGATTGACCCATCTCGACCTGGAGCCGACCGCACAAATTTGGTTGGGGCCCGGCCGCCATTTCGTCCACTACCCGGTGTCGGCAGGGCGGATGGTCAATTTTGTCGCCATCAGCGAGACGGATTCCTGGCAGCGGGAATCTTGGGTCGACCGCGGAGAGGTCGCCGACGTCCTCGCGACATACCCGGGATGGCACAGCCAAGTTCTCTCAATCATTGAATTGGTGGACGAGACTTACAAATGGGCCCTGTTCGATCGCGCCCCATTGCCGCGCTGGTCGGTCGGCCGCGTGACTCTGTTGGGCGACGCGTGTCATCCGATGCTGCCATTCATGGGCCAAGGCGGCGCGCAGGCGATCGAGGATGCCGCGACGCTCAAGGAATGTCTGCTGAAGTTTTCCAGCGACATCCCCAAGGCGCTGCGCCTCTACGAGCAAATTCGCCTGCCACGGGCGTCGCGCCTGCAAGGCATGTCGGCAACGAACAAGACCCGCTTCCATCTGCCAGATGGGCCGGCGCAGAAGGAACGCGATGCGACGATGGCAACCGGCGCCACCGATTGGTCCCTCGCCGCCGTCGCCTGGCTCTATGAGCACGACGCAGAGGTCGCTGAGAAACGTTGATGCTCGCGCGGCCTCGCGCGGCGCGACGGCACCGTGTTGCCTGCGCTGAAGATATTACATAGCATGTTATAGTATGACCTGATGACCGAAGCGACGGCGCACCGGCACCTGTGAAAGAGACCGGGGGCTCAGTGCCATCACAAACCTCGCGTGGAACGAACGCATTCCATCGATGGCCATAAGTTCGCGACGTTTTGCATTTGAACTCAGGGGACGCGTCAACAACAGATCTCAACAACAGAATCTAGCGGGAGGACTCGACGTGGCATCTCTAGGCAAATTGGGCCTTTGCGCCGTCATGGCAGGCGGTTTCGCCCTCGCAGGACCGGCGAGCGCGCAGGAGCGGCTCACCGTGTGGTGGGCCAAGGGCTTCTACAAATCCGAGGACGACGCGCTGCTCGAGGTGGTGAAGAAGTTCGAGCAGAAAACCGGCGTAAAGGTCGATCTGTCGCAATATCCGGTGCAGGATATGATCCCGAAGACGGTCTCCGCCCTCGACGCCGGCACGCCGCCCGACGTCGCCTTTGCTGACGTCTACGACTTCCAGGTGACCGGCAAGTGGGCCTTTGATGGCAAGCTCGAGGATCTGTCCGACGTGCTGGAGCCGATGAAGGCGACCTTCGCGCCCAACACGCTCGAGACCACGTACCTGCTCAACGACAAAGCCAAGAAGCACGCTTACTACGCCTCCCCACTGAAGCAGCAGACCATGCACATCCAGTACTGGGTCGACATGCTGGCCACCGCGGGATTTAAGGAGAGCGACATCCCGACGGCCTGGAACGACTATTGGTCGTTCTGGTGCGACAAGGTGCAGCCGGCCTATCGCAAGGCGACGAGCACGCGCGTCTTTGGCATCGGCGCGCCCATGGGCGTCGATTCCAGCGACTCGTTCTACTCGTTCCTGACCTTCATGGACGCCTATAACGTCAAGCTCGTCGATGACAACGGCAAGCTCACGGTCGATGAGCCCGGTGTCAAAGCGGGTCTCGTCGGCGCTCTGAGGGACTACACCGACGTCTACGTCAAGGGATGCACGCCGCCCTCCTCGACCAGCTGGAAGGACCCCGACAACAACGTCGCATTCCACAACAAGACGACGGTCATGACCCACAATGCGACGATCTCGATCGCCGCAAAGTGGCTCGACGACTACAACAACGAGTCGCTGTCCGCGGAGCAAAGAACGCAGGCGAAGAAGAACTATTACGAGCTCATCCGCACGGCGGGCTTTCCAAAAAAGCCCGACGGCTCGCCCATGGTGTATCGCGCGGCGATCAAGACCGGCGTGATCTTCGCCGACACCAAGAACAAGCCGCGGGCAAAGGACTTTGTCCGCCTTCTCCTCCAGGAGGAAAATCTCACCCCCTACGTCGAAGGCGCGCTCGGGCGCTGGTTCCCGGTCACCAAGGCGGCGCAACAGCGTCCTTTCTGGAAGGAGGACCCGCATCGCAAGGCGGTGTACGACCAGTTCATGGCCGGCACGGTCACGTTCGAATTCACGAAGAACTACAAGTTCACCGTTCTCAATAATGAGAACGTTTGGGCCAAGGCCATGAACCGAGTCGTCAGCGAAAAGGTGCCCGTTGAAACCGCGGTCGACGAGATGATTGCCCGTATCAAGGCGGTGGCACAGTAGACGGAGTTTCCCGTCAGACGCTGGACACGAGATGGCCACGCTCGCTCTCGAAGACCAAGCGGCGCACGATAGCGGCCCCATTCCGGCGCCGATGACGGCGTGGCAGGTGTGGGGGCTGATCCTGATCGCCCCCTACCTCTTGGTGTTCGTCGCCTTCGTGCTCTATCCCGTCGGCTATGGGCTCTGGGTCGCACGCGATCCGCTCACTTACCAGAAGCTGTTTCACGATCCGATCTTTCCACGCTCCGTCGTCAACACGTTGATTTTCCTTGTCGTCGGCATCAATCTCAAAATGATTCTGGCGCTGGCGCTGTCAGGTTTTTTCGTGGTTCAGCGCGTCTGGATCCGCTGGCTGTCGCTTCTGTTCATTTTGCCATGGGCGGTGCCGTCGATTCCGACCATTTTGTCGTTCCGCTTCATGCTTAATCCGGAGTGGGGAGTCATCAATCACGTCATCTTCAGTCTGACCGGCGACGACGGCCCCAACTGGCTTAATGATCCAAATCTCGCGCTTTCGCTCGCAATCCTGGTGCACATCTGGAAATCGTTGCCGTTCTGGACGCTGATCCTGATCGCCGGTCGGCTCGCCATCCCGCATGACCTCTTCGAAGCGGCAGCGGTCGACGGCGCCAGCAAGTGGCAGCAATTCCGTTACGTCTCATGGCCGTCGCTGCAGACGCTCTACCTGACCTGCACCATCATCTCGATGATCTGGACGCTCGGGGACTTTAACAGCGTCTATCTGCTGACCGGCGGCGGTCCGGCCGACCTTACCCATGTGCTCGCGACCCTAGGCATTCGCTATCTGCGGCTCGACGAGGTCGGCATGGCCATGGCGTCGATAGTCTGTGCATTGCCGCTGGTGCTCCCGCTGGTGTTCTTCATGATGAAGCGGCTGTCGAGATGATCGTCTCCGCGTTCCGCGCCGCGAGCTACGAGGCCAAGCTGTTGTTGGTCGGCATCCCCCTTCTGTTTTGGACCATGCTGCCGATCTATCACCTGTTCCTGTTCGCGATTTCAGAGAAGGACTCGGCGTTTTCTGGAAATCTCTGGCCCGCGCATCCGACCCTGCACAACTTTGCCGTCGTGTTCGGGCAGCAGCACTATTACCTCAGCCATTTCTGGGTACAGCTCCTCAATTCGCTTCTGATCGCCGTGTCGGTGGGCGCGCTGACGCTGCTGATCGCGACGGCAGCGGCGTTTGCGATCAGCCGTCTCAAGGTACGAGGTGGCCGGCTGGTGATGAATCTCGCCCTACTGACATATTTCATTCCGGCCGCGTTCCTGGCCGTGCCGATGTACCGCACGATGGGGACGTACGGTCTTCTCAACTATCAATCGTCGCTGATCTGCGACATGGTGACTCTTGCGGCGCCGTACGCGATCTGGGTGCTCAAGCAAGCCTCCGACAAACTACCCTATGAGCTCGACGAGGCGGCGATTATCGACGGTGCCTCCCCGCTCCAGCTCTTTCGCCTTGTCTACGTGCCGCTGCTGATGCCCTCGCTGGTGGCGGTCGGCACCTACGCCCTGCTGCTGGCTTGGAACGAGTATCTCTACGCGTTCCTGCTGCTCTCCAAAGACACCGACGTCACGCTCGCGGTCGGTTTGGGAAATTTCCTCGCGGCGGATGATTCGCCGTGGGAGCTGTTAATGGCAACCGGGCTCATCTACGCCATGCCGCCGGCCGCAATCTACTATGCCTTTAAGCGCTACATGGTGTCCGGCCTCACCGCAGGCGCGGTGAAGAGCTAGCTTTTTTGCGAATGTCCAAACAAAGCTCCACTAGATTATCAACGATGGTTCAATTGCCGCCAACGCGCGAAATCCTCGCGCGTCTTTTCCTCCGTGGCGGGATACAGGCCCAGAATGGAACGTCCCTTCAGCACCTCCTCGCTCACGAAGTCTTCGAACGCCGTCATTTCGACGGCCTCGGTCGCAATCCCGTCAGCCATTGCAGCAGGAATGATCACAACGCCCTCGCGGTCCCCGACAACCACATCGCCCGGCCAAACCGGGGCATCACCGCAGCCAACGGGAACATTGATATCAAGCGCCTGATGCCGCGTCAGATTTGTCGGAGCTGATGGCCGATTGTGGTACGCGGGGATTGCAAGTTTCGCGATCTCCGGTGCATCGCGAAACCCGCCGTCGGTGACGACGCCGGCAACGCCGCGAACCATCAAACGCGAGACGAGGATGCACCCCGCGGATGCAGCACGCGGATCCTTGCGGCTGTCGATCACCATCACCGCGCCCGGGGGGCATTCCTCGACCGCCTTGCGCTGCGGATGGGCGCGATCTTGGAACACCGAAATTGGATTGAGATCCTCCCGCGCCGGTATGTAGCGCAGCGTGAAGGCTTCACCGACCATGTTGCCGAGATCTCGGTTGAGCGGGTGAACGTCCTGGATGAATTGATTGCGTAATCCGCGTTTGTACAGCGCCGTGCACAG
>Ga0126369_10003544_pt1 | contig 11278 bp, 8 predicted proteins | sample PanSoiMetaPlot_1_FD_109646 | JGI IMG/M metagenome (GOLD analysis project Ga0126369, IMG submission 109646) | Tropical forest soil microbial communities from Panama - MetaG Plot_1 | ecosystem: Environmental > Terrestrial > Soil > Tropical forest > Bulk soil | place: Panama | collected 2016-02-17
AGGACATGCATTACTACAGCGCCGACAATCGCGCGCTGCTCGACGGCACGGCGGGCTTATGGTGCACCAATGCCGGTCACAACCGCGACCCTATCGTCGCGGCGATAATGCGCGCCGCCGGACAGCTCGATTACTCGCCGGCCTTTCAGTTCGCCCATCCGGCGGCGTTCGAGCTCGCCAGCCGGGTTGCGGCGCTGGCGCCGGGCGACCTCAATCGCGTGTTCTTCTGCAATTCCGGCTCAGAGGCCGTCGACACCGCGCTCAAAATCGCGCTCGCTTATCATAATGTGCGCGGGGAGGGCAGCCGCACCCGTTTGATTGGCCGCGAGCGCGGCTATCACGGCGTCGGCTTCGGCGGCATCTCGGTCGGCGGCATCGTCAACAACCGCAAATTCTTCGGCTCGCTTCTGGCCGGCGTCGATCACCTGCCGGCGACCTATAGCCGCGAGCATCAGGCCTTCACCAAGGGCGAGCCGCAATGGGGCGCGCATTTTGCCGACGAGCTCGAACGGCTGGTCGTGTTGCACGACGCCTCGACCGTCGCCGCCGTGATTGTCGAACCGATGGCCGGCTCGACCGGCGTGCTGCCGGCGCCGCAGGGCTACCTGCAGCGGCTTCGCGCCATTTGCGACCGCCACGGCATTCTCTTGATCTTCGACGAGGTGATTACCGGCTTCGGTCGGCTCGGTTATGCCTTTGCCGCCGAGCGCTATGGCGTGGTGCCCGATCTGATCACCTTCGCCAAGGGGATCACTTCGGGCGCGGTGCCGATGGGCGGCGTGATCGCGCGCGACGGCATTTATGAGGCCTTCATGCGCGGGCCGGAACACGTCATCGAGCTGTTCCACGGCTATACCTATTCCGCGCATCCACTTGCTTGTGCCGCCGGACTGGCCACGCTCGAGCTTTATCGCGACGAGAAACTGTTTGCGCGCGCCAAGGCGCTCGAGCCGCGTTTTGCCGACGCGGCGATGACGCTGCGAGGGCTGCCCGGGGTGCTCGATATCCGCACTGTCGGACTTGCGGCCGGCGTTGATCTCGCTTCGCGCGCCGGCGCGCCCGGCTTGCGCGCCTATCAGGTGATGGAGCGCGCCTTCCAAGAAGAAGGCGTCATGGTCCGTGCCGCCGGCGATACTATTGCCTTGTCGCCGCCACTGATCGCGAGCGAAGCGCAGATCGACGAGATTTTGGACAAAGTCGGCCGCGCGATTAAGGCGGTGGCGTAACCGCACGACATTCCAGGAATCCATATTCACAGACCCAGGGGCTATGGATTCCAGATTGGGGCGGCGGCAATCCGCAATGACCGGCACCAGTCACCTCGGCTTCAAGATCGCCCAGCCGACATGAACCGTGCCGTCACCGCGGCGCATCGGCAGATCGAACGGCTGGCCGAGCTCGGCGCCGGGCGCGATCGCAGCAAAGGCCGCCGGCACTTGGTGCGGATCGCCTTGCGTCCACACCAGCACCGCGCCTTTGTCGCGCAGATCGTCGAGATCGATCCAGGGCGCGCGCGCCGATAATCCGTCGATCAGCACTTGGGGCTGATCCTTCGAATAATGCGCAAGGTTGCCGCCGTCCCACATCGATCCGATCACATAGCGCAACGAGGTGCAATCTGGTGACTGACAAGTGGCGTCGTGAAACCGTGCCGTCAGCGCTTGGCCGAGCCTGTCCCCCGGGAACAGTACGGCGCGATAGCGGTGATCGAGCGGCGGCAACACCAGATAATTGATGATGAACGCCAACACGAAAATCATAAACACGATTGCCCAAGCGCCAATAATGCGAGCCAAACGCGCCGTATCGAAGGCCGCACGCGCTGCCATTACCAGCCACACGCCGAGAAATAGCCAGAGCGGATAACCCCACATCGCCACTGCGCCCCGGCCGGTCATGGCGGCCAGCGCGATCGTCGTCAGCCCCGGGCCGAAGGCAAGCAGCGTTACGATGCGGCGATCGAACGGTTGGACCAAACTTATTTTCCCTTCGGGACGCCAGAACATTGGCGCCGCGATGAGAAATGACGGCAGCAGGAAAAAGATCTGGCTGCCGAAGAAAACGGCGGGATGGAGAACGTGATCGAACCAGCCGCGGGCCGGCGCGGCGCGATGACTGGCGTAAGCCAAGGGGAGAAAATCGCTCTGAAACAGCCAAACGATGTGAGGCGCTGCGACGATGAGCGCGACGCAAAGAGCGAGCCATGGCCCCGGTGTCGTTAAAGCGCGGCGCGCCTGGCGGTCGAACAGCATGAATAGCGCGTAGGGTACCGCCAGCACCACGACAAAATACTTGGCCCATAGTGCGCCGCCCATGGCGAACCCCAGCAAGCACCATGAGCCTAGCCCGCCGCGCCTGAGCGCAGCATGAAAGGCGTAACCAGCGAGTGCCCAGAACGGCAGTTGAATGACGTCGTGATTGAATTTCACCGCGGTATATTGGAAATAGTGCAGTCCGTCGGCGATCAGGATCGCAAGCAGAGCGCCGGTCGTGCCAACGAGCGGTCGCGCCAAGGCAAACACAAGCGCGATAGCGACAAGCACCGCGATTTGGGCAGTCGCGTAATAGGCGATGTCGGCGTCAAAGACACGGTGCACCGCTTCGATCAGCCACCACGGCAAAGGCGGTAGCTTGTCGTAGCCAAGCTGCCATTCGCGGCCGTAAACGAGCGCCTCGATGAGGTCGAGCGGCAGATTGGCGTAGAGCAAAGCCGGTAACACCGTCCAAACCACGAAATGCACGGCCAGAAAGCCGCCAAAGGCGGCCCCCGGCCGGCGCTCGATCCAGCGGATCAAGCCGGCGGTTCGCGCCAAAACTGGCACCGGCGCGGTAGCGGCAAGATTTTCGGACATCTCGTTAATTGCTCGTCAGATTTCCCTTATAAAAGCGTAGCCGGACCTTCGCTACGTTTAGCATGCGCAATTTCGGAACTTGCAGGCTGCCTTGCGCGGGTGAACACTGGTAGCATTCGGCGAGGTTCAAGGAGAGGTGCAGTCACATGGTGCGCATTAGCGCCTTCTTAATCGCCGCCTGCATGGTGCTGATCGCCGCCTTGATTGGCGCGGTGGTTTATGCGCGTTTCGGGTTTACCGGCGCGGAATCGGCGTTGACCGGGCTCGGAGCGCTCACCGCATTCGCGGTCTATTATGCGGTTGCCGCGCGCAGCCGTGATCGCCTTGAAACCAGCAATCAGCTTGCCAAGCTTGCCCGCGGCGCCGGCGATTTGGCCGGTCAGCTCGCCGAGTTCGGCCGCCGCTTGAATGCAATCGAAGACAAGGTCGAATCCGCGGTCGAGCGCGCGGTGACGATTTCACAGCCGCTTACCGAGGAAGTCGAACGGCTCTCGGGCGCGTTCAAGGCGCTTTCGGGTTCGGTGGCGGCGCACGAGGCGGCGCTCTGCGAACACGCGAGAAAGCGAGAGGTCGAAGACCTTCCGGTCGTCATCAGCGTCAAACGGGCGAATGCGCCCGGCGTCGGGCGTCTGCAGTTCGCTCCCTCGGTTGCGCGGCCGGTTCCCACCAACGGTAAGATGGCTTCGTTCGCGCGCCCCGATCGCGATACGGTTGGCGCAACGCTGCGAAAGGCAGTTGCTCTAGGGGAGATCGAAGTTCATCTGCAACCGGTTGTGACGCTGCCGCAACGCAAGCTGCGTTATTACGAGGCGCTGGCGCGACTTAAAATGGATGACGGCGAACTTGTCGCCGCAGGCGACTTTCTGTCCGATGCCGAAGCCGGCGCCTTGATGCCGAAAATCGACTACCTCGCCGCCGTGCGGAGCGTGCAGATCGTGCGCCGCCTGCTGCTGCAAAAACGCGAGATCGGCCTGTTCTGCAATCTGAGCGCCGCGACGCTTGCGGATTCTGGCTTCTCGAAATTTCTTGAATTGACGGACGCCAATCGCGCCATTGCCGCGGCGCTGGTATTCGAATTCACCCAAAGTGCCGTTCGCGCCATGGGAGCGATGGAGCACGCAAGTCTCGCCGCACTCGCCGCACGCGGCTTCCGCTTTTCGATGGACAACCTCACCGATCTTCGTGTCAATGCCCGCGAGCTGAACGACCGCGGTTTCCGGTTCGTCAAGGTGCCGGCGGCCCTTCTATTCAATCGGCTCGGCGCGGTGGCGTCCGACATCCGTCCCGCCGAATTTTCCGAGTCACTGGGCCGCTTCGGCATCGATCTGATCGCCGATCGGATCGAAAATGAGAACACGGTGATTGATCTTCTCGACTATGACGTTCGTTTCGGCCAGGGCATGTTGTTTTCGCCGCCCCGGCCGGTGCGCGCGGGCGCGTTGGAAGGCGCGGACGTCACGGCGGACGAGCCGAACGCCACAAATGGTGCCGAGGCGGCTCCCGCCGGCAGTTTCACTCCGCTTGCCCGCGCCGGCATGGGGCACAACTGACGCCCCGACCATGCGACTAGACCGGCACGCATTGGTTCGCTTCACGGGCAAGGCCGCGTAGATTAGCCGCCGTGGCCGACTTTATCGAACGATTTGAGCCGCTGGCGCGCGACTATGACGTGCTGTTGTGCGACGTCTGGGGCGTCGTGCACAACGGGCTCGCGGCGTTTCCGGCTGCATGCGAGGCTTTGATGCGCTTTCGCGCCGGCGGCGGAACGGCCATTCTAATTACCAACGCGCCGCGTTCGGGCGAGGCGGTGGCGCGCATTCTCGACCGCCTTAAAGTCCCGCGGGACGCCTATGACGCGATCACAAGTTCGGGCGAGGTGACCCGCGGCATTGTCAAAGCTCGGCTGCCGGAGAGCGTGTTTCACCTTGGCCCCGAGCGCGATCTGTCGATCTTCGCCGGGCTTGACGTGCGTTTCGCGCCGGCCGAGACCGCCGACTACGTCGTGTGCACCGGTCTGTTCGACGATACGATCGAGACGCCGGAAAGTTATCGGGATTTGCTGGCGGCGCTGCGCGCTCGCTCGCTGTTCATGGTTTGCGCCAATCCTGACATTGTCGTCGAACGCGGCGACACGCTCGTCTACTGCGCCGGCGCGCTGGCGGACGCCTATGCCGCGCGCGGCGGCAAGGTGCTCTATTGCGGCAAACCGCACGCGCCGATCTATGACCTCGCGCTGGCTACGGCCGCCGCCCAGCGCGGCGGCAAAATCCCGCGCCCGCAGCGTGTCCTGGCGATCGGCGATTCGGTTCGGACGGATCTCAAAGGCGCGGCCGCTCTGGGACTCGACTGCATGTTCATCACCTCAGGCATCCATGCCGAAGAATACGGTTCGCGCGAGGCACCGGATCTCACGGCGCTCAATGCAATGTTTGTCGCCGCCGGTGTCATGCCGCGCGGCGTGATGCGCGAACTCGTCTGGTGAGAGACTGATGGCCGCGCAAAATTTTCAGGTGGTGCACGATTATGAGCCCGGCGAGGCGCTGCGCGGCGCGACCGTCGCCATCGGCAATTTCGACGGGGTGCATCGCGGCCATAAGGCGGTGATTGCGGCGGCATTGGCGCGGGCAAGCGCGCTCGGCAGGCCTTCCGCCGCGCTCACCTTCGAACCGCATCCTCGAGCGTTTTTCAATCCCGATGAACCGCTGTTCCGGCTCACCCCCGAAGGCGCCAAATTGCGCTTGCTCGCCGCCGCCGGGCTCGACGGCGCGATTGTGCTGAGCTTCAACGCCGAGCTTGCCAAATTAAGCGCGCAAGATTTCGTCCAGCGCGTTCTTGTAGACCGTTTCGCCATCAGCGGCGCGGCAATCGGCTTCAACTTTCATTTTGGCGCCAATCGCGCCGGCTCGCCGGAATTTCTGCAAGCGCAAGGCCGACAGCACGGCTTTACCGTCGACATCGTTCCGCCGTTGTTGGACGGCGGCCGTCCGGTCTCGTCGGGGCCGATCAGGGCTGCGCTCGCCGCCGGACGGCTCGACGATGCCGCGGAATTCCTAGGCTATCCGTGGTTTGTTTCCGGAACGGTCATTCACGGCGACAAGCGTGGGCGTGAGCTCGGATTTCCGACCGCCAATCTGCAGCTCGATCCGGCTTGTGCGCTCCGACACGGCATCTATGCCGTGCGCACCGCGATTGCGGGGCGACGCTATGATGGAGTGGCGAGTTTTGGCCGCCGGCCGATGTTCGATAGCGGCGCGGTGCTTCTGGAGATTTTCGTGTTTGATTTTGCCGGCGAACTCTATGGCGCCAATATCGATGTTGCCTTCACAACCTGGCTGCGCGACGAAGCGATGTTCGCATCCGCCACGGATCTGATGCGCCAGATGAAGGAGGACAGCCGACTCGCCCGCGAAGCTTTGGCGCGCGCCGGCGATGCGTTCCCGCCGATCTAACTGTCGTCGATCTAAAAATGCTGCCGCTCGGATTTGTCGCGGTATTCGCGGGCCCATTGCGCGGCGAGGAAGGCGAGCAACGCGACCGGCACGATTCGCTGCCAGCCGATTGTGCGGCCGGCTTCGACCGCGGCGCCGAGAACTTTCGGATCAAAAAGCCAGGACGACGAATGCGCCCGTGCCGCTCGCGCCAGAATGGCCTGCTCGCGGGCGCGGCGGCGGGCGGCGGCGCAGACAATTGCCGCGATAATTGCAATGACGACAAATACACCGGCCATAATCAGACCGGCGAACACCGTGCCGAACTGAACCACGAGCCAGGCATAGGCGGCCACGCAGAGAAACGCGAAAGCGACCAGCAATGCAGCCACAATGACAACCGCCGAGACGACGGCCGAAGTGCTCAGCCCGCTTCGCGCCTGAACAAATAATGTGATTTCACGCGTCACGGTTTTGAACATTCCGCACGCTCCATTAAAACGCCACGTCATTTATTTCGCATCGGCGACACCCGAGCTGCCGGCGGCAGCGAAGCCAGCGGGTGCCAAAATCTTGCACCGCCAAATCAGCGTCGCCAACGTAAGGTCCTATCGTCGCCACGTCGCGCCGAACAGGAAACCCAGTCCAAGCGCCATCGCCAGCGTCGTATAGGGCCGATTCTTGATCGACTCGTCGACGGCCTCGACAACTTTGTCGGAAACCTCGCGCATCGCATCGACGGCCTCGCGGCTCTTGTCCTGAGCATCGGACATGACGTCGTCGACGCCCGATCTCGCCCGCTGCCACGCCGCGCTGCCGCGATTGGCGACGATGTCGGCCACCTGTTGCGCGAGGCGGCTAAAATCCTCGCGCAGCATTTGCAGGTCCTTCTGCAAGTCGCCGGACGGCGCGCCGGCGGCTCGGCCCATATCCCGCGCGCCTTCGCGCGCTTCACTGGCCGCATCACGTATGTTGCTGGAAACCGTGGAGGCGTTGCCCATCCTGTTACTCCATAATGCAAAACGGCCGGATTTCTCGGAATAATACATTCGCTGCGGCAAAAGTTCCATTCACTCGGGCAGCCTGACATCCTCGGATGGAAATACGTGGTTTACGACCACAAGGCCGATGATCGACAGCGGCACCGCGAGCAGCGCTCCCATCGGGCCCCACATCCAGGTCCAAAACGCGAGCGCCAAAAATACCAACAGGGGATTGAGCGTGAGCCGCCGCCCGACAATGGTCGGCGTGATCACGTGACCTTCCAGCGTGGTTAGAGCGACCAGGCCAAGCGGCGCGATCAATGCATGGGCGAGCGAAGGGAAGGTGACGAGGCCGACGCCAAACAGTACAACGACCATGACTGCCGGCCCGACATAGGGCACGTAGTTAAAAAGGCCCGCCAGAAATCCGAAAATCCATGGATTGGGAAAGCCGATCAGCCACGCGCCGAGCGAAACGACGATCGCTACTCCCATATTGACCACCGTCACCACGGCGAGGTAGCCGGCAAGATTACGCTCGATGTCGCGCATGATCTTTAAGAATCGCAGCTTGGAATCGCGATGGCTGAACAGGGTGACGAACTGATTGCGCAGTTCAATCTCGCCGACGAGAAAGAAGAACAAAGTCGTGAAGAACAGGACGAGTTCTCCTGCCGCGGGGGTGATGAACGCGACCACCGGCAGCACGACGGTCGAGGCGGGCATGCTCACATTGAGCCCGGCGCTGTCGCCGAACAATGACGTCTGCAGTTGGCGCAAGGCGGCCATCGGTTCGTCGAGCACGGCAAGTTTTTCTCGGAGGCTGGCGCCGATTTCCGGCGTCCGGGCAATCCATTCGCTGACCGGGCGCGCGAGCGCCATGGCGGCGACGCTCAAAGCTCCAAACCCAAGCAACAGGATCACGATGGCCGTGACCCAGGTCGGGATGCCGAAGCGTTTGGCGGCCTTTATCAGCGGCGCAAGCGTGAGCGCCAGCACCGCGGCGGCGAGGATCGGCAGCAATATGGCCCGGCCGAAATAAAGCAAAACGCCGAACAGCAGCAGGAAAATGCCGATGATGGCGCCGTGGCCGGCCGACACCCATACATTGTTGGTGCTGTCGAGCGGCCGAGGATCGCCGATGACAAGGGCGTGGCGGACCTCGCGGTCGGTCCGGATATCATCCACGAATCGCTTCCTCTTCCGGCCCGGCCTGCCGCCTTATCTCGCCGACTTAACGCCAAGGCGAACTGCCCGGTTCCTCGCGCTGCGCATAGCCTTTATCGAGGCTCGGCGGAGACCCTTTCCGCCATTGTACAACAAATTAGCAACGACAATTCAATATACTGCTTAATTTGCTGGACTTACTGACGGAAAAATGTACAACAAAGCGTACAACAATTCGGATAACAACATGGCTGATTACCTGGTACGCCGCGGCGGCTTTTGGCGTTTCGTGCGTCGCGTTCCGAAGGAATATGCAGATTTCGACAAGCGCGGAATCGTACAACAAAGCACCAAGATTCGCGTCGCTGATGACCCGAAAAAAATGCGCGCTCGAAAGGTCGCCGGCGACATGAACAGCGCGCTTGAGCGTTATTGGCGCGACTTGACCGAGAGCGATCAAGCCCAAGCCGTCCGCGACTATGAGGCCGCGCGCAACGCAGCGCGCAAGCTAAGATTGCCAGGGCCGATCGATGACGCCACCAAACGCACAATTGCCGAACTTCTCGACCGGATCGAAAAGCTATCCGGCAACAGAGCCGAAGATCGCGCCGCAGTGCTCGCCGTCTATGACGCTGCGCCGAAGCCGGACATCACGTTCCGACAGTGTGCCGAGCGGTACATCGAGGCGCATCGACCAGGGTGGAGCAATCTCAAGCACGCCGCTCAATGGCCGGCGACGCTTGCCAACTATGCCTATCCGGTGATCGGGAGCGTGCCAGTTAAGAAGATTTGCGCGAACGGTGACGGCACAGACCTAATCATGAAAGTGCTAGAGCCAATCTGGTACTCCAAGACGGAAACGGCAGCACGGCTCCGCGGCCGAATTGAAATTATCCTTGATTGGGCGAAGGCGCGCGGCTATCGAGACGGCGACAATCCGGCAAGATGGAAGGGCCATCTAGACAAGCTCCTTCCTGCCAAGGCCAAAGTAGCGCCCGTCAGACATCACGCCGCCCTTCCATACTCCGATATCCCCGACTTCATGAAGAAGCTTCGTGAAGTGCTAGGAACCGCGGCGCGTGCGCTCGAATTCACGATCTTGACCGCAGCTAGAACGTCCGAGGTATTAGGGGCAAAACGATCAGAGATCAATTTCCGGGAGCGCATGTGGATCGTGCCGCCAGAACGGATGAAGGCTCGCAAGGAGCACAAAGTTCCGCTCTCTGACTCTGCAATCGCTATTATCAAGTCCATGCCGACTGACCGTGATTACCTATTCCCCGGCACCAGGAAAGGTAGGCCGCTCTCCAATGGAGCAATGCTCAAACCTCTGGAGCGTATGGGGCTGCGCAAGCAAGTCGTCGCGCACGGCTTCCGCTCGACCTTTCGCGATTGGGCCAGTGAGGCGACGCATTACCCGAACGAGATGCTGGAGATGGCAATCGCGCACTCAATCGACAGCAAGGTCGAGGCCGCCTATCGGCGCGGTGATCTGCTCAAGAAGCGCCACAAGCTAATGGCTGATTGGGAGCGGTTCTGCAATCAAGCAGCATCGCGACGTTGATCGATCAGGAGTGGCTGTACCACGACGGTGCTGCCGCTCAAGAACACGCTCGGCATATTCGATAGGGTCGCCGTCAGCCCGCAATTTTTCGCGTTCAGCTTCGAGTCGTTTCAGCGTCGGAAAAAGCTGCCGTAAGTTATGGCGCTGCATACAGTAGGCTGTGATCGCGATCGCGTTGTCCAAACGGTCGATTGTGATCGGCTCATCCTTGTTGGGGCGCAGTTCTCCCCGCGTCCGAATTTGATTAGCTATTGGCATTGCCTCTCACACGCAAAAAGGATTCCGCCGCGCCAAGTCGGCGCGGTGGTTGGTTTCCCGCAGTGAGCGCTATCTTTCCCTATCGATCATGCGATCGACGATAGTGCTGGAGGCAGTCGCCTTATTTCAGGCGTTACGCGGAAATGCAAGAGCCTAGCAATCGGATTGGCGAAGCCGTCGGCCAGGTGAGTTACCGTTGCCGTTTTCCCAATTGGGCTTAAAGGTTGTCGTGGGCGGTTTTTAGCTGGCCGTTTCGCGCTGGGTTCAGTCCGGGTGGTCGCCTGCGCGCTACTCCCTTCGCGTGGCTGGTCAACATTGCCAGAGCTAGTGCGTCGCTGGCGAGCGACATCATTTGGAGGCCGCTGTCCCCCCTAGCTGCCGCCAAAGGAACGAACGAGGAACAGTCCTACCGGCCGTACCGCGTCTTAAAAGCAGGGGCTGCATCGCACGCCGTTTATGGGCTTTCTCGGCCGAGGCGGTTAGCTCGGTCACCACGACATCACCGCGCTTGAGCACGCATTCGTGCCGTCAGTGAACCGAGAGCAGGCCTTTCGCTTAGTGATCCCACCGTGGGACACGATTTGCTGGCCACGGGTCGCCGATTTCGAGCGTGATGATCCGCGAGCGCACTGCCGCAGGCTGAAAGGGTGCAATGCCAAACTGCGTCAAATTCGGCCGGAAACTTTCGGACTAACAGCGAGCCGAAGCCGTCGAGCGTCGCGGTGCCGGTCCCAATCGCATGATCTCTAAACGAGCGGCGCTCCTACTGGGCTCTGCAACGTCAGCTAAGCTATCCATCAGCCCTAAGTCGTGATTTCCGGCCTGACCTTGCGACTTTCCACAAGCCGGTGCGGCGTCGTCAAGAGGAAAAGCTGGTCCGCAGACCATCTTACCGAGGGTCGGGCACTCCGGCGTGTCCCGTCCCACAGGCATCAATTTTGGGGCTACTACGGCGCAGCTCGAACAAAGTGGGTCGGGGGCGAAATTCTTCAATGATTTCTCGCGCGCGCGTGCATGCGCGTGCGC
>Ga0126369_10003545_pt1 | contig 11277 bp, 6 predicted proteins | sample PanSoiMetaPlot_1_FD_109646 | JGI IMG/M metagenome (GOLD analysis project Ga0126369, IMG submission 109646) | Tropical forest soil microbial communities from Panama - MetaG Plot_1 | ecosystem: Environmental > Terrestrial > Soil > Tropical forest > Bulk soil | place: Panama | collected 2016-02-17
CGCGGTCGAACTGGTCAAGCGGTTGGGCAGAGTCACAAGGCCACGAGCGACTCGGGCATAATCGACCGGTTGGCCGGCGGCACGGCCGACTTCTTGTGGCTCATGGCGTTGCGCCGGATGCCGCATAGTCCTGCGAGACCTGCGGGGAGAGTGCCGTCGCGGCCGCCAGATCGGCGTCCCCACTGGCCACCTCGCCCGTCTTTCGCTTGGCGAGGCCGCGTCCGTAGAGGGCCAAGGCACTTCGAGGGACGAGACGGAGGGCCGCGTCGTAGTCGGCGAGAGCCCTGGCAGGCTGGTCCATCTTGAGATAGGTCAGCCCGCGGTTGACAAGAGCGTTGGGTAAATCGGGCTGGAGCCGCAGGGATTCATTGCAATCTGCCAGGGCTTCTTCCAGCTTTCCGGCCACGGCGCGCGTGTAGCACCGGTCATTCCAGGCTCCGGCGTCCTTTGGACGCAGCTGGATCACGCGGCCGAGGTCCTCGATCGCCTCGACATAGGCCCCCTTCGTGCGGAGGGCAACGGCACGCGCGTTGAGGGCGCCCAGGTCGCTCGGATCGAGTCTGATGGCCTCGGTGAGCGCGGTGATCGCCTCATCTAGCTTGCCGTGACGCATCAGGGCCACGCCCTGACCCACATACGCTCGTCCCAGACGCGGATCCATCTGCAGCGCGTCCTGAAACTCTGAGAGCGCATCTTCGTCTCTCCTGAGCTGCAGGAGGACGAACCCTAGGTCTATCCGCGGCTCCATGAGTCGAGAGTCGAGCGCCTTTGCGATCCGAAGCTCTCGCACTGCATCCTCGAGGCGACCGGTGCCGGCGTAGACACGGCCCAGCGTCGCGTGCGGCGGCGCCACGGTCGCGTCGAGCCTGATGGCCTCGTGCAGAACCGCTTCGGCTTCCCGCGGCTTCGCCTCGCGCAGGAGCGTCCAACCGGCATGGGCCAAGGCCGCCGCGAGCGGGTTGGGCTCGCCGCTTGCGTGGCCCTCGGCGTAAATGGCGCTCCACGCCCGCCGCGTCTCCGGGGTCAGACTCGTCACGCCGCGCGAGAAATCGAAGTCGCGGGTCAGGCGGAGGATCCTGGTCGTCTGGTCGTCAAACCTGTCCGCGGGCCCATTTCGCATCACCGACTCCACGTTGCTGTCGGGATGGAAAGCGCCGAAGAGGTGCGCCAGCTCATGCGACAGGATCGCCTGCGCCGTGGCCTGGTTCGCAGTGGGTGTCCCGCACCCCGAGGTGACGACGGCGTATCGGTAGAACAGCATTGTCCAGCCAGCCTTGTTCCCCTCGCACTGACCGCTGAAGGCAACCACGAGGTCAGCACGTCCCGGCGGCACGTCGGCCATCAATTTGCTGATCTGGCGCACCCGGTCCCCCCGAAGGCCTGCTGCCCAGGGAACGATGTCGAGCAGGACGAAGCGGATCCGGAAGGTTTTCTCGTAGGCCGCCGACACCGCGGCGACATTCGTCCGCAGATTGCCTTCCCAGTTCGGCTGGGCCCGATAGGACCCATCCGGAGCCGCGCGTATCGTGATCGTGCGAACGTCAGTCGACTGCGCTGACGCCGGACTCGCGCCGGCAAGGCCCACCGCGAGCAGGATTGCGGCAGCCAGCAACGCGATCGCACGGACCGGCGACGGGACGCCAGCATTGGAGAACGCGGCGGCGACATGAGCGGACTTCCAGCAGCCTCGCTGCCGGGCCATCTTACGGTTTCCCGTACGGCTGATCCTGTCTGGGCGCCAAACCCAACGCGGCCTCGAGGTTCCGACGCGCCTGGGCCAGATCCGGATCGAGCTCCAGCGCTGTCGCGAAGTGGCCGGCCGCCTCATCCCGCTTGCCCTGCAGCATGAGCACGCGACCCAGATTGTTGTGGGCCGACGCATTCCCTGGCCTCAACTCGACGGCTCGTCGAAAGTAGCGAAGTGCCTCCTCGAGGTTGCCGGCGCGAATGAGCACGGCCCCCCAATTGTTGTTGACCTCGGCGTCGTTTGGGCGCAGCTCGAGAGCCCGTTTGAAGTGAGGGATGGCCTCGTCCCAGCGACCGCGCTGGACGAGAGCATTGCCCAGGTTGTTATGCGCGACGGAGGAATTGGGATTCGTCCTGAGCACATGAGTCCAGAACGTCTCCGTGTCGCGCCACACCTCCGTCTGCTTCCAAGTCAGAGTGCCGAGAACGATCAGGATGGCGATCGTCCCTCCCGCGAGAAGGCCCGCGGCGGTCAGGCCGATCCGTCGGTCCTCCCAGGCGGTCCACCCGTAGAGCGCCGCCGCGCCGGTCAACATCGCCCAGCCTAGCGACGGCAAGTAGGTGTAGCGATCCGCGGCGATTTGCGGCCCGTACCGAACGACCCCCAACGTCGGCGCCAGCAACGCCAGATAGCATACCCATACCGCGAGACCCGCTGGCCACCGGCGTCTTGCAATCACGAGGGCGACAGTGATCGCAGGCACTGCCAGCAATCTCGCCAGCGAGAAATGCAGATACCGCGGCAGCTCGTAGAGCGAGAGGTTGACTGGAACGAGGATCTTCCAAAGATAGAAGTCCGGCGCCCAGAGGGCCACGAGCAGATCGCCCCGTGACACCACGGGACTGCCTTCGGTCTTGGCGTAGAATCCCACGGCCGCCGCGGCCAGCGCGCAGACGATGAATGGCACTTTCTCCCACCAGAGTCGGCGCGCCCGTGGGCTGAAGTCCCAGAAGATCATGCGTCTCAGTGGGTAGACATCGAGAACGACCAGGACGACCGGCAACCCCAATGCGATGGGCTTTGATAGCAGTGATAACGCGTAGAAGCCCACGGACACGACGTGCCATTGCTTCGACCTCGCCGCGTGTGGGGAGGCATCGGCGGACTTGAGATATGCCAAGATGCACAGTAAGAAGAACAGCGCCGATAGGACGGTCGCTCGGTCACTGGCCCAGGCTACCGGTTCCACTCGCAGAGGATGAATCGCGAACGCAAGAGCTGCGATCACTGCCGATCCAGCGAGCGCGGACGCGTTCGCGGTTCGTTCTCCGCCGCCAATCAAGAGCAATCGGCGCGCGACGATGCACACCAGTGAGGCGGTGGCGGCATGGAGCAAGAGGCTCGTCAGATGGTAGCCGAAAGGATTTAGTCCCCACAGCTCGTAGTCAATGCCGTAGGTGACCCATGTCAAAGGGCGATACATGGCCAGATGCCTCGTTCCCCACATCCAGTGAAGCTGCGTCCACCCCAGCCCGCGATAGTAGGGATTATTGAGAAATGTCGTATCGTCATCGAAATTGATGAACTCGTTCCACAGCACGGGCCAGAACGAGACGAGCGTCGTCACTGCCACCATCAACGGCGCTAGCCAACTCAGCGCGCTTCGCCTCGGGATCACGTATGCGTGCTCGTCAATCTCGTGCAACGGTGGTGTGGCAGACATTCTTTCGGATCACCGGCGCAGCCGCATACGAAGAACCCCCCAGAGTCCTTCAATCATGATGCCGAGGTCCATTTTCGATCGCCCTAGCCGGCGCTCCACAAAGATGATCGGCACCTCGATCATGCGGAGCTTTTTGCGGAATGCACGATATGACATCTCGGCGAGGAACACATAGCCGTTCGAAGCGAGGTTATCAACTCCGATTGTTTCCAGCGCCTCGCGCCGCCAACACTTGAAACCCGTAGTGGTATCAGTCAAAGGCATGCCGGTGATGCAGCGAACATACGCGCTCGCGGCCTGGCTGAGAATCAACCGCTTGAGGTCCCAGTTCACCACACTGATACCGGTGACGTAGCGCGAGCCGATCACGACATCGTGCTCACGAATCTTTTCGAAGAAATCAACCAGGTATTTAGGATCGTGAGAAAAGTCTGCATCCATCTGTACGATGACGTCGTAGTCACGAGCGAGCGCGAAGTTGAAGCCGTCAACGTAAGCTGCTCCCAGCCCTCTCTTGCCCTCGCGATGAAGCACAAAGACTCTGTCGGGATGTTGGGCGGACAACTCATCAGCGAGTCGGCCGGTGCCGTCCGGTGAATTGTCATCGACAATCAAAACATGGGTATCAGGCGCATGCTCGTGGATGCTCTCTATGATCGCTGAGAGGTTCTCGAGCTCGTTATAGGTGGGCAGGACTACGAGGCTTCGCATTCAGGCCTAGTACTCCTTGGTCGCAACGAAGGAAGGTGCGCCGCGTGGTCTCATCGCCCATTCGGCGCCTGATCATTGGAGCGCTCCGGTAACTACACTCGAGAGCGGGTCTGGTGATGTTGAGCCTCCGCCGGCGCGGGTCACCTCCCTCCGAAACACCGCGTTTCGAGGCTGAAGCGTGGCGGCCCGCTCAAAAAACGTGGCCGCTTCTGTGGTGGCATTCAGCGCTCGTGAGGCGAGCCCAGCCAGAAAGTAGGCGTCGGCATTGATCGGCTCATTGGCGATGACCCGCTTTGCGAGACCGAGGGCCTCGGCCGGGCGGCGCAGGTTCAAATAGGCATGACCAGCCCCAAGCAGAGATAGCGTATCGTCTGGGTCGAGCTGAAGTGCGTGCTGGAATTGAGTCAGAGCGTATTCTGGCATCTGCCGTCTTAGGTAGGCAATGCCGATCCAGTATCTGACCCTCGTGTGTTGAAGAAGGTTGCTGCTATCAGCTGTGAGTTGAGGGAGTTCCGCAGTCTTGACGCTCTGTACCAACTGTAAGTTTCGGATGATCGTGTCGGTCGTGTCGAGAGAGAGCCCCCGAGGGGCCGAAAACTCCAACGGGAGCCGGTCGTCGGTGTTAAGGCCAGCGGTCTCGGATAACCGCCTGGTGTCCTCCTCGCCCAGCATGAAGAACCCGAGCATGCCAGGCCACGCTTGAATCCCGATTCCAAGCAGATCTGCGCGGATTCGAGGAAACCGCTTCTCGACGAGCGTGAGATCGAGTGGCGTCGACTCCACGCGTCCGAAGAGCAGGAAATCCCCACGCCCGGTGTTCCAGACGCTCGTGGCCGGGAAGACGATCCTGAATGTCCTGATGACCATCCTCAAATCATCCGGCAAGAGATTGTAGCCCTGGACCCATTGGACCATAATCCCGCCGGGATTAAGACGCCGCCGCGCGAGCTGGAAGAACTCCACGGAAAAAAGCGAGGCGAGGCCGCCAATCCAAGGGTTGGACGGCTCCGAGATGATCACGTCATATCGGTTGGACGTGGTGAGGAGAAAGTTTCGCCCATCCGCGATGACTGCATGAACCTTGGAGTCCTTGAGCACGTCCCCGTGCTCCGAGGCAAAGAAGCGCGACGCTTCTACCACCGCGGGCTCGATCTCCACGACGTCGAGGCGCTCAATGGGATGGCGGACGACTGCGCCCGCGGTAACTCCGCTCCCAAGACCAATCACCAGAACAGCTCGAGGATCCCGATGCACGAGCAGGGGGAGATGGCCCGACATGAGCTGGGTGGGCATGTCCAAGTTCGACGTCGACGCATCCGTCTTTCCATTTACTCGGAGGAAGCGGAGCTGACCGGCTTGATGCACAGACACGCTGCCGCTGATCCCATCGCGATAAAAGAGCAGCTCGCTTTGCCTCCGCAAGGTATCGGTCAGGGATGCGGTCTCGGCCCTCCGGAGGTACTGGTTGGCGTAAACGCCGGGACCGCTGGCCATCACCCGCTGATCCCACGAAGGAACGAAAAAGATGACCGCACCTATGAGAGCAGTAGCGACACTACCCCATGGCCAGACCAGCGAGGTGCGAGGCGGCGTTGCGAGAAGCGAGGCGGCCAGAAGTAGGTTGCAAGCGATTCCGAGCTTTATCGATGCGTGAACACCGATTGCAGGTATGAGCACGAAGCCCGCCAGGATCGTCCCGGCAATGGCTCCCAGGGTATTCACCGCGTATACGTATCCCACGTCTGTTCCGGCGCGTGGAACACCCCGCGTGGCGACCGCGACCGCGCACGGGAAGGTGGCGCCGATGAGCAGTGTCGGCGGCAGGAGTGACGCGGCGCTGATCGCGACTTGGACAAACGCCGTCGAGCCTGACCATCGCAGGGCGGCCAGGAAGAGCTCTGGCATGCGCTCGAAGACCAGCAGGGTTGTCATGAACAAGAGTCCGATCGCTGCCTGGAGCGCCGCGAAGACAGCCGGTGATGCCGCTCTCGAGCCCAACAGCCAGGAGTAGAGCGCGCTGCCTCCCGCGATCCCGGCAAGAAAAGTCACTAGCATCGCCGTGAAAGCGTAGGTTGAGCTGCCAATCACCAAGGCCAATGCCCGCGTCCAGGCGACTTCGTAAACCATGGAGACGGCACCGGAGACGCCGAGAGCGGCCAGCGTGATCCATCCACCCATGCGCAGTGAGCTCGGAAGCGCGACGCCGGCTCCTGCCTGGAGTTGGACCGCGCGGTGTTGCCGCGTATGCGCGCGCCGGCTGTACACCAGCGCCAGCACGCCCACCACCATGTTGCCGAACGCAGCAATCATGTTCGTGGCTCGATTTCCTAGTGCGGGGAGGAGGACGTACCCAGCAAGGGCTACACCGCTCACTGCTCCAAACGTGTTGACTGCGTAGAGGCCGCTGACGGTCCGACCCAGCCCGACCTCATGTTTGACGAGGGCCTGGCTCAGGATTGGCAAGGTCCCACCCATCAGCGTGGTCGGCACCAGCAGGAGCGCAAAGATGAGCAGGAACTGTGTGATGCTGAAAGCGTTGTAGGAGAGACCCAGGGTGCGGTGGAGGACAAGGTAGAGAGAAGAGGCTAGGTTCAGGAGAATCGGAATCAGCGCGCAGTACAGCCCGATGCCGATTTCAAGCGCGCCGTAGGCAGCAATCAGATTTCCGATTCGTGGAGCACGACGGCCAAAGAGATAGCTGCCCAAAGCGAGTCCGCCCATGAAAGCGGCAAGCACCGTCGTGACTGCATAAACCGTATGGCCGAAGACTAGGCCCAATACCCGTAGCCAAACGACCTCGTACATGAGGCCCAGGGCTCCCGAGAGGAAAAAGCAAATGGATAAGAGGGCTGGCCCCAGCATGTGTCCTCCGTTTCCTCCGCAGTCAGTAGACGACCAACAAGATCTGGGTCTGCTCGATCGAAGTCAAGTATCGGTCTGGCGTCTATCTGAATCCGATGGCACGATTTCTCTCGCTGCTGCCACGCCCTGCGTAATGTCTGGACGTGGAGCGTCGTACGATTGGTGAGTGAATACTGTACCGCGCTCGCTGGGAAACCGAGTGAGGGATCGCTGCCCGAGGCCACTCCGGCCTCGACAGGAGCGCTTGCTATTACCTTAGTGGAGCGCACTCCTCACAGGACCGCTCCGACCACGACGACACGCATTGGGTAGAAGATCGGGAGATACGGAAGAGTCATTGCGCCAATCCCGCAAAGAGCATGGATGTCGTACAGAGGCCCTTTCCGTGACCGTGGATAGAGGCGAGGGGCGGCTAAAAGACTATCGAGGCCGTGCATGGTCGCGATCGTGGCTCCCGGCTTTTGACTCCTCTGGAACACAAGGAAGCCGTACGGGCATCATCAGCATCGCCCGTACGGCTTCGTGTCAGGTACTCTTCTCGGAACTAGCTTGCGCTTCTTGGGCTCGCCGGCGCGCCCCCCTCTTGAACGCTCAGATGGCGAGGGCCCTCTGGGACCGCCTCCGCCGCCAAGCTGCCCCTAGTCCCACCAGCACCGTGCCTACCATTAGGAGGGTCGTCGGCTCCGGTACCACTGATCCTGGTGTTGCGTCCACCGGGCCGGTGAGGCCAAGACCATTATTAGCGCTAGCGATGAGTACGTCAGCAACGAAGAGGTTACCGGAGTTATTCGCGGTGAGGAAATCCGCAATACTCGCATTGTCAACAGTAAAGGTGAGTCCCGTGAATGTGGGAGTGGAGCCGCCCTTGCAGTTAGCAGAGGTGACGCAATTGATCCCGAAACCGAAATCCCCTGTGCCGTCCCCGTTGAAAGCCCCAGCGGATCCTTGCAGACCCCCCGTGACGGCGTTCAGCGGATTTTTGGTGGCCGCGCTAACGATGTCTGTCGCAACAACACCCGTGGCGTTGAACTTGAAGAGTTGCAGGTCCGCCGAGCCCGTCTGCACGAATCTATTCCCGCCAGCTAGCTCCACGTCGAAATCGACGTTCACCCCATTCTGCGTCAACGTTACGGTGCCGAAGACGGTCTGCGTGCCACAATCCGTCCCGGTTCCGCTGGCGGCCGTGACATGGCAACTGGTGAGGTTGAAGGTGACCGCTTGGGCAGGGGTTGCCGTCGCTATGAGGGCCACGCCGAGTAGAACCGTGGCCAATACCATCGATCCACCACCGAGCCGGCCTCTAAACATCACCTTCCTCCATTGGTGAGAGTTGCCCCTACCCAAAGCTCCAAGAGGACCCGAGTCCTAAGGCTCTAAGCATCTCTCGTGCCAGCGATGTAACAGAGCAGAAATCACATGATCTCAGCCACTTACGTCCATTTCTATTCTTCCGATGTGAAAACTTCTGCTTGAAAATTAGATTCGAGCGACTGTGCAGCAAGTTGCCTAGCGACCCTTCCCCCAAGATCCCTTCAATTCGATCTGTTTCGGTGAATCTGGCTGCTCGGCAGGGGCAGCGGAACCTGCTCGAGGATGCTAGCCGAAGGGCTGCCTGGCTCACCTCCCGGGGTCAGCCGCCGGCCCTGTCTCTACTACTGGATCTCGTCCAGAGCCTTTTTCGCTTCGTCCCTCTCGGCAAAGCTCGCCGGCGAGTTAACCGCTGCAGTCAATGCTTTACGGGCGCCCTGTTTGTCTCCAGCTTTCAGGGACGCCAGGCCGAGATGGTACTGGACGACGGGTTGGTCCGGCAGCTTCGCAGCGCTTTCCTTGAGCAAATCCGCGGCTCGCTGGTACACGCCGCGCTTGTAGAGGATCCAGCCCAGCGTGTCCGAGACGCTTGGGTCGTCGGGCATCGCTTCCTTGGCGCGCTGGGCGAGCTCAAGCGCCTTTTCCTGGTTACCGCCACGCTCCGAGTAGAGCACGGCCAAGTTGTTCGCGGCGGGCGCGAACCGCGGGTTCAGGGCCAGGACCTTCTCGTAGGCCTGCTGCGCCTTCTGTATGTCTCCCTTGGTTTGATATACGACGCCAAGAGTCATTTGTGCGGGGACGCTCTGGGGATTCACCTTGAGGGCCTCGTTTAGCCTAGTCAACGCTTGATCGTAGCGCTGTGATGTCCCATAGATCTCAGCAAGTTTCACGTAGGCGTCAATGAGGGTCGGCTGCAGCTCGACAGCCTTCAGGAAGGCGGCTTCTGCCCGCTCAGGCTCGCGCCGACCGAGATACACGGTGCCGAGCAACCATTGGAGACCTCCGGACTTCGGCACGAGTGCAATCTGCTTCGTGAGGCGGGCTATGGCGGCATCGGGCTGTTTTTCCGCGACGGCCATGGCCACCAGCTGCTGCATGGGCTCGAGATAGGCCGGAGCCATGGTGAGGGCGGCTTCGAATTCCGTCTTCGCCTCCGCGGATTTCCCTTGGGTCCGGAGGGCGAGGCCGATCAGATAGGGCCCCCGTGGGTCCTTGGGGGCGAGCACCTCGAGCCTGCGAAATGCCTCGATAGCCTTGACGGGCTCAGCTTTGGCCAGATAGGCGGTGCCCAGCAGCACGTTGGCATCGAACGATTGCGGCTGCCGCGCGACGAAGCGCTGCAGATCATCTATAGCAGGCTGGACCGCGCCCGTCTGGAGGTTCAATTGGGCTAACAAGATTACGGCGTCGGCGAAGTTGGGGGCAATCGAGGTCGCCTCCTTGAGCTCGGCCTTGGCCTGCTGGATGTTGCCAGCCTGGAGCTGAGCCAGCGCGAGCTGGTAATGCGCGGGGGCGTGGCGAGGCTCGAGCTTCAGCACTCTCTGGAAATCCTGGATCGCTTCGTTGGGCTCGCGCTTGGCCAGGTGCACGCGCCCTTGCAGGAACTGGCCCTCGAGGTCTGAGGGGTTCTTCTTGAGGAGCGCCTGCAAGGTTTTGAGACTCCCGTCGTAGTTGCGCTCCAGGAGTTCGATCTGCGCCAGGCGACGCCACGCGGGCAGAAAGTCCGGCGCTTTCCGGGTCATCTCCACGAGGATGCGCTTGGCGTCGTCTGGCTTCTGGGCGGATAGATAAAAATCGACGAGCCTCAGCCGCGCCGGCGAGCCGACTGGCGCGAGGTCGGCCGCTGCCTTGAACTCATGCTCGGCTTGTGCGCTGTCACCCTTGGCGAGGTAGAAAGATCCTAGGAGGGAATGCGCCTCGACCGACTTCGGCTCGCGTGCGACGCCTTCCTGGAAGGCGCGTTCCGCCCTCGCCTGATCCTGCTTCCGGAGGTAGAGGGTGCCGAGTGCCAAGTGCGGCTTCGCTCGATTGCCCGCCGTGGCCAGTGCCTCTTCGACCAGTTTGATCGTCGCATCCACTTGCTCGGGCGTGGTGGACGTGTCGGCCAGGAGCGCAAGGGCGTCGAGGTTGTTCGGCTCCTTCCTCAGGACTGAGGTGGCCTCCTCGCGCGCCTCGTCGCGCTTCCCGGCAAGGAAGTAGACTAACCCGAGCTTGAGCCGCACTTCGGTGTCGTCGGGCGCAAGCTCCTGGGCCTTCAGGAGGTAGCGAAACGCTTGCGCCAGCTCTCCAAGCTGACTGTGCAAGAGGCCGAGCTGCCTCGTGGCCCGTGGATTGGCCGGGTCGAGCTGAAGCACGTTGCGGTATTCGAGGATCGCTTCGCGGTATTGCTCGCGCGCGGCGTACTTGTCGCCGCGCTCCAGATAACGAGCCTTCTGAGCTTCCGGAGAGCGGGAGCAACCGGCCATGACCAGCAGTCCAACCGCCAAAAGAATGGTCCATACTCGGAACTGAGGAGACATCAGCCCTTTAGCTCTCTCCATCACTCGGGCAGGTATTCACCCAGAATCGGGTACACGGCCTGGATGTTCTTTACGAGGCGGTCAGTAGTGTCCTGTACGCTGCCGTACACCGGGCTCGAGACTCGCACGAGCGCCCCATCGGTCCGGTGCCGCAGAATCGAATCCTTCACCATCTGCACCCGGGCAGCCACCTCCCCGGCTATCGCTTTCCCCTGGGACTGGTACCAGTAGAAAACAATCTGCTGGTCCCGATCCTTCTGTATCAGGTACCGGTTGACCGTGATCGGCGCCAAGGGGTGGGGGAGGGGAATCGTGACCATCGAGGCCTCGAGCGGCTCCCAGCCGCTGCCGGGCAGGCAGTTCTTCGGCGAGTGGGGCTGAGCTCCCTTCCGCTGGCTGTCCCAGTAGGCGATGAAGAGGAAGACGCTCCGACCTAACGGGTCCTGGTCGCGGCGCATCAGGTAATC
>Ga0126369_10003546_pt1 | contig 11276 bp, 13 predicted proteins | sample PanSoiMetaPlot_1_FD_109646 | JGI IMG/M metagenome (GOLD analysis project Ga0126369, IMG submission 109646) | Tropical forest soil microbial communities from Panama - MetaG Plot_1 | ecosystem: Environmental > Terrestrial > Soil > Tropical forest > Bulk soil | place: Panama | collected 2016-02-17
AATCAAGCCGATGAGGGCGATCGTGTAGATGAGCATGGTCCCTCCCGGACCCAGTGACGTCTAGCTTCGCCCATACACCACGTTCCAGCAATCACGGACGTGACTTTTGACTGCCGTTCGGGAGCGCGCGGCGGGCAACGAAGATGCGCAGCCGCGACGGCAGTCCCGCGGCAAGCTTCAGCGCGCGGCGCTTGCGACCGATGGCGGACGCCGACAGGCCGAGCCGCCGACCGATCTCGATATCGGTGGAGCCGGCGCGCGCCATGTCCACGAGGGTCGCCGTGTCGTCGAGCGACCAGGCATGACGGCACCTCTTCATGGCAATGCCGCCCCTCTCACGGCTGGCCGTGCAGCCCCGCCGGCGGCTCGGCGCCCAGCGCCGCGCAGGTCGCGAGAGCGGCGATGCGCAACTCCGGCGCCTGTTTCAGCACGCGCCCGATCTGCTGCCGCGCATGCAGGACCGTCGTGTGGTCGCGGGCGAAAAAGCGGCCGACCCTGGGCGTCGAGCCTTCGCGGGCGATCGACGTGCAGAGCCACATCGCCACCATGCGCGGCCGGCACCATGCCTGGGCACGACGGGGGCTCTGCAGATCGGTGAGCGTGACGGGATCGCCCTTGATGCGATAGCCGACGTGCGCGAGATCGGCCACGAAACGCCTGGCGACGTCGGCGATTGCGCGGGACGCCGGCGCCATCGCCTGCTGGCGCCGCAGCGCCTCGAGCTCGCCCTGCATGGCCTTCTGCACGAGCGCCAGTTCACGGATCTCGCGCTGCAGCCGATCGACCTCGCCCTGCGCGCCGCCGGTTGCAGTTGGCGCCGCGTCGTCCGCGCCGTAGGCCGGCCGGGTGCCGAGGATGCGTGCGCGCACGGCGGGCGATGCGTTGGCGACCAGCCGCTCGCGCCGCTCGGCCGCCTCGCGGTAGCCGCAGTCGACGATGGTGCTTCGAGCTCTGTCGATCATCGGCCGGCCTCCTGCTGCTGTTCGGCGCGCAACTCGGCCACCGCGGCCTCGAACCGGGCGACACGCCATTGATGGGCTGCGCCCCTGCCGGGGATGCGGTCCTCGGTCATCCAGCGGAAGACCGTGGAGATCGGCAGGCCCATCTGGCGGGCGACCCTGGTGAGGCGCAGTTCCCTGATCGTGTCGCGGACCGGCAGGCGCATGCCGTCAACGTTGCCGCTCCGGAAACTTTCCGTCAACGAAAATATTTCCACTCAGGCACTTTTGCCGAAATGGAAACTGTGGCAGGGTACGGCATGGACAAGACCTGGCTGAAACAGGAGCTGGAGCGGCGCGGGCACGGCGCGCAGGCCGCGCTCGCAGAGTTCCTGGGGCTGAGCGCCAGCGTGATGAGCAAGACGCTGAACACGCCGCGCAAGATCAGCGCCGAGGAGGCCGACCGGATCCGCGCCTGGCTCGGCCAGTCAGGAGAGGCGCGCGACGGCCAGCCGGCGACCGCCGCAGCGCCGGCGCGCCGCCCGGCGCGGCAGGCGGCGACGGCGCTCGATCTGCGGCGCCAGGACCTGCCGGTGTGGGCGGCCGTGCAGGGCGGCGAGGAAGGCGCCATGCTTATAACCGCCTCGCCCATCGACTGGATCGCCCGGCCGCGCGAGCTCGGCGTGGTCGACGCCTTCGCCGTGTTCCTGATCGGCGATTCCATGCATCCACGCTACGACCACGGCGACCAGCTCTACATCCATCCCCACCGGCCGCCGCAGGGCGGCGACGACTGCCTGTTCATCCACCAGGTCGACGACACGAGCTTCATGGGCCTGGCCAAGACGCTGGTGCGCCCGCTGTCCGACAAGTGGCGCGTCAAGCAGTACAACCCCGCCAAGGAATTCGAGCTCGACCGGCGCAAGTGGCCCAAGGCGTGGAAGATCGTCGGCAAGATGAACCGGTCCTAGCAATGTTTCCATTTTGGCGTTGACGTAAGGTTTCTTATATGGCAACTTTGACTTCCTGCCAGGGAGCCATCGTTGCCCGACGCCGTCAGCCCGCGCGACCCCGAGACTTCGACTTCAGACCTGATCCGCCGCGCGCGCCGCCCCCTTGAACGCCGTGCGCCGGCACGTGGCAACTTCCGCGCCTGGGCGGTCGCGACCTGCCGGGCCGAGGTCGATCACGCGCGCGCCGATTTCTGGCGGGTCGTCCAGGCGCTGGGCCTGGCCCGGCTTTTCGATCGCGACGACGGCTGGGGCGGCCACGAACGGCCCTTCCTGCTCGCGCATGAGGCGCACGCCCATGCGGCCCTCGGCTGGCTCTCGCACCTGCAGGCGCACGAAAGCGACCGGCGCGGGCCGTGGGCAAGGGTGCGGTGGGACGCCTGGGACGCCGATCGCCGCCGCCGCTGGTGGGCGCGCCGCCGCCAGCTGTGGGCGGGCTTTCTCGAGCAGATGCGCCGCTATCGCAGCGCGCGCCGGGAGATCGACACACTACCGAGGGCGGCGTGAAAGCGCGCTCGGCAGAAACTCCCCAAAGCCTCCCGATCAGGGCAAGCCCGCCTCCAGCCGGCGCCCGAGCGCCGAATTGCGTGTAACGCCTGCCACACGGCCGACGTCTCAACCTTTGGGTACAGCCGATCAAGCGCACGGCTTCAACAGCGTCGTCACCTGCGTAGCCCCTGCCCTCAATCCGGAGCTGCACATATGTACAACCCCTTGTTTTCCGGAGCCTTCGTACCGGGCTTCAATGTCAAACCGCCGGATGAGGCCCCTGGCTTCGATGTCGGACCGCAGGATGCGGTCCCGGGCTTCAACGTCGAGGACGACAGCGTGCCTCGCCGAGAGACCTGGTCTGATGGGACGGCTCCGGAGTCGGCGATGCCGCCGTGGCTAACTGCGGCAAACTGTACAACCGTAAACGGGACGCTCGGTTGTCGTTCACCCGGCGGTGTATCATTCGGTTATCCCGTGAGGCCGTCAGCCGGTTTCCCGGAACGACTCGACTCCGGTGTCGATCACTACCACGCCTATAGCGTTCCGGACGGCCCCTATCGCGACCCTGCCGAGACACTGCGGCAGCACATCATCAACGTTCCCACGCCCGGTCCCGGCAGGTTCGTGCGTCCAGCCACCGTCGAGGGAACGTTGAACGAAGCGACTCCGGAGTGGATGTATGACTACCTCGTGGGGCAACTCGGCGTGCCTTACGGAACGCTGATCAATCCGGTCCGGTCATACCTGGTAACCGACCAGAGCGGTAACCAGATCGTGGTCAACGTGACGGAGGGCAATCAGATCCTGACCCCCGGCTATGTCGTGCGATATGTCACGACGTCCGACGATGGGTCGACAATCCAGAACGAAGGCGAAGGATCAGGATTGTTGCAAGGTCCCTATTCGCCACCGCCGCTTCGGAACTGGATTAACAACGCGTGGCGCGGTCTGTACCAACAACACCTGGATCGCAACAAAAGGCAGCCTTAACGGTCGAGCTTTACGAGCTAGAACGCGATGAACATCTACCGGCCGATCATTGCCTTCCTGGTTGCCGTGCTTGCGGTTCCAGTCCTGGTTGCGGCGTACTACTACCCCCCGGGACGATCCGCAGATGGCGCCTACCTCGTTCTGGTCCTCTCCAGTCTCGTGATCTCGTTTCACGGCGTCGTTCTGCTGGGTCTGCCGGCGTACCTGTTGCTGCGCGCCAGGAAGTGGACCGCCTTCTGGATCGCTCCTTTGGTGGGCTTCATCGTGGCAGGCATTGCCTGGTTCGTTGTCGCCTTGTGGCTTGGACTGGCTGTCGGGTCGGGGCTTTCGCGCGCATTTTCACAGTCGATGTCGGCCGAAAGCCTCCGCGAGGTATTGTGGCCACTAGGTCCGATCGGCGCCGCGGTGGGCGCCATCGTGTGGCTCATTGCCAGACCCGACCGGACATTTGATTGAGAGAGCGGAGTCGTGAGGGGTCACAACGGCCGTTTGCAGCCGCCAACGAAATCGTGAAAAGCAGGAAGTAACTACCGCTGGTGGATCGAAGACAGCGCCGTCATGGCCTATGCCCGCAACGGCAGGCCGATCAGGACTGGACGAGCAAAAGGGCCAGGCGCTGCGTTGAGTTGTCCCAACAGGCGGCGCCCGCTTCCCAAAGTGGAAGCGGCTTGGGTCACGCCGCGTAGGGCGACTATGAATAATCCTTGAGCGTAATGGCCTTGGCAGCGCGTTGTATCCGTCGCGTCGAGCGGTCGATGATGAATTCCAGCACGCGACCAGGCGCCCTTCTCATCATCTGCCCGAGCAACCACCTGACCGGGTTCGTCTTCCCCCCGGGCCTCATCAGGCTTGCCGATTTGCGTCCGAGCGCCTGATTGAGCCCGACGAAGGGACGCATCTCCTTTTCGTACTGCTGGAACGCCGCCTGATAGGCGCCGCCTGCGGCCGCCAGCTCGCCAGCCAGCACATAAGCGCCAACGAGAGCGAGACTGGTGCCCTGGCCGGACAGGGGTGAAGCGCAGTAGCCGGCGTCTCCTACCAGGACGACCCGATCCCGAGACCATTGAGCCATGTCGACCTGAGCGGCGACATCGAAGTAGTAGTCGGGCGCATCGGGCATCATCCCCAGCAACCGAGGGACTTCCCAGCCGATGCCCCTGTAGACGTCTGCGAGCACACGTTGCTGCTGAGCTCTGTCCCGCAAATCGATAGCGACGTCTGGTGCCGCAAAGCCAAAACAGGCCTTGGCGTTGGCGTCGCCGCGCGAACTCCAGAGCTGGGCCATCCGGCCCAGCTCGGTGTACTGCATTTCCACGCGGTCCAGATTGAGATAGTTCGGCACCGTGTAGACACACAAGTACAGACCCAGCTCGCGCAGAAAGCGCGATTCGTCGCCAAACGCCATGGCCCGTACATGCGAGTGAAGTCCGTCGGCGCCGATCACCAGATCGAACGCGCGTGGGCTGTTCTTCGCGAAAGTGACCTCCACGCCATTGGGCGATTGGGAGATCGCCTGAACCGAATCGCCGAAAATGAACTCGCCGTCGGATTGGCGATCCAAAAGGATCCGGCACAGGGTGCCGCGAACGATCTCCAGATCCCCGCCGGCGCGATGGCCAAATTCATCGCCGCTCATTTCATTCACCACCTTGCCGTTTCTGTCGACGATCAACGCACCCTGCATGTCGCTGCTGGCCGCGACAACGGCGTCATGAATGCCCATCCGCTCCAGCACTTGCAGGGCCGTTCCGCGCACATCGATCTTGTAGCCGCCGGTCAGCAATGATGGCGCGCGCTCGACGATCGTCGGCGTAAACCCATGGCGTCGGAGCCAATAGGCGACGGTGAGGCCCGCTATTCCCGCTCCTGAAATCAATACTCTCATGGCTCGATCCAACGACGCTAATCAACAGGCGAATGTGTGGCAAGACAGGCAGATCGGCGGTCTCGGCCCGGGCATTGATGGTGCCGTACGGCGGCACGGCGGGCGCTTGCCCGCTTCGACAGCGGCTTGCGCGGCGAGGCCTGGTCGCTCAGCATTTCGTCGTCAGCCATTGCCGTTGCCTGGCCGTGGCCTGGGGCCGTTGGATCGGCGGAGCGATCGGGGGAGAATCCATGAATCAGAAGTGGCACCAGCGAGCGGAGGACTTCAAGCTGTTCGGCGAGGCCCTGCAGCCTCTCTTTCTTACGCTGAGCGCAATCGGCGCCGTCTCTACCTTCTTCGTGGCCGAGGTCGACAGGGCCGAAGGCCGCGAGCAGGAGGCGAAGGATCGAACCTTCGAGGCGCGCAAACCCTACCTGGCCAAGCAGCTCGAACTCTATTCCGAGACGACCGGTGTGGTCGGTTTGCTGCTCGCCACCAATCCCACCAAAGGAGATGACTACGGCGAGGTCTTGAAGCGCTGGACCAAGCTCTATCAGTCGGAGTTGCCGCTGGTCGCCGACCAGCACTGCGTCGAGACCGACCTCGTGGCCGTCGACAAGGCGGCGTGGGACTACTATCAACCCCCGTCGTTCGGCAAGGAAAAGGACAAGGTCGCGGAAGAACGCAAAGCCGCGAAGGTCGTTCTCGAGAACAAGGCCTGCGACCTGGCGTTCGCCATGCAAGCGGCGGTATCGAAAGCCTGGAACACTTCACGGCAAAAGGCAGGAACAGCGGAGCGCCATCGCCCGCCTGTCCGCCGCGTCCCGGCACTTTCCAGTGCCCTGAAGTGCATCAGAAAGAGGGCTTGTAACGCCGGCAGCCAATCATTGCCCGCCGGCGGTCGACGGCACCGTCGGGCACGAAGGACCCGGGCAAAGCGTCTTGCCCCCTAGGTTGCAGAGGGCAATAGTTCACTCGCGCCGACTCGGGAGGGTCATGGAAAAGTTCTTGGCAGTGGTCGGGACCATGGGAGGGCTGACCGTGCTCGGTGGTCTGATCGACCTTGCCATGTGGAAGACCGAGAAGGAAAAGCTCAAGAGCTGGCTCGAAGATTGGTGGCTGCGCTTCATGGACATGAAGTGGAGCAACTTCGGTCGCAAGGAAGCCGAGCTTGCCGTTCAGATTCTCGACCGGTGGGCCGGTCAGGATATGGCGTCTCCGAAGCGTTGGCGCTTCGCCCTGACCGTCGTCACGGGCGTCCTCGTCCTGGTCTTGGCCTGGTCGGGCCTGCGAGCCCTTTGGAGCCCGACCAACTTTGCGTTCACGGCCGAACCAAAATTCATCGCTTTTGCGGTGGCGGTCCTGTTCGGCGCCAACGTCGTCGGCTTTGTATGCTCTTTGAGTCTCACACGCTTGGTCGCCAAATGGGTTGCCTGGCTCAGCAGGGGAACGGTTCTAACCATTGGCGCTTTTTGCCTGTTGCTGGCGATTCATGTTGCGCTGTTCTTGTACTGGAGCGTGGCAGTATGGGGCTTACAGGTCTTTGTAATGTTGATGTACGTCGTCGTGCTTTCGGTCATGAGTGCAGGCCCTGCCGAGCTTGCAAGCATGGCAAACCAGCAAATTCCTCATGAGTTGACCAGCATCTTCACGGACTTTTTTGCCGGACAAGCCGACGGCAGCGGCTTCCCCGAGCCCAGAACACCGACGTGGGCCGTCCTCTTCAGCTGGCAGAACCCTCCCGATATACCCTTTGCCTCGATCGTGGCGCATGGCGTCAAGCTCCTGATGGACTTCATCGCAAACGGCCTTCGCATCGCCTTCGCGCTCGTGTTCCTGAGTTCGTTCGTCTTTCGGCCGCTCATCCAGCAGCCCGTGAGCCGGCTGTGGTATGGCGCGATGAACTCCGGCAAGCCCTTCTTCACGATGTTGTTCGGCACCATCGGCACGGCCGTCGGACTCGCCCAGCTTCTCTTCAAGGTGACCTGAGGCCTGCCGGCCGGTGGCGAGACAGACATCCATGTCCAATTTTTATGTCCGCGGCGTACTGGCCAACCTCATAACGCTCGCAATTTTGCTCGCGTGCCTGTTCATTCCTGCCGGTACCCTCGACTATTGGCAGGCATGGGCCTTCGTCGCCGTGTTCGGGGTGTCCGCGCAGGCGATCGGCATCTATTTTCTCGTGCGCGACCGAACACTCGTTGAGCGCCGCATGAACATCGGACCCGCGGCGGAACAGCGACCGGCGCAGAAATTCATCTCGGCGCTTTTCATCCTTGGGTTTGCCGGGTTCGTGGTGCTTCCTGCGTTCGACCATCGCTTCGGTTGGTCTCCGGTTGCGCCGGTCGTGTCGATGATCGCGAACGCAATGATCGTACTATCCTTCCTGTTGTTCTTCGTGGTGATGAAATCAAACTCCTATGCCGCTTCTACCATTCGGGTGGAGGAGGGACAGCCCGTCGTGTCGACGGGCCCATATGCCCACGTCCGCCATCCGATGTATTCGGGTGCATTGCTCCTGCTCGCGGCGATGCCACTCGCGCTCGGTTCGTGGTGGAGCGTTTTCCTCCTCGTGCCGTTCTTTCCGGTCCTCGTTTGGCGCATCCTCGATGAGGAAGTCTTTCTCCGCGAGCATTTGCCAGGATATGCCGAGTATATGCGGAGGGTGCGATATCGTCTTGTTCCCCACGTATGGTAGGCGCGGCAATGAGTACGCGCCTTAGTCCACGGTCGCCTCAACCGGAGTAACCAGGCCCTTCCACAGCACTTTGCTCTGGCGCTTGATCACGGGCAGCGTCGTCGAGATGAACCGCTGCAGAGAAGCATCGTCAACGAAGGACACGCACAGGGCGTAGTCCCGTTCCTGGTCGTCCGCAGAACCTTGCCGGGCGACCTTGACGTCGATGGCGTCGTCGATCTGGTTGATGGCAACGCCGACATCCTGAATGGCCTGCTCGAACTCGGCCCAGCCGAGCCCTTCGTACTTCAGGATGCCGGCCGAAACGGTCCACGAGGTCATCCAGGCATTGCGCGGGACCTTGGCGTAATTCAGGGAGACGATCGAACTTCTTTCGAGCAGTTCGGGAAATTCCTTCAGGAATTTCTGGCCGTCGTCACCGCCCTCGGGCGGGGAACTGCCTGCGGCCGCCCCGAGAGCGTTGCGCGTCTGCAGCAGCAGGGTGAAGCCCGCCCGCACGTACTCGCTGTGTGCCGCAACGACGGCGTCGTACGGCGCGTGATCGCTGAGATAGAGATTCCTCGTCTCGATGAGTTTCTTCTGAAGCTGGACGAAATGCTCGATCAGGCGGATCAGGGGTTCGACGGCATCGGAGGCGATCGACAGCAGGACCTGGACGCGCTGTCGGCTCATGGCCTGCATCGACTCCAGCCACGCCGCCATGTCTTTGTCGCGCTGCTTGATCATGGCCGGCATGTGGTTCTTGAACTTGGCGAGCAAGGGCAGGCCGACCACCGCCGAATACGACTCCACGATCGAGCTGTTGAGCGCTTCGGCAAACGGCGCGAGCCTCTGCACCCTGAACTCGTAGGCAGCCTGCTTGCTGCGCTCGAGGTCGCTTTGCAGGCGGGCCAGATCCGACTTGTGAACCTCGAGGTCCCGCTGCGATTGGGCCGCCGCCGCCGCCAGGCTCTTCTGCAGCTGAGCATTGCGGACGGACTGCCAGATGGCGAAGGCGCCGGCGATGACGGCCCCGACAGCCGCGGCGATCACCGCTGTCCACGGCTGGAAGGGACCACCGGTTGTCGGGTTGTCGGCGGCGAAAGCCGGGAGGCTGATCAAACCGATGACGAGAGCCAGTGCTCGCATGGCCTTCTCCCGTTGACAGATAGCGCTTCCCGAGGCGCACTGTACCGGTGGTTGTAGCCGGATAGCAAGAACCTCGGTCGACCAACGTTTTGGAGCAGGGTGACTTCACCCGCCTGCAACGTTTCGCGCTCACCCTCTTGGCAAGCGCCACACATCCCCGGGCTGAACCTGCAGACCGTCACCTGGTACCTGGGGGGCTTCAACGTGGTGGCCGTCGCCACCTTCACGGTCAAGACCACCAACGATTTTTCCGACCCGGGACATCGAATTCAGCTGCACCACCCGGGGCGCGAGCGGCACGACGCTCTCGCGCGTCACCCACACCGTCTACGAGGTGGTGCCGGCCAAGGGCGCCAAGGTGTTGCGCGAGGTCAATCTGGGCTTCGTCAACAGCCAGAGCGCCAAGCTCGCCTGCCACATCAGCGACGCGAAGGCTTGAAGGACCGGCCGCCTCAGGGCGGCGGCGGCGGGGCGCCGGGATCGTTCTGCGCCTGCGCCCAGGGATAGTCGCCGATCAGGACTTCGCTGTAGTAGACCCTGCCGAACAGGTCGCCGGTCTGCTCGATGTGGATGTTGCTGCCGCCGCTCAGGCTGATGACGCGGCCGTCGCCCAACGACACGCCGACATGGTAGAAGCCGCTCGGATTGTTGAAGGCGCGGGCGACGCCGACGACGATCTTGTTGCGCGGGATGACCGACTTGCGATCCCACACCTTGAAGGTGCGCTTGGAATAGACCATGGCAGCCGCGCCGCTCACCAACGGCGTGCCCTGGCACGCGACCTTGGGTTGGCCCGCGACCTTCTGGCGGCCGGCGAGATAGGCCGCGAGATGCACGAACTCGAAGCAGCAGAGCTGGCGCGCGGCATAGAGCTGGTCCTGGGTATGCGCATCGGTGAATTGCGAGCCGCCGTTGCTCCAGACATAGCCGAGATTTCCCTTGGACAGGGCGACCGCGGCGCCCGCGATGTCGTAGCTTTCCTGGTAGGCGGAAGCGATCCACTGCACCTCCGACTCGTGCGGCGTGCCGCTGACCGTGGCCTTCGGCGTGCCGATGAATTTCACCGTGATGCTGCGGTCGTTGGCGACCTCGGCTTCGAGCAGGCCGTGGAAACGACCGACCTGGTAGCGCGCGCCGAAGCGCGTCGGCGTGATGCGCGTCACCGTGGTGAGCTGGCAGGTCTCGTTGTTGTAGGTCAGCGTGCCGGTGTTGCGCTTGAGGTCGATACCAAGATGTCCCAGCGCAGGATTCTTGGGAAAGCTCGGGTCGTGCAGCTCCCAGCTGGCAATGACAGGCGGCTCGGCCATTGGGATCCTCCCCCACCAGGAAGACCTATGTCGCGAGCCGAACCATAAAGCGCCGGGTTGCATTTCACCAGCGCTCCTATCGCAGCTCCACTGCAAGGCCGGGCCGTCACACCGAATGAAGCACCGCGCTCTGTGAAATGCCGACGGCGGCCCTAACTCCGCGAGGGAGGCCGTCGGCCCTTCGCACCGCGCGCGGGCGGCGTCCGTTCGGCCTTGGCCGGGGCCGGGCTTGTCGCTTCGGGCTCGCCCGGTTCGTCCGCCGCCTCGACTGCTTGGCTCCGTTCACCGACGCGGTCGGGGCTGGCGAGGACGGGGACGGGGACCGGGACGGCGGCCGTCGGCTCGGTCGCGGCCTCGATCTGCGCCCCAAACAGCGCCCGGAGCTCGTCGAACGCCTCGGCCATGCGCGCCCTCAGGATATCGCCGGCATCGACGCTGGACCTGCTGGCGATGTCGCAAAGCTCGCGAAACCGGCCAACGTTCAGATCGTAGATATAACGTGCGGCCTCGGCCTGACGCGTCGCCCTGGCTTCGAACGAGCGGGCGGCGAACACGTCGCTGGTGGCCTTGCCGCATTCCTCGACCGTCGTCTTCAAGAGCTCGCCGTGGCGTTGCGCCACGGTCGTGAAACCGTCGAAGGCAACCTGGTTGGCCCGAGTCCAGGCCGCAGCATTCTTGCGATACGTCTCGAGCAGCAGCTCGGTGCCGATGGACGGCAGTCTGAAGCTGGCCCACATCCTGCTGAGGCCCGGATCGGCAAACTGAAAGGCGGCGGCGGATTGGAATGAGTTCATGGCAACGTCCTCGAAAGGCAAGCGCGCGAGCGCGCCCGGGGTGACGATGAGACAG
>Ga0126369_10003547_pt1 | contig 11276 bp, 11 predicted proteins | sample PanSoiMetaPlot_1_FD_109646 | JGI IMG/M metagenome (GOLD analysis project Ga0126369, IMG submission 109646) | Tropical forest soil microbial communities from Panama - MetaG Plot_1 | ecosystem: Environmental > Terrestrial > Soil > Tropical forest > Bulk soil | place: Panama | collected 2016-02-17
ATCGTTCCAGGCATGGTCAAACTCAAAGAGTGGGCCTATGCCGGATTCACATTCGCTTGGATCTGTGCATTTATTGCGCACTATCTCGCGAAAGATGGCCCAATAGCCTTCGCTCCCCTGGTATTTCTGCTGATCCTTGCCATCTCCTACCTGACCCGCCCGGCAAACCGCCAGTGGCAGGCCATCGTCACACCGACCGAGTCAAGCCAGAAACCTTGACTGCTATCCTGATTCTGGGCAGATGACGCGCAAAAGGAAGGAACCCCGTTCACTTCTTATTTGCCCACAACTCGCCCACAAAGATGGAGTCTCGGTTCACCGAATTCGGATCACAGTTGGTTTCCTAAACAGACATCCGCTCTCGCCAACAATAAGAAAAGCCATTGGTCCGCAATAAGAACCGCCGTGCCCGGTGAGGAGGCCAAGCCCATGAACGTCCGCGGACACATGAAAAGTCCGCGAAGTGGTGACAGACTCATGGGGCTGAAGCAGGATATCCAAGGGCACAGTAGATGGATCTGGATCAGGTGAATAACGGCGGCCTTGTTCGTCGATTAGATAAATCCAGGCTCCGCTGGCACGCTGAGCCACGCGGCCAGCGCGGCTGAAAATGCGCAGCTCAACTCGATAGGAAATGCCCTGCTGGTTTGGCGTTTGGCTCACCCCTTCCACAGTCAAACACCAATCATCAAAGCACCACGGGTCTCTCGTCGGTATCACACGTTGAGGTTTCAAAAACGCAGTCGCCACTCCGACAGTAAGGTATGCAAGGACACAAATGCCGTAAACGCGGAGAATCTTGAGTGCCCGCGGGCGAGGGCCTCGAACTGCGAAGACTGTGACGGCAGCCAGGGTCACCACAGAAGCCAGGGTCGCAAGAAGGAAAAGCAGGTCGAAGATGGTCATAGCTCACCTCCTTGGAGTGCTTTGTTTTGTAAAGTACATTGCCCCATGGTGTCAATAGCTCTTTGTGAGGCTGCGCCAGAGGGATATCGCCACGCGATCGAAGAATTCGTTGAATGGTATTGCTCAGAACCGAGTTTGGCGTTCAATAGAACTGTTGTTCTGCGCTATCGGTCTCATCTGGAATCTCGTCAACTCGCCCCGGGGACTATCAATCTGCGACTGGGCGCGGCGCGCCGTCTCGCGTATGAGGCAGCCGATGGTCGTCTGCTGAGTGCTGACTTGGCAGCGGGTATCCGTCGCGTCAAAGGAGTGAGGTGTCCTGGAGCAATGAGCGGCTCCTAGGTTCCGCGTGACACCGATACGAGACAATTGCAATTTAGGAACTGTGACCAAAGCTAGATTACTTCGATTGCGATCGACGAAACCTCTTACATGCGATTGGAGATTGTGCGGATTCCCCGGATAATTTTGTTTTGGCTTCGCACCGTCGAGTTTCGTGCCTCGACATCATCGCTGCCTCCAATTCGCCGGTGAAATAGATGAGAATAGGCTCGACCGCGGCACACTCGCAGGCTCCCTTGTCCCATTCCGGTGAAGTTCATCTCAAACTTCTCAAATTGCGACGGCGAGGGGCAACGAAGGGCAGATTCCTCTTGACATAATAAACGGAAGGAACATAAGCTTCGGCGACAATAATTGGAGTTTTAACCCCGCACGGGAAATGTACTACGAGGCACAAAGCAATTCGCCTTGAGAGGACCTAGCTCTTCTCCTCCCTCCTTTCACTCATGCTTTCCAACCTGAATTAATCGATTGTCGAATGCCGAACGCTTTCATGGCCACCTCCTAATAACGGTCTCTGACTCAGTGGAAGGGAGTTCCGCATGGCGCCTCGCGACATCTATCTGAAGATCGAGAAAATTTCGGATTATTCACCGGTCGAGCCCGACGGTCACGTATCGCCCCCAATCCAATACCGGCGTGACTGCATGAGGAATATGGGCCACGAGGACGGGACGATTCCTGACGACGAAGTGGCCGCCCGTCGGTTGACAGCGCTTATTTACCGCGAATACCTCGATCCGCAGTACTTGGTTCCAAAGCCGGACAAGCTCATTGCTGCCGACATCAACGAACCAGCTTTCCCGCGGCGCATCCCTGGTACGGTTATCTATGCGCGCCCAGGCGACTGGCTAAGCATCCACGTCAAGAACGCTGACAGCTCGCCCCACAGCTTCCACATCCACGGCGTGCGTTACGGCATAGATTCAGACGGCTCATGGCCTTTCGGTACTCAAAGCGACGATGGGAGGCGTTCGGATGAGATATGCCCGGGCCAGACATGGACCTACACATACCAGGTCACCGAAGAGACAATCGGAGCCTGGCCCTTCCACGACCACTACAGGAACATAGGGACGTACATAAACCGAGGCTTATTCGGCGGGCTCGTTGTGCTGCCGGAGAAGGAGCATGAGCATCTGCCACGGTTCCCGTTGCCTCCCCACTTCGAGGATCGCGTCCGCGAAGTGCTCAAACAGTTGGAGGGTAAGCCCGGACGTCCCCTGAAACCACAGCGCGCGATTCAAGCAGTTGGAATGGAATCTATGGGCTCGATGCCAGGACCAATGCCCGGCCGCATGCCCGGTGGCGGGCAGCTATCGAGGCGGGATCCTCGCGTCGAACTCGGCGAGACGCCAGTGGAGCTTTTCCCCTACTTGGTGGCTCTGGACGAAATGGCGCACGCGCCGCAGCCCCTTCCATCACGCGACCACCTGCTACATGTGCCGCTGTTTTTCCATCAGATGAGCGGCTTCCGCGGAGCTCCTGTGTTCCAGAGCGCTCCGCTCAATCCTGGCGGCCTCCCGTACAACTCGCCAGTGTTTACTGTCCCAGCGACCTACAACTATATATGTGGCATCCACGGGGCGATGATGAGCGGGTCCATAACCGTGCAGGCAGGCAGCCCAACAAGCATACCGCCAATCCACATCGTGGACTTTGCCTTCAATCCTGCGAACGTGACTATTGGTGTCGGCGGGCAGGTCACATGGATAAACGACGGTCCCAGCCAACACAGTATCCTTGAACGCGGTGGCGATAACCTTCCTTCTTATTGCTTCAACGGCCGTTCTTTTGTCGGCAACACTCCCACCATTGTCGCGCACGCCGGCCAGCGAATCCGTTGGTACGTTTTCGATCTCGACCTCGGGATGAACTGGCACAACTTTCATCCACATGGGCAACGCTGGCGATTCGCAAATGAAACGATAGACGTACGCAGCATCGGCCCCGCTGAATCGTTTATTGTCGAAACCGAAGCGCCACCAGTCTTGCTCCTACCGCACGAACTTGAGCACTGCCATCACCCGCACAAGGGCGCGAAGGAGTACCACCTGCGTGGCGACTTCCTTGTCCATTGCCACGTAGAAATGCACATGATGCAGGGACTCGTAGCCGTTCTTCGGTCGCGCCAGACCGTGCACTTAACGCCAAAGGAGGCGCAAGAACTAGGAGCGCAGATTGGACTCGCCCTCGACCCTGGAGACAATTCCTGCCCAGCCGTACAGCTAGACCGCTGCGCAAACTCCGTGGGTGGTCGCTGGGAAGAGCTGCCTGGGCTGCCGCAGATCACTTTCATGCACGCCGTGCTGCTGGCGAACTCCTCACGCGTTCTGTTCTGGGGGTACGGCCAGCGTGCTGACCAGTCCCGGCTGTGGGACCAAGCGACAGGGCTCTATACACTCCCATCCAACCAGCCAATTACGATCGCCTCCGATGAGAACATCTGGTCCGGCGCCCATGCCCATCTCGACGACGCTATCGGAACGATTCTTGTCCACGGTGGCTACATGACAGGGGGCGGCGTCACCGCTGATACAGAACGCCGTGCCTTCCTCTTCAACCCCACCGTGAATACCTTTGCCCATGCCTCCGACCTGCACACCGGTCGTTTCTATCCTACGACCATCACGCTCGCGGACGGCAAGCCAATGACATTGTTTGGGGCTGACGACGCAAGCGGCGGCGGCCCAGCTCCCTCGTTCGAAATCTTCACTCCTGGTGGCGCTGGAGCCTGGAGCGCGCCTAAGACAGTTCCTTTCAACTATTTTTACTACCCCTGGACGTTCCTGCTACCTGGCGGCGACCTTTTCATAGCCGGGCCGCAGAAGCCTGCGCGGCGGTTCAACCCAGCCGCCACGCCGATCGTCGATGACCCGTTGCGCCAATATAACCAACTGACGGTACAGCAACGTGGCGTCAACATGGACGGAACAGCCGTGCTCTTGCCTCTTCGACCGCCAAACTACGAGCCACGCATAATGATAGCGGGCGGAACCAGCGACGGCGCCATTTGGACTTCGACGGAAGCCGACCCTCTGGCGAGCGCCGAGTGGATCGATCTCTCGCTCGCGACGCCGGCCTGGCAGGCGCTGCCGGATATGAACGTTGCTCGTCGCCACGTGAATTCCGTGTTGCTCCCCGATGGGCGAGTTCTGATCCTTGGTGGTGTTGAGATGCCACCAGACGGCGGACCGGTTGAAATTTTTGACCCCGAGGACCCAATGTCGGGATTCCTTCTCGGCCCGAACATGAAGTACCCACGTGGCTACCACTCAGCTGCGATTCTGCTCCCAGATGGCAGCGTGGTCATGGGTGGAGATCCGAGCGGCGGCTCGACACCCAACGAGCGCTACAGACCTTCGTACTTCTTCAAACCACGTCCCACGATCACGAGTTCGCCGGGGACAGTTGCTCACGGGGCTCCATTGTCAGTTCAAACGCCCTCGCCGGCAGCGATCGCGGAAGTCGTGCTCATCAGTGCAGGAGCGGTGACCCATGGCTTCAATCACAACCAGCACTATGTCGGCTGCACAATTACTGGCAGGACAGGAAGTGCTGTAAACGCTACTGCGCCGCCGGACGGAACCATTGCCCCGCCTGGCTACTACCTGCTCTTCCTTGTCGATCAAGACCGCGTGCCGTCGATGGCCAACTGGATTCGCCTAACGCCTTGAGTGAAAAATGTGCTGGGTGTGCGGAGCGCAATCCTTCTTCGATCTGGAATTGGTAGACCGATCCGTTAGGGCTATGGTCATGTTCTAGGCCCTGTTAACCATTCCTGGCTCCCAGACGTTATAGGTATATGAAATTTGGTGTGGATGCTCGAAACAACAGAAGGAGCTAAGCATGCATGAAGAAGTTGTCATAATCCCGATTCTCCTTGGCCTGTTGGGGTTCGTTGTTTGGACGATATTCTCGACCATCCGTCGATACAAAACCGCAAAGCTGCAAGCCGGGCTCCAGACCAAGCTACTCGAGAAGTTCGGCTCCGGTCAGGAATTGCTTGCTTATGTCCAGAGCGACGCAGGCAAGCGCTTCTTGGAATCGCTGACCATGGAACAAAGGACGCCTTACGGACGGATTCTGGGCGCAGCCCAGGTCAGTGTCATCCTCGTTCTGCTCTCATTCGCTTTCTTGTTTTTGCGTGGTCGAGTAGCTGGCGCCGAAGAAGGATTCCTGGTCTTCGGCACACTCACTCTCAGCTTGGGCGTCGGTTTTGGACTGTCAGCTGCGTTATCCTACTACCTGTCTAAATCGTTCGGGTTGCTGACCGAGAGCACGGAACACCGCCCGTAGTCCATGCGCATTTGGCCACACGCTCGCTCGGCTAGCATCGAGCTTTCGGAGCCCATGGCTCACTCGCTCGTCGACCCGGCTGATCAGCCGAACCTGAACCGGGAAGCCTTCCGCGTTTTCTACGACCGGACCAACCGTTCGCTGTGGGCCTATCTTCTGCGCGTATCAGGACGCCACGACGTTGCCGATGATGTGCTGCAGGAGAGCTACTGTCGCTTCCTGGCTGCCAAGTTGCCGCCGATGGATGCAGTCGAGGGCAGGAGTTATCTCTTTAGGATCGCGACGAATCTGTTGCGTGATCGACGGCGGAGCAGGGAAGTCCCGAACACCGTTAGCGCCACCGCGCAATCCTGTGAAGATGACCCTGAGACGCGCACCGATGTGCGGCGGGCTTTTGAACAATTAAAGCCCCGTGAGCGTCAACTGCTTTGGCTCGCTCACGTAGAAGGGTTCGATCACCGAGAGATTGCTCGCCTGACGGGATTAAAGGTAGCAAGTATTCGCGTACTGCTCTTTCGCGCGCGCCGGGAACTTGCGAGCGTCCTGCGAGAAGCCTCGCGATTGGGAAGCGGAGTGTAGCTTATGAATCGATTTTATTGCGAAAAGGAAATGGAAATCATCGAGGCCTTGCGTGGCGGCACTTTGAATGCTGCGCTCGCGAAACATGCGAGCAGTTGCGCGATTTGCGCCGATACCCTGGCTGTGTCGGAATTCTTGCAAACCGACAGAAGAGCTGCTCATCTGCTGCCGGACCCTGATTTCCTCTGGTGGAAGGCACATCTCGCCAGCAAACAACTGGCGGTGGAACGAGCGACTTGCTCGATCGGCCTGGTCAGGAAAGTTAGTTACTTAGGCGTCGCTGTGGCCGGACTGTGGCTAGTATTTGCGCAAGGTCACCTGGAATCGCTTACGACTGCGATTTCAAAGCATCAGAATTGGCTGACCGGCAGCCTCGGGGAAACCGCGGTCTTCATGGGGTTGGGGGCACTTGTCTTCACGCTTCTGAGTTCTTTGTATTTGGCGCGGCCCGAAAGGTAATGGGCTTGCCTAGTTCCGAGTGAGCGTCGGTTTCGTTGGGGGAGTGGATTACGGGCCAGCCGTCAGTTGGGAAGTTTAGGCTTGCAACGCGAGACCCAACTTTCAGCATTGCCGACAATTCAGGAACTGAACTCGGGACTCGCTCCAACAGCGTCTATTGGGATTGGGATCAATCCGAATCACGCCTATTGCACCCCGTCACCAAATCCAGAAGCGCCCGCAAACCGATTTGAAAACGGTCCGCCATTGCGGGCCGGCGTCCTTTGCCAAAAGCCTCCTTGAGCTGGGGAAAGGCTCCCGTCGCGAATTGTGCCCTAACGAACTTCAGATCGACTTTCGGGTCCCCACCGGCTTCGCGAAGCGCATATCCGAAGACGAAGTCATCGATGATTGCAAGCAATGCGAGTTTTTCTTGCGTGGTCATGGTTGTCCCAGCAAGCGCGTGCAAGCATTGTTCCATGTGGCGCATCGCGTTGACGCCGGGTGGAGCCGACAACATTGAGGAGAGCGCCCAGGGGTGCCGCAAGAAGACATCACGTGTGCGGGTCGCGATTACAGTCAGAGCCTTGCGCCAGTTCGCGGGGAGCGACGGCGCCAGGACTTCACCCATGAGGGCATCGTCCATTACGGCAATCAGATCGGCCTTGGTTTTAACGTAGTAGTAGAGGCTCATCGTTCCCACGCCCATCTCTTGAGCGATCCGACGCATGGAAACTGAGGCGAAGCCCTCAGCGTCGGCAATGGCCAGGGCCGCCGCGGCGATCTTATCTCGGCTGAGTCGGGAAGGTCTTGACATTCGTACACTGTACCATTAAAGTGTTCGTACAATGTACGACACACAGGTAATCATTGTTGGCGCTGGACCGACTGGCTTAACCCTGGGGATCGAACTCGCGAGGCGTTCCATCGCTTTTCGTCTGATTGACTCGGCGGAAGGCCCTCTATCTGGCTCGAGGGGAAAGGGAATTCAACCGCGCACACTGGAAGTCTTCGAAGATCTCGGCGTTATTGCACCAATCCTCGCAGGAGGAACGCCGTATCCGAGGTTGCGTGCGCATCTCGGGCCTCTTTCGATGTGTCTTGGGCGTTTGGGCGGAATAAAACAAAGTACGGAGCGCGTGCCCTATCCAAATCTCTGGCTGGTTCCGCAGTATCGCACGGAGGAGATCCTGCGACAGCGACTGGCCCGGCTCGGCGGGCAGGTTGAATTTGCTACGGCATTCGAGCGGGTGTCGGCAGGCGAGCGCGGAGTACAAGTCCGTTTCTCGACCGGAGAGTTGGTGAGCGCGGAATACCTTGTTGGCTGCGACGGTGGGCACAGCGCGGTCAGGAAGGCGCTCGGACTGACTCTGCACGGAGAGAATCTCGACACAGAGGCAGCGTTCGTTGCCGATGTAAAGGTCGAGGAACTTGACCACACAGACTGGCACGTGTGGCCCTTCGCAAAAGGAGGTTCTATCGGCCTATGTCCGCTGCCGGAACCTTCGCTTTTTCAAATGATGTCGCGAAGGGAACCCGCGGAAGGGATCGAGGCGGCAATCCGGAGAGTTTCGGGGTGCCATGTTACGCAGATCGTGTGGAGTTCAATGTACCGGCCCGCGGTGCGTATGGTCGATCACTTGAGAGTAGGCCGCATCTTCCTGGCAGGTGATGCGGCGCATTTACACCCGCCGACCGGCGGCCAAGGATTAAATACCGGAGTTCAGGACGCCTATAACTTGGCGTGGAAGCTAGGGCACGTTCTTCGCGGGGGTCCTGAGTCACTGCTCGAAACTTATGAGGCTGAGCGCCTTCCGGTTGCGGCTGCCGTGCTGGGACTGAGCAAGCAGATCTATCGCACGCGTTCGCTCAAGCGTGGAGATGCAACGAATCAGCTAAGACTCCACTACCGCGCCAGCGAGTTGTCGTTGGGTAAACCGTTGGGCCGGCTGCATCCCGGAGACCGCATGCCCGACGTCAGACTTGCCGACGGCACCAGGCTTTTCGACGAGATGCGCGGCACCCACGCCACCGAATTCACTACAAGAGACGGGACACGAATCCTAATACGCCCTGATGGCTATATCGCCTCAATCGGCGGGCAGCCCGTGGCGGCATTCGCAGGCGAACCTACACATCGTGTTAATGGCTCTGGTACCGATTTCGAGCCCTCATAGGCGAAGGCAGGCAATCTCTCGCGGGGGTTCGCGCTGGGGCCGTCTCTTCCCAGAGGAACAAGGCATTACGAGCAGGAGCTGATCGCGGAGTTTGCTCGGGATATTGACATCGTGATTGATTATCTGTGGGTTGAGAGCGCAAAGACTGTCGTCGTGGCGATTGCTAAGGCGGTGGAGGATGCGAACCGGTCCGCTTCGTTCATGTCGGCGGGACCGGTCGTGAGGAAAGCATTGAGCTGTCCGGCGTTGCTCTGCGCTCGTCGGCCATTCAGTTAATGGGCGGCGGGATCAAGAGCATTGCTTTTCCGACACTGCTCGACGCGATCAAGCATTTCTTTGAAGCTGCCGTGCATGTCAAATTTCAAATCAAGACAAAAACCGTACCTCTCTGCGTAATTGAACAGAATTGGGGCGCACCCGGAAAACCGCGGATCGTGGTTAGCATCCCGTGGGTAACCGATCGTTCGTCAGTCGAGTCGTCCGCCGCATTCGAGGATGATCGGTCCCGACAGGGGAGCTTGTGAGAATACGTGGCCACCTAAAGGATGACGGGCAACCCGTATATTGAGAATTGGATTCCAGCAGGAGCTCTCAACTTCAGAGTGGCCGGCCAATCGGCACCCTACTTGGTATCAGTCTCTTGTTGTAGACGGCCCAGACTACTTCTGTTCCCGCATCGACGGAGTGAGAGTGATACCGACTAGTAGTCCTTCCGGCGAGATGAAGCGGCTAACTGTTTGTCCCCACGGCTCTTTCTTGTTCTTGACCAGGATTCGATATCCGTCGGACTCGAGGATCGCGGTTGCGTTTTCGACGCTCTCCACATCGAACTCAAGCCAAGCTTGAGGTGCAGGAATGTCCTTGGGCCAGGAATCTTTGCCAAAACAAGACTGCGCCGCCTGAGAAAGCGGCCACAGCGCAAAACTCTTTGCGCCCGGAACAGCTTCGGTATGAAGATAGCCGTCACTCTCTTCTTTGAAGGAAATGCCGAGAACATCGGCGTAGAGTTTGCGACTTCTTCTCGTGTCGCTGACGATGGGACCAAAACCGGCGATAAAAAGAACCTGCAATTTTGCGGCACCCTGCATGGCGTCTCCTCTTCCTGAAATGAAGGCAGCAATTCCCGCTGTCCCCATCCATGTCAGCAGCTCTCTTCGGGATATAAAGCTCAGCTCCACGACTTCAAGTTACTCTGAGACGGGACGGTCGGTCTTGAATAAATCGGACATCCCCAGCGTACACACTGCAGACGGGATCAAAACCGCTGGTGTGCAGCCAGCAAACCGTCGGACTTCGCGTGTCATGTGCGCCTGGTCGGCATATCCTGCAACCGCCGCCAAATCCGCAAGAGATACAGCGCGAGTCGGCCTACTTGCGAAATTGAGAAGGCGCTGGAAGCGCAGCACAGACTGAAACATTTTTGGGCCATAGCCGACGGCGGCGGAAAATCGTCGTTGAAGCTGCCGGCGACTGACTCCGATGCATTGGCTCAGTTGCTCAACTGTGGCCTGTGGATGGCTAGCAAGCCATCGGATCCCTTTTACAACCGGGCCGTCCAGCGGTGTAGCCGACCTCGTAGCGCGAACCAAAACCTCAGCCAATCCCGTTTTTCGCGAGACGATCATTGCCTCGTCGAGAGCAGGTGCGGATCGCGCCCTGTTTGTGCCCCACACCTCGGAGAGGGGCACAGACTGGTTGAGCAGTTCCGCCGCAGGGACTCCGAGGACACCGGACGCTCGACCGGGATGCAACCGCGCGCCGACAATCTTCGTGCCAGCTGGGAGGCGAACAACAAAAGCATCGGTCCAGGGTCCAACTACGACAGGCGGGGCGTCATTGATGAAGACAATATCGATGCAGGCGTCCGGCAAGACGCGATGGGCATACTCGCCGGAGCCGATGATGGCCTGCTTCCATAAACACAAGAAGTGATTCCTGAGAGGTGCAGGGACAGGGAATTCCCGATACTGCGAAAAGACAGCGAGCCGATGTGCGCCAAGGTTCATTACGTCACGTTGAGATGCTTCTGAGCATCCTTTTGTTGGTTCCTAGCGGTTGACCGGCAACTCGTCGGTTGAGAATGCGAGCCCAACCGAAAACTCAACTTCAGAGTTATCGACGATTCTGGAGTTGATGGCGATAAGCCCGTCGCATCAAATATAGCGGTGCTATATTTTCTAACAGGAAGACATTTTATGCATAACGCTATCCCGCTTTCTCTGGCTGCTCTCATGGCTGTGAGTATCATGGTCATCGGTTGCTTCTACCTTGTATCTCCTGAACGAATCTCAGGAACATTTGGTCTTAAGCCGCCTGCATCCGATGCTGACACTCGTGCCTGGCTGCGTCCTAAAGGAATTCGCGACGTCGTAGCTGGATTGGTCGTGCTGACAATGATGCTGGCCGCGGACAGGCGCTTGGTAGGCATAGCGCTACTCGTGGAAGCCATCATCCCTCTTGGCGACATGTCAATCATTCTGGGGTCGGGCGGGTCGAAGTCGCGAGCGTTCTCAATTCATGGCGTAACCTGCGCGG
>Ga0126369_10003548_pt1 | contig 11273 bp, 11 predicted proteins | sample PanSoiMetaPlot_1_FD_109646 | JGI IMG/M metagenome (GOLD analysis project Ga0126369, IMG submission 109646) | Tropical forest soil microbial communities from Panama - MetaG Plot_1 | ecosystem: Environmental > Terrestrial > Soil > Tropical forest > Bulk soil | place: Panama | collected 2016-02-17
AGCGGCAGCCCGCTCGTCGCGGGCTCGTCGCCCACGACCCGCACCCAGCCCAGAGCCAGGTCGATCAGGAACCAGACGCCGACCAGGACCGTACCGGCGAGGAACCCGGCGGCGATCATCCACACGCCTCTCGAGGGCGCGGTCAGGCCGATGCCTCGCCAGGGACGGCGGTCGATCCAGCGTCGATAGACCCAGGTCCAGACAATCAGCAGCGCCGACCCGACCACGGCAGCGACCGCGTTCTTGCCCGAGTCCGACCAGTGGAGCAGGGCCGCCACCACGGTAGCCACTACGACGGCCACGAAGAAGACGACCCACCAGCTGAGCAGGTAGAGGATGACGCGCCAGGCCAGGTTGAGCCGCCCGTCGTCGGCCATGAAGGCTCGCCGGAGTGTGTGCATGGCCGGGACCGTAGCCTCCGGGGGCGCCCCTGTCATGGGTCCGGAGGAGTATTTATGCCTCTTTGCCGACCAGATCCCGCTGCCAGGCCAGCACCGCGGCCTGGGTCCGGTCCGTCACGTCCAACTTGCCAAGGATGTTGCTGACGTGCTTCTTGACCGTCTTCTCGCTGATGTGCAGGCGCGTCGCAATGGCGGCGTTGGTGTCAGCGTGTGCCAGCAGACGCAGTACCTCGAGCTCGCGAGCCGTCAGGGCGGAGAAAGCGCTCAGGCCTGACAGGTGGGGGGCCGCGAGCCGGACCCGTGGCTCCTCCACGAACGGTGGCGGCTCGGACGGACCAGCGGATCCGCGGCTGATGAGCAAGCCTGCGGCGGCGCCGATCATCGCGGCCAGCGGCCCAAGGATTACGGACACGGCAAACGTCATCACCAGCGCGCCGGCGAGCAGGTTGGGCTGGTCCAGCTCCGTGAAGGTGACGACCAGGGCGCCGAGCACGCGACCGGCCGGGCCGGCGACCGGGGCCGCGCCGGCCACGGACCCGTCTCCGAGCCGGGCGGTGAGGCTGCGCGCGTCCCTCCGGCCGGCCAGGGCGGCTCGCACCACGGCGTCGGCGTAGCTCGGCAGGAGCCGCCCCAGAGGCGCGCCCGCGGGAAGCTTCCAGCCCCTCGCGGCCACCACCCGTGCCTCGCTGTCGACGATCGCCATGAGGCCCACCGACGAGGACACGGTGAAGGCGACGCGCGGAGTTCGCGAGAATTCCACGGTGGATATGCCCCCGCCCTGCTGCTGCAGCCAGTGAGCGGCTGCGTCCTGGTCTGCCGCCGACCCCGCCAGGACCGGCGTGAGCGTCTCCGCCCGCTGCTCCAGGTTCGTCCGCACCAGCGACGGGAGCGATGCGGCCACGGCCTCGTTCACCGAGACCAGGGCGGCCAGGGTGACCGACATGACAGCAGTCACGCTGATCGCCGTGGACAAGCGCACGAGCCTCCATCGCCTGCTCACGGCTCCTGACGATAGCTGACGCCCGCCCCGACCCGGGGCGCCTGCCAGTGAGCGCCTCGACCAGGCCGAGGGCCTGGCGGGCGGTCACCACTCGAGATCGTCGCACCCGCCCGCAGCAGCCGCCATGTGCACTCGGCCGCGGCATAAACTCCGCGCCCATGGACCTGCAACTGACTGGCAAGGCCGCCATCGTGACCGGCGGCAGCCGAGGGATCGGCAAGGCGGTGGCCAGGGCGCTGGCCGCCGAGGGCATGGACGTCGCTGTGGTGGCGCGCGGCCAGGCCGACCTCGAGGCGGCGGCGGCCGAGCTCGCCCGCGAGAGCGGCCGCCGGGTTGTCGCGGTGCCGTGCGACACCGGCTCCGACGAGCAGGTGCGGGAGATGGTGCGGCGCGCCGTGGCCGAACTGGGCGGCCTCGACGTGCTGGTGAACTGCGCGGCGCAGCCGGGCGGCCAGGCGCCCCCTCCGAAGCTGGCCGAGATCGACGACGAGGTGTTCTGGCCGGATGTAAACGTGAAGGTGCTGGGTTATCTCCGCTGCATCCGCGAGACGGTCCCTCACCTGATCGCGCGGGGCGGCGGACGCATCGTCAACATCAGCGGGTTGGCCGCCCGCTCGACCGGTTCCACGGTGGGCAGCATCCGCAATGTCGCGGTCGCCGCCATGACCAAGAACCTGGCCGACGAGCTGGGCCGCCACGGTATCTCGGTCGTCGTCGTGCATCCCGCGCTGACGCGGACCGAGAAGACGGCCGGTGTGTTGCGGGCCCAGGCCGAGCGCCTCGGCGTGGGAGTCGAGGAGGTCGAGCGGCGGATCAGTCAGGGCAACGCGCTGGGCCGCTTCATCGACGCGCACGAGGTCGCCGACGTAGTGGCGTTCCTGGCCTCACCCCGGGCCATCGCGATCAACGGGGACGCTGTCGCCGTCGGGGGCGGGGTGCCCGGCACCATCCATTACTGAGCGCCGCGGGGCTGAGAGGCGGCAGGCGGGTGCCTAGCGGTGAGCAGCTAAGACGATGGCGAGCACGATGAGGAGAAGCCCGCCAAGTGCAGCGGTCAGGCCGACAAAGGGCACCATGGCCTGGAGGGGCCGCCTGGTCTCGGTCCGGTTCGGACGCCAGGTCATGAGGGGGATGCCCACGGCGAGCAGCACCAGGGCGGCGACGATGTAGAAACCTTCCATCAGCAGAAGAACGCTCGGATGCGCAGTGCCGGACTCACCCGCCCGGCGGAGCCCTGTCTTCCAGCGGCCCCTCCTCCATCGAAATGGACCCGGCAGGCTCCGATATCACCGCCACTGCAACGAACACGTGCACCTCCTTGCCGGAGTCCAGCGCCCGCTCCACGGTCCGCCGGGTGCCCAGCGACGCCCCGTCCCAGAACGCGACCAGGACGTCGCACAGGTCGACCAACCGCTGGTTGCGGTTTGCCGCGACCCCGGAGTCGCGGGCCTCCTCGAACGACGCGCCGAGGACCCGGACCGGCAGGCCCCGATCGCGCGCGGCGCGCGCGACCGTGGCGTCGACGCCGCTGGCGCTGCCGGTCACCAGGCTCGCACCCGCCGGCAGGTCGCGCACGTAGCGGGCGACCCGCGCCAGGTCGGGGAAGTGACGGCTGCCGACGATGCCCACCCTGCTCACGTGTCACCTCCCCGCAGGTGACGGTCGAACCACTCGCGCACGGCCCGCAAGTGCCGGACACGGTTCCACGGCTTGCCCTGGACCACGACGGCGTGCGACTCGCCGTGGAACACGACGAGGTCGACCTCCCGGCCCATCTTGCGCAGCCGTATGAAGACCTGCTCGGCCTGCTCGGCCGGGGTGCGCAGATCGCCGGTCCCGGCGATGAGGCGCAGGGGCGTGGTCACGCGATCCAGGTACGTGACGGGCGAGAGGCGCTCGTACACGGACGGGTCCTCCCACGGCTCGGCGCCCATCTCGTGCGCGCCGAAACTCCAGCCGATGTCGCTGGAGCCGTAGAAGGCACCGAGCGCCGAGACGGGACGCATCGACACGGCCGCCCTGAAGCGATCGGTGTGCGTGATCGTCCACAGCGTGCTGAATCCGCCGTAGGAGGCGCCCGCGACGCCCAGGCGGTCCGGGTCCGCGATGCCCGCCTCGACCGCGCGGTCGACGAGCGCCATGAAGAACGGGAAGTCGGCCTCTCCCCAGGCCCGGCAGACGCGGCCGGCGAACTCCTCCGAGTAGGTCTGGCTCCCCGGCGGGTTGCAGAAGACGACCGCGTACCCGGCGCCGGCCAGGACTTGGAAGACGAACGGGAACGACCAGCTGTAGGCGGCGTGCGGGCCGCCGTGGATGAAGAGGATGGTCGGCTGCGGCTTTCCCTCGACGGCTTCCGGCGGGAGCAGCGCCCAGGCGTCGATGATCTCCTCGCCGTGCTCGAGGTCGAGCGGCCGCAGCGTGCCCAGCGCCACGTCGCGCATCCAGGGGTTGGGTTCGAACAGCACCCGCTCCCGGCCGCCGTCGATGTCGGCGGCGCGCAGCGTGACCGGGTCGTCCGCAGCGGTCGAGAGGAACGCCACGGTGCCGGCCGCGATCGAGGAGAACACGTTGAGGCGGCGGCCGCCGATGACGAGTTCCGGCGGCTGGCCCGGCCGCGCGCGATAGAGGTGCACGGCTCCGCGGTCGCCCACCTCGAAGTACCACCAGGCGTCGTGGCAGGTCGGGCCCATCGCCTCCCGGCCTCCGATCGTGTCGCCGAGCACGGCCGGCGTGCTGGACCGGTCAAGCTCGCGCGTCAGGCACTGGTCGCCGATCCACAGCCGCACGTGCACGCCGCCGAACGGCTCTGCGCTGTCCGTTCTCAGCGTGGCCAGGCAGCCGTCGGGAGCGAAGCCGAACGCGGCGGTCACCTTGTCGTGGTGGGTCAGCCGCTCCACCTCGCCGCCGTCTGCCGGAACCGCGTAGACCTCCGTGACCTGGCTGCGGTCATGACCAGGGTCGCGGTTGGAGAGGAAGGCGATGCGGCCGTCCGGGGTCCACTCCACCTGCGCGACGTCCGCATCACCCTCCGTGAGCATGCGGGGCGGCTGCTGCCCGTCGGCCGCAACCACCCAGACCTGCCGCGCCTCGTCGTCCAGCACGCCCTGTCCGTCCATCCGGTAGCGGAAGCGGCCGATGTATCGGACGCGCTCCTGGTACCGCTTGCGCGCCTCCTCGCGGTTGGCCGGCGGGTCGCGGTCGGGGTCGGTCGGGAAGTCGGGGCCGCCAACGAGCGCCAGGCGGGAGCCGTCGGGACTCCAGGCGTACTCCGTTGCGCCCCTCGGCAGCTCCGCGACCCGCTGCGCCTCGCCGCCGGCCAGGGGGAGGACGTAGAGGTCCCTGGCCCACTCGCGCTCGCGGGCGCCGAGGAACGCCAGCCGGCTGCCGTCGGGTGACCAGCGCGGACGCCCGTCGCGGGGACCTGTGGTGAGGCGGCGCGCCTCGGCGGAGGCGTCGGCCGGCACCAGCCACACGCTGGTGGCCTGGCGGTCGGCGACCGCGTCCTGCTCCGTCAGGACGAAGGCGACCGTGCGGCCGTCCGGCGACAACTGGGGGTCCGAGATCATGCGGAAGCGGAGGATGTCGCGCTCCCCGAGCGGCTCGTGCGTCACGGCGCCTATTGTCACTCCCGCACCGGGGAGCGGGTCTCAGCCTGCGGCTGAGGCAGCCTGACCGATCCTGCCGATGTTGTCGTCGAACCGCTGCTTGAGGTCGCGAGCCTGGCGGTCGTACTCCGCGGGGTCCGGCCACGCGCTCCGCGGGTCCAGCACCTGCGCCGGCACGCCGGGCACCGCCGTGGGCACGTGAACGCCGAAGACGGCGTCGCGCCGGGTCGGCACGTCGCGCAGGCGCCCCTCCACGACCGCGCGGACGATCGCTCGCGTGTGCGCGATGGAGATGCGGCTTCCGACGCCGTGCGGACCGCCCACCAGCCCGGTGTTCAGCATCCAGACCTGCGCGTCGTGCCGCCGTACCCGTTCGATCAGCAGGTCGGCGTAGGTCTCGGGGGTGCGGACCAGGAACGGCGCGGCGAAGCACGTGCTGAACGTCGCCTCGGGCTGGGTCACGCCGCGCTCGGTGCCCGCGACCTTCGCGGTATAGCCGGACAGGAAGTAGAACCGGATCTGGTCGTCGTCCAGGCGCGCCACCGGCGGCAGCACGCCGAACGCGTCGTAGGAGAGGAACAGCACGTTGCGGGCGTGGCCCGCCCGCCCCGAGAGGTCGGCCGCCGGGATGAGGTCCACCGGGTAGGCCGAGCGCGTGTTCTCGGTGAGGCTGTCGTCGTCGTAGTCGGGCACGCGCGTGTCCGGGTCGAACGGCACGTTCTCGAGGATCGTGCCGAAGTGGTTGGTCGCCGCGTAGATCTCGGGCTCGGCTTTCGGCGAGATCCGGATCGTCTTCGCGTAGCAGCCGCCCTCGAAGTTGAAGATCCCGTCGTCGCTCCAGCCGTGCTCGTCGTCGCCGATCAGGCGCCGGGTCGGGTCGGACGAGAGCGTCGTCTTGCCGGTGCCCGAGAGGCCGAAGAACAGCGCCACGTTGCCGTCGGCGCCGACGTTGGCCGAGCAGTGCATCGGCAGTGCGCCCCGCTGGGGCAGGAGGTAGTTGAGCGCCGTGAAGATCGACTTCTTGATCTCGCCGGCGTACCGGGTACCGCCGATGATGACCATCCGGCGGGCGAAGTTGACGAGGACGAAGGTCTCCGAGCGGGTGCCGTCGCGGTGGGGATCGGCCGTGACACCTGGCAGGGACATGACGGTGAAGTCCGGCTCGAAGCCGCGCCGCTCCTCCTCCGTCGGCCGGATGAACAGGTTGCGGGCGAACAGGCTGTGCCAGGCGAACTGGGTGACGATCCGCACCCGGAGCCGGTAGCGGGGATCCGCGCAGGCGAAGACGTCCTGGACGTACACCTGGTTCCTGGCGATGTAGTCCAGCATCTTGCCCAGCAGACCGTCGAACCGCTCCTGGTCGATCGGCTGGTTGCCGGGGTACCACCAGATCGCGTCCTGCGAGCTCTGCTCGCGGACGAAGAACTTGTCCTTCGGGGAGCGTCCGGTGTGCTGGCCCGTCACCGCGGTGAGGGCGCCCGTGGACACCACGGCCGCCTCGTCGCCTCGAATGGCGTGCTCGTACAGCTCCGCCGGTGACAGGTTGTGCCAGGTCCGAATGGCCTGGGTGACGCCGACGTGGTCGAGGACTGGTCGTTCTACGAGCTGCATGCGCCCACCGATGATACGCCCTGAGGGCAGGCGATGGTTGATCAGTGATCAACGTCACATCGCGTCATAGATGCGTCACATATCTCGTCTGTGAACGCCCCCGGCGGCCTGGTGTGTAAATCGGGCGCCGTTTCCTTGGAGCCCGCCACCGGCAGTGCTACGGTGCTCGCGGACGTGCCAGGAGATGACCGAATGACGCATCGAACACCTGCCGAGATGGGCTTCGCGGTCGCGGATCTGCGCCAGCGAGCCGGCCTGGACCAGGCGGCCGTCGCGGCCCACCTGGGCATCGACGAACCCGCGTTCGGTCAGGTGGAGCGCGGCGAGCGCCGGCTGACCGCCTGGGAGCTGGCCGAGCTGGCGGAGCTGCTCGAGGTCGAGCCCGGCCTGCTGACGGCTCGCGAGGCGCCCGGTGCGGTGCTGCTCCGGGCGGCCGGCGCCGATCGTCCGGCCGTGGGGGAGGCGCTTCGCGCGTTCGAGGTCGTCATGCGCGAGGTGCTGGGCGCGCGGGCGCTGGAGGACCTGCTGTGACCGCCGCGGAGCAGCTCGCCAGGACCGAGCGCCGCCGGCTCGGTCTCGACGAGGCGGCACCGATCGAAGACCTCCTGCGCCTCCTGGAGGACGAGGCGGGCGTCAACGTCGCCCTGTGGCAGCTCGGCGAGCAGGGGCCTGCCGGGATGTACCAGGCGCGCGAGGGCGTGCCCGTCATCCTGATCAATTCCTCCATCCACCCGCTGCGCGCGCGATTCACGCTGGCTCACGAGCACGCGCATCACCGGCTCGGTCATGGAGCGGCGGTGGACCGCGTGATCGACACCAGCTCCCGCGACCGGCGCGAGGTGGACGCCAACCAGTTCGCCGCCGAGCTCCTCGTGCCCCGCGCCGGTCTCGAAAAGTGGCTCCATGCAAACGGAACCGGCGTGGATCTGGAGGCCCTGGTCCGCCTGGCCAATCACTACGGCGTCAGCTGCGAGGTCGCGCTGCACCGCCTGGAGCGCACGCGACACGTTCGGGGCGCCGCGGGTCGCGAGCTCGCCGCGCGGATCGACCGGGGCGAGCACCGCGAGCTGGCATGGCGGCTCGACCTGCCCGAGCTGACCGACACGCTCGCGGCCGAGCGCCGGCTCCGGGTCCGGATGCCCGGGCCGACCCGGCGGGCCGTCCTGCGCGCCCTGCGGAGCGGCCTCATCGACGCGGAGGGCGCCGCCGAGCGACTTCACGTGGACCGCCTGGAGATCCAGCGCATGCGCCGGCCGGCGGGTACCCACGCCCCATGGGGCCGCGGTGAAGCGGTGCGGGACTGAGGTGATGGGGATGGCTGTGGACGACGACAGGCTGCGGGGGCGGGACCTGGTCCTCGGCGAGACCTCATCGCTGTGCGCGTTCGCGCAGGTAGGCCACGCGCACTCGCTGCTCGACTGGTTCGGCGACACGCTGTGGGTCGTCCAGGAGGTTCACGTCGAGCTGCTCCGGAACCGCCAACGGTTCGCCGCATGTGAGCGCCTGATCCGCCACCTGGAGGACCGGCGCCGCATCGCCCATCTCAGCGCCGAGGGGGTCACCTGGGTGGCCCGCACGGCCGCCTACTTCCGCACGCCGTGCGACAACGGGCGCAAGAACGTGGGTGAGCTGGCCACCGCACGGCTGGCCAGGGAGATGGTCCGCGGCGGGCGCCGGCCCATCGTGCTTGTCGACGACCGGCTGGGCGCCGACCTGTGCCGGAAGTTCGGCGCACCCGTGCTGGCCACCCACGACGTGGTGGTCGAGATGGTCTGGGCCCGCGCCCTGTCGCCGTTCGAGGGAGCCCGCGTGTGGCGCGGCCTCAAGCGGAGGGACGCCGACTACCAGCGCCGGATCCGCCGCCGGGCCAGCTGACCCGCGACTGGTCCATCCGGGCCGCGGCGGTCGGCTCAGCTGGCGCGGCTGCGCTGCCGGCGCTGCTTGCCGGAGACGTAATCCACCAGGACGTACTCGCCCAGCCGCTCCGGGGAGACGAAGAACGCGCGGCCCTTGTTGATTCGAGTCATCTGGTTGACGAACTCGGTCAGGTACGGGCCCCGCTCGAGCATGAACGTGTTGATCACGATCCGGTCGCGAGTGCAGCGGCGCACCTCGCGGAGCGTCTCCTGGATCGTCCGGAACGTCGGCGGATACGCGAAGTACGTCCGGCCGTTCTCGTCCAGGTGCGCCGTCGGCTCGCCGTCCGTGACCATGATCACCTGTCGGTTGCCGCGGTGCCGGGCCAGGAGGGAGCGCGCGAGCTGGAAGCCGTGCTGCATGTTGGTGCCGTACACGTAGTCGTTGAGCGTGATCGCCGGCAGGCTCTGCGGCTTCAGCTCCACCGCGTAGTTCGAGAAACCGACCACGTAGAGGCTGTCCCGCGGGAACTGGGACCGGATCAGCGAGTCCAGCGCGATGGCGACCTTCTTGGCGGCCAGGAAGCAGCCGCGCAGGAACATCGACCGGCTCATGTCGATCATCAGCACGGTGGAGGCCTGGCTGGAATGCTCCGTGCGGCGGACGATGAAGTCCGCCGGCTCGATCTTGACCGGCAGACCGCGGCCCTCCCGCTGCAGCGAGTTGAACAGCGTCTCGTTCATGTCCAGCAGGAACGGGTCGCCGTACTCGTACCGCTTGACCTCCTCGCCCGGCTCGATGCCCTGGCCGGTGTTGCGCGTGTTGTGGTGGCCCAGCCGGCTCTTCTTCAGCTGGTCGAAGATCTCGCGCAGAGCTCCCTGCCCGATGCGCCGCATGCCGCGCGGGGTCAGCTCGAGCCGGCGATCGCGCCGCTCAACGTAGCCCGCCTTCTCGAGGACCTCGGTCATCTGGCGCATGCGATCGAGCTGCTGGCGGGCCTCCGGGCCCAGCGTCTGCTCCAGCAGCCCGCGATCGACGTCGTCCAGCCGGAAGCTGCCCCGCTCCAGCTGCGACTCCAGCCGGTCCATGCCCTGCAGCCGCTCCATCAGCCCCATCGCCTCCTGGAGGCTCAGCGGCTCGTCGCCGAAGAACGGGTACCGCTCCGTCATCTCCGAAGGCGGCATGAGCTGCTGCATCATCGCCCCCAACCTGGCCAGCTCCAGGCGGAGCGAGTCGTCCTGCAGGAGCTCGTCCATCATCCGGCGCAGCTCGTCCCTGGCCTGGGGCGACAGTGACTGCATGAGGGACTGCATCTGGGCCATCTGGCGCTGGAGGTGCTCCAGGAGCTGGTCCAGCGTCTCGATCCCGGGCGGGAACATCTGCCCGTACTTCTGCATGAAATCGCGGAAGGAGGCCGAGGTGTCGAGGCCCTGCCGCCGCTGTTCGAGCATGCGGTTCAGGTCCCGGACCATCTCCCGGACCAGGCCCAGGTCCTCGCGGGTCATGGACTGGATGGACTGCTTGAGGCCCTGGAACATCTGCTCGAGCATCTGCTGCTGGAGCTGCTCGAGGAGGCGCTCGAACTTCTCACGCGCCTCCTCGTCCATGAACTCGTACTGGCGGAGGGACTTCATCCGCCCTCCGAGGTCGTCGGGCATCCGGTCCAGCTGGTTGCGCCGCTGCTTGGCCAGCTTTTCCATCAGCTTGCGGCGCTCCTGCGGCGCCTGGTCGACCTTGCGGTCGATGCCCGTCCGCTCGGTGTCGATGACGTCCTGGAGCTGCTCGCGGATCGACTCGACCGTGGAGTCGAGGTCGTAGCGGGAGAGCTCTCGCTCGCGGCGCTCCCTGAGCTGGCGGAGCAACTGCTCCAGGCCGGGCATGTCCCCCGCCCCCCAGCGATAGAGGCGCTGGAGCGCCGCGCTCAGGTCGCCGTAGCTCATCAGGTCGTCGGACAGCGCGTCGAGCACGTCGTCCGCGTCGACGGCGTCCACGTTCTGGGTCCCGTCCCAGCGCGAGTACTGGAATCGTGCGGGCATGGGGTGCTTACAACCTTACAACGCCGCTGGCGGCCGTGAACCCCCGACTCAGATCTCGTCGCCCGGCTTGACGTTCAGCACCGTGACCCCCGGCCCCGCGAGCTCCTCGAGCTGGGCCGGCGTGCCGTGGAGGGCCGGGAACGTGCCGAAGTGCATCGGGACCACCGTCTTGACGCCCAGCAGCTGCACCGCCTTGGCGGCTCGGCGGACGCCCATGGTGTAGAAGTCGCCGATCGGGAGGAAGGCCACCTCAGGCTCATCCAGCTCGCGGATCAGCGCCATGTCGCCGAACACGTCGGTGTCGCCGGCGAAGTAGACCTTGAATCCGTTCTCGAACGTGATCACGTAGCCCACGGGCTCCCCGCCGGCCGACCCGTCGGGCGTGGTCGAGAAGTGCTCCGCGTGGACCATCGTGAAGGAGATGCCGTCCAGCTCGACGGTGCCGCCCTTGCCGAACGCGATCATGTTGTCGCCCGGAACGCCCTGCGCGGTGAGCCAGTTGCCAACCTCGAAGGGCGCGAGCACCTTGCAGCCGGTCGCCTTGGCGACCGCGACGGCGTCGCCCACGTGGTCGCCGTGGCCGTGGGTGATCACCATGATGTCGAGGCGGTCCACCGACTTGAGGTGATCGGGGGCTGCGGGGTTGCCGGTCAGCCACGGGTCGATCAGCACGTCCTTCCCGCCTGCGGTGCGGATCCTCCAGGTGCCGTGGCCGACCCAGGTGAACTTGACCTGATCGTTGAGCGCCATTGTGCCTACCTCC
>Ga0126369_10003549_pt1 | contig 11272 bp, 14 predicted proteins | sample PanSoiMetaPlot_1_FD_109646 | JGI IMG/M metagenome (GOLD analysis project Ga0126369, IMG submission 109646) | Tropical forest soil microbial communities from Panama - MetaG Plot_1 | ecosystem: Environmental > Terrestrial > Soil > Tropical forest > Bulk soil | place: Panama | collected 2016-02-17
ACGGTGGAGTATAACTACCTCCAGTATCACAAATAACGTACTGTCCAACATTATCTGCGGCAGGATCTATTAACACTCCATCAGGATAACCACTAATGTCAGTATAGTCTACATTACCTGTCGATGCGTCCAGTGTACCTATCAAAACATTAACCCCTGCTAGTGCGGCTAACTGTGTATCTACATATCCTTTGTTAGCTACTTCATCCACTAACACAGGAGCTACAGAGTTAGGAGCAACAGTAAAAACTTTATGCCCACTAATACTTTGTCCAGTATCGACAGTAACAAATTTATCCGCACTAATTATCTTACTATCAACATAACGTTTAGTAGTTAACTCAGTATGTAAAGTAGGATCTCGATTAGATTCTGGCGGATCATCGAAAATTTTCTTACCTGTTATAGTTTGTCCATTTGTAATTCCAACAAATCTTTCATTTAGATCCTGCCATCCCGCATCACCATCTGCGGCTCCTATCTTTACTAACGCATCATCTAAATTACCACCGGGAGGTAGCGTAGGTCCAGAAGTCTTTTCATCCACATAGCGTTTGTTAACTACATTATCATCTAACACTGGATCGATAGTGTTAGCACCACCTGTGAATACCACTAGCTCTCGAAACGACTTTCCTGCTGTAATAGTCTGCCCAGTATCAGTAGTAACAAACTTGCTAGTATCTGCTGCTGGTCTACTATCAACATAGTCTTTAGTGGCTACATTAGCAGGTGCAGTAGGTGGTCTAGCACTAACAATTCCTGTAAATGTTTTGTCGCCAGTTATCTCTTGTTGAGTATTAGTAGTAACAAACCTTTCCTCATTTATACCTGATGGAATATGAGTCCATACCACACCATCCGATACTAACCAATCACCTACATTTATGACTATCGGCACACCACCCGTTGGTGTATAGTTATTAGACCTAACCGTGCAAACTACAAACTGATCTACATTAGTTGGTCCTGCTGCTAACAATGGACCATCGGTATATGTCGAGGATACAGTATAGTTAACAACTCCTGTGCTAGCATCTAACATTCCTATATACTCTGGCGGATTAGCTGTTAGTGGAGTGAAGTCTATATGCAACCATGCTGTACCATCTGATAACAACCAGTCATCTACTTCCAAGCTAATAGGAGCAGCAGCACCGGGAGGAGTATAATCACCTCTAACAGTACAAGCAACATACTGTCCATTGTTAGTTGTGGCAGGTGCGATAAGAGGACCATCAGTGTAACCACTAGCATCACTGTAATCCACAGTCCCAAGAGTCGCATCTAACAATCCTATATAACCTGTTACTTGTTGTGTTGTGACTGGAGTTAGATCTATTAATGTCCAAGCAGTACCATTAGTAATAAACCAGTCCCCAACCGAACAAGCTGCTGGCATTGTACCTAACACTGTCACTACTACAAAGCTACCAATCGGGACAGTTGCAGGAGGAGGTAAAGCACCTGATGCTAGTCCACTATTAGGTGTAGGAGTTAAGTTACCTGTCGAAGCGTCTAACTCTCCTATGTAATTCGCAACTTTCGAAAGCGTTTGCAGATTGACAGCATGTAGTGGTAGTACAGGATCTGCAACTTCGACTACTCCACCCCACCTAGTATTCTGATCTACAGCATCTATCTTAACTAACGGTTGATCTGTAGTTCCACCTACTGGCACTCCGCTAGTCGGTGCCCATATAACATCCCCATCAGTAGCACTATTCTTTGTTAGTACTTCACCTGTAGCACCTCCCGGCGGAACTGCTGACAAACTATCAACATATAGCTTGTTAGTTAAGTCATCATCCGCCACAGGAACTACTGCACACTTAACAGTGTTAGTATGTGTCTTCTGTCCTGTAACTGTCTGAACGACAGACATATACATAACATCTACTAAGTTAGCCGGAGGAACACCAGCAACTGCATTATCAACATAACGCTTAGTTGTTAGTTCATCTAACAATGTAGGATCTACACCATCAACTGTTAGTGTAAATATCTTCTTACCAGTTATAGTATCTGGTCCTGTAACTGTAACATAAGTTCCGGGAGGTATAGCAGCAGCCCCACCTGTCGGAGGTCTATTGCTTAACAAGACCGGATGCCTATCATAATTATTTCTTTCTGGCATATACTAACCTCTTAATAACGTTATTAATTATTCTCCATGCTCTCTCCGAAGCTGTGGCACTACACTTTCCAACGTACTAACTAACGAGGTTAGTTGCCCTTCCAGCATAGCTACCCTCGCCACTAAAGCATTATATTCTTTCCTAGTAATAGCCGATATAGGAACTTCACTGCTTAACAAAACTGGTTGTTTATCATGATTAGACATAGGCTAGTCTCGATTCTTCATCTTTTGCTTTTCTTAATTGTCTTAGTAATTCGTTAACAGAATTCTGCATTGCTCTTTCTACATCTGCTCCTACCATACCTTCTGATCCTGCTGCTACACCATTAATAGTAATAGGAGCATTCATAGTTACATTCTGTCCTCCACCTAACACTCCCTTCGAAAAGTCTCCTCTACTTAATGCTTGCAATGCTTGACCTAAATTCCAAGCAGCACCTACCTGACCACCTTGATAACCTTCAAGCTTATCTATTAGATCGGCTACATTATATGGTCCTATGTTCCATTTATCAGCACCTATCATTTTGGCAGCAGCTTGCAACATAGACATAGCATGTTTAGTCTTCTCTAATGGCACTACCATTTCTGGTCCTGCTTCACCTATCTGTGCTAATGTAGGCTTATTAACAAATCCGCCATGCTGCATTGCTGGAACACTAACAGCACTAATAGCTTTCTGATTAATAGCATTAACTCTTTGGTTCAACGCCTCTAACTCTGCTATTGCCGCACCAGTATTAGCACTAACATTAATGCTAACATCCTTTGGAATCTCATCCGCTTTTTGCTTAGTATCTCCTAACTGTTGTTTAGCTTGCTCTTCTCCTAATACTTCTACTTTAATCTTAGCTAAATCTTCTGGCATTGCTCCAGCTTTGACTAATCCTGCTGCTAACGATTCTTGTGCTTCTATACCTCTCTTACTTCCAGCAACACCAGCAGCCTTTTGAGACTCTAGCATTTGCCTATATGATCCTAGATCTGTAGCTTTCTTAGCTGCTTCCTGTGCTTTCTGTACTTCTTGCACTCCAGATACAGCACCTCTAACCCAACCTTCTAATGGTCCCATTCCACCAAATAGAAATGCTATCCAATCAAAACCTTCGAAAGCTTTTCTTAGTCCATCCTCTATTCCCTTTGCTAGTCCATCTACAATGGTAGTAATAGCCGTATCTATATTCTCCATTACTATCTGAATCTTGCTAAAGTCTATTGTCCATTCCTTACCAGCAGCACCACCCTGATCCGTTATAGCTGCTCCGAAGAATTCTCCTATAGCTTGTCCTATACTTTCCCAGTTAATCTTCTGTATCTGCTGAAGTATAATATCCGTAGCATTAGCAAGAAATGTCCATGCATTATCCCAACTAATCTTAGCAAGATTACCTATAGAATCGAATATAGCTCCCCAATCTATTTCATCTATACCTACCATTATCTTTGCCCATAAACCTTCCCAATCTATAGTGCCTAACTCTGACCATGTTACTTCCCATACCTTCCCTAGATGTTCCTTTAGATCAGCAAAAGTTACCTCTCCCTTTATAAAAGCTTCTACTTCTCTATAACCAGATAGCATCGGACCTTTAACCTTTTCCCACACTTGAGTTATAGCTTCTCCTATAGGTCCAGATACCTTTTGAAGTTGTTCTAACAAAGGTTTGAAAGCTTCATGCATAGGAGCAGTAGGTCCAAACATATCTGCCCAAGCTTTATCGAATGCTAGCTTTATCTTATCAAATCCCATCGAAACAGCAGCTTGAGCAACTACAAAACCTTTCTCTAATCCTTCTCCCCATTTGATAAACATAGGAGATTGCTTAACCATCCAATCCCCTAACGATTTCATAGCTGGAGTTAATCCACCTGCTATCCTACTAATAACAGGTTCTAATGCTAATGAAGTACCATGCAGCAAAGATGCCCATGCTGCTTGCGTCTCCATTAACGGACCACCTATAATTTCCTGTAGTCGCCTATATGCTTGCTCCTGTAGAAATAGCTTTCCTTTGCGAGTAGTTAGTGCCGCATCTACCCTATTCTCTTGTTTTAATATTACATTCTTAACATACTCTGCTCTAGCCTTTTCGCTCTTCATCGACTTGGTAGCTGCTATCCCTTCAGCACCAAAGAACATAGCTAATGGACTCTTCTTCGAGATTTGCCCAAACTTAATATACTTCCTAATCTGATCTCCTAGATCCTTAGCATCACCAGCACTAGCACCTATACCTTTCGAAGCAGTTAGCAATCCCTCTAATCCCTTAGACATCTTAGCCACATTAGCAGGACCAAACCCAGCTTGAGCCATGCTAGCATACAAGTTCTTCATAGTAGTAGCAGCCTGTACTCCAGTATGCTCTTGCATATCTGCTAATGCTATCAATTCCTTCTGCTGTCCAGCTATCAATCCCGGTCTTTTAGCTTCCATTGCAGTTAGCTTTTTATTACGCATTAAAGCCATCTGCAATTTTTCGTTAGCATCCTGTGCAGCTTTAGCTTCTGCTACTGCTCCCTTCATGAAGTTCTTAATACCTTCAAATGCCTTGAAACCTAATGCTAGTCCTGCACCAGCAGCAGTAAACTTAAGAAAGCCAGCAGTTAGGGATTTAGCCATACTCCCTAATCCAACCATAGCTTTTCCTACCCTAGCTATGCCTGCTTCTGCTCCTTTAGTTTGGGCTTCTAATTTAATAGTGCCCTTGATCTCTGCACCTTCAGCCATATTATAATCCCGGTCCTATAGTCTGAACATTATGCTTCTGTCGTTCCTCTTCTGCCATTATGCTAGCTACTCTAGCCCAATCAAGCATATCCTCTATTGTTAAATCTAACCAAAAGCTAATTGGACTATGAAAGCGACTACTCATTACCAAGCAAAACCTCATTATATCATCGGCACTCCCTATACCTTTTCCAACAAAAAATTTCTTACATTAGTAGTTATAGCCACATAGTCTTGTGCCCATAACTCATCGAAGTCTGCTGGATTCATCCTAGCACTAGCTGCTGCTACCATTATCAAATACCTATCATCCATGTTAGGAACAGCTATAACTTCACCTCTATATAACTGTCTAAAAGCAGCTAGTATCTCTTTCAAATCCTTAGCTTTTAACTTCTCTATATCACAGACTATCTCTGTATATTCCTTGCCATTCAATTGCGTCGGTTCTGTTAATGTAAACTTCACCTATTCTCCTTTCTTTGTTTCACCTAAATCACTACTAGCAAAACTACCAACTACTGGAGCAGTTTGCGCTTCAACTTCTCCTTTGACTACTATCTGTCTAGCTTCTATTCTATTCAGCGTCTCTAGAATTAAGTCTAGCCTTTGTACTATTTCTTCTTCACTCATGACGACATACCTATTGCCGAACGGATACCCCTACCATAATCAGTATGTAGAACATCATCGATAATATTAACCTTATCCTTCTCGAAGACTGTCTCTCCATTCAATACACCTTTAATATAAGTACATCCACAAAGGATAGCTACATTCTCCTTAACACCTACCTCTAACGCACCTAGATCAAATCCTTTTGGTAATACTATCATACCAAATCTCCACGCACCAATCGAAACCATGTGCGTACCGGGATCTTGGTATTCTATACCTGCTAAACATTCGACATGGACAGCATCCTGTCTCATTAGCTCTAGCGATTGTCTAGTTATAGAATGAAAGTTAAAGGTAACTTCCCAGTCTTGATAATGTGACTGCACTGGATAATTAGTCTCACCTCCATATCCTGCTCCCTTAAAGGTATCTGTTAGGTTCTGAAGGTTAGGCAAGGTTAACGTTGCCATTCCGATAAATCTCCATCCGTCTTTCCAAACGGAGTAGTTGTTAACTTGTAATGGAATCTGTGGTCCCGGCATATGATGATTAATTAATAACGTTATTAGGAGGCTAGCATTATGCTAGCCCCCAGTTCTCTAGTTAAGCTGCTTCTGCTTCTGGAAATAGTACTTGCAAATAGCTAACATCTAGCTCTAACTTGAACTCTATCCATTCGGCAGGAAGCGGGAAAAATTCGTAGACGTGGAAGGTATAATGTCCATCAATCATTGCTGTGTCAGGATTCTCATCATGCCTAAACTCTACTCTAGCTCCCAAAGCATTCCCCGAACTAACTAATGAATTCAACCAAATGTTAGTTGTATCTACAATAGTATCTATCAATCTCCTATTAGTTGGCTTATCTACTTTCTGAAAGATAGTTAATACTAGGGAATTACCTACATAATCCGTCATTCTCCTAGCAGGCATCCACCTATCTTTCGGATCTGTAATGAAAGGATAACAACCCATATTAGATCCCCATGCCTTCCATCCACCTATCCAATTGATAGCAGTTATAACTCCCTGCCCATTTAACATATCTCCATAGTCTTTCGAGAATATAACTTCAGCATTAGGATCTCCCCATTCTGGCGGCATCCCAGATGGATAACCTCCACCCCAACCTCCTACTATAGTTTTATTCATCTCTAGCAACTTATTACTAGGAGTCTCGACAGGAATGTTGCCATTATCAATATCTGTCTTTAGAATCCTAGCACCTAACTCTACAGATAGCCAAATATCTCTATCTTCTAATCCTATTCTAGGCCAAAGTGTAGCTTGTCTTGGATGCGTATAATTGTTCTTATCCTTCCATGCCTTAACATCCATAGCCTTCTTAACCTTAGCACTATCAACATCAGTTAATGTTATGCATCGGAAGCAACCATTAATCTCATCTACCTTATTCGACATGATTGCCGCAACCTCTGGATCTTGTGACCAGAATGGAACTATTAGTATTCCCGGTACAACACCTAGCTTCGGAAACACATTCTCTATAACCTCAATTCCAGTCAGGAATCCAGTGTTAATATCCATTCCACCTATGATATGCGACTTGTCAGCATTGATAGGTTTAGAATCCCACCATGATAGCAATACAGGAAAGTCTACATCTTCTGGTATAGCACCTCCCGGTACAGCCGATAATGTTAGGAAATACTCTGTGCTTCCTTGTGGATCTTTCTGCCAAGAATAAACATAATCAACATCCTTCGTCAATGGAGCACTAGTAACTGCATCCTTAACAACTAACGATTCAGGAATTACAAATCTACTAATGAAGCTACAAACTCCATTAACAAACGTAAATTCCTTATCTGCATTTCCTGTCTCATCTAGCCAGAACGGATCACTAAGGTTATTGATATAACTGCAAATAATAGGTCCACAGTTAAACAATGCAAAGTAAGTATACATAGCTTGACATAGAGTAAACGACCTCCAATCATCGCTATATCCTAACTCTGCTACAGCATCCTCAAAGTTAAAATAGATCCTTGGTTCATCTGGTTTAGGTCTATTCTCCGGTGCTATCTGATGCACTGGTGCAGTACCTACCAGAAACGGAATACCACTATCCGCTGTTACGGGAGCTACTATCGATGTAGGAACATCCCGCCAAGTTACACCATGTTTATAAGATGAAACTGCCATACTCTATTTTCTTTCTTCGTTAGGCTTAGTTACCTTTCTTTCTCTCTCTGCTCTTTCTCTATTATACTTCAGCACTTCTTGTGCTGCTAACCACTCTAAACTTCCTCGAGTATTAACTTTCTCTGCTGCTTCTGCTACCTTGAAACTAGGGACTACCAAACTCCTAAGCATAGGCTTAGTCTCTATCAATGATAAAAGCTGTGGTGGAGGTTCACTACCTAATATTAGCAAGTGTCTCCTTATACCTAACTTAGGAATAGATGGACCCATATACATACTATTCGTTACTTTTTGTTTCTCCGCCATTACCTATTACCTCTTCTAATATTTCGCCTCTTTCTAACATAGGCCAATCATATCTACCCTCTCCAGCATCTGGTGACATATAAGTACTATCATACTGACTAACCATAACTGGTAGCTGAAAGTCACATTGTATCTCACCAAAGAAATACGGATACTCATTATAAGTTATAGCACCAGCAGCTTTCTGTCTTTGATTAATCTGCCAGTTCAAAGGAAGTCTAAGCGGAAACCTCTGTCTAACAACTGATTGCTCGCGAAGTCTCTGTTTAAGCCTCTCTATCAACTGCATAACATCTCGATAACCTTGCTGGTCCCTAGTATCATCAAAGCAACCTATTAGAAACTCTACAGTTACCTTCTCATATTCATCCGATTGCACCCCACTCTTAGCCCTAACTATAACTGCTGGATATTGTGTTATCTCTCCCGGTATAACTTCACCTACTTGATTTCTAGGTATATATCCCGAATATACTTGTGGTGCTACCTTACTAGCTGTCTGCTCATTCGAACGAAAGCGTAGCTCATGAGTATTCATAGCTACAAACTCAACTAATGCAGATTCTAACTCTGGAACTGTCACAATTTAATTCCGGCTAAAGGTAACAATTGAGTCACCAACCAAAGCACAAATAAAATTATTATTACTATCCTAACAATCTGTAAATAGGGAGCTATTCCCGGTATTAGTCCTAACACCCAGAACAATAATGCTAGTATTATTAGTACTATTATTATATGTATAATTAATGTAATCATACAAACTTGAACCTCTTTTTAAATTCGTTGTTAGATGTTGTTAGCATTAACATCCTAACAGGATCTGCTACAGCATGCGATCTTAACATCTGCGGAATCCCTATGGTATATACAGGACTAATAGGATATTGGTCTGCTGATCTTCTTTCCATGACCCTACCGTCAGGAAGCAAAAATGCTCCACTAACACCGGGTCCACGACTACTACTAGTGATAGGTTTTCGATTGCCACGTCTAATCTCCACACTAACAGTTTGCCTCCAACCTCCTCCACTAGGTCCGAATTCCGATACAGGTTTCATTCCTCCACTACCTTGTATCTCTCCTTTTAAACTTCCTGCATTAGCAGGATGTATCTCTATAGGAGCACTACCAACATTATATCTAGCAGTTATCCTTGCTTGTCCGTCTGTTTGTCCTTTAGTTAAACCAACATTAAGACTCTCTGCCATCCAAGGTCTAAGCTTCTTAACAGTATTAAGAACTACCTTTCCTTTTCTCGCAACATCGCTAGCATCTATCCTTAATGGCATAATAACGTTATTAAGTAATCGTCGTCATCTTAGAAAGAGAAACCTCATACACTTTCTCTGCATCTACTATATCTAGTATTCTCCATCCTATCTTAACCTTCTGTCTTCCTACCTGTCTAATCTCATATATAACCTCCTCGGGATTAGGCATACTCGAAAACCAATGTATAGGTACAAACCATAACACATCTCCTAAATATACTCCTTGCTGCTGTACTACAGCTCTTTCTTTCAGAGTGTTAGTATCCCATACTACTACATCTGTAAACTGCTTAACACCTACCTTTCCATCTGCTATCTCGAAGGTCATCTCCTGTGCAAACTCTGTCTCCTCTGCAAATACTTCCATGAAGTCAGATAGAAACTGACCTTTCAATCCTAGCTCTTCTTTGTTAGTAGACATTATCTATTCTTCCTATTAGCCATAGCTCGCCTAAGCGATTCAGCTTGCACAGCAGCTACTTCGTCAGATATTATCATTTCCTCCACATCCCTATTATTAAACTCTCCTTCTAATGCTCGTTTATCCCTAGCTTCATCGGGATCTGCTTCCCCTTGTCTAACAATATACCTCCGCTTCCTATACTTCTGCGGAATAATTGTTTCATCCAACACACTACCAAATCGATGGAACCTGCCATCGATAATCATATTAGTTCTTATTTTTACGCTTGCCATATAGAGTTAGTTAGTCATCCTATTACACTACACCAGTTAAAACTGTCCATGACAGCAGATCAATCGGAACGGGAACTGGTCTGCTAGTCAGTGTATTCATAATTAGATTCTTGTTAACGTTTGATTCGTACTTAGGAACCCTGTCCGACATATAGCTATGGAACTTACCATCAGTCTGTTCGATCTGACTAACCATAGCATAGATAAGTCGATTCTTAGTATCCGAACTACCTATTAGTACTCTATCCGGTGGAACTAACGGAACAGCAGGACCACCTTCTGCAACTACATATGTACCAGCATAAATGTAGTTCTTCATAACAGGATAGGTAAATGCAGGACAGACAGCTACACCAGCAGGTAGCAATTCCGGCATATTATATCCTCCTGTCATAGGAACCCAACCAGATAGATTCTTTAGGGTATCCTTAACACTAGGATTATTCCACAATGCCTTCCATGCTTCCGTACCATAGATAGCTATATTTCCTGAATAACCATTAGCATTCATGCCTTGCTGTGCAGCATGTAGATCGTCTAATGGTAGAGCAGTTGGATCTGTCCAAGGTAGAGCAACAGCCGTAATATTAGTAAAACCATAGTCTAATATCACATCCGTTTGCGTTCTATAATGGATAGGAATCTGACCTAAGAACATGCACTGGCAGCACATCCATTCTTCAGTCCTAGTAATTTCCTCATCCATATCTTGGATGTCATCTGCCATCATATTAGCTAACCTCTGTTCTGGAGTATAGAAATCATAGGTATTCTCACCCCACCACGGTTTGCTAATTTCCCTAAGTGTAATAACTCTAGCAGGTGCTATAGCAGGTGCTTCCAGCATTGTTCGCATGAAAGGTCGTCTCCTACCTATGACTTGTCCTTCCATTGGTAGGATAAACGGAGCTAACTGTTTACCTCCCTTGCGAACATCTATTTGCACTACATCCGATGCGATATAATCTCTACCAGCAAAGAACGTATCCTTAATAAAGCTAGGTATAGGATAGCGATACTCGAGAGCATCGATAACCGAAACCGTATCATACATACCTACATCGATAGGTACGCTAATTTCCCTAACTCCCGGTGATGCAGCTTTTTCTGGAGCAGGTGGTTGATCTCCCGCACCTCTTGTAATTTTGATAGCCATATTATATTCCTATGGTGATTAATTAATAACGTTATTAGTCCTATGGAATAGTAGGCGGATTAGGTGGAGGAGTTTCTAGTCCTGCATATTCATGATAGCTATACTCCAAAGCTATCCCCATATTCATTAGAGCTATGTCTAACGGACCCCCAGCAGGTATCCCACCATCTACTTGATTAACTGCTTCT
>Ga0126369_10003550_pt1 | contig 11267 bp, 5 predicted proteins | sample PanSoiMetaPlot_1_FD_109646 | JGI IMG/M metagenome (GOLD analysis project Ga0126369, IMG submission 109646) | Tropical forest soil microbial communities from Panama - MetaG Plot_1 | ecosystem: Environmental > Terrestrial > Soil > Tropical forest > Bulk soil | place: Panama | collected 2016-02-17
CAGACCGGACAGCAACTCCTGATCGGCGCCTACCAGTCGCTGATGCGGCAGGTCCACACCAAGAGCGTGCGCATGTTCGCCCGGCGCGAGATGCTCGATCTCGTCGTCATCGACGGCAAAGCGCGCGGCATCATCACGCGCAACCTGTGCACCGGCGCGATTGAGCGCTATGTGGGCGACGCCGTCATTCTGGCGACGGGAGGGTACGGCACCGTCTATTACCTCTCGACCAACGCGGTGAACTCGAATGTCACTGCGGCGTGGCGCGCGCACAAACGCGGCGCCCTGTTCGCGAATCCCTGCTACACGCAGATTCATCCGACGTGCATCCCCGTCAGCGGCGACCATCAATCAAAGTTGACGCTGATGAGCGAGAGCTTGCGCAACGACGGCCGCGTCTGGGTGCCGAAGCAGAAAGGCGACAAGCGATCACCGGAGCAGATTCCTGAGGACGAGCGCGACTACTACCTCGAGCGGAAATATCCGAGCTTCGGGAATCTCGTTCCGCGCGACGTGGCGTCGCGTAACGCAAAACAAATGGCGGACGACGGCCGCGGTGTCGGCGATAGCGGTCTCGCCGTCTATCTCGACTTCACCGACGCGATCAAACGGCTCGGCGTCGACGTGATTCAGGAGAAGTACGGCAACCTGTTCCAGATGTATCAGAAGATCACGGACGAAGATGCGTACAAGGTCCCGATGCGCATCTACCCGGCGATCCACTACACGATGGGCGGGCTCTGGGTGGACTACAACCTGATGAGCAATCTGCCCGGCCTGCACGTGCTCGGCGAAGCCAATTTCTCGGACCACGGTGCGAACCGTCTCGGCGCAAGCGCTTTGATGCAAGGGCTGGCCGACGGGTACTTCGTCATCCCGTACACGATCGGCGACTACCTGGCCAGCAACACGTTCTCGAAAGTCACGACCGAGCACGACGCGTTCAAGGAAGCGGCGAACAACGTCCAGAACCGCATCAACCAGCTGCTGACCGTGAAAGGCACGCGCGGCATTCGCGAAATTCACCGCGAGCTCGGCCGGGTAATGTGGGACGACGTGGGCATGGCGCGGACCGAAGCGAGCCTGAAGCGCGCACTGACCGCGATACCGAAGCTTCGCGAGGAGTTCTGGAACAACGTGTCCGTTCCCGGATCGCCCGACAACATGAATCAGAGCCTCGAGTACGCGGGCCGCGTGGCCGACTATCTCGAGTTCGCCGAGTTGCTCGCGCTCGATGCGCTGCATCGCTAGGAATCGTGCGGCGGACACTTCCGCGAAGAGAGCCAGACGCCCGAAGGCGAAGCGCTGCGCGACGACGCGAACTTTTCATACGTCGCTGCGTGGGAGTTCAAAGGCGTCGGCCAGCAGCCGGAGCTGCACAAAGAGCCGCTGGAGTTCGAGGAAGTCCATCCCTCGCAGAGAAGCTACAAATGAGACTGAACCTGAAGATTTGGCGGCAGAACGGACCGAACGCGGCGGGGCGCATGGAAGACTACGTCGCCGATCACGTCTCGCCGGACATGTCGTTCCTCGAGATGCTCGACGTCGTCAACGAAGGCCTGACGAAGAGCGGCAAGGACGCGATTGCGTTCGACTCGGACTGCCGCGAAGGCATCTGCGGGATGTGCAGCCTCGTGGTGAACGGCATCCCGCACGGACCGGATCGCGGGACCACCGTTTGCCAGCTGCACATGCGCAAGTTCAAGGACGGCGACACGATCACCATCGAGCCGTGGCGCGCCAAGGCCTTCCCCGTCATCAAGGACCTGATGGTCGATCGCAGCGCGTTCGACCGGATCATCGCGGCCGGCGGATACGTCTCCGTCAACTGCGGCGGCGCGCCCGACGGCAACGCGATTCCGATTTCGAAGGAGATTTCGGATCTCGCGATGGACTCGGCCGCGTGCATCGGCTGCGGCGCGTGCGTCGCGGCGTGCAAGAACGCGTCGGCGCATCTGTTCATGAGCGCCAAGATCTCTCACCTCGTGCTGCTGCCGCAGGGCAAGGTCGAACGCGCCAAACGCGTCGTCGACATGATCAACCAGGCGGATGCGGAAGGCTTCGGGAGCTGCTCGAACGAAGGCGAATGCGAAGCGGTGTGCCCGAAGGAGATTCCCATCTCGAACATCGCCCGCATGACGCGGGAATACGTTCGGGCGCTCTGGTCAGCGGGAGAAGAATAGGCGGGATAGGCTGGATGGCCGCCCTCCCGCCTTTCCTGCCCATCACTTCTATAATCCTGCGATGCCGTTCAGCCCCGGCACGCGCCTCGGGCACTACGAGGTCATCGGTCCGCTCGGCGAAGGCGGAATGGGCGTCGTGTATCGAGCGCACGACACGACGCTCGATCGCACCGTCGCCCTGAAGCTCCTGCCAGAGGCATTCGCGCACGACCCCGATCGTCTGGCGCGCTTCGATCGCGAAGCGAAGATGCTGGCGTCGCTCAACCACCCATTCATCGCGCAGATCTACGGCGTGCAGGAAGCTGCCGACTCGTCTAGCGGCGCGATTGTGCGAGCGCTGGTGATGGAGCTGGTCGAAGGGCCGACACTGGACGAGCGTCTGCTCGCGGCGAGAGCGTCCGGCTCGGTGGCGGGACTTCCGCTCGACGAGGTGCTTCCGATCGCGCGTCAACTCGCCGACGCGCTCGAAGCCGCGCACGAACAAGGAATCGTGCATCGCGATCTCAAGCCGTCGAACATCAAAGTACGAGCGGACGGCACCGTCAAAGTGCTCGACTTCGGATTGGCCAAACTGGCCGCGGGCGACGGCGGACGCGACTCACGCGATGCCTTAACCGCCTCTCCCACAATCACCAGTCCGATGCTCATGACTGGCGCCGGCGTCATTCTCGGGACGGCGGCGTACATGGCGCCCGAACAGGCCCGCGGAAAAATCGTCGACAAGCGCGCAGATATCTGGGCGTTCGGATGCGTGTTGTACGAGGTCCTGACCGGGCAACGTGCGTTCGGCGGCGAAGATGTCGCCGACACGATGGTGGCGATTCTCAGCCGCGAGCCCGACTGGTCCGCGCTTTCGCGCGAGGCGGACACCACGCTTGGACCGCTTCTGCGGCGCTGTCTGGTCAAGGATCCGAAGCGGCGTCTACGCGACATCGGCGAGGCTCGGCTCCTGCTCGATGGTCACGTTGACGGAAACATAGTCGCCGACAGCGGACCGCAGCCGGCGGCTGTGCACCGTCCATCATTCAAGCAGTTGCTGCCGTGGGTCGCAGCGAGCGTCATCGTCGCTGCCGCCGCGGCAGCAGCCGTCGCGCTGATGCTGCGTGCACGCAACGCCGAGACGATTCCCGTTCGCGCGACGATTCTGCTCCCCGAAGGCGCGCGGCCGTCGACGACAGGTTTCGGTGCGCAGCACTTCGCGATCTCTCCGGACGGCCGCACGATCGCGCTGATCCTGTCCGACGCGGAGGGACAGCGACACTTGTGGACTCGGTCGCTCGATTCGCTTTCAGTCAGAATGCTGCGAGGCACCGATGGCGCGATCGCGCCGTTCTGGTCGCCGGACAGCCGATGGATTGCGTTTGCCACCGACGGCAAGCTGCAGCGTGTCGAGGTCGGCGGGGGCCTGCCGGTGACCATTTGCACTTTCCAGGGCAACGCCCTTGGCTTCAGCGCCGGGACGTGGGCCCGTGACGGAACGGTGCTCTTCTCGACGCTCGGCAGCGCAGGCATCTGGCGCGCAGCGGCCGAAGGCGGCGACGCCGTGGCTGTCACTCACCTCGACGCGGCGCGCGGAGAACTGAACCATTCACAGGTTTCCTTTCTCCCGGACGGCCGGCACTTCCTCTACTACGCAGGCGGACAGGGAGAGCCGATCGGCCTGTTCGTCGGATCGCTGGATTCACCCAAGCGCGTGCGGCTGCTCGAGCGCGGCTCGCGGGCACGCTACGCCGCAGGCCATCTGTTTTTCACCCGTGACAAGGACCTCGTCGCGCAGCCCTTCAACATCGATCGACTGGCGCTCGAAGGAGACGTCGTGCCCGTGGCAGACGCTGTGAGCGTGGGCGGCGCCTTGTCAGCGTCAGGTGCCTTCTCGGTCTCGACTGACGGCGTCGTGCTTTATCAGGGTGTCTCAGTCGAACGCCGAGTTCGTCTGGAATGGTTCGATCGGACTGGAGCGCGAGTCGGGGCGTTGAGCGACGAGGGCCTGTACAGCGAGCCCGAGCTGTCACCCGACGGTTCGCGAACGGCGTTTGTCATCGGCGCCAACGACGCGACGCCTGGCGCCGACATCTGGATCTACGACAACGTCCGCGGCACTCGCACGCGCCTGACATCCGGCCCAGGGGGCAAAGTGGCGCCGAGGTGGTCGCCAGACAGCCGGTCACTCGCGTTTGCGTGGCGCCGGGTGCAAGGGGCCCGGGGCGGGTGGCTGCGGATAAAGCCGCTCGCAGCCGCCGAGGACGCACCTCTCGTCGACGACGACGAGAATCGCGGCGTGCCAAGCAGCTGGTCGCGCGACAACCGGTTCTTGCTGTTCACCGGACCCAGTCGCGGCGGCGATGACCGAAGGACACGCGGGGATATATGGTTGCTGCCGCTCACAGGGGAACGCAAGCCGGCGAAATACATCGCGGCACCGTTCAACGAGAGTGGCGCAGTGTTTTCGCCGGACGTTCAGCATGTCGCCTACCAGTCTGACGCGTCCGGTCGCTACGAGGTGTACGTCACGACGTTTCCAACCGCGATCGACCCGGTGACAATTTCCACCACCGGCGGAAGGTGGCCACAGTGGCGTCAAGACGGCCGGGAGCTTTTCTACTTTTCGCTGGACGGCCAGGTGATGGCGGTGGACGTCTCGCCGGGGTCTCCCCTGCGGTTCGGCACCCCGCACGCGCTCTTCAAAATGACGGCGGATGGCGCGTCCAAACCGTACAGCCCGTCACCTGACGGTCAACGTTTCATCGTGGCGACGACAGTCGGACAAGGAGACGTGGCGCCGCTCACGGTGCTCGTCAAGAAGTGGTGAAGCTCCATTTGGTGATCTACGATTTGAGAATTTGAGAATCTCGAATTTGACAATCTTGACCGTCGCGAGGTTTTCGGATTTTTCGATTTGCCGGTAGCTGAGCCCCGAAATCCCAATCAAACCGAACGAACGGCAGCGGCAGGACTCCTGCATCAACTCCATATGTGCCCTCACCTGCGGACTTGCTCCAGGAGCGCGCGGAAGCGTTTGCGGTGCGCGTGTTGCAATTTGTTCGAACGCTCTCACGCAATCCAGCAACCGACGGAATCGCGCGGCAACTTGGAAAAGCAGGAGAGCGGCGAGCTCCGAGCAATTTTCGGAAAGTCTCTGGGAACCGCTCGTGCCAACCGAACTCGCTGAATTCGCCAGGTCACCAACTAGATAGCAAGATCGCCAAATTCAAAATCGCCAAATCGCCAAATCGCCAGATCACCATTTGTGGGCTACCGCGATCCGAGCGCCGCGGTCCAGTTCACAACAGCGGTGATCGGTTCGGGTCCGCCGGCTGCGACCGGCATGGCGATGAGGAATCGTCCGTCGGGCGCGACGTCGTAGACGCGACTTCGCGGCGTCGTGCGGCTGACGGTCAGCGGCGTCTGAAACAATGCGACCGCAGCGCCTGCCTCGAACGGCTGGCCGGGCTTCGTTTCCTTGACCGGCACCGCCATCAGCTTCCCGTCGAACGCGAGGTAGTACAGCTCGCGTCCATCGTGGCGCCACTTCGGTTCGATTCCGCCCTGCGCCGTGATCTGCGACCGGCCGCGACTCGGATCGGGGAACGACTGCACCATGATTTGGTACATCCCGGAATCGTTGGTCGCATACGCGAGCCAGTGGCCGTCCGGTGAGACTCTGGCTTGCGCCTTGTCGAACGGCGACTCGATGTACGGCGACACCTTCGGCTCACCCGACAAATCCATCAGCCACGTGTCCACTGCCCCGCCATTGAGGCCCTTGAGGCGCGAGAAGACGATGTAGCGTCCGTCGTGCGACCACGCGACGGGGATTTCGGACTTGTCACTCTTGAACATGGGCGTCTCTTCGCCGACGCCAGCGGCGGACTTCTGATACGTGTGTGAGCCGTTCCGTACCGACCCAAACGCCAGCTTGCTGCCGTCCGGCGACCATATGGGATTCCACTCTCGGCTCGGAGCGAAGGTGATCCTGGACGGCACTCCGCGCGCGACATCGATCACCCACACGTCACTGTTGCCGTCGACCATCATGTCCACGGCGACGCGATCGCCGGTCGGCGACAACTCCATGCTGCCGTAGTTGCCTTTAGGTCCAAGCGCATCGAGTTGCCGGCCTGCACGATCGAACCAGGCGAGCTGCCTGTCCGCCGCATTCTCGGGACTCTTTCGATACAGGAGCAGACCGGTGTTGGAGACTCCGAATGATTCGACAGGACCTGTGGTGATTGGGACAGTCGGGCCCGACAACTTCAACGTGGATGCGTCGAACCGCTGGGCCGTCAATGACTCGCCGGCTACCAGCAGGTAGCCAGGCGTATATGCCATCCCACTGAGCCTCGTCCCGAACGACGTCAGTCGCGTCTTCGTCTTGCCGTCCAGCGAGCCGACGAAGATTCCAGAGTTCTCCGGCACCGACTGATCACTGATGATCGCGTACACGAAGTGATTGCCGTCCGGCATGAAGATCGGCATGACGTAAAGGATCTCTTTGCGCTGCTTATCGAGGGCGGCCACGGTCGTGACGGCGCCGCCTTCGTCCGACACGCGAACGAGACCGACATCCGTCGCCAGCAAAATCACACCGTGCGACCAGCTGGCACCGCGGAGCGTCCCGCTGAAATCAGCAATCGTCTGCTCGGAGCCACTGGCGGTGTCGAATTTCTTAAGCTTCCTCTCGGCGACAAACGCGAGCCAGCGTCCATCTTCAGAAAATGCACCGCCCAGAGGATTGTCGCTGCCCGGAATCTTCTGCGCCGCCTCGGAACTGAGTGTTCGCATCCACAAGGAGCGCTTTTCTCCGCGCGGCTCGGCAATGTAGACCACGCATTTTCCATCGGGAGACACACCGGCGCCGACGGCGACGCTGGGCAGGCCGATCTGAAGCACCATCGGGGAACCGGATGATGGCGGTGAACTGGAACGGACGTACATCGTCCCAGCAGCGCCGATTGCGGACGCACAGACGACGGCCAGTGCCGCGACACCGACAGCGACGCGTCGATTCCGCGCTGATTGTGGCGGCGCCGCCGACGCTGCCGCGCTTACCGAAACGTCAGCCTGATTCAGGAACAACGCCGCGTCGCCGATGTGCTGCAGACGCTGGCCCATGTTCTTGTTCAACGTCGCGGCCAGCAGCAACCGGACCGACGCTGGCGTGCCCGCAGGCAATGCGTCCAGATCGGGATGACCGGTGACGACCTTCGCGATGATGTCCGTCGGCGTTTCGCCGTCGAACGCGGGCCGGCCGACGAGCATTTCGTACAGCGCGCAGCCGAACGCCCAGATGTCGGTGCGCGCATCGACCTCTTTGCCGCGCGCCTGCTCCGGCGACATGTAGGCAACGGTTCCGGTGATCGTGCCCACACCGGATCCATTCATCATCGTCGGCAGCATCGACGAGCTGCTTCCCGGGGAGCCGGTGCCGACCGGCTTCGCCAATCCGAAATCGAGCACTTTCACGGCGCCGTTCGGCGTCAGCTTGATGTTCGCCGGCTTCAGATCGCGGTGGACGATGCCCTGCTGATGCGCGGCCGCAAGCCCCTCGGCAATTTGTTTCGCGATGCCGACCGCTTCGTCGAGAGGAATGGGGCCACGCGCGATTCTTTCGGCGAGCGTCTCGCCGTCGACGAACTCCATGGCGATGCAGGCCGCGCCGCCGGCCTGTTCGAGCCCGTAGACATGAGCGATGTTGGGATGATTCAACGACGCAAGGAGCTGAGCCTCGCGCTGCAATCGCGACAGGCGATCGGGGTCGTCGGCGAAATGTTCGGGCAGCACCTTCAGCGCGACTTCGCGGAGCAGCTTCGTGTCGCGCGCGCGGAACACGACGCCCATGGCGCCCGCGCCGATCTGCGCCGTCACTTCGTACACGCCGACGCGGCTCCCCGGACCGAGCGCCATAAAGAGAGGTGATTATAGGGCCGGCGGCAAGTGGGTGTTACCCTAGCGGCCGACGGAGGAGATCCACATGCGCGCTGCTCTTCGGACTTCAGTGTGCCTGGTCGCGTTCAGCGTCTTCCTGCCTGCCGCCGCACGCGCGCAGGCGAACGCCGACTGGCATCGCGCCATTCCAGGTTTCAAAATTGCCGGCAACCTCTATTACGTGGGCACGGCCGACCTGGCCGTGTATCTCGTCAGCACGCCGCAGGGCAATATCCTCATCAACAGCGACTTCAAAGAGGACGTGCCCACCATTCGCAAGAGCATCGAGGCGCTCGGCTTCAAGTACGCCGACACGAAGATCATCCTCATCAGCCACGCGCACGGCGATCACGACGAAGGCGTCGGCCTCATCAAGTCGCAGACGGGCGCGCAGCTGATGGTGATGGACGCCGACGTCGCGCAGGTAGAAAGCACCGCGGCTGGACGTCCAGGCGCGAAGGTCGATCGCGTGCTCCACGATCGAGATACCGTGGAACTCGGCGGCGTGAAGCTGACCGCGCGACTGACGCCCGGCCACACGCCCGGCTGCACGACATGGACGCTGCAGGTGCCCGACGGCGGGCGCACGTTGAACGCGGTGATTGTCGGCAGCCCCAACGTGAATCCCGGCTACGTCCTCGTCAACAACAATAACTACCCGCAGATCGCCGGCGACTACGTCAAGACGTTTGCGCTGCTCAAAAGCCTGCCGGTCGACTTGTTTCTCGGCGCCCACGGCGCGTATTTCGGCCTCAAGGACAAGCTGCCGAAAATGAGCGCGGGCGGCGCGAACCCGTTCGTCGATCCCGACGGCTACAAAGCGTATGTCGCCGAGCGCGAACGGGCGTTCGAGAAGGAACTCGCGAAGCAGCGGGCCGAGGCGCATGTCTCCGACGCTCCGGGCTTCGACATCGCCTGGAATCACGTCGCGTTGAGCGTCCCGAACATCGCGGAGTCGATCGCCTGGTACGAGAAGATGCTCGGGTTCAAAGGCACCGTGCGCGGCGGTCAACCGAACCCGAACGCGCGCCAGATCGTCGCGGACCTCCGGCGCGGGGACATCACCATCGAGTTGTTTCAAGTGGCGGGCGCCGCGCCGCTGCCCGACTCACGGAAGAATCCGTCAGAAGACTTCCGCACGCATGGCGTGAAGCACTTCGGCTTCGAGGTGAAGAACCTGCCCGCCGTTCTTGCGGAACTGAAAGCCAAAGGGGTCCAGATCGCGTTCGACATGCGCGACGCTCCGACCGAGCGATTCGCGTTCATCAGCGATAACGCCGGCAACGCCATCGAGCTCATCGAGCACAAGGCGCGCTGACCTTTTGGAGGGCTGGATGGGCAGGATTGGCAGGATGGTCCTGCCTGTCCTGCCCGTCCTGCACACTAATTGTCGTCGCCGTCCGCCTTGTGCACCGTGGTTACGGTATGTCCACCGGTCACGGTCAGCGCCGTTCCCGAGCGAAGGACTCCGACAGCCTGCAGTGCCGCCCCATGTTCGGGGGCCGAGACATGCGCGTGGATGATCACCGAGGTCGTGGAGCCCTGCACCAAACGGCCGAGTGATACGACGACGTCGTGTCCAATCTGGGTGGCCGTGCCCTGGCTGACTGAATCGAATGAGACGCCGTCCGGGAGCGTCACGACCGCCTGCGCGCCGTTGAGCGCGTACTGGCTGCCGTTCTTGAATCGGAACGTGAAATCAATTGGATCTCCCGCCTCGACGTGTTTCGGCGCCGAGAGGTCCACGTCGCTTTCATGCGAGATATCCGGCTTGATCACGCTCAATTTGTCGAGCAGCGCCGGAACACCGTCGCCAGCACTCGAGACGACGGTTCGCGTGGCGGGATCGAAGACGGTATCCGGAATGGGATCGTTCAGCGGCATCCCTTTGTAGTCCGTCCCGAACGGCGCGGGCGATGACGCCGTGGCCGACGAAGTAGAAAGGAGGGGCTCGGAGATCTGATAGAGGGTCAGCACGTTGTCATCCACCGTCACGTGCGCGAAGGAGAACACCTTGGACTTGAATCGCACGGTGATCGGCGTCCTGCTCCCGGCCCCAGGCAGAAACGCCTTCATCGCGTCGTCCGACAGGCTGGTGTCGAGCCACGATTTGGGTCCATTCACGAACGAATACGTGACTCCTCCGACAGTCGCCGATGTAGTCCCAGTCGCCGCATCGTCCTGATCAATGCCGGTGCCGCCTCCGCGCGGATTCGGAAGGTTGTCGTCGAAGTCACGATTGCCGCCGGCTCCCTCGACGAAGTAGAGCACGCCGTCCGGGACCGAGTGCGCCCCGCCGTCAAACGCGGTGTCGACTTCGACCTGCGGTGTGCCCGGGACCGGCGCGCTGGTCACGTTCGACAACGCGCGGATCGGGCGCGAGCGCTGGTAGTTGTGCTCATGACCATTGAATACAAGGTTGACGCCGTGATCCTGGAGAAACCGGCCAATCGTCCGCATCTGGTCGTTGCTGATCGTGGCGTTCCCGCTCGAGAAGATAGGCTGATGGAACACGACGACTTTCCAGGTTTGCTGGCTTGCGTCGAGATCGTTGACGAGCCAGTCGCGCAGCACGGACGGGTACGGGGGGAATGGAAACGCCGGCGCGGTCGACGGCGGTCCGCCCGGAAGGAGGTTGTCGAAGACGTGCGGATTGGCGTCGAGGAACACGAAGTGCGCGTTGCCGTAATCGAACGAATAGTTACTCATGTGATCGATCTGGCGCTTTACGCCGCCACCAGCGTCGACTGCAGTGCTGGCGCGAAGCGACTCGATTGCGGACGGCGAGGTGTAGTTGATCCCGTTGTACGAAAACAGGAAATTCGTCGCCGCGCTGAGGTCTCCATGAAAGCGATTTTGAATGTCGACGCCAGCCGGACCGTTCAGCGGGAAGTAATAGTTGTTGAAATACGCGAGCGCGTCGCCGCCACCAGTCCCGCCCCCGAAAGGGCCGGGACCAGAAGAACCGGGTACGGTCGCGCCGCTGTCTGCCAGCAGATTAGCCGTAGCTCCCGTGCTGCCAACGTCGTGATTCCCGGCAACGATATAGAAAGGGATACTGCGAATGAAGGGCGCTCCGTGGTCGTTCGACGCGGCGTTCGCGTTCCAGTCAGGCATCCACACGTCGCGGCAGTTCGAATCCGCGCCCGTGACCTAGAC
>Ga0126369_10003551_pt1 | contig 11265 bp, 12 predicted proteins | sample PanSoiMetaPlot_1_FD_109646 | JGI IMG/M metagenome (GOLD analysis project Ga0126369, IMG submission 109646) | Tropical forest soil microbial communities from Panama - MetaG Plot_1 | ecosystem: Environmental > Terrestrial > Soil > Tropical forest > Bulk soil | place: Panama | collected 2016-02-17
CAAAACCGACCTCGGCCTTGGCCTCGCGCTGACCGCGCACAAACGCTCCCTGATTTTGCGCCGCATTAACAAGGATGCGTTGAAGCTCGTGGAACGGGTCGCGGAAATCGTCGGCCACCGCTCTGGCTATAATGGCCAGTTGCAGCGTTGGAAGTTGGACGATCGAACAATCGCATTTTCGGGCTGCGAACACGAGGATGACAAACAGCGCTTCAAGGGCGATCCCTACGACCTCATCTATTTCGACGAAGGCACCGATTTTCTTGCCTCGCAGTATCGCTTCATCATCGGATGGAATCGATCCTCCGACGAGACCCAGCGCTGCCGTGTCGTGGTCGGATCGAATCCGCCGACGACCGCCGAAGGACTTTGGGTGATCAGGCACTGGTCGCCCTGGCTCGACCCGATGCATCCGCATCCGGCGCAGCCTGGCGAGCTGCGCTGGTTCACCACAGGACCCGACGGCGGGGACATCGAAGTCGCCAGCTGTGGTCCCCATCTGATTAACGGCGAGCGCGTGTTGGCGCGCTCGCGCACCTATATTCCGGCCCGGCTTGCGGACAACCCCGATCTGCACCGCACGGGCTACGCCGCGGTGCTCGCCGGCCTGCCGGAAGAGCTGCGACGGGCCTACCGCGACGGCAATTTCGCCGCTGGGCTGAAGGATGATGATTTCCAGGTTATTCCCACTGCGTGGATCGAGGCGGCACAGCGGCGCTGGCGCTCCGACGCCGGGCGCGGCATCGCCATGACGGCGATCGGTATCGACGTGGCGCAGGGCGGAGCCGATTTCACGGTACTCGCCGCCCGGCACAGCGGCTGGTACGCCCCGCTCGTTCGCAAGGCCGGGCACGAGACGCGCGATGGCAGCGCCGTCGCGGCAGCGGTTGTCGCGCTGCGGCGCGACCGTTGCGTGGTCGTCGTCGACGTGGATGGCGGCTGGGGCGGCGACACCATTTCGCGCCTCAAAGATAACGGCATTCGGGTAGTCGGCTTCAGGGGTGCCAGCGCCTCCAACGCAAGAACCCGCGACCGCCAGCTCACCTTCTATAACAGGCGCGCCGAAGCTTGGTGGCGCATGCGCGAGGAACTCGACCCCAACCAGAACGGCGGCTCAGTGCTCGCGCTGCCGACAGATGCCTCCGTGAAGGCCGACCTGGCGGCGCCACGCTGGGAGCTCACCGCACGCGGCATCAAGATCGAAGACAAGAACGAGATCCGCAAGCGACTCGGCCGGTCTCCCGACGAGGGTGACGCCATCGTGATGTGTCTTTCGGAAGGTGCGCGGGCTGCGGCGGTGGCGCTGCGGCGCGAGGCACGGGCAGAGCACGCGAACGTCGGCTACGCGCATTTGAAGGAGAAGAGATGATAATCGCCATTGCGGTTCGTCACCGCTAAATATGCGGAGTATGCAATGTCAGAAACGACAACTGGTCCGCCCCGCCACCGGACGTCGCATTCGCCATGGCCGCTTGAGGAGCTGGTGCGAGCGCAACGCATGGCCTGCGAAGGTTATAATCTCGAGACCATCGCAAAAGCGCTCGGCCGGTCCGGCGAAGAGGTCCGCCGCAGACTCGATCCGGAACCGGCGCCGGGCCGTCCAGAATTTGCAAGCGTCGGATATCGGCATCTCAAATACCGGTAATGCGGACAGATGTCAGAGCTCAGATGTCGGATGAGCTGAGAATTGTCCGACCGCTGACGGTTGACCTGCGATCTCTGACATCCGAGATCTGACATCTGACGTCCGACCTCCAGACGGAGGATTTCCATGACCAAAGCAAAGCACGACCGGCTACTTGTGGCCCTGATCGCAAAGCTGCCCACAGAGACCACGCCATGGCCCCGCGCCGATCGGATCGTGTGGCTGCAGATGATGGCATTGGCCTTCGACGTGGTCTATGGGCCATGCAGCGGAGTGCGGATCGGGCCCGCGGAGGCAGGCGGCGGCAGAGCGGATCAAACAGCAACCGCTCCGCCTCACGTACCCGAAGCTGCGCCCCTGCGCACACCGCAACGGTTTTACGTGGATCGTGACGGGTTTGCCATGGGCGACGGCAGGCCAGTCGCCATGGAGGACCTGCCGGTGGACGCGACCCTGTGGGATGAGCGCACCGGCGTCGAATGTGGCGACGTGGCCGCGATCCTGTGGCGCGACATCGGCACCTCCCGCCGCAGCCTGCCGCCGGGCGTAACCCTTAAGCCCATATTTGACGCATCATAGCGGCACCCAAACCAATGAGAATTTGCAACTATGGAGATGCCCTTTGAGCTCACTCTTCAAGTCCCCGACCATCAATATCCCGCCCCCGCCGGCCCCGCCCGCGCTGCTGCCGCCCCCACCCATGCCGGATCCGTTCAATCCGTCCGCCATGGAAGCGGCCAAGGCTCAGGCCGCGGCGCGAGCAGGGCGTTCGTCCACAATTCTCACAACCGCCGCCAATCGCGGCGTGCAGCCGGCAGCCGGCAACGCGGGCGTACCCTATAGCGGAAGATCATTGGGTGGCGGCTGAGGCTGCCGTGAGGCCGCGGGCGAGATCCCGCTTTTCCTTCGAAAAACAGGGATGACTGCAGCATGAAAACCCGCGTTCAGGAGCTGTTGCAGATCGGTGATCAGCTCTACTCCAGGCGGTTTCCGCTGCTGACACTGTGGCAAAGCTTCGCCGAGAATTTCTACCCGATCCGCGCCGACATGACGCGTGCGCGTTACATCTCTGAAGAATTTGCCTCCTATCTCATGACCGGCCGGCCAGTGCTGGCGCACCGCGAGCTTTCCAATGCGCTGTCGTCGATCCTGCGGCCGCGCGGAATGCAATGGTTCCAGCTAAGAACCGCCATCGAATCGGTTAACGAGGACCATGCATGCAAGCAATGGTTCGATCGTGCCGGCGCTACGATGCGCCGTGTGATGTATGACCGCGCCTCGCAATTCACCCGCGCCACCAAGGAGGGCGATGCCGATTACATTCTGTTCGGGCAATGCGTGATCGAACCGAGGCTGAATACGCAGCGCACCGGCATGCTCTATCGCACCTGGCATCTGCGGGATTGCGTCTGGGCCGAGAATGCCGACCTGGTCATCGATCAGTTTCACCGCAAGTGGAAGCTGGATGCCCGGGCCCTGTGCAAGCTCTATCCTGATACGGTCGCACCCGACGTAAAAACCAAGGCTGAAAAGGACCCTTTTGTCGAGATCAATTGTCGTGTGATTGTGCTGCCGGCGGACGAATACGACTGGTACGGCAATGAGGGGAAGCGACCTACCGCAATCGTGGCCCGAACGCGTTTGTCCAGATCGTGATTGACGAGGATCATCAGACCATCCTGGAGGAAACACCTCGGCCTGATCTCGGCTACGTCATCCCACGCTGGATCACCATCGGCGGCTTCTCCCAATATGCCTATTCGCCGACCGCCATTGTGGCGTTGCCGGATGCTCGCATGCTCCAGCAGATGACCCTTACACTGATCGAGATCGGGCAGAAGATCGTTGATCCGCCGATGATCGCCGTCGGCGACGCCATCCAGGGCGGCACCAATCTCTATGCCGGCGCTATTAACTGGGTAGACCCCGACTACGACGAGCGCACCGGTGAAGTGCTGCGGCCGATCACGCTCAACGGCGAGGGGCTGCAATGGGGCACCGAATATGAAGACAAGATCGAACGCGTCATAAATGAGGCCTTCTTCCTCAATGTGCTGAACCTGCCGGAATTCGACGGCAAGGCGATGACCGCCTACGAAGTTTCCGAACGCATGAAGGAATATATCCGCCGGGCGACGCCTTTGTTTGAGCCGATGGACCTTGAGTACAATGGCCGGCTGTGCCAGGCAACATTCGACATGCTTGACCGCGCTGGTGCGTTCGGCTCTCACCTCGACCGCCCGCCACCGCTGCGCGGCCAGAAGATCGAGTTCAAGTTCGCCAATCCGTTGGTGCAGGCAGAGGCTGAGACGAAGGTCGTAAGCTTTACTAAAATGGCGCAGGTGCTGGGGGCGGCGATGCAGTTCGACCCTTCTGTGCGCGCTGATGTCAATTTCGACAAGGCTTTCCGGGGTGTCTACGAAGGTACGGGCGCTCCGGCCGAGTGGCTGGAGGACCAGGACAAAGCCGATGCCATCAAGGCGCAGGCCCGTGCTCAACAAGCGGCTGCCCAGCAAGCGGCCGACCTCGGGCATGTCAGTGAGCACGCCGGCAAGGCAGCAACCGCGGTAAAGAACGTCGGCGAAATGGCGTCATCGCTGCAGCACGCAGGCTTGGTGTGAGGTGGCGATGAAACCCGCACGCCCGAAATCTCAGCCCGATCGCCCGTGGCAAATGCCATCGATCAAGGACGCAGATATTTTCGCGCTCCAGGCCGTTGCCAAGGGAGCCGCCAACAATGTGCAACAGCAGCGCGCCTACGAATACGTGGTGCGCACCTTGTGCGAGACCGACCGCATGACGTTCTGGCCGGGCGGCGAAGACGGCAGGCGCGCCACCGATTTCGCCGAAGGCAAACGCTGGGTGGGCCTGCAACTGCGGCGCATCGAGAAAATGCGCCCGAATCACCGAAACGAGTCGGGCGAGATCTCCTGAAAGTCCCAACTGCCGAACACCGGCAACGTGCACGGCCTGCATTCGCAAGCGCCGCCGTGCCCGCTCGAAACGAATAAAGGCGTGTCATGCAATACTCTCCCTATCAACCATTGCGGAAATATACTTTGCCGCTATTCGATCCCCTCAGCACCACGGCGGCGACGCTCGCTACACTTGGTGTCGGCATTTCGGCGGCGAACACCGTCGCGGGTGGCGATTACGCGGCACAGGCCGGCCGCATGAAACAGGCCGAGGCCAATTTTGAGGCCGACCAGGATGTCGCCAATGCTGCCGGCGAAACCGCTGCCGCCCAACGTCAAGCGCTCGATCTCAACCAAAAGGCAAACCTGCTGCGCTCCTCCGCGGTCGCTGATGCAGCCGCCGGCGGCATCAACTCGGGCGCCGGCAGCGCCCTCACCAATCAAGCGCAGATCGAGGCCCGCGGCCGTTACCAAGCCGACATGGACTTGTGGTCCGGTCAAAATCAAGCCAGCGGCCTGATGAACCGGGCTGGCGCCAAACGATACACCGGTGAACTGGATGTGCTTGCCGGGGAAGAGGCGCAGCGTGCCTCCAAGCTCAACGCGCTCGCAACCATTGCAGGGGGCGGCGCGTCGTTCATGCGGATGTATGGCGGCAAGGGCATGTTCTGATACGGCGCATAACTTCGACCGAGCCGGCCAGATGACTTTGGAACCGGCGAAATTTCGCAGCGTGCCATCGAGTTAGCGAGTCGGATGCATGCCCACCATTCCTACCCCCGAAGAGTTCGGTAGCCTGTTGCATATACCGGGCTCGCGCCCGATCGGCAGTTATGATGTGTCGCCCTACGCGCGCGGCGCCCAGCAGATCGCTGACGCCGGCACGCGATTCGGCCAGGCGGTCGAGGATATAGGGAAGGCGACCTACAAGATCGGCCTGCAACACGCTATGACGGAGGCCGTCAACGCGAATGCTTTTATCCATGGCCGATTGATCGAAGCTCGCTCGCGCTACCGGAACGATCCCGACCATGCAACGCTTGAGCAACGTTGGAACGAAGAAGCTGGTAAAATCGTCGAGGACGGGCTTTCCCAAATTTCAAACGAAAGTTTGCGGGAGCATGTGCGCAGCAATCTCGCGGCGCCGCTCGCACAGGAAAGCGCCGCGATCCAAAATCAGGCATTCCGCGGCGCCGCTAATGCCCATGCAGCCAGCCGCGCCAGATATTTGCGCAACTTGGTAGCGCATATCACCCTCAATCCGAACGACAGCCTGATTGCCGGCGGCGTCGATTCCCTGCATGCGACAATCGATGATGCTGTTTCACGAGGGTTTCTCACCCCAGAGCAGGCCTGGGAGGAGAAGCGACGCTGTGCGCTCGCGCTTTGCTCCGGACAATATGCACGGATGAGCCGGGTTGATCCCGAGCGAGCCATCCGGGAACTTGAGTTGTCCGAGGCCGGTCACCCATTGCTTGCAGAGCTTCCTCAACAGTTGAAGGATTCGTTGATCCGGCAAGCGCGGGAACAGCAGGAAAACAACCTTAAGGATGCAGAGCATGCTGCGTTACGCCATCAGCAGGAAATTCGGCACGCATCCGATCAGGCCGAAAGCGAGATCGTCAGTAATTTGTTGGGCGAGAAGCCCACGCTTACGAGAGCTGACATTGCCGATAACCAAACGCTTACACAAAGGGCGAAGACCTACATGCTCGCCCTTGAGGATCGCATAGAGAATCCAGATCCAGAAGCGGTGATATCCAGCGCCGCGGCACGACGGTTGCTCGATCGCATCCGCTTGCCAGACAACGACAGGAGCAAAGTCGTCAATCTCGATCCGATTTATGATGCGTACATTAATGGGAATCTCAGCAAGGACGATTTCAATTTTGTGCGCAAGGAATTTTTTGCAAAACAGGCTCCCGAGGGCGATCTCCTTTTTGCACACAAACAGGCGTTCCTCGGAAGCATTGCGCATGTAATCGACCGATCTGACCCGCTGATCGGAGAAATCGATCAGCTCGGTCGGTCAAAAATGTATCTCCTGGAGCGGGATATCGACAGGAAAGTAGATCAATATCGTAAGAGCGGCAAAGACCCCTTCGATCTTTTCGATCGATCAAAGGCGGACTATGTCGGCAAACCGGGGTCGCTGGAGCGCTATCAGACCACATTGCAGGAAGCGTTGGAAGACAATGCACGCCAACAGCGCGCCGCAGCCGCCTCGGTTGGTACATCTCAGTCCGTTCCGCAACGCGTCAGCGGCGAAACGCCGTCCGATTACCTCAGGCGAGCAAACATGGCTCTGCCAGACGTCAACGTTGATGTTCCACGTTCAAGGTGATTGATCATGCCGACCAGGATCGAACTGTTGAAACAGGCCGGCTTTTCCGACGACGAGATCGGTTATTGGGCAACGACCGAACGGAAGCGAATGCAGGAAGCGGGATTTACGAATGGCGAGATCGACGACGAGTTCGGCGTCACACGGCCCCCAAACGAAGTTCCGGCGGCGTTCATCGAGCGCCTGAAGCAGGGCTGGCTTTATCGCGTCGTTGGCACCGCGGGAGAATACGCGAGGAACTATTTCGGCGATGAACCATTGGGATTTTCGCCGGAAAATCAGCTGCGGCTGGGCAAGTTTGGGATTGCAGGGGATCTCGCCGCTGCAGCGGGAGGACCGGTCGACGCTCTATTGAGGTCGGTACCGGCCGGAATTGCAGGCGTTGGCGCCGGATTAGGGCAGCTGTACGAGGAAGGCCGTAATGCAGCTCTGGGACCCGACCCATATGCCAAAGGCAAGGCCGCCCGTGATTTTGCGCAACTCGCGCAAATTGCTGCACTCCTCTCCGGCGCCAACGGGCCGACGCCGGGGTTGAGGCGCACGCCCGTCCCCAAAAGCGCAAATGGACCTGTCATTGAACTGCCGCGAACCGAGGATTTCCGCAGCGCCGCTGCCAGTATCTCCGCAACCTCAGCCAGCTTCCAAACCGAGCAGAAGCTGCTCCGGCTTTGGACGGAGTACGGCATTCATCCGACGGAGGTTGCCGACGACGCGTTGAAGGACCACTCCATCGCGGATACCATGATGTCGGATCCTGTCAGTATTCCCGAAGTCTATGTGGGCGCCAATCGGGCGGGCAAAGCGGCGAGCCCACAGGCGAGCGCACCTTCACAAGCCGTCGAGCCTGGTCAATCAGAACAAAATCATTTACCAGGGCCGCAGCCTGAGCGCGATGCCATGGCAGCAACCGTGTCGGCAAATGGCAGAACCGCTCCGACGGACGCCGAAGTTGATCCTTTTCCAAGTCTCAGTGCTGCCAAAACCAACCGCATCACATCGGCAAGTGAAACTACCTACATGTATGACCCGCCGAGCAAAACGCAGCGGCCGTTCACTGATGACTATCCCAACGAGGCTCGGACCGATGCCCAGGGACGACTTCTCGAGGATATCGAAGGACGCCCGCTCGGCGCCGCATTCATCGCTGGGCGAAGATTTTCAGGTGAAGCTGACCAACCGCTATCGCCTGCAGATATTAGAGCAGCAATAAAACGGGTAAAACTGCGTTTTTCAACAGTACCTGGGATTTGGCTTCGACCCGATGTCAGCGGAATATATATTCCTCCCAATCCAGGGACCAGAAGAACGGGTGATATCTTCATAAACAAAGATCTACCGGACCAGGAACTAACGATGGCGCATGAATTCAGTCATGCCATGGATTATCTTGTTGGCAACTTGTCACAGAAACTAACCCCCGCCGAGGTAAGCGAACTTCGCGACGTCTATAGCGCTTTAAGAACTGGCTCGGAGGACCCTCCCTATCGTCGGCAGCCAGAGAATTTCAATTATTTCGGTAATGAGGTGAAGGATGAGCTCCTCGCCGAGGGCATGCGAGCCTATATGACTAATCCAAACTATTTCAAGACAATAGCACCGAAGACTGCGGCCAAGATTCGCGCGGCTGTTAATGATCATCCGCGTTTAAAGAGAGCCATACAGTTCAATTCCTTAGGCGCTGCTGGCCTGATCGGCGCTGGCGCTGACGATCGAGATGAAGGTCGCCGATAAATCAATAGGCTCGTGGTCCTGTTCATAATCCTCCACAAACCAGAACGGAGTCTCAAATCATGCCTGCACTCACGCAAGATAACGTCCTGCTCTGGCTTCACGGCCGCCGCCTCGGGCTCGTCGGCGACGGCAGTTTCAGCGCTTCGTCAGGACTCATGGTTGATAACCAGCTGGTCGGTTCCAAGCGTGGACCGGTTGTGTCCCAGCTTGCGGTGGGCAACAACGGCGTCGGCAACGTCTCATTTGCTGCTGCGGTGGACGGCGATGTTGTGCTATTCGCACTCGACCTCACGACGCCCGCCAATGTGACGTCAAGTTTCGAAGCCGTCATTTCAACCGCTGGTCAGATTCGGCAGACTTCGGGAGCAAACCTCAGCGCGAAGAACATCTTTTTTCAGATAGCGCCGGCATCATGAGGGTTGGGGAGCCTACCATGCACCGCTATCGCGAATTTGGGTTGGTCAGCGAACAGGACGAGGTCTTGCGGCGCGCCTTTCGCGACGGTTTCAAGCGCGCGGGCCTGTCGTTTGCACAGTTTTTGGACTGTCTTGCGTGGTATCGCGACCACGCCCGGGCGGCGGTCGATGAAGCGCAGCTTGCCGACGCATTTGCGCAATTCACGGCCGACAAACGGTGGCCGGTGGCGCAACGAGACGGTGCCTTCGATCTTTACCGAACCATCCGCGATACCGGCCCCGCAGCCGTGACACAAACGCCGCGCCCGGACGAGGACCGCGCGCTCCTCGCGCGCGCCGATGAATTGCTGCGCTGCGAGCCGGCGCGGTACTGGGGCGATATCGAGCTGCAAGATGCCGCCTTTGAGGCACACGAGCGGCTCGACGGCCTTGCGTTAACGGAAGACACCGTCCGGACGCCGCAGAAAGCAAGCCAGGATCGGCAAAGAATCGACGAAATCGAGACATTACTTCGCGATCCGAGCGGCGACGGGCAACGCCGTTATTGGACGGACGTTGGGCTGCGCACGGACTATGCCGACGCGCTGGCGCGGTTGCATGGCGGCATGGAGGGTGTGGACGGCGAAAGCGCAGCATCGTCTTCAGCCATGCCAGCCGATATCCACACGGCGCAGTCAACTGCCTGATACGGAAATCATCGTAGGGGCGAAACGGTTGCGCCTTTGGCGAACGCGCGTTCATTTCGCCGTCTCATCGCAAGATCACGCGGCATCGATCCCAAGCGCCGGATCGCGGGCCGCCATTTCCCTGGCGCGACAGGACATACTTATGACGCAGGTGACCCAGGAGGCAACACGGGCCAAGCGTAAAACACAAGCAGCGCCCCCCATTCCATCGGTGGCCGCGCCGACACCGAAACCGGCAGCGGAATCCGAGGTCGCCGCACAATCACCGGGGCCGGTGCCTCCGATTCCACAGAGTGCCATGCAGGATGCCGCATTTGCCCGTAACTGGTGGCGAGTCGTGATTGATGGAGAACGCACGCCCTATCATAGCGTGCTAACCGACGTGACCGTGTGGGGTCCGAATGAAGCAAAACTGCGCACCGGCGATCTTGTCGAAGTGCTGGACGAGCAGTCGACGCTGTTCGCACTGCTCTATCTGGTCGAGCACGTTCCGGCAAAATTCATCCGCTTTGCCGAGCTGATCAAGGCGCCGCTCGGCGGCCTCGCAATCGGTCGGATCAAGGCGCGGGGAAACTATTACGCCCAATGGCGTGGCCCAGCCAAGCGGTGGTGCATCATCGGGCCGACCGGAACGTTGGTGCGCGACGGCATCCTGAGCAAGGAAGAGGCGGAACGCGACGTAACGACGCGCAACATGCCGACCAGCATGGCATTCGTCAGCCACCCGCGCATGTGAGCGCCGCGCCTGTTCCGACGGCTGTGCGCCCGTCACCGGTCGCGCTACGGGTTCAGGCGCGGCCGAGATGCAAATAGACGAGGTCATCAATGCAAAACAATCGTTTCGCGCCCACGCCGCACTTTGCAATGGCGCCCGAGGGCGAAGTGGGCGCCGCAGGCAAAGGCATTGCCTCCGGGGCTCCCGAGCTTGGGGGCGGCGGCCCGCAAGGCGCCGCTGCGGCCGGCGCTGGAGGCACAATCCCCGGTGGGACGCGCGCCGATGCGGCGGTGGTTGTCGAATCGCAAGCAAAGAGCGCGGCGTCAACACTGAGAAACGCACCCTCGGCGTCCGAGCCGGCTGCCAAGACCTTTCCGGAATCCTGGCGTGAGGACTTGGCTGGCGGCGACAAGGCGTTCCGCAAAACGCTCGATCGGTTCGAAAGCCCGGTAGCACTTGCCAAGGCCTACAAGGAACTGACTGCAAGGCTCTCCTCGGGCGACCTGAAGGCGATGAAACCGCCCCCCGATAATGCGACGTCGGAACAGATTACAGCTTGGCGCACCGAACATGGCCTACCGCAAAGCGCGGCGGCCTACGTGGACGGTTTGCAGCTTGGCGACGGCACGGTGACCGGCGAAGCCGAGAGGGCGCTGCTTGCTTCCTTTGCGGACCAGGCCATGAAGGGCAGATGGACGGCCAATCAATACAACCAGGCGGTCGGCTGGTATTTCGACATGCTGGACCGCTTGGCTGCGCAACGCGACCACGCCGATGCGGCCTTCAAGCAAGAGGCATCTACGGACCTCATGC
>Ga0126369_10003554_pt1 | contig 11263 bp, 7 predicted proteins | sample PanSoiMetaPlot_1_FD_109646 | JGI IMG/M metagenome (GOLD analysis project Ga0126369, IMG submission 109646) | Tropical forest soil microbial communities from Panama - MetaG Plot_1 | ecosystem: Environmental > Terrestrial > Soil > Tropical forest > Bulk soil | place: Panama | collected 2016-02-17
AGTTCGGATGAACGAGTTCCCGCCCGCGCCGAAAGCATCCCGGCGATATTCGCGCAGCAAATCAGCAGAATGAAAATGACTGCTCCGCTGAGAACTGCCAGCGCCGTTCGGATTGGCCCCGTAAGATCGTCTCTCAGACTGACCAGCGCGACGCCGGCAAGGTCCCGGTCCTCCGCGTGTTGAGCGGCCAAAGTACGCGAGAGCGCATCCATCTCGCTTTGCGCCTGGCGCAGCGTAGTACCGTCCCGCAGGCGTCCCACGACACTCAGCCAGAAAGCTCCGCGGTTCTGGCGAGCGCGGTCGTCCACTACGAGCGGAGTCCAGAAATCGACATCGCGCTGCGGGAAGCGGATTAACGGCGGCGCGACTCCGGTGACCTCGTAAGAGCGGCCGCTCAACTCCAACTGCCGGCCGACGACCGCGGGATCCGCGCCGAACTGCCGGAGCCACAATTCATGGCCAATGACGATCTTGCGAGGGCGGCCCTGCTGATCGTCGCCGGCGTCGAAATCCTGCCCGAATTGGGGACGAACGCCCATGACACGAAAGAAATCCGCGGTAACCTGGGCCCCGCGGAGCTGCACCGGTTCGGCGCTCCCGGTCAAAATCAGCTTTGCGGAAGTGAACCCGGCCACGCCCTGGAAGCTCGCCGCGCGCCGCCAGTCCTCCAGCCGCGGCAGATTCGAGATGTCATGGTCGAAGCCCTGCTTTGGATTGCGGATCCACACTCGCACCAGTTGATCGGGCTTGTCGTACGGCAGCGTCCCGTAAAGAACGGATCTGACGACGCTGAAGAGGGCCGCGTTGACTCCCATGCCCAACGCAAGCGTCGCGATGGCCACAGCGGTGAAGCCGGGGCTTCGCCGAAAAGCCCGAAAGGCGTAGGAAAGATCGCTCGTCAGCATATGGATGTGTTCTCCCGGCGCGTTCCACACGATCGAAACACAGGCTTTGAGAAGGAAGAGCCATGCCCACACGGCCCCGGGCTGCTGTTCCCATTGGCGGTGGAACAGTGAAACCACTTCACGCTCGTAGTCCTGCCGGAACTGCGCGGGGTAAAGCCGCAACAACGTTCGGTGGACCCACAGTGCGAGACGCGGCTCGTTCATGGCTAAGCCCGTTTAGGGAGCAGGCCGCCCGTGCGGGCAGCTCGCAAGAGGCGTTCGAGCCGGCGCGCTTCGAGTTCGGCCACCCGGCGTCCGAGAGCCGTGAGACGATAGTAGCGCCTCCTTTCGTCATCTTCCGCGGGACGCTCGGCGAGTTCCTCGATGAGACCGTTTTCGAGCAGGCGGTGGATCGAGCTGTAGAGAGTGCTGGGCGTGATGGCGCGTACGTCGCCCGTGCGTTCCTCGATGTCTCGAAGAATCGAATATCCGTGGCGTTCGCGATCGGCTAGCGAGACCAGGATCTGGAAGGTGTCGCGATGCAAGGGGAGGAAGATATCTGGAGAGCTATCGTCGTCGACTCGACGGGTCATATGGAACGACTATATTCCAGAATCTGCTATAGTGCAAGTCGGAATAGCTGCACCTGAATAAGAAACGAGCCTCCAGAGATCCAGACCATCCAAGCGTTGGCTCACTTTTCTGCGTAACCATCGGGAAGCCATCCCCGGGATGGATTTCTTCGCCGTTCCGACGGTCACTTTCTCCGTGCTCTACTGCTTCTTCGTCATCAGCCACGATCGCCGACGTATTTTGCACTGCAACGTCACACGGCATCCCACGAGCCTTTGGATTGTGCAGCAGCTGCGGGAGGCGTTCCCGCTTGATTCGGCTCCTCGGTTCCTCATTTTCGATCGGGATGCCAAGTACGGGTTGGAAGCCCTGGCGGCCGTTCGTTCCTTAAAGACGAGTCCGGTCCGAACTTCCTTCGGAAGTCCCTGGCAGAATGGGATCGCGGAGCGGCTGAGTGGGCAGCTGCCGCCGCGACCTCCTGGATCACGTCATTGCCATCAAGGAACGCCATCTCAAACGCTTCCTCTGCGACTACATTTCCTACCACCACGAAGATCGCACGCATCTTGGACTCGGGAAGGAAACGCCAGGCGGCAGAAGCTCCCTACCTTCTGGTCGCATATCATCACAGCCGCGACTGGGCGGGTTGCACCATCATTATGATCGGGCTGCCTGACCTGATTTCGACGTCGCGCTAAGAACGCTAGGTCCCATCATTCCATCCTTTATATATATACTGATGCCATCAGAGGGTCATCGCGCTTGCTCAATTTGCGTGTGGTATTCAGATGCTCGCGAGAGAAATAAAGAAATCAAACCATTTTTGGAACGGATGAGATTTTGGCGAGCGCGATAGCCGTTGTGGTAGCGTTGGTCCGGCCCGTGATCGCTGAATGGGACACTGAAGCTGACATGTGAGGGACCGTGGAAAGTTTAGTCCGAGTGTTGATCTTGGCGGCAAGCGCGAGCCCCGCACTCTGCGCTATGCCGATTGCCTGCGGAACAGCCGATGCTGGATTTCAAATACTCTTCAACGGCAAAGACCTCAGCGGCTGGGACGGCCCAAGGATGATCTGGTCGGTCCAAGACGGCGCCATCACTGGTCGCACGACGGTACAGAACGAAGTCAAGGAAAACGCGTTTTTGGTATGGCAAGGCGGGGCGGTGGCCAACTTCGAGCTGCGGGCGTCGTTCAGGTTGGTCGCGAACAATGATAAGAACTTCGCGAATTCGGGCATCTATTACCGCAGCCGCGTGGACGCCCTGAGCAAGCAGGTACTCGGATATCAGGGCGACATGGATGCATCCCTGCCGGAATATCTCGGCGCGCTATACGAGGATGACCGCGGCACCATCGCGAAGTGTGGTCAACGAGTGCGTGCCCTGCGATCGAACGGCAAGCCAAAGATTGAGGTGACGGGTACAACGACCAGCGCAGCCGATACCAGCAGGCTTTTCTCCGAACTTGTTGCAGGGCACTGGCTGACCTACGTGATTATTGCTGAAGGGAACCATATCCGGCACTACGTCAACGGCATTCCGACGGCAGATGTGACGGATGAAGACGATACCGCAGCCAGGTCGGGCGTCATTGCCCTGCAAGTGCACCACGGACCGGCCATGATGGTTCAATTCAAAAGCATCCAAATCAAGGTGCTCCCGAGACAAACAGAGCCACCGCGACGAAGCCCCGTTCCGAAGAACTGGCCCAGAGTCGTTGAGCTCTAAACGAGAGGGTTGATCGCACTTTGAGCAGAAGAGGGCAGTTTTACTCGCTCCTATCTCCTATTCCCATGGCGCGTTGACGAGGTAGCCTATAAGGCGGGGAAAAGTGATACAACCCTGTTTAGCTGATGCCCACTATCTGGCCAGCGAGAGATTTTCCGAGCGGTGCTTTGCGACATTTTGCATGGCGAGAGTGAAGGTTCGTGTTTTAGTAGCGCCGCCAAATCTATGCTGACCGGCACCGGACCGTTTTTCTCCCGGAAGCCAGTTAAAACAGGGTAGTTCCTGGATACAACAGATCAACAGATAAGTTTTTTGAGTTTTTGTTTTTGTGCGCGATAACGAAAAAGAAAATGACATTTGTGAGGTTAAGCGGTTAGCGCGCTGAAACAAACGATCTTTTGCAAAAGAAAGAAGAAAGCGAGGATGCACGAATTTCTTTTGATCTCCACTTAAACCCACTTTACCGATTATACGCGACCTTTCGGTCATCAACCGAATGCTCGGCCTGTTTGCAATTACTCTTTCGGCGAAAACATTGGGTTTTTGCAGATTTCGTTTCGACTTTTTTCACGAGAATCCGTGAGCGCGTACTACGTTTTGACGGCAGTGAAAAAGTGTAGCCCCCAAGTAACTGTGCAAAAAGGATTTGGCTCCCCGGGCTAGATTCGAACTAGCAACCCTTCGGTTAACAGCCTTGAAACCAAATTAATCACAATTTGCCGGAGCCGAGACAAATCGATGGGATTCAGCAAGTTCTGACAAATCGGGGCGAATCAGATTCACCTTCTCTTATCAGTTCTTGGTCGCGTTTTGGCGCAATTCATCACAATTCGCATGACACTGGCATTACACTACGCTGGTGATGCACTGTACGGCACAACGTGATGGGGATCACATCACTCGGGGAGGGGACACGCGAAGATTTAACGAGAATGCGCAGGGTGTCTACCTGCTAGAGTGGAACTAATGCGAAGGGTACTTATTCTGGGCCTCGCGCTGAGCGTCTTTGCCGCTGGCTTGGTGCCACTTTCGGCTTGCGCTTTGTTTTCTTCAAGAATTGCCGAGTGCGCGGAGGTAACAGCCCAGCCCCCATGCGATCAGATGCACAGTGCAGGAACTCAATTATCGAGAGGTCCAGATAAGTCCTGCTGCGTTACCTCGCAAGCTCCACTCCCGGAATTGCAATTCAAAGGAGTTGAGGCTGGGCCGTCGGTCACAATGGCCGTACCGCTGTACACACTTGCGATTCCCAGCTCCAGACCCTACACCACACTCCTTGTCGTGGAAAATCCTTCACCGCCTTCCTTTCAGTCCCTTCTCTGTACCTTCCTAATCTGAATCTGTCCTGACCATAGCTAACCCTACGCACAGGTGTTTCTTGTGCGTTCTGTTTCCTAGCTTTGATTACGTGCATCGAGGTCAGCCGGCTTTTGGCCCGATACCGTGAAAGGAAAGTTTATGAAGTTCACTTCGGTTTGGATTCTCGGAGTCTCCCTGCTTGTATTTGTGCCCTCCCGCGTGTGCGCTCAAGACGCTTCAGCGGGGCAGCCCACTTCACTCGCTGACCTTTTGACTGAGGCAGAAAGGAATAATCCTCAGATACAGGCGGCGAGGCACGGCTGGCAATCGGCTAAGCAGATTCCAACACAGGTCGCCACGCTGCCCGATCCCCAGGTTGTTTTGCAGCAGACGAATGTGGGCAGTCCCCGCCCGTTTGCGGGGTACACCAACAGCGACTTTGCGTACATCGGGGTGGGCTTTTCGCAGGACTTGCCTTATCCCGGCAAGCTTCGGCTTCGCGGTGAGATTGCCCAAAAGGACGCGGACGCGACCCAACAAAAATACGAATCCGTCCGACGTTCAGTCCTGGCGGTTGTGAAGGCGGCCTACTTCCAGCTGGGCTACCTGGCCAAGCGTCAAAAGATTCTCGACGAAGACGCGCAACTCCTGCAGCAAGTCGAACAGGCAGCGGAGTCACGCTATCGGAACGGTCTTGGAAATCAGCAGGACGTTCTCCAGGCACAACTCGAACGCACGAAGCTCCTACGAGAAATCAACATGAATCAACTGGAACAGGGGAAACTGCAAGCAGAGTTGAAAAATCTTCTGAACCGCTCACAAACCTCCACGGACATTGAAACAGCCGATCTCTCCGAAAGCGCCCCTGCCTACAACTTCGAACAGCTGCTGGCCGAGGCGAAAGCCAGCAATCCCGACCTCGCCGGTATGCAAAAGATGGTGGAACGCCAGGGATTGCAGATAGACCTCGCGAAGAAGGATTTTTATCCCGACTTCAATGTGCAAGGGATGTGGCAGCGCACAGACCCTTCGCAATTCCGCGCCTATTACCAATTCAGCGTCGGCATGCGCATTCCGATCTACCGAAGCCGTCGTCAACGGCCCGAACTGGCCCAGGCCGAGTCTGACCGGGACCGCGCCATGAGCGAATATGAAATGCAATCGCAGCAGACCGCCTTCCAGCTTCGTCAGCAATTTCTCACTGCAGAGAAATCAGCTGAGCTGCTGAAGATTTATCGCGGAGGCTTAATACCGCAAGCGCGCGCCGAGCTACAGGCGGGAATGGCCGCATACCAATCCAACCGTCAGGACTTCCAGGCGTTGCTAGCGTCTTTTCTCGATGTCCTGAGGCTGGACGAAGAATATTGGCAGACGCTCTCAGAACACGAAACCGCCTTGGCACAGATGGAAGAAGTGACTGGAGTAACGCTGCGGTGAAGAAACGCGCAAAGGAAACGTTCCATGAAAAACTATCGAACTGCATTCATCCTCGTGCTTGTCGCAAACCTGGTTCTGGTCGGAGTGCTTGCTGGTTTCTGGTGGTGGTCACACCGTCCCGTTGGGACGCGCACTACCGCTGTACCCGCTTCGTATCCCGCGCCGCAGCAGGAAGTAAGTACTCCCACGATGCCACCTCCACCTACGGAGACACCACTCTCTCCCATCCAGCTCTCGCCCGGCCGCCAGCAATCCATCGGTGTGAAGTTCGGGGTCGTCGAGCGAAAGGATTTGAAGGACACCATTCGCACGACGGGGACAGTCGCAATTGACGAAGGCCGCGTATCCTACGTGCAGACGCGCATCTCCGGCCATATCGAAAAGGTTTTTGCGGATGCTACCTATCAATACGTGAAGAAAGGCCAGCCGTTATTTACCATTCACAGCCCGGAACTTGTTGCCGCCGAACGCGAATACCTTCTTGCTAAGCAGAATGCGCATAACCTCTCGCAGAGCACAGTTCCCGGCGTTGCGACAGGCATCGCATCCCTTCAGGAATCTTCTCGTGAACGCCTGATGCAATGGGACATCCCTCCACAAGAAATCACCCGTCTGGAAACTACTGGACAGGTTGCCGAGACCCTGGAAATTGACTCTCCTGTTTCCGGCTATATCACCGAGCGCAATGCCCTTCCCAACTTAATGGTGCAGCCGGATACGCGGCTCTACACCGTTGCTGACCTCTCTACGGTTTGGGTCCTCGCTCAGATATTCCAGAATGACTTGGGTCGCATGAAGGTGGGTTCACAGGCATCTCTTTCTGTCGATTCCTATCCAGGCCAGGTATTCCGGGGGAGGGTGGATTTCATTTACCCGGATGTGGACATGACCACGCGTACCACTCGCGCCCGATTGGTTTTCTCAAATTCGCAACTCACCCTTTCTCCCGGGATGTTTGTGAATGTAAGTGTGGATGTGAATCTGGGGAAGCAATTGGCAATTCCGGTAAGCGGAGTATTGCAATCGGGAACGCGGCAAATTGTTTTCTTGGATCGTGGCAGCGGTTACCTGGAGCCGCGTGAGGTTCAACTTGGCCCTCAAGCAAACGACGAGTACATCGTTCTAAAAGGCTTGCACGCCGGAGAACGAATTGTTACTTCCGCAAACTTCTTGATCGATTCGGAAAGCCAACTGCAAGCTGCGATTGGCTCGTATACTTCCCCGCCCCCGGGGGCAGCCGCAACAGAGCCTAAGAACGGCTCACCCGGCCAGAGCACAATCCAAATCGACCTCTCCACCGAACCCCAAACTCCGAAAAAGGGGAAAAACCTATATCGCGTCAAATTGTTCGCTGCCGATGGTTCGCCCGTCACGGGCGCTCAGGTCAGCGTTCGCAGCTATATGGCCGGTATGCCGGAGATGGGCATGGCCGCCATGAACGACGTCACGCTGCTCGCTGAAAAAGGGAATGGCGTCTACGAAGGACAGGTGACGCTTGATAGCGGTGGAACATGGAAAGTCACCGTCACAGCGCTTAAGAATGGTGCTTCCCTTGCAACAAAGCAGCTCAGCCTCCAGGCGCAAGGAGGCATGTAGCCATGATCTCCCGTGTCATTGATTGGTGCACGAACAACCGCTTCCTAGTTTTCACCGGGACTCTCTTGCTACTTCTTGCCGGAATCTGGTCGCTCAAGAGCATTCCTCTCGATGCCCTGCCAGACATCTCCGATGTTCAGGTAATCGTCCACATTCCCTGGGAAGGTCAGCCGCCAAACATTATTGAAGATCAGGTGACCTATCCCATTGTCTCAACTCTTCTTGCTGCTCCTCACGTTAAGGCCGTGAGGGCCCAAACCATGTTCGGCGATTCCTACATCTTTGTTGTTTTCGAGGATGGAACAGACCTCTATTGGGCACGCTCCCGTGTACTCGAATACATTCAGCAGCTTCAGGGAGTCTTGCCTAAAAGCGTTTCACCTATGATCGGACCCGACGCCACTGGAGCAGGTTGGGTCTACGAATATGCCGTCATCGATCGTTCTCATCGTCACAGCTTGGCGGAATTACGCAGTCTCCAGGACTGGTATCTCCGTTTCCAACTCGAAACCCTTCCGGGTGTCGCGGAAGTTGCTTCCATGGGTGGGTTTGTCCGGCAGTATCAAGTGAATCTAGACCCCAATAGACTTCGCGCTTACAACATCCCGCTTTCCATGGTGATTGACCGCGTTCGCGATTCCACCAATGAGGTTGGTGGTCGCGTTCTCGAAATGGCCGGCGCTCGGTACATGATTCGCGGTTTGGGTTACTTGCGTTCCCTCCAGGACCTCGAAAGCGTTCCGGTGGCAACGAAAAACGGCACTCCGGTCCTCGTTCGCGACCTTGGCACCGTCGCCTTTGGCCCGGACATTCGGGAAGGAGTTGCCGAGTGGAACGGAGAAGGCGAAGCTGTCGGCGGCATCATCGTCATGCGTGACGGCATGAACGCGCTCACGGTGATTGATGGCGTCAAGAAAAGGCTCGCTGAAATTAAACTTGCACTTCCTGCTGGTGTCGAGATCGTTTCCGGCTATGACCGCTCTGGGCTGATTCGTGATTCCATCAAGACTTTACAACGCGATCTTCTTCTCGAAGTAGCAATCGTCAGCTTTGTAACCATCGCGTTCCTGTTTCACTTTCGCTCCGCGCTTGTTCCCATTCTGGCTCTGCCGATTGCTGTGGTCGCTTCCTTCATCCCCATGTATTTCCTCCATGTCAGCTCGAACATCATGTCACTCGGCGGTCTGGCGCTCGCCATTGGCGTCCTTATCGACGCCTCCATCGTCATGGTTGAAAACGGCTACCGCCATTTGTCGGAGCGCATGGCGTTCGCAGCCCAATCTGGCACCGAAGTGTCAGACAAAGACAGGAAAGCCATACTCATTGGCGGTGCGAAGCAGGTGGGTCCGGCGATTTTCTTTTCGCTCCTGGTCATCCTCGTCTCGTTCTTGCCTGTTTTTCTTCTCGAAGCGCAGGAGGGCAGGATGTTCCGCCCTCTCGCGTGGACAAAGACACTCTCCGTCGCTTTCTCCTCTATTCTTGCCATTACGCTAGTTCCCGTTCTAATGGTCATTTTTATTCGTGGCCATCTTCGCTCCGAATCAGAGAATCCCTTCTCACATTGGACACAAGCTCTGTACTTGCCCGTACTCCGCTTCTGTTTGCGCTACCGCAAAATGACGCTTCTGCTCAACCTCATCTTTCTGGCGGTCACGTTTCCTCTGGCTTGGCGCATTGGCAGCCAGTTCATGCCTCCGCTGTATGAAGGCTCTGCTCTTTACATGCCGACGGCCCTTCCTGGAATCTCCATCACTCAGGCCTCTACGCTCGTTCAGGAGCAGGACCGAATCATAAAATCCTTCCCGGAAGTGGAGACTGTCTTTGGTGCCGTGGGCCGCTCGAACAGTCCCACTGACAATGCTCCCCTGGATATGTACGACACCACGATCATGCTCAAACCACGCGAACAATGGCGTCCCGGAATGACCTACGAAAAACTGATTCGCCAGATGGACGAAACACTCCAATTTCCAGGCCTGACCAATACCTGGACCATGCCCGTGCAGAACCGTCTCGACATGGAGTTGACGGGCATCAAGACTCCGGTAGGCCTAAAGATTCAAGGCCCAAATGTGGAGGTGATTCAACAGGCAGGGACTCAATTACAACAAATCTTGGGACGCATCCCGGAACTCCGTTCGGTATTTGCCGAACGCGTCGCCGAGGGCTTCTACATCAATGTGGAAGTGAACCGCCTGGAAGCTGCTCGCTACGGGCTGACGGTAGGAGATGTCCACCGAGCCGTGGCCTCCGGCATTGGAGGTGAAAACATCGCCGAAAATGTAGAAGGGCGTCAGCGCTATCCCGTAAATGTTCGTTACAGTCGGGACTTTCGGGATGACATCGAGGAACTCAAGCGTGTTGTGATCGCAACCCCTACGGGCGCGCAGATTCCCATCTCAGAAGTCGCGAAGGTCTATTTCAGCCGTGGCCCTGCGATGATTCGCGATGAGGATGGGCTGCTCACAGGCTATGTGTACCTGGATCTCGCGACCAAGGACTACGGCGGATTTGTTACGAAAGCAGACCGCCTCTTGCGTGAGAAGCTCATATTGCCGCCCGGTTATACCTACAAATGGTCCGGGGAATATGAATTCGAGTTGCGGGCAAAATCGCGCCTGAAGATCATTGTGCCCATCGTGTTCTTTGTAATATTCTTGCTCCTCTACATGGTTTTCCATTCCGCAACGGAAGCCGCTGTCCTCATCTTTCCTACCTTTTATGCCATGACTGGAGGGCTCATTCTCCAGTATTGGCTTGGCTACAACTTCAGTGTGGCCGTTTGGGTGGGTTACATCGCACTTTTTGGAATTGCCGTGGAAACGGGCGTCGTCATGGTTGTCTATCTCCATGAATCGCTCGACAAGCGCCTCGCTTCAGGTATCCCCCTCAAGCATGAAGACATTGAATCAGCAGTCCTTGAAGGGGCCGTACAAAGACTGCGGCCAAAATTGATGACCGTCACCGCTGTTCTCGCGAGCCTGATGCCTATTCTCTGGGAGAGTGGCATCGGTTCGGACGTGATGAAGCCAATTGCCGCACCCATCGTCGGAGGAATGGTTACGTCCACCATCCACGTCCTGATCCTCGTGCCAGTCTTCTTTGCATTCATGAAAGAACGCGCGCTTCGAGCGGGCAACTTGGGTATCAAGATAGGTGCAGGATCGTAGTGCAATGGATAGGGGACGAACTAACCAGAAAAAGAAACACATTCACATGACACTATGATTTTCTGGAGGCAAAACGTGAGAATGCGGATTCAGAAGCGGTTGAATTCAAAAGAGTTGGCTCCCCGGGCTAGATTCGAACTAGCAACCCTTCGGTTAACAGCCTTGTACCTGATTTAATCACAATTGTGCCGGAGCCGAGACAAATCGAGGGGAATCAGCAAGATCTAGCTAAATGGGATTAGTCGGATTTACCTTCTCTTTGCAGTCTTTAGTCAACGTTTGCCGCCATTCATCACAATTCGTATGACACTGGTATGACACTCGAATTTCTGTAGGCTGTTCAGCGCCCCTGCTTTGCAGGCAAGCGGCACCGTTGTTTCGAAGATCGGCATGAATAGCTGTTATGCGGGAGCCGGACGCGGCCGGATTACCAACACTTGGCGACTAGGCAGGAGCTATCCTCCAAAGCGTCTTTCGGAATGACTTCCGAATCGCCGATCCGCGCGGAATCCTAGCGGGCGGCGAACACTGCGTTCTGTCAATCCCAAGTTCAGGCTGGCAGTACGGCGGCTGTTG
>Ga0126369_10003555_pt1 | contig 11262 bp, 7 predicted proteins | sample PanSoiMetaPlot_1_FD_109646 | JGI IMG/M metagenome (GOLD analysis project Ga0126369, IMG submission 109646) | Tropical forest soil microbial communities from Panama - MetaG Plot_1 | ecosystem: Environmental > Terrestrial > Soil > Tropical forest > Bulk soil | place: Panama | collected 2016-02-17
CCTCTGGGACATCCGCAAGGGCATGTTTCCGTCCGTCGGCGCGGTGCGGCGTACCGGCACGACGGTGATCATCGAGGACGTCGCATTCCCGGTGGCGCGGCTTGCGCCGGCAACGCTCGACCTGCAGGCATTGCTGCGGGAGCACGGCTACCGCGAAGCCATCATCTTCGGTCACGCGCTCGAGGGCAACCTGCACTTCGTGTTCACGCAGGACTTCGGGGCCGCGTCCGAGGTCGAGCGCTACGCACGCTTCATGGAGGCCCTCGGTCGGCTGGTCGTTGCGAAGTACGACGGCGCGTTGAAGGCGGAGCACGGCACCGGCCGGAACATGGCGCCGTTCGTCGAGCTCGAGTGGGGGTCGGCCGGCTACTCGCTCATGGCGGAGATCAAGCGCCTCCTCGATCCCGACGGACTGCTCAACCCCGGCGTGATCATCAACGACGACTGTCAAGCGCACCTCAGGAACCTGAAGCCGCTGCCGGCGGCCGATCCGCTCGTCGACAAGTGCATCGAGTGCGGCTTTTGCGAGCCGAAGTGCCCGTCGCACGGCCTCACGCTCTCGCCGCGCCAGCGGATCGTCGCCTGGCGCGAGATCGCCCGCCGCGAAGCCGCGGGCGATCATGCGGCCGCGCGCGAGTTGCGTGCGCTCTACGACTACCAGGGTCTTGCGACCTGCGCCGCGTGCGGGCTGTGCGCAACCGCCTGTCCGGTGGACATCGAGATGGGCAAGCTGACCAAAGCGCTACGCGGCCGGCACGCCGGTGATGTCGCGCGACGTGTCGGGCGCGCAGTCGCGGAGCACTATAGCGCCACGACCATCGGCGTCCGCGCGGGGCTCGCAGCGGCGGACGCGCTGCATGCGACGATCGGTACGAACGCGATGAGCGCGCTCACTGCCGGTGCTCGCAGATTGTCCGGCGGGCGCCTGCCGCTCTGGCGCCCCGAGATGCCACGGGCGACCTCGTTCGATCCGGGACGGATTTCCGCGGGCCGGGCTGAAGCGTCGGAGCCCATCGTGTACTTCCCGAGTTGCGCAGCGCGGACCATGGGTCCAGCGCGCGGGGACGCCGCGCGGGAGAACCTGCCCACCGTCATTGATCGTCTCCTGCGCAACGCGGGTTACAAGGTCGTCTACCCCGGACGGCTGTCCACGCTGTGCTGCGGCCAGCCCTTCGAGAGCAAGGGGCTCGCGGAGGCGGCCGACCTGAAGTCGGCCGAGCTCGAATCCGTCCTGCGCGAAGCGAGCGCGGACGGACGGTCCCCGATCGTGTTCGACACGAGCCCGTGCACGTACCGGATGAAGCGCTATCTCGAGGGCCGGTTGTCGCTCCTGGACCCGGTCGAGTTCCTGCATGACTATGCGCTCGCGCGCCTGGAGCTGACGAAGCGGCCGGGCGCGGTCGCGGTACACGCGGTCTGCAGCCTGCGCAAGCAGGGGCTCGAGGGGAAGCTCAGGCGAATCGCCGAGGCGTGCGCGGACGAGGTCGCAATGCCGGCCGAGGTCGGCTGCTGCGGCTGGGCGGGCGACAAGGGCTTCACCGTCCCCGAGCTGAACGCGCATGCGCTGCGCGAGCTGAGGGCGGCACTGCCCGCAGGCTGCGCGGACGGCTACTCAACGAGCCGCACCTGCGAGATCGGTCTCGCCCACCACTCCGGCGTCCCGTACCGTTCGATCGCATACCTCCTCGACGCGTGCGCGCGGCCGCGTTCGGCATCAATGGTGGCGGACCTTCACAAGGCCTCGGAAGTGTAACTGCGGTACTGCGGCTCGTACATCCGTCCTTTCACGAACGCGAGGAGGTGGGCCGGCGCCGGCGCGGTCGTCAGCTTTCGCTCGTAGGCGACGCTAGCAACGGCGGCAGCGATGCGGGCCGACACCTCGCGGATGTTGGCGAGCGGCGGATAGAGGCTCCCCTGAGCGAGGTCCGCCTCGGTCACCTGCTGCGCGAGCGTGTGAGCCGCCGCCATGAACATCTCGTCTGTGATCCGCCTCGTGCGGCTGACGACAGCGCCGAGGCCCACGCCAGGGAAGATGTAGGAGTTGTTCCCCTGCCGGGGGACGAACACCCGCTCGTCGAACGCGACCGGGTCGAAAGGACTCCCCGAGGCGAACAGCGCGCGGCCCTTTGACCACTTGTAGGCCTCCTCGGCGGTGCACTCCGACTGCGACGTCGGGTTCGACAGCGCGAACACGATCGGCCGCTCGTTAATCCGCGCCATCGCCTCGATCACCTCCCAGGTGAAAGTCCCGCCAATCGCAGCCACGCCGATGATCGCGCTCGGCTGGAGGGTCTTCACCGCGGCCAGAAAATCGCCGACCGGCGCACGGTCGTGCGCGTACGGACGCTTGTGGGCGGCGAGATCGACCCGGCTCTTCACGACCAGGCCTTTCGAGTCGAACAGCCAGCAGCACTGGCGCGCGAGGGGCTCGGGGACGCCCTGCGCCGCCATCGCCGACGCGACCAGATCGGCGATGCCGGTTGCCGCCTCGCCGGCGCCGAGGAAGAGCAGCCGCTGCTCGGCGAGCTTGCCGCCGGTGACGCGCAGCGCCGACAAGATGCCCGCCAGCGCCACCGCGGCGGTGCCCTGGATGTCGTCGTTGAACACCGGCAGCTCGTCGCGGTACCTGGCGAGCAGCCGGAAGGCGTTCGCGGTCGCGAAATCCTCGAACTGGATCACTACGCCGGGGAACACCTCTCGCGCCGCAGTGACGAACTCGTCGACGAGCGTGTCGTACGCCTCGCCGCGCAGGCGCTTCTGCTGCAAGCCGAGGTATAGAGGGTCGCGCAGCAGCGCGTCGTTGTTGGTGCCAACGTCGAGCAGGACCGGCAAGCAGTGCGCCGGGTCGATCCCCGCGCAGGCGGTGTAGAGCGCGAGCTTGCCGACCGGAATGCCCATTCCGTTCGCGCCCTGATCGCCGAGGCCGAGGATCCGCTCGCCGTCGGTCACCACGATGATCCGCACGTCGCGGGACGGCCAGTTGGCAAGAACACGCTTGACGCGGCCGCGGTCGTTGGCGCCGATGAATATGCCGCGCGGCCGCTGGAAGATGTGGCCGAACTGCTGGCACGCGAGACCGACGGTCGGCGTGTAGATGATCGGCATCATCTCGTCGGGGTAATCGACGACGAGGCGGAAGAACAGCGTCTCGTTGCGGTCGTGGAGGGCGTTCAGGTAGATGTACTGCTCGAGCGCTGAGGACTTGCGGCGGAGATTCTCGAGCACGCGGGCGATCTGCTCTTCCTGCGAGCAGACGTGCGGCGGCAGCAGGCCACGCAAGCCGAGCGCGTCGCGCTCCTCGTCGCTGAAAGCGGTGCCCTTGTTGAGCGTCGGATCCCGCAACAATGCCAGGCCGGCGTGTGAATCGGCGGACGACAGCGCCGCCGTGCGCTGCTGCGAAGTGTTCGGCATCTTGTCCTCCTGTTTGCGGCGAACATTCAACAATCATCATGGGCCGGTTATCGGGTACCCATTTGACGGAGATCAACAGCGGCGCGGTCCTGGGCGATAGCCTGCTTTCCATGGGGAGGGGCAAATGCGAGCGGAGAATCCAAGACCATCGGGGTCGCTAGCTCAGCTACTGCGGCAGCAGGATTTCGTCGGCGGACTGATGGGGATCGGCCTAGCCGCCTTCGCCTTCTGGCAGAGCGCGGACCTCCCGATGGGAACGCTGGGCGGGATCGGCGCGGGGATGCTGCCGAAGTCGCTCGCGGTGACGCTCGGTCTGCTTAGCGCGGCGTTGGTCCTGGACGCACTGCTTGCGGGCGGGCCGACCATCGACCGGTGGCCGATCCGCGGCCCGCTCTTCGTCCTCGGCGCGGTCGTCGCCTTCGGCTTGACGGTGCGCCCGCTCGGTCTGGTCGTGGCCGGACCGCTTGCGATCCTGATCGGCTCGCTCGCGAGCAGCGAGGTGCGCTGGAAGGAAACGATCGTCGTCGGCGCGGTGGTGACCGCGGCCTGCGTCGGCCTCTTCAAGTTCGCGCTCGGGCTTCCCATCCCGCTCGCGCCGTGGCTCATCGGCTACTGACGGCGCGCGATGCCCGACCTCATCGGCAATCTCGGGCTCGGCTTCGCGACCGCGCTCACGCCGATGAATCTCGCGCTCTGTTTTCTCGGCTGCCTGGTCGGCACCCTGATCGGCGTCCTGCCCGGCGTCGGGCCGATCGCGACGATCGCCATGCTGCTGCCGCTCACCTTCAAGGTCGAGCCGACCGGTGCGCTGATCATGCTCGCGGGGATTTACTACGGCGCGCAGTACGGCGGTTCGACGACGGCCATCCTCATCAACGTCCCGGGCGAGGCGACCGCGGTGGTCACCTGTCTCGACGGCCACGCGATGGCGAGGAAAGGGCAGGCGGGGATCGCGCTCGGGATCGCGGCGCTCGGCTCATTCTTCGCCGGCACGGTCGCGACGCTGGTGATCGCGGCGATCGGCGCGCCGCTCACGCGGCTCGCCCTGTTGTTCGGTCCGGCCGAGTACTTCGGTCTGATGGTGCTCGGTCTCGGGCTCGCGATCGTGCTCGCGCGCGGCTCAGTGCTCAAGGCGATCATCATGGTCCTCTCCGGTCTGCTGCTCTCCACCGTCGGCACGGATCTCGAGACGGGCCAGGAGCGCCTAACCCTCGGAATCGCCGACCTGTCCGACGGCATCGATTTCGCGGTCCTCGCCATGGGGGTCTTCGGCATCGCCGAGATCCTGCGCAATCTTGAGAACCCCGAAGCCCGCGCCGTCGTGAGGGGCGCGATCGGGCGGTTACTCCCTTCGGCTGCGGACTTGCGCAAGGCGTTCGGGCCGATCGTCCGCGCGACGGGTCTGGGATCCGTGCTCGGTATCCTCCCCGGCAACGGCGCGGTGCTCGCGCCGTTTGCCTCCTACACGCTGGAGAAGAAACTCGCCCGCGATCCCTCGCGGTTCGGAAAGGGGGCGATCGAGGGCGTGGCCGGGCCGGAAGCCGCCAACAACGCCGGCGCGCAGACCGCCTTCATTCCGCTCCTCACGCTCGGCATTCCGCCGAACGCCGTGATGGCGCTGATGGTGGGAGCGATGACCATCCACGGCGTCATCCCGGGACCGCAGGTCATGACGAAGAGCCCGACGCTCTTCTGGGGCATGGTCGCCTCGATGTGGATCGGCAACCTGATGCTGCTCGTCATCAACCTGCCGCTCATCGGGCTCTGGGTGCGGCTGCTCAAGGTCCCGTACCGGCTGATGTTCACGATCATCCTGCTCTTCTGCTGCATCGGCATCTACTCGATCAACAACAACCCGTGGGACGTGTACTTCACGGCGTTCTTCGGCCTGGCCGGCTACCTCCTGATCAAGTTCGGGCTCGAGCCGGCGCCGATGCTGCTCGGCTTCGTGCTCGGCCGGCTGATGGAAGAGAAGCTTCGCCAAGCGCTCGCCCTTTCCGAGGGGAGCTTCATGACCTTCGTGCAGCGCCCCGTCTCTGCGGCGCTGCTGATGATCGCGGCCGCGATCATCGTGATCGCGGTATTGCCCGCGGTGCGCCGCGGCCGGGAGGAAGCCTTCCGGGAATGATCGCTAGAGAACCCCAGAGATCCGAGAGGAGAGATCCATGAACCGGTTTGTTGCAGTGCTCGCGGCCGCGTCGGCGCTTTTCGCCACAGCGGCGATCGCCCAGAACTATCCCACCCGGCCGGTCACGATCATCGTGCCGTTCGCCGCCGGCGGGCCGACCGACATCATCGCCCGCATCGTCGGCGAGTACTTCTCAAAGGCCCTCGGGCAGCAGTTCATCGTCGAGAACACCGCCGGCGCCGGCGGCACCACCGGCATCACCCGCGGCGCGCAGGCGAAGCCCGATGGCTACACGATCATGATGGGCCACATGGGAACGCATGGGGCCGCGCCTGCGCTCTATCCCAACCTCAAGTACGACCCGACCAAGGACTTCGAGCCGATCGGCCTCGTCGCAGGAACGCCGATCCTGATCGTCGCCAGGAAGGACTTCCCGGCCGCGGACCTGAAGGCGTTCGTCGCGCGGCTCAAGGATCCGAGTGCGAAGGTCAAGCAGGCGCATGCCGGCGTAGGCTCGGTCTCGTTCACTAGCTGCACCCTGCTCAGCTCGCAGGTCGGCGCCAAAAGCATCGTCGCCGCCTACCGCGGCACGGGACCGGCGCTCAACGATCTCGTCGGCGGGCAGGTCGATTACATGTGCGACCAGATCGTCAACCTGGTCGAGCAGGTCAAGGGCGGGAACGTCAAGGCCTACGCGATCGCCACCGCCCAGCGATCGCCGGCCCTGCCCGACGTCCCGACGACGAAGGAGGCCGGGCTTCCCGAGTATCAGGTGAGCGCGTGGAACGCGCTGTTCGCGCCCAAGGGCACGCCCAAGGAGATCGTGGCGAAGCTCAACGAGACGCTCGTGAAAGCGCTCGACGACGAGGCGACGCGCAAGCGGCTGCTCGACCTCGGCAGCGTGATCCCGGACAAGGCCGGCCGCTCGCCGCAGGCCCTCGCCGAGCTCGTCAAGAGCGAGGTCGCGCGCTGGACTCCGATCCTGAAGGCGTACGGGGCCGCCGGGCAGTAGCCATCGGCCCGACGTATTTGATGTGGGGATGACCCGGGCTGTTGTGCCTGTAAGGAGCAATTCCCAATGGACGCAAGGGATGTGATGACGACGGCCGTAGTGACCGTGAGACCGCAGACGTCGGTCGAGGAGGTGGCCAAGTTGCTGCTCGAGCGAAGGATCAGCGCGGTTCCGGTCGTCGACGACAAGGCGCGCGTGCTGGGCATCGTCAGCGAGGGGGACCTGATCCGGCCGGGCGAATCGGGAGCGGGACGCTCTCGTTCGTGGTGGCTGGCTCTCCTGGCGAGCCGCGACGAAAAAGCCTTCGACTACGTAAAGTCGCACGGACGCACGGCCGGGGATGTCATGGCGCGGAAGGTCGTCACGGTGACCGAGCGCACCCCGCTCGCGAAGATCGCGACGCTGCTCGAGCGCCACCGGATCAAGCGAGTGCCGGTCGTGCGGAGCGGCAAGATCGTCGGCATCGTCAGTCGAGCGAACCTGCTGCACGGGCTGGTGGCACAAAAGGCCGCCGGCAGCACGGCGTCGGTGAACGAGCGCGGCATTCGTACGCGCGTCATCAAGGCGATCGAGCAGGCAGGCGTGCATCGCTCGTGGGTGAACGTCATCGTTCCGGCGAAGGGGGTGGTTGAGCTCTGGGGCTTCGTCGAGACGGCGCAGCAGAAGCGCGCGCTCGCCTTGGCGGCAAAAGGCGTGAAAGGCGTCAAACGGGTGGTCGACAACGTCATGATCCTGCCGGCGATGCCTCAAGTCCCGGTGTGAGCGGCGGGTGAGCGAATCGAGATCAGCCCGCGCGAGCGGCCAGCACTGACGCCGAGCTCGTCCCGTGCCCACAGTAAACCGGCGTGCGAGTGCGCGATGCCGGAACGCCTTAACCGACTCCTCCGGCGGCGCGGTGCCGCGACTCTTCGCAAGGAGAGGCGCACGCGCTCTCGTTTGATCCTTTCGCGCGCCCGCTTGTAACGGTATCCGTTACAACACGGGCCATGTCAGATCCGGCGCCCGCACCAGTTGACGTAGATCAACGGCCGGCACGGGGCTCGGTTCAAGATGTCCGCGCAATGGCGCCGCGTGCGCGCCGGCCACGGAGGAGGTCCAGCATGAATCCCACGTTCTACGAGGTCATGCGTCAGCAGGGCATCACGCGGCGCAGCTTCCTCAAGTTCTGCAGCCTGACCGCGGCCTCGCTCGGCCTCGGGGCCGAGGGCGCGCCCGCCATCGCGCAAGCGATGCAGAGCAAACCGCGCGCCCCGGTGCTGTGGATCCACGGGCTTGAGTGTACCTGCTGCTCGGAGTCGTTCATCCGGTCGGCGCACCCGCTCGCGAGGGACGCAGTGCTCACGCTGATCTCGCTCGACTACGACGACACCCTGATGGCTGCAGCCGGCCATCAGGCCGAGGAGATCCTGCAGGAGATCGTCGCCAAGAACAAGGGTCAGTACCTGGTTGCGGTCGAGGGCAACCCGCCGCTTAACGAGGACGGCATGTACTGCTTCCCCGGCGGGAAGCCGTTCGTCGAGAAGCTGAAGTGGGTGTCGAAGGACGCCAAGGCGATCATCGCCTGGGGCTCGTGCGCATCGTGGGGCTGCGTCCAGGCGGCGAAGCCGAACCCGACGCGCGCTGTCCCGGTGCACCAGGTGATCACCGACAAGCCAGTCGTGAAGGTCCCCGGTTGCCCGCCGATCGCCGAGATCATGGCTGCGGTGGTGACCTATATCGTGACCTTCGACCGGCTGCCCGAGCTCGACCGCCAGGGGCGTCCGAAGGCGTTCTACGGCCAGCGGATCCACGACAAGTGCTACCGCCGGCCGCACTTCGACGCCGGCCAGTTCGTCGAGAAGTGGGACGATGCGTCGGCCCGCATGGGCTACTGCCTCTACAAAGTCGGCTGCAAGGGCCCGACGACCTACAACGCCTGCTCGACGGTGCGCTGGAACGAGGGCACGTCGTTCCCGATCCAGTCGGGCCACGGTTGCATCGGCTGCTCCGAAGAGGACTTCTGGGACAAGGGCGGCTTCTACAACCGCCTCACCGACATTAAGCAGTTCGGCGTCGAGGAGAACGCGGACAAGGTGGGCGCGGCGGTCGCCGTAGTCGTCGGCGCCGCCGTAGTCGCCCACGCCGCGGCGAGCGCGATCAAGCGCGCCGCCTCCAGGTCCGGGGGCGCGGAATCCAAAGGAGGCAACTGATCATGGGCGCGTACGAAACCCAAGGCTTCAAGATCGACGACAGCGGCAAGCGCGTCGTCGTGGACCCGGTCTGCCGGATCGAGGGACACCTGCGCATCGAGGTCAACCTCGACCAGGACAACGTAATCCGCAACGCCGTGTCCTCGGGGGTGATGTGGCGCGGCCTGGAGATCATCCTCAAGGGCCGCGACCCCCGCGACGCCTGGGCATTCACCGAGCGGATCTGCGGCGTGTGCACCGGCGTGCACGCGCTCGCGTCGGTCCGCTGCGTCGAGAATGCGCTGGATATCAAGATCCCGGACAACGCGAACCTGATCCGCAACCTCATGCATTGCGTGCTGTACGTCCAGGACCATCTGGTCCACTTCTACCACCTGCACGCGCTCGACTGGGTAGACGTCGTGAGCGCGCTCAAGGCAGATCCGCGCGCCACCTCCGAGCTCGCGCAGAAGATCTCGCCCTGGCCGATGTCCTCGCCGGGCTACTACCGCGACCTCCAGGCGCGGCTCAAGAAGTTCGTCGACTCCGGGCAGCTCGGCCCGTTCCGCAACGCCTACTGGGGCCATCCGGCGTACAAGCTGCCGCCCGAGGCGAACCTGATGGCGGTCGCACACTATCTGGAGGCGCTCGACTTCCAGAAGGAGATCATCAAGATCCAGACGATCTTCGGCGGCAAGAACCCGCACCCGAACTGGCTGGTGGGCGGGGTGCCTGCGCCGATCAACCTCGACGACGTCGGCGCGGTCGGCGCGATCAACCTGGAGCGGCTGAACATGGTCGGCAACATCGTCGACCAGTCGATCACCTTCATCGACCAGGTCTACCTTCCGGACCTCCTCGCCATCGCCTCGTTCTACAAGGAATGGGGCGCGATCGGCGGGGGGCTCTCGAGCCAGAACGTGCTCGTGTACGGCGACTTCCCGGACAAGGCGAACGACGAGAAGAGCCTGCTTATCCCGCGCGGGGCGATCATCAACGGCAACCTCAAGGAGGTGCACGACGTCGACCTGGCGGACCCGGCGCAGATCCAGGAGTTCGTGACGCACTCCTGGTACAAGTACACGGACGAGAAGAAGGGCCTGCATCCGTGGGACGGCGAGACGGAGCCCAACTTCATGCTCGGCAAGAACGCTAAGGGCACCAAGACCAACGTCGAGCAGCTCGACGAGAGCGCGAAGTACTCGTTCCTCAAGGCGCCGCGTTGGAAGGGCCACGCGATGGAGGTCGGGCCGCTCGCGCGCTGGACCGTCGCCTACGCGAAGGGCATCCCCGAGTTCAAGGAGCCGGTGGACAAGACGCTGAAGCAGCTCGACGTCCCGCTGCCCGCGCTTTTCTCGACCCTTGGCCGCACCGCGGCCCGGGGCCTGGAATGCCAGTGGGCCGCGCACAAGATGAAGTACTTCTACGACCGGCTGATGACCAACATCAAGAACAAGAACTACGACACGGCGAACGTGGCCAAGTGGGAGCCCGAGACCTGGCCGAAGGAGGCCAAGGGGGTCGGCTTCATGGAGGCCCCGCGCGGCGCGCTGGCGCATTGGATCAAGATCAAGGACACGAAGATCGACCTCTACCAGTGCGTGGTACCGACCACCTGGAACGGCAGCCCGCGCGACCCGCAGGGCAAGATCGGCGCCTTCGAGGCGGCGCTGATGAACACCAAGATGGCAAAGCCGGAGTGGCCGCTCGAGATCCTGCGGACGATCCACAGCTTCGACCCGTGTCTCGCCTGCGCGACGCACGTTATCTCGCCGGAAGGCGAAGAGCTGGTGTCGGTCAAGGTGACATGAGCGCGGGCCGGCGCCTTCCGGGGTGCCGGCCGACCTTCTTGAGTGAGGATCTGACCATGAGCGTTCCTGCGACCGAGCTGCCGCAAGGCCGGACCCTGCGAGCAGTGTTCGTCTACGAATGGCCGGTGCGGCTCTATCACTGGCTGAACGTGCTGGCCATCATCGTGCTTGTCGTGACCGGGTTTTACATCGGCCACCCCTTCTTGCCCAACATGCCCGGCGAGGCGGTCGACCAGTTCACGATGGGCTACATCAGATTCGCGCACTTCGCCGCCGGGTACGTGTTCGCGATCCTCTTCCTCGGGCGCGTCTACTGGGCCTTCGTAGGCAACGAGTACGCGCGCGAGCTGGTGATGCCGCCGCTCTTCAGCAAGGAAGCCTGGGCCGACGTCTGGCTGCGGACCCGCTACTACCTGTTCCTGGAGAAGGATGTGCCGCCCACGGCGGGCCCGAACGCGCTCGAGGTGATCTCCGCGTTCTTCATGTTCACGCTGCCGACGATCTTTCTCATCCTCACCGGGTTCGCGTTGTACGCGGAAGGGACCGGCCAGAACTCATGGCAGGCCGCGGCGTTCGGATGGGTGCGGGATCTCTTCGGCGACAGCCAGGCGTTGCACACCTGGCACCACGTCGCGATGTGGGTGCTCATCGTGTACGTGATCATCCACGTGTACCTCGTGATCCGGCAGGACATCCTGTCGCGCCAGAGCTACATCAGCACGATGATCAGCG
>Ga0126369_10003556_pt1 | contig 11261 bp, 11 predicted proteins | sample PanSoiMetaPlot_1_FD_109646 | JGI IMG/M metagenome (GOLD analysis project Ga0126369, IMG submission 109646) | Tropical forest soil microbial communities from Panama - MetaG Plot_1 | ecosystem: Environmental > Terrestrial > Soil > Tropical forest > Bulk soil | place: Panama | collected 2016-02-17
GCTCGGCCACAACTACATCGGCACCGAGCACATCCTGCTGGGGCTGATCCGCGAGGGTGAGGGCGTGGCCGCGCAGGTGCTCGTCAGGCTCGGCGCCGACCTCAACCGGGTGCGCCAGCAGGTGATTCAGCTCCTGCATGGCTACCAGGGCAAGGAACCGGCCGCAGCGGGCGCCTCATCGGAGAGCACACCGTCCACGTCGCTCGTTCTCGACCAGTTCGGCCGCAATCTGACCGCCGCGGCCCGTGAGGGCAAGCTCGACCCGGTGATCGGCCGGGAGAAGGAAGTCGAGCGGGTTATGCAGGTCCTGTCGCGGCGGACCAAGAACAACCCGGTCCTGGTGGGCGAGCCCGGCGTGGGCAAGACCGCGGTCGTCGAGGGCCTGGCCCAGCGCATCGTCAAGGGCGAGGTGCCCGAGACGCTCAAGGACAAGCAGCTCTACACCCTCGACCTGGGCGCGCTCGTGGCGGGCTCGCGGTATCGCGGCGACTTCGAAGAGCGCCTGAAGAAGGTGCTCAAGGAGATCAGGACCCGCGGCGACATCATCTTGTTCATCGACGAGATCCACACTCTGGTCGGCGCGGGCGCGGCCGAGGGGGCCATCGACGCCGCGTCGATACTCAAGCCGATGCTGGCCCGTGGCGAGCTGCAGACCATCGGGGCGACGACCCTCGACGAGTACCGCAAGCACCTGGAGAAGGACGCCGCACTCGAGCGCAGGTTCCAGCCGATCCAGGTCGCGGAGCCGACGATCTCGCACACCATCGAAATCCTCAAGGGCCTGCGCGACAGGTATGAGGCGCACCACCGGGTCTCGATCACCGACGATGCGCTCGTGGCTGCGGCGCAGATGGCCGACCGCTACATCAGCGACAGGTTCCTGCCCGACAAGGCGATCGACCTGATCGACGAGGCCGGCTCGCGCATGCGGATCAGGCGGATGACCGCACCGCCGGATCTGCGGGAATTCGACGAGAAGATCGCGGCCGTGCGCAGGGACAAGGAATCGGCCATCGACTCGCAGGACTTCGAGAAGGCCGCAGCGCTCCGGGACACGGAGAAGCAGCTGATCGAGAAGAAGGACGCCCGCGAGAAGGAGTGGAAGGCCGGCGACATGGACGCCGTCGCCGAAGTGAACGCGGATCTCATCGCCGAGGTCCTGGCGACGGCGACCGGAATCCCGGTCGTCAAGCTCACTGAGGCCGAGTCGGCCCGCCTGCTGCGCATGGAAGACGAGCTGCACAAGCGGGTCATCGGCCAGAATGACGCGATCAAGGCGCTGTCGCAGGCCATCCGCCGCACCAGGGCCGGACTGAAGGACCCCAAGCGCCCTGGCGGCTCGTTCATCTTCGCCGGACCATCGGGCGTCGGCAAGACCGAGCTCTCCAAGACCCTTGCCGCGTTCTTGTTCGGCGATGAGGACTCGCTGATCCAGCTCGACATGAGCGAGTACATGGAGAAGCACACCGTCTCGCGGCTCTTCGGCTCGCCGCCCGGCTATGTCGGATACGAGGAGGGCGGGCAGCTCACTGAGAAGGTCCGTCGCCGCCCGTTCTCGGTCGTGCTCTTCGATGAGATCGAGAAGGCGCACCAGGACATCTTCAACTCGCTGCTGCAGATCCTCGAGGACGGCAGGCTCACCGATGCCCAGGGCCGGGTCGTGGACTTCAAGAACACCGTGATCATCATGACCACGAACCTGGGCACGAAGGACATCTCCAAGGGCATCACCCCTGGCTTCGGCCTGGCCAGCGAGGCCAGCGGGTCATATGACCGGATGACGACCCGCGTGCAGGATGAGCTCAAGCAGCACTTCAGGCCCGAGTTCCTGAACCGGGTCGACGACGTGATCGTGTTCCACCAGCTCACCCAGGACGAGATCTTCCAGATCGTGGACCTGATGATCGCCAAGGTCGAGGACCGGCTCAAGGACCGCGACATGGGTATCGAGCTCACGCCGACGGCCAAGAAGCTGCTGGCCGAGCGCGGTTATGACCCGGTACTCGGCGCCAGGCCGCTGCGGCGGACGATCCAGCGCGAGATCGAGGACCCGCTGTCGGAGAAGATCCTCTTCAGCGAGGTGAAGGCCGGGCAGATCATCATGGTCGACACCGAGGGCACGGGCAAGGACGCGAAGTTCACGTTCCGTGGCGTGCCCAAGCCCGAGGAGGTTCCCGATGCGCCGCCGGTCGAACTGGCCGGCGAGGCGGCCGGGGGACGGCGCGAGGTGGACCTGCCGCCGCGCGCCCCGCGCGCCGAGAGCGCCTGATCGCGCGGGCGAACCTGGGCTGGCTCAACTCGCAGCGGGCGGAGCAACGCCGGGACGGTCGCCGGGCAGGCCGACCAGCCCGTCGCTGACGCGCACGACGAGGCCATCGTCGATCAGGCCAACTAGCACCCGGCGGCGCTGGTCGTCCAGCGGCCAGTCCCTGCCGAGGGCGCTGGCGGGCATCGCGCCGTTGGCGTGCCGCAGTTCGGCCAGCAGCCGACCCCGGCACTGGCGGTCGCTTCCGGCATAGGGCTTGGCTTGGCGGGCCCGGGGCCCGGCTGGGCTGCCAGCTATACGCCAGGCACAGCGGGCCGTGAGCGGGCACGACCGGCAAGATGGCCGCGACGACGTGCAGACGAGGGCGCCGAGCTCCATCATCGCCGCCGACCAGCTAGCCGCGCGGCGGTCCTGGGCCGGCGGCAGCACGGACAACGCGAGCGCGCGCTCGGCCACGCTCACGGTGCCGGCGGGGAACTCCCGCCCGCCCAATGCCCTCGCGAGCACCCGCCTGACGTTCGTGTCCAGCACGGGATGGCGCTGGCCGTACGCGAAGCTGGCGACCGCGGCCGCCGTGTAGGAACCGACCCCGGGCAGCTCGAGCAGCTCGGCGAACGATTCCGGCACCAGGCCGTGGTGCCGGTTCGCGATGATCCGCGCCGATTCATGCAGGCGGATCGCGCGGCGAGGGTAGCCGAGATTGCCCCACTGCCGCACCGCGTCGCCAGGCGTCGCCATCGCCAGATCCGCGGCCGCTGGCCAGCGGCTGAGCCAGGCATCGTAAGCCGGGAGCACCCGGGTGACCGGCGTCTGCTGCAGCATGAACTCGCTAACGAGCACGGGCCAGGCGCCGATGCCAGGACGACGCCACGGCAGGTCCCGCGCGCTGGCTGCATACCAGGCAATGAGAGCGGCCTCGAATCCGTAAGTCATGTCGGACTCGATCCTGCCACGGCGGTCGCGGGGCGGACCCGCCCGGCGAGGCACAACGACGGGCGCGCCGACCTGGAGCATACTCGGACCGTACGGGGGATCTCACTCTGCGTGATCGCGTGGAGGCGTGGCGGGGAGCATGGCGAACTGGGCCCGGACCACCATGGCCAGCCTGACGGGCCGCGCGCCGGGTGTCGGTGTCACTTGCACCACCGCCGGCGGTGGTGCAAGTGACACCCATGCGATCGGCAGGACGAAGCTTGCCCCGACCGACCCATACTGGCGGCGGCGGCTCAGCGTTCTCGTCGTGGGCCTCGCCGTGTTCTCGGTCGGCGCGTGGGGACTCTCCGATGCGCTCCGGGTCAGCCATCCGGCGGCGGGCCGCGCCCGGACCGGCCACGGCCGAGCAGGACGGCAGGCTGGCCATCTCCCCGCGGCCGGGCACCTAGCCGGGGGAACGGGCCTGGGCTATGGGCCCGGCCAGAGCGGCCACAGCCGTTTTGGTCGCCCCGCACCCGGGCAGGATGGCACCCCGCCGACGCGATCGGCGACCAGCCCAGGTGCGGCGACCGGCGCGCGAAGCGGCAGCGGGAGCGGGACGATCACGCCCGCGTTCTGCAGCCGCCGCAACATCGTGCTGAGCGTGGCCACGGGCCAGCAACTCTACTGGCCTGGCCAGGTACCCCATTTCAGCCTGTACGTGGTCTCCACGCAGCGCAATGCCTGCTCATTCAACCTCGGGCCGGGCCGCCTGGCGCTGGTGATCAGGCAAGGGTCTGCCAGGATCTGGAGTTCGGGCAATTGCGTCGCGAAGCGGGGAAGCCAGATCACAGTGCTGCGCAGGGGCGTGCCGACGGTCGTATCGGTCACGTGGCACCGGCTGATTTCCTCGCCTGGCTGCGGCAGCGCCAGCCGACCGGTTCCAGCGGGCGTCTACAGTGCCTACGCTGTCGACGGTCGCCTGGTCAGCAGTCCGGACCGGATCCGTTTCGGCTGACCGGCGCCAAGCCCAGCTCACACCACGCTGTCCGGCCAGCCTGGTCGCCGCGGATTCCCCAGGCGGCGGCGAGTGCGGCCACGATCATCAGCCCGCGCCCCCGATTGCTGGCATGGCCATTAGGCCCGTGCCAGACTCCGCCCTGATCGATGACCTCGACCCGGACCAGGTTGCTGCCGATCGCCAGGCGGACGGTGAAGGTGCCGTCCGGCAGCCGTGAGTCGCTGTGGCTCACCGCGTTGGCCGCGAACTCCGACATCGCCAGTACCACGTCGCCCGCGGCATCCGCGGCACGGTACCCGGCGATGATCTGGGCGAGCCACAGCCGTGCCTCGCGCAACTGGCGCCCGTCACCCGGGAAGGTCCGGCGGGCCAAGACGAGCCAGTCCGACTGCTGAGGGCCCGGCAGGTCAGACGCCCCGGGGTCAGGGTCGTCCGCGGCGAAGGCAGCTCGTGTACCGGCCAGAACGCCCGCCTCGATGCCGACCATCAGTGATCACTTGCCTTTCACGCATTGCCACGATAAACGGACAAGTCTGCACGGCATCTGAACCGAGCCACTCCGAGATCAAATTGGACCCGCCCGGGCATAGGGCACTTCTAACCCCTTTGATCGCGGCCCTTCTGCGATTTCGCTACAACTTTGCGCGCCGCGAGTTACCTTCGGAATAGACCTGCGACGTACAGTCCGGATGTAGCGCGATCCGCGCCCCTGTAGAACTGGCCCAGATTCTGTAGAGCTGACGTAGAGGAGCGCGGATGGCACCCGGAGACCCAAACCCGCCCAAGGGGTCACCGCGGGCAGTCTTTGGTGCGATGCTGCGCCACTACCGGGTCACCGCAGGGCTCACCCAGGACCAGCTCGGCTCGCTCGCGCACGTGTCAGGCAAGCTGATCAGTGCCTACGAGAACGGGTGGCGGGTGCCCACCCGCCCGAGCACCGCCGACATCGACGCGGCCCCCGAGCTGAATACTCACGGCGCCCTTACCGAGCTGTGGGACCAATTCGAGGACGGCATGAGCTACCAGGCCTTCCCCGATTGGTATCAAGATTGGCCAGAAGTCGAGGCCACGGCGAGCCGGCTGCGCTGGTTTGAGCCTGACCTGGTGCCGGGCCTGCTGCAGACCGAGGGTTACGCGACTGCCGTATACCGCTCCAGATTCGGAATCACCACTGATGAGCTCGAGAGCCTCGTAGCAGCCCGCCTCGCGCGACAGAGAACCCTAAGCCAGGGTCGACCGCCGGCTGTGTGGGTGATCATGGACGAGTGGGCGTTGCGCCGCCCGGTCGGCGGGCGGCACGTGATGCTCGAGCAAGTCGGCAGGCTGATCGAAGAGGCGCACCGGCCCGGCACAGTGATCCAGGTCATTCCGGCGAGTACCGGCATGCATACGGGACTGAACGCAGGCGGATTCATGATCGCGGACTTTGACGGCGGGCCAGGGGCGGGCTACCAGGCGATGCCGGTGCGCGGCCAGCAGGTGCGGGATGCGAAGGACGTATCGGCCTTGAGCCTTGTCTGGGATGCGGTCGTCATGGAGGCGCTACCATTGGCGGCGTCCCTAGCCCTACTAGAGGAAGCTGCGAAGTCATGGACCTCACACATGTGAGGTGGCGCAAGGCGAGCTATAGCGGCTACAACGGCGATTGCATCGTGGTCGGCGTGTGGCGCAAGGCAAGTTTCAGCGGAAACGGCGGCGGCTGTGTCGAGGTTTCCGCCACGCACGACACCTCAATTGCTCCGCACAAGTCCGGCGAGTACGTGCTTTACATGATGCGCGATTCCAAGGATCCAGAAGGGCCGAAGCTCGCGTTCACGACCTCGGAATGGGACGCCTTCATCAAGGGCGTCAAGAATGGCGAATTCGATCTCGATTCCTGAGTGGTGGCCGGCGTGATCGCGCGCCCCCGTGGCCAGGCCGGCCGCCGCCTCGCTGGCACCTCCGCCCTGTCACTCCAAACCGAGCCCAGCGCTGATCGCGCCCCGCACGTCGGCCACGCGCATGACCTGGATCGGCGAATCAGCCGGGACTGGTTCGATGCCCACCGGAACGATGGCGCGGCGGAACCCCATCCGGCTCGCCTCGGCTAGCCGCCGACCGACCCCCGCGACGCTGCGGATCTCGCCCGCCAGCCCGACCTCGCCGAAGGCCACCAGGTCCGCGGGCAGGCTCAGGTTCGTCGTGCCGCCGGCCAGTGCCAGTGCTACCGCGAGATCCAGGGCCGGCTCGCTCAGCCTGACTCCGCCAATGGTCGCGGCATAGATATCGGACCTGGCTAGGTCCACGTTGGCACGGCGCTGCAGTACGGCCGCCACCAGGCCCACCCTGGCGTAGTCGAGCCCTGAGGTCACGCGCCGCGACGGCTCGTGCGCCTCGACCTTGCAGACCAGCGTCTGCACCTCGGCGAGCAGCGGCCTGCGGCCCTCGAGGGTCACCGTCACGCACGTGCCCGGCACCGGCTGGTGCAGCCTGGACAGGAACAGGCCGCTCGGATCGGGCAGCCCGATCAGGCCGAACTCGCCGAGTTCGAAGCAACCCACCTCATCGGTGGGGCCGAACCTGTTCTTCAGCGCCCGGATCATCCGGAGCCGCCCCCTGCTGTCGCCCTCGAACTGCAGCACCACGTCTACCAGGTGCTCGAGCGAGCGCGGGCCAGCGATCGAGCCGTCCTTTGTTACGTGGCCGACAAGCACGGTGGTCAGCGTCCGCTGCTTGGCCAGGCCCACCAGCGCCGAGGTAATCTCGCGAACCTGGGTCACTCCGCCCGCCGCGCCGTCGATTCCGGCAGCGGTGATGGTCTGCACGGAGTCGACGATCAGCATCGCCGGGCGCACCGCGTCCACGTGCGCCAGGATCGCGGCAAGGTCGGTCTCGGCCGCGATGAAGAGGCTGGGGCCGATCGCGCCTATCCGGTCGGCCCGCTGCTTGACCTGGGCCGCAGACTCCTCGCCGGTCAGGTAGAGCACAGGGAAGTTCTCCGCCACCAGCGCCCCCGCCTCCAGCAGCAGCGTGGACTTGCCCACGCCCGGCTCTCCGGCGAGCAGGGCGACCGTTCCGGGCACCAGGCCGCCGCCGAGCACCCGGTCAAGCTCGTCCATGCCGGTCGGCCTGGCGGCCGCCTCGGCCGAGCTGACCTCGCTGATCGGCACAGCCGGGACATCCGGCGTGACCGGGGCCAGGCCCCGCAGAACGGCTCGGCCGGGCCGGAGGGCGGCGGTCCTTGCGTTCTCCTCAAGCGACCCCCAGGCCTGACAACCCGCGCACCGGCCCGCCCATTTGGTGGACTGCCAGCCGCACTCCGAGCACTGGTACAGGGGGCTAGCGGATGTCTTGGCCATGCGGGCACCGTACCGGCGGGCGCTGACACTGCCGGTAAGCTGGCTGCGGGTCACGAACGCGCGGCGAGGGGGAGTGCGCCTTGAGCATGGCGGCGAGGATTCCCGTCGCGCTCTCGACGGCATCGGTCTTCCCCGAGCGAACGGCCGAGGCATTTGAGTTGGCCGCCAGGCTCGGCTATGACGGCGTCGAGGTCATGGTCACGGCCGACCCAGTCAGCCAGGACGCCGAGGTCCTGGGTCGGCTATCGGAGTACCACCGAATGCCCGTCCTTGCGTTGCACGCGCCATGCCTGCTGGTGACCCAGCGAGTCTGGGGCAAGGAGCCATGGCCCAAGCTGGAGCGGGCCGCCGAGGTGGCGGGCAAGCTCGGTGCCAAGGTCGTCGTAGTTCACCCGCCGTTTCGCTGGCAGCGCGAGTACGCGCGGGACTTCGAGTCCGGCCTGGCCCGGCTGCAAGCCAGCCATCAGCTCGCCTTCGCGGTGGAGAACCTGTACCCGATCCGGGCCGCGGGCGCCGAGGTTGCGGCCTACGCCCCGCACTGGAATCCGCTGGAACTCGACTGCGCCCACGTCACGCTTGATCTTTCGCACACGGCCGTCTCCGACTCCGACGCCTTGGAGATGGCCGATGAGCTTGGCGGGCGGCTGCGGCACGTGCACCTGGCCGACGGCGGTAAGCCCGGCCTGCCCGACGAGCACCTGGTTCCCGGCCGGGGCTCCCAGCCATGCGGGCCGCTGCTCGAGCGGCTCGCCGCGCAGGACTACGCGGGGATCGTGGTGGTCGAGATTAGCACCCGCCGCGCGCTGACCGACCACGAGCGCCGGATCGACCTGGTCGACTCCCTGGCCTTCGCGCGCGTGCACCTGGCCGCCCCAAGCCCGGTCCCCTGATCAACGGGTCTCACGGGCCCGACGATCGCGAGGCAGCTTACGCGTGTGGGCGGGCAAGGATTACGTTCTGTACATGTGTCCACGATCTAAGCCTCGAGGATCAGGGTCACCGGGCCGTCGTTGACCAGGGCCACAGCCATCTGCGCGCCGAACACGCCGGTCTGCACGGCCCCGCCGAGCCCACGCAGCGCATCCGCGAAAACCTCCACGAGCGGCTCGGCAACCACGCGTCGTGCCGCGCCCTGCCACGAGGGCCTGCGGCCTTTGGCCGTGTCCGCGTACAGTGTGAACTGGCTGACCACGAGCAGCGGCGCGCCGATGTCGGCGCAGGACCGTTCGCCTGCGAGGATCCGCAGGTGATAGACCTTGCTCGCGAGGGCGGCCGCCGTCGCCGCGGTATCGTCGTGCGTCACGCCGAGGAAGACCACCAGGCCGGGGCCGGTCAGCTTGGCAACGACGGCCCCGGATATGGTGACGGTCGCTTCACTGGCGCGCTGGACAACGGCTCGCACGAGGATCCATTCTTCCGCCCATGACATTCGCAGGCACAGACGGGCACCCGGTGCTCGCCGAGGTAGTCCGGTCCGGGCTGGCCGAGTCGAGCCATCGGGGCAGCCTCGTGGTACTCGGCAGCGACGGGTCGGTGCAGATCGGCGCGGGCACCATCGACCAGCCGATGTTCCCCAGGTCCTCGAATAAGCCGCTGCAGGCTGCGGCAATGCTGCGGTGCGGGCTGGAACTCCACGGTCATCTCCTCGCACTAGCCGCCGCCAGCCACTCCGGCGAGGAGTTCCATGTCGGCGGGGTGCGCGAGATCCTCGGCTCGGCGGGCCTTACCGAGGCCGACCTGCAGTGCCCGCCCGACCTGCCCCTGGACGAGGCGGCCAAGGCAGCATTGCTGGCACGCGGCGAGAGCGCCGACCGGGTGCACATGAATTGCTCAGGCAAGCACGCAGCGATGCTCGCCGCGTGCGTGCGGGCCGGATGGCCGACGGCGAGCTACCGCGATCCCGGCCATCCGCTCCAGGCTCGGATCAGGCAGGTCGTCGAGCGACTGACGGGCGAGGCTGTCACCTTGACGGGCGTGGACGGCTGCGGTGCGCCGCTGTTTGCGTTGTCGCTGTCCGGGCTCGCGCGGGCGTTCCGGGCGCTGCCACTCGCCGAGCCAGGCTCAGCCGAGCGGCGGGTCGCCGACGCGATGCGCGCGAACCCAGAGTGGACCTCCGGCACAGCCAGGCCGGAAGCGGCGCTGATGCGCGCCGTGCCCGGGCTGCTCCTGAAGTCGGGCGCCGAGGGCGTCTGCGGGTTCGCGCTGCCCGACGGCCGAGCGGGGGCGATCAAGATCGACGACGGCGCCTCCCGGGCCACCGTGCCCGTCGTCGCCTCGGTGCTGCGTGACCTGGTCGGGGGTGGTGCCGGCCGGCCGGGCGAGGCCAGCCGAGCCGTTGGGTTGCCGTACCCGCCGGGCTGGGACCTCGCCGCGCTCGACCGGCTAGGAACCACGCCGGTCACCGGAGGTGGTGAGCCCGTCGGCCAGATCAGCGCCGTTCCGCTGCCGCCGCAGCGGCCGCGCTGACCTGTACACTGCAACTTGCCCGGGCTGACGCGGCTGACCACACTGGTGTTATGAGTCCGGTCACAGTGAGCAGCATCGGGGCTTATATCAAGGAGCAGCGGGAGCAGGCAAAGATCTCGCTTCGCCAGCTCGCCCGGGCCGCCGGCGTCTCCAACCCGTACCTAAGCCAGGTGGAGCGCGGTTTGCGCAAGCCCAGTGCCGACCTCTTGCAGCAGATCGCCAAGGGCCTGCGGATCTCCGCGGAGGCGCTCTACGATCAGGCCGGGATCGAGGATGACAAGCAAGGCCCCGCGGCCTCGGTGACCCAAGCGATCAAGGCAGACACTCATATCACCCAGCGGCAGAAGCAGATGCTGATCGACATCTACGAGTCGTTCCGCAAGGAGGGCGACGCAGCGGCCGAGGGCGACGGCTAGCCGGCCGCGCCACCTGCCGCAACCGGCCACCGCACCCCCTTGCCGCAACCAGCCACCGCACCACCTGCCGCAACGGGATAGGTTTGGCACCGTGACCGCCTTGAGCCTTGGCTCGTTCAACGCCTACACACCGCTGGTCTGGCTGTTCTGGATCCTCGGCGTGGCCGCGTTCGTCGCCGAGGCCTGGGGCTTCATCGACGCTCTACGCCGGCCGCCAGGCGCATTCACCGCCGCCGGCAAACTCAACAAGCCGCTGTGGCTCGTCATTACGGGCATCGCCACCGCGGTCGGTCTGTACAGCGTCACATACGGCGGGGGGTTCTCCCCGCTCAGCATCCTGGAAGTCGCGGCGTTTATCGCTGCTGCAATCTACCTGACCGACGTCCGGCCCAAGGTACGCGAGATGGGCACCGGCGGCGGGCATGGTCCGTACGGACCCTGGTAACCGACTAGCGCCACCCGCGACCGGTGATCCTAACCTGAGGGGCCCTGATGACCGAAGCCACGTGGCAAACGCACCGGCTCGAGCTTGACGACCAGACGCTGCGCGAGTGGGACGCCGTGGTGCTCGCGTCGGGCCTGGCCGGGGGCAGCGGTGGCGGCGAGGGCGCCAGCGAGAGCGGGATCGTGCTTGACCGCTCCGCGTTCTATCCCGGCGGCGGCGGCCAGCCGCCTGATCACGGGGTACTGCTCTGGGGCGGGGTGCAGACCCGGATCGTCGGCGCTCGCAAGGGTGACGACATCTACCTGATCCCGGCCGAGGACGACCCGGTGCCGCCGCCCGGCACACCGGTCCGCGGCGCGATCGAGGACGCCCGCCGCACCGCGCTGATGCGCACCCA
>Ga0126369_10003557_pt1 | contig 11259 bp, 8 predicted proteins | sample PanSoiMetaPlot_1_FD_109646 | JGI IMG/M metagenome (GOLD analysis project Ga0126369, IMG submission 109646) | Tropical forest soil microbial communities from Panama - MetaG Plot_1 | ecosystem: Environmental > Terrestrial > Soil > Tropical forest > Bulk soil | place: Panama | collected 2016-02-17
AGCCGAGACAGCTCCTTGCGAAGAACCAGGCGAGCTCGGACCGACCGATCCTTTTGGTCGAACAGGTCGCCGGCAATGACCAGAAATTGCACCCGTTCGCGCAAACACAAGTCCACGATTCGCGAAAATGCCTTCAGCGTGGCTCTGCGAAAGAGCTCGCCAAGACGTGCATCGGCGCTCACCGCTCGAAAGGGCGAATCCAGGTGCAGGTCAGCGGCATGGACGAACTTAAAGCCCACTTCGTCCGACTCTATTGGGGCGACGTGACATGGCCGGTTGGCAAAGGTTTGCCCGCCGCTTGAGCCCGTGAGAAGTTGTCTCGCAGGTGTTCAGAGAAACATTCCAGGATCTCAACCGCTTGCGCCAAATCGGGGTGATAGCGGCTCGGCATGGCTTTGCGGACTTGCTGGAACGGGCCGGGGTGTGGCGGATGCTCGGCCGCAAGGAGGCGGTGGAGCTGTCGCCAGAGGCTCGCCGGGCCTCAACGGCGCGGCGATTCCGGATGTTGCTCAACGACTTGGGGCCGACTTTCGTCAAGCTCGGGCAAATTCTCTCTACCCGCGCGGATCTGCTTCCTGCCGAATACATCGAGGAGCTCTCCAGCCTGCAGGATCAGGTGCCGCCGATCTCGCTCGAACAAGTGCGGACGCAGATCCGAGCTTCCTTCGACCGTGACCCCGAGGAGCTGTTCAAGGCGATCGAGCCCGAGCCGATGGCGGCGGCTTCAATCGCGCAGGTTCACCGGGCCACCACGCTGCAAGGGGACGAGGTGGTAGTCAAAGTCCAACGCCCCGGGATCAGCGATCAGATTCGCGCCGACCTTTCCGTGCTTCGCTACCTCGCGAGACTCCTGGAGGCGGTCGTCGAGGAGACGGGCATTTACACCCCAGTGGGGATCGTAGACGAATTCGATCGCGCCATTCACGAAGAGCTCGATTTTCTCAACGAGGCATCGAACATCCGGGCGTTTTACGAGAACAACCGGGAACGGAAATTCCTCAAGATACCGAAGGTCTACGACGAGCTCTCCAATAGGACGGTGCTGACGCTGGAGTACTTGAGGGGCGTGAAGATCCGACAAATCGACCTCGCCGAACACGATCGAGCCACGCTCGCCCGGCACATCATCGAAGGCGCCTTTCGCCAGCTCTTCGAAGACGGCCTTTTCCATGGGGATCCTCACCCGGGCAACATCCTGGTGCTCGAGGGCGAGGTGCTCGGTCTTCTAGACTTCGGGCTGGTTGGGCGGCTCACCAAGAAGATGCAGGAGACTCTGGTCCTGCTGGTGTTGTCGATTGCCCTCAAGGATGCCGATTCGGTGGCGCGCCTACTTTACCGGGTCGGAGTCGCGGACGGACGAGCGGATCTGCTCGGGTTCAAGGCGGACATCGAGGGTATCCTCACCCAATATCTGCCCGGAGGCAGCACCTTGGGCGGAATCAACACCCGCAATCTGCTCCGAGATCTTTTCGACCTCGCGGTGAAATACCGAATCCGCATTCCGAAGGAATACGCGTTGCTATCGCGCGCTTCGGTCGAGACTGAAGGCGTCCTACGCAGCCTTTATCCGGACCTGAAGATCTCGGAGATGGCCCTGCCCTATGCCAAACAGCTTCTGGTCGACCGCTATGATCCGGGGCAGCTCCAGGGCGGTTTGATGCGTACGCTGCTGAGACTTCAGACGGTGGCGACCGATCTGCCCCTTCAGTTCTCGCAAATCCTGATGGATTTGGAAGGGGGCAAGTTCTCGGTAACGGTGCGAGCCGATCAGTTGGAGCGGATGAACAGCACGCTTCGAAGTTTGGCGGTGATCGCGTTCCTGGGTCTTTCCGCCTGCGGCTTCATCGTAGGCACCTTCATCGCGTTCGCACAGCAGCCCTGGAAGATTCGCGGGGTTCCACTCCTGGGAGTGCTGGGGATTGCGTCGTCGGCCGCTCTGTTCGGCGCCACCACCACCTGGTACTTCTTCGGGCGAAGATCGCGGAAGATCCGCATCAGCCGATTCTTCGGAAAGCGCCGCTGAGCGACCCGCTACTCCGGGTCGTCCTCGAATTTGCCGCTCGCGACGGCCACCGAAACCGGCCGCCCTTCAACGGTGAGTTGCTCGAAGTTGCAGTGCGAGTTGCGACACCCCAGGGCGATTCGGCCGCTACGGGTACTCAGCCCCTGGAGGATGCGGTGGGCGAAGCGCTCCCCATTGACAAAGGCGTCGACTTCAGTGCCACCCCCTTTGTGGCGCCGAAGCGACAGTTTGATCCGAAATGGCGTGCCGTCCGAGGGCGTGGGCATTTCGTCTTCCACCAGCCCCTGGGTGTCATCCGCGCTGTTGCCCGTAATCTGGGTACCGTTGGCGGTTTCGTAGCGCCACTGGAGCCGCATCTGGAGATCGGAAATCGCGAAGACGGAGATCTGCAGCCCTTTGTTGCGAAAGGCGAGCTCGGCGAATTGGAGGGAATTTTGCTCGGTGGGGAAATCGGCTTCCAAATCCCGCAAGGTAACCTGCACTTCCGCAGTGGCTTCATCGGCTGTGAAATAGCGGTTCGCCAGATACGCGCGTGGAATGAGCTTGTGACCGCCGGTATCTGTTCCTGCCTGCGTCGCCTGCAACTGCCCGCCCTGCATTTTCCAGCTGCCGGCGTACGCCGCCAACGTCTCCGGCCCTGGCTCGAAGCTGAAGCACAGCTCCTCGGCGCCGGCCGGCTTTGGGTGGGGCTCGGCTGAAATCAACAGTGCACCATTGGTGTTTGGCGGATATTTCCCCGCACCCAGGTGCCCGTGCTTTTTTAGATGCGCCAGCTCGGATGCGCTGGCTGCAACGCCAACGCTTGAGCCACTTTGCCCACGCAGATTCCCCGAGGCAGGACCGAAAGCCCACTTGAGCAACACGCCGACGATCGCCAAGCCGCCAATGACGGTGAGCGCCAGACGCAGACCCCTCCAGCCTTTGGCCACCAGTTGCCTTGGAGTGGAGATTGTCTTTCGAGAAGTGGAAGGCATCTGCGAGGGGCGTTCCGAGGCGGTACCCAATATCGTTTCAAGATCGTTGGCCATCATCCCGGCGCGCGGGTAGCGGGCGTTCGGATCGGTTTCCAACGCCTTGGCCACTACTGCATCGACGCGCGGATCAAGCTGCCCCACCCGCTCGGAGGGTAGCTTAAAGCGGCCGATCGGGATTTCTCCGGTGAGCATTTCGTACAGCACCACTCCGAGGGAATAGATGTCTGCGCGGCCGTCCACGTTCTTGGCATCTCGGCGCTGCTCGGGGGCCATGTAATTCATGGTACCCATCGCAACCGCGGTCGCGGTCAGGTTCAGGCGAGCATCGGAATTGCCGATGCCCGCGAGGCCGAAGTCCGCAACCTTCGCTTGACCCTCGGTGTCGATGAGGATGTTTTCCGGCTTCAAGTCTCGATGGATGATCTGTTTTTGGTGCGCGTAATCGATGGCCGCGCAGATCTGCAGCGTCAACTTCAGCGCCTGGCGAAAGGAAATCTCCCCGGCATTCATCAGCTCCCGCAACGATCTGCCGTGCACGTACTCCATGACCAGGTAGTAGTGGTCGCCGGAGATTCCTCGATCGATGATTTGAATGATGTGGGCGTGGCTCAGCGAGGCCAAGGCGGTCGCTTCCTTTTCGAACCGAGCGATGGATTCCGGATCCTTCGACAACTTCGGCGGTAAAAGCTTGATCGCCACTTCACGGCCGAGAGACTTCTGACGAGAGCGCCAGACCTCGCCCATGCCCCCGCGCCCCAGAATCTCCAGGAGATCATAGCCGGGGATGTCGATCCGCGCCCCGGACGAGATGAAGGTAGCCTCCGGCGGATTTCCAGGGCCTACCGGAATCGAGGTGGCACCGGTGGGCCGATGGGTGACCACATTCTCGCGCCTCACCTCGAACCGAATGCCGCAACTGCAGAGAACCCGCTGCCCGGTGACATAGACGCTGACGTCGCGAACGGCGCCGCAATTGGGGCAGGTCTGGGCAATCATGCGGTCACTTTGTAGATGGCCACGCCCTTTTCTTTTCCACGAACCTGCGCGATCGGGAGCGCCTCTGCGTTAAAACCGCCGCCGGCTCTTTCAATCACCGCCTCGCTGGCCAAGACTTCTCCGCCCTTGGCGAGACTGCAGAGGCGGGCAGCGGTGTTCACCGAGTCTCCGATTGCGGTGTACTCGTGTCGCTCGCTCGAGCCCATGTAGCCGACCACCGCCTGTCCGGTATTCACGCCGATCCCGATCGCGATCGGTTGTCGACCCGAGGCGACGCGCTGCTGATTGAGCCCTTCCATCTCGGCCTGCATCTCGAGTGCGGCGCGCAGTGCCCGCGCGGGGTCGTCCGGGTGGGAAGAGGGCGAGCCCCAAACGGCCATGACGCAGTCGCCGATGAACTTGTCGAGGTTGCCCTCGTTGCGGAAAATCACCTTGGCCATCGCGGTGAAGAATGCGTTGAGCATCGACACCGTTTCCTGGGGCGTTTCGCTCTCCGCCAAGGTGGTGAAGCCCCGGATGTCCGCGAACAGAACGCTCACCTCGGCGAGCCGACCGGCGCGAAGCAGCTCAACCTGGCCTCGCACCACCATCTCCGCTATCGCGGGAGAGAGAAACCGGGACAGTTCAGCTCGGGTTAGGGCTTCGCTTTCAATTTGGCTCGCCAGCTCCGCGTTCTCCAGGGCGATGGCCGCTTGCAGCGCAATGCCGGAGAGGATCTTCAAATCCTTTTCGGAAAAAGCGTGAGTGCGCTCGCGGGTGTCGAGGAAGAGAATTCCCTTGACCACTCCCTTGGTCAGCAGCGGCACCGCCATCGCGGATCGGATCCCTTGGGCCACGATGCTTTCGGAAGAAGCAAATCGAGAATCCACGATGGCGTCCGCGGTGAGCACCGCCTGGCGGGTGTCGCGGACGCGCTGCAGTACCGTTTCTGAGAGAATGACTTCGCTGCTGTCGCTGCGGCGGTGCTTCACCGCGTGCGGAATCAAGTCGCCGTTGGACTGATTGAGCAAAAACACCACCCCGTTGTCCGCGGGCAGCAGCTGGAAGGCGACCTGCAGCACCTTGTCGAGGAGATTTTTGGGATTGCGCTCCAGTCCGACCTGGCGATGCAATTCGTGAGCGATGCGGAGCTTTTCGTAGTCTTGTCGCAGGGAGTTGAAATCGTTGAGCTGGTCCGCGGGGCGAAATTCACTCTCCTCACTCTGATCGATCTGAGCGAGAAACGCCGGAATCGATTGTCCGCTCGCGACGACGGTTACCCGGGGAGAGGAGGGCCTTTCCCCGTCGCCGCCGTGAAATACCAGGCGGCAGTTTCCCAGGACCAACTCATCGCCCTCGCGAAGCTTCAGCTCTCGAATTCTTCGGCCATTGACGAAGGTACCATTCGAGGAGCCGAGATCGCGCAAAACGAACGCAGTGCCGTTTCGCTCGATCGCCGCATGCTCCTTCGAAACCTCTCGGTCCGAGAGGCGGATGTCATTTCCCGGGTGACGGCCGAGGGTGGTTCGTGGGCCCAACGGAAAAGTAACCCACTTGCCATCGGGAAGGTTCCCACTCAGGTGGGCGCCCTGGATCCCGCTTGTCCTTAGGCCGGGCGAGGAAGGGGGCACCGGGCGCAACAGTCCCTCGCCGCACGACGGGCAACTCGGCGGGATCGGCGAGGGTAACTGGGTCTGACACTGGGGGCAGGTGGGAGGTGGCATTCCGTCTGGACTCGCCATCCACTGAACCCTCGAAGCCTATCAAAGGAGCGTACTGGGCGACAGCGCAGCCGCCGGTCGCCCACGGTGGTTTTCCAGCGCCGTTCGGATTGTTAAAGGTGACGATGTGCGGATCAAACAGCGTCCAGAGGATTTTCGCGTCACCGAATCGTTCCGATTCCGGCGATCCTCGCGCGGTCGATATCGCGTCTACCTGATGGACAAGCAGAAACTCTCCACGTTTGAAGCCGTAGAGCAAATCCGGCAGCGGTTCGGGTTGATGCGCGGAAGCATTTCCTTCTGCGGGCTCAAGGACAAGCAGGGTCGCACCGAGCAGCTGATCGCGGTGGAGGACGCGGAGGTTGAGATGCAGGAGCCTCGGCTTCGGCTCAAATACCTGGGCCGCAGCGATGCTCCGCTCAGCGCCGCCAACACCACGTCCAACCGTTTTTCCGTCACCGTTCGGGCACTGCGCGAAGAAGATCTGGGCCCGCTCAACCAGGCTGTCGCTGAGGTCTCTCGGCTCGGGGTGGTGAACTATTTCGACAGCCAGCGCTTTGGCTCGCTCAAGCATGGTCAGGGCTTCATCGCCAAGGACTTGATTCGTGGGGATTTCGAGGGCGCGCTCCGCAACTACATGGCCAAGCCGTCTGCCCTGGACCGTAGCGAGGACGCCAAGGTGAAGGCCTTTTGGCGCGACCATTGGGGAGAGTGGCAGCGCCGGGCGCCGTTTGCGGGCAACCGCAAGTACCAGCGCGTCCTCGCGGTCCTTCGAGAGAGCCCCGCGGACTTCGTCAGCGCCTTCCTTCAGATCGACCGAAATTACCGGGCATTGATGCTGTTCACGTATCAGAGCTTCCTGTGGAATGAGGGCGTTCGGCGCCTGCTTCAAATGCTGCTCTCACGAGAGCACCTCTTTCCACACCCCTACCAGGCAGGGACCCTGCTTTTTCATCGGGACGCGCCGGCCGAGGTGGTGGACTTTCTGCGCACCGCCACCTTTCCGCTGCTTGCACCAGACACCACTTTCCAAGACGAGCGCATCGAAAGAGCCGCGCGATGGGCGCTCGAACGGGAAAAGCTCACCCTCCCGGCGCTTCGGGTTTCGCAGGCTCCCCAGCTTCTCTTTTTCAAGCATGAGGAGCGGCCCATCGTCGTCTACCCCGAGAAGCTGGTTTTGGGCCGGGTTCTGCCCGACGAGCTCAACCCCGATCGCCTAAAGCTCAACGTCGCGTTCACCCTGTCACCGGGCGCCTATGCCACCCTGGTGATTCGGCGGCTGTTCCATTTCTGCTACCGCGAGGACACTGCGGGCGAAATCGCGGCCGCCCGAGTGCTTACCGCTAAACCCGTGCCGGAACCCTCCCGGCGACCTCGGGCACCGAGGAGTCACCGGACTCGCCGGGCCAAGGGACGCAATAAGTTCTCGTAATTTCAGGGGTTCTGTGGCCGAATACCCTTTGCTTTCGCGCTTGCAATTGAGGCGCCCGGTAACGCGTACCCTAAATTGTGACAAACACTCATCTTGCCTCGCTGTTGCCTTCCATCGCCATCCCGATGACGCTGCCAGATGAGGGAAAGTCCCTGCCCTGGAAGAACGACGTGGTCGCCGCCAGGCGGGGAGATCACTCTGCGTTCGCCTCCCTGGTGCGCAGTGTGCAACGTCCGGTCTATGGTCTTTGCCTGCGGCTATTGAAGTCCGACGCGGAGGCCGCCGAGGTCGCGCAGGATGCGTTCCTGCGAGCGTTTCAGAACCTGCATCGCTACGACGAGGCGCGCCCTTTCGATCTGTGGGTTATCGCGATCGCGCGGAATCTTTGTTTGGACATCCTCCGCCGGCGGGCCAAGGTTCACACCCAAGACGTCGAGGAAATGAAGGAAGTTCTTCCCGCCGGCGACGAAACGCAGGAAAACCGCGCCATCGCTCGTGAGGAACGCAAGTCGCTTGAGGGGGCGCTCGCCACCCTACCCGTGGAGGACCGCGAAGTCTTGGAGCTCTATTACGTGCAGAAGAGGACGACGAAGGAAATTGCTGGGGTGATCGGCGTGGCGCCTGGCACTATTATGGCCCGCTTGTTCCGCGCTCGTGAAAAGTTGCGCAAGCAGATGGCGCCGAGGGAGTTGTCATGACCAACACTGAATGTCCCGAACTCGAGCTCCTTTTCACCGAGCTGTCCGAAGGCAGCGGCGCTTCGTTGGAGCACGCCAAGTCGTGCGAGCGGTGCGGCGAGTTCGTCAGCCAACACCGTGAGCTCGAGCGAGAGCTCTTCCGGCTCGCGGATCCGTTTCCGCCCTCCTCGTTTGTCTCTCAGGTGATGGCCAAGGTCGCCGGCAGCCCGGTATCCAAGTACCGCGAATTGAAAGTAGGGCTGGCGATCATGTTCGGCGCTTTCGCGTTGGCGTTGAGCGTTCTCATTTTCGGCGGTGGAGTTGGCCAAGTCGGTATTCTGGCTGCCTCGGCCGTGGTGCACAGCCAGACGCTGCTGGTCGGTGTGTCCAGTGCCATCTCTGCGCTGTGGACGACCGCGGCCGTGCCGATGTTGCTTTCCCTAGGGCTGGTGTTGGGCGCGGCGCTGTTCGCGCTCAAGCGCTTGATGCCCGGAATCCCTCAGTTCTCCGAGGTGAAGATCTCTTCATGAAGTACCTGCGGCTCGCGCTCCCACTTATCATCGCTCAATTCTCTCTGGTTTTGGTTCCCGCGCAGGCGGCGGACGCCCGGAAGATTTCGATCGAATTTCGCGGCTCGGTGGGCGATGCCCTCCAGCACATCGCGAAGAAGGGGTCCATCAATCTGATCATCGTCGGTACCCTCGATCAGCCCGCGACGGTGTACCTGCCCAACGTCACGGCCGAGGAGGCGCTCCAGACGGTGGCTAAGATGTATCACCTTGAGTTGGAAAAGCAGGGGTCGGTGTGGACTGCTCGAGGCGGAACCATCGCCGAACCACGTGCCCAGGACGCGCCTGTTCCGCCGGCTCCCCCAAGCCCTCCCCAGACGACTGCTCCTCCTCCGCAACCGCCGGCTCCGCCCAAGCCGCCCGAACCCGAGGATCAACTCTCAGGCAAGGAGGCCAAGAAGAAGATCAGCGACGTCACCCGGGATCTGAAGCGGAAGTATCGAAAGGAGGGAAGTCAGATTCACCACGGGAACCTGGTGATCGCCGAGGGTCAGACAGTTCAGGAGGCGGTGATCTATGGCGGCAATCTTACGGTGAACGGGGCGACCGAGGGCGATGCCGTGACCTTCGGTGGAAACATCGACGTGACCGGTCACGTCGCTGGAAACGCGGTGGCGATCGGGGGAAATGTTCATCTAGCGTCGACAGCGGTGGTGGACGGCGACGCCACAGCCATTGGGGGATTGGTGAGCAAGGAAGAGGGGGCCAGCGTCCAAGGCAATACCGCCTCGGTCGGATCGGGGGAGAAGATCCGGGTAGACGTCCCAACAATCATCAAAAAAGTTCTTCCGCCTAAGGTCATCGGGCCCACGGCTCAGGACGACGATGTCCATGTCCACGCGACGGGATTTTTGGGATTCCTGCTCTTTTTCGCCGCGAGCTTCGGGTTGGCTTTCCTCGCGGTGCTCCTTTTCCCGGAGCGAATCAAACGCATTCAGTCGGAGCTTCGAACCGACCCCCTTCGGTGCGGCCTGACCGGAATCGTGGGCAGCATGGCGGTACTGGCGATGTCCATTTTGATGGCGGTGACGCTGATTGGAATTCCGCTCTCGATTCTGCTGTGGATCATCTATGGCGTGGCGCTGGTCATGGGGATCGCTCCAGTTGCGAACGAGATCGGCAATCGACTTCCCTGGTTCAGGGGGAGTCGCCGGACGGAAGCGGCGGTCTTAGCGATGGGCACGCTGGTGCTCTCGCTGGTGTGGGTGGTTCCGATCATGGGGAAACTGGTCATCGGGCTTCTGAGCATGGTGACTCTGGGTGCGATCATCCGGACCCGGTTCGGTCAGAGACCCCCGCCTTCGACCGGATCACCGCAGGACCCGATCCTCGCGCAGCCTGCCTAACTGCTCCAACGCTTTACTGCCTCCGTTCCTGGGATTGTTCTGTTATAGGCGCGCACGGCCCTATGTAGGCTCATGCTACGCCTCAGCCCTTCGAATCCAGCTGCGAAACAGATCTCGGTTGACTTCGAGGGGGAGCCGGTACCGGCCATTGAAGGTGAACCGGTGGCGTGCTCGCTCCTGGCCGCCGGGCACGCAGTGTTTTCCAGATCGGTGAAATACCACCGACCGCGCGGCCCCTTCTGCTTTGCTGCTGCGTGCTCGCAATGCCTGATGCGAATCGACGGGGTCCCAAACCTCTATACCTGCCGAGTCCCCGCGCGCGACGGGATGCGCCTCGAGCGACAGAACGCGTACCCTTCGGCAGAGCACGACATCTTTCGCTCCATTGACTGGATGTTTCCCCGAGGCCTGGATCACCACCAGATGTTCGCTGGCGTGCCGGTCGCGGAATCGGTCATGACGAGAGTCGCAAGGCACCTCGCTGGGCTGGGGCTTCTGCCGGAAAAACCAGCTCCACCCGTCCTCCCCGCTGGAGTGATCTCAGTGGAAGTCGCGGTTGTTGGCGGAGGCGCTGCAGGGCTCGCCGCCGTAAACGTGTTGGCGAAAATGCGGGTACCCCTTGTGCTCTGCGAAAAAGAAGACTTTTTGGGCGGCAGGCTGGCAACGGCGCCGGTTGAGGCGGGAGCGCCCGCAATCTCGTCGACGGATGTCCTACCCCCGGACTCGCTGCGGTTGAGATCCGCGGCGGTTGCGCTCTTTGACGATGCGCGGGGTCGCTTTCTGGCCGTGGTCTGTAGAGACCCGGCCGGCGCACGCCTGCTTAAAGTCTATGCAAAACGATTCCTGATCGCCGTCGGCGGACATCCCCGTCTCGTCCCCTTCGAGAACAACGATCTCCCGGGCGTCTTCGCCGGACGAGCCGCAAGTTACCTGGTCCGGCGCTGTGCGATGCTGCCCGGCAAGGACATTGCGTTGCTTGGGTATGGCGCTGAGCTGTACCCACTTGCCTCCCTTCTCGAAAGCGCCGGTGCTTCCATCGCGGTCTTGGTGGACCTCGACGGGCCTCCCCCGCCGAGCGCGCCCAAAAACTCGGCACATGGGAAGGTTCTTGCTGCGCACGGACGAAACGCGGTCCGCGGCCTGACTTTCGACACGCCCAGCGGAAGGCAAAAGGTAAGCTGCGACGCCGTCATTGTGAGCGCAACGCCCGCGGCCACCTACGAGTTGGTTGCAGAAGCTGGTGCCAAACTGCGCTTTGCCGGTGAACGGGTTGGATTTGCCGTGGAGGCCGATGCCGTTGGTCGGACCTCAATACCCGGCATATTCGTCGCCGGTGAGGTAGCCGGAGCGATGTCGGCCAAGCAGGCCGTGGAGTTTGGACAAAGAGTGGGCGAGGTCATTGCCGGGGAGGTTGTCTGAGCAAGACCCTGATCTGCCCCTGCGAGGATGTCACCGACGACGATGTCCGGGTCGCCATTGAAAAGGGTTACCGGGACATCGAATCGATCAAGCGCTACACCGGACTGGGCACCGGCATCTGCC
>Ga0126369_10003559_pt1 | contig 11257 bp, 7 predicted proteins | sample PanSoiMetaPlot_1_FD_109646 | JGI IMG/M metagenome (GOLD analysis project Ga0126369, IMG submission 109646) | Tropical forest soil microbial communities from Panama - MetaG Plot_1 | ecosystem: Environmental > Terrestrial > Soil > Tropical forest > Bulk soil | place: Panama | collected 2016-02-17
CGACTCTGGCGCGCGGAGCAACTCGGACTGTTCCAGCCCGTCAAGTCGGATTTGATCGAACACCGCATTCCCGCCCACTTGCGCGACCCGGACGGCAATTGGTTCGGGTTCTCGGTGCGGGCGCGCGTGATCGCCTACGACAAGACGAAGGTCAAGCCGAACGAGGTCGCAACGTACGAAGACCTTGCGGACGCGAAGTGGAAAGGCAAAGTTTGCATGCGCTCGTCGACTGCCGTCTACAACCTATCGCTCATGGGCGCGATGATCGATCACCTCGGCGAGGCGAAGGCCGAGGAGTGGGCACGCAAGGTGCGGGAAAACCTCGCGCGCGACCCGCGCGGCGGAGATACCGATCAGCTCCGCTCGGTCGCCGCGGGCGAATGCGAAGTTACCGTCGTCAATACCTATTACTGGGCGCGCTTCGCGCGGTCGACGAAACCAGAGGACAAGGCGGTCGCCGAACGACTGGGCATCGTGATGCCCAACCAGTCGACCTGGGGCACTCACGTGAACGTGTCGGGCGCCGGCGTGCTGAAGAACGCGCCGCACCGCGGCGCCGCGATCAAGTTCCTCGAATACCTAGCATCGGATGATGCCCAGCGCTACTTTGCCGACGGCAACAACGAGTGGCCGGCGGTGCCGACCGTGCAAGTGTCGAATCCGGCCCTCAACTCGTTGGGGCACTTCAAGCAGGATCCGCTCAACGTCGCGGTGCTGGGCAAGAACCAACCGATATCGCAGCGACTCTACGACCGTGTGGTGTGGAAGTGAGGGTGCTTAGTTTGCTGCGCGCATTATTCGCCGCGAAATAAACAGGAGCGGCACTAACCCGACGGCGACGATCACGAGCGACGGCGCGGCCGCTTCAGCGAGTCGCTCGTCCTTCGTGAGGTTGTAGGCCTCGATAGCGAGCGTGTCGAAATTGAACGGTCGCAGGGCGAACGTCGCAGGCAACTCCTTCATCACGTCGACGAAGACGAGCAACCATGCTACCAGCAGGCTCGACGCGACGAGCGGCGCGTGCACCCGCGCCATCGTCCCCGCCGGGCCGAGTCCGAGACTGCGCGCCGCGTCGTCCATGCTGGTCGTCACTTTTGCGAGCCCGGCCTCGACAGTTTGCAAGGCGACTGCCAGGAAGCGCACGAGATACGCGTACACGAGCGCGACGATCGTCCCGGTCAATAGGAGGCCGACATCGATGCCGAATTGCTTTGACATCCATGCGGCGACTAGATTGTCGAGTTTGCCTAGCGGGACGAGGATGCCGACTGCAATTACTGCACCTGGGATTGCGTAGCCGAGTGCGGCGACTCGGTTCGAGGCGCTCACCATTCTGCTCTTAGCAAGTCGACTCGCGTAAGCGAGCAGCACCGCTACCGCAACCGCCAAGATAGCCGTAACCCCCGCAACGCTAAAGCTGTTCACGACGAGCCGGACCATGCGCGCGGCTTGAACGTGCGCCTCTGTTACTGCCAAACGGAGCAGTATGCTCGCCGGCAATACGAAGCCAAATACAACCGGCGCGGCGCAAGCCGCCAGAGCGAGCATCGCCTTAGCGCCCTGCAATCGGTGAGGCGGCTGCGGCCGCCGGGACGCGGCGTAGCGTGCACCACCGCGGTTCCATCGCTCGATCGCGAGCACCAGAATCACAAAGCCGAGCAAGCACGTCGCGAGCTGGTTGGCGGCGACGATGTCTCCCATCGACAGCCATGCCTTGAAGATGCCTACGGTGAACGTCTCAATCGCGAAGTACGAGGCAACGCCGAAGTCCGCGAGCGTCTCCATCAGGGCGAGCGCTGCACCGGCCGCGATCGCTGGGCGCGCGAGCGGCAATGCCACGCGGAAAAAGCTGCCCCATGCGCCGTACCCCGCAAGTCGCCCCGCCTCGAGCGCACTGCGCGACTGCTCCAAGAACGCGTTGCGCGCGAGGAGATAGACATACGGATAAAGGGCGAATGAATACATCGCCGCCGCACCGTAGAGCGAGCGAACGTCCGGAAACCAGTAATCGTGCGCCTGCCACCCGGTCAGCGCGCGGAGCGTCGTCTGCACCGCCCCAGCAAACTGCAACCAATCGGTATAGGCATACGCCATCACGTACGCTGGCATAGCGAGGGGCAAGGTGAGAGCCCATTCGAGCAACCGCTGGCCAGGGAAGCGATAGGCGGTGACGAGCCAAGCCGACAGCACGCCGATCGAGACGACGCCGCACGTGACGCCGATGAGCAAGATCGCGGTGTTCAGAACGTAACGAGGAAGGACGGTGGCGCTGAGATCCGCCCACGCCGTCGTTGCACTTGGGGCAAAGATGCTGCCAACGACGGCCGCGAGCGACGCGACGATCATTGTGGCGACAACGACCGCGCTCCAGCCGAGGACGCCAAGCGGCCGCCGCGCTACGCGCGTCCCCGCGCGAGGGGAAGATGGCGGAGCGTTCGCTCCGTGATCGTGAGTGGCGTCCACCCGATGCTCCGCTCCAGTCGATTCTAACAAGAATGGTTCTTGTTTCCGTAAGCAGCCTCGCGCATATAATCAGCGACCTATGAGCGAGAGCCCTCAGCCTTTACTCGAGATTCGCGGGCTTCATCAAGCCTATGAAGAGCACGAAATCGTGCGCGGCCTCGGCCTCTCCCTCGCGCGCGGCGCGATCGCCTGCCTGCTCGGGCCGAGCGGTTGCGGCAAGACCACTGTGCTCCGCTGCATCGCCGGCTTCGAGCCGGTGCTCGCTGGTGACATCCGCCTCAACGGGCGCGTCGTGTCCGCGGCGGGCGTCACCGTTCCGCCCGAGAAGCGACGGATTGGCATGGTGTTTCAGGAGTACGCGTTGTTTCCGCATCTTTGCGTCGCCGACAACGTGACGTTCGGCTTACACGGTCTTACCCGTCCCGAGCGCGAGCGACGCGGTGCGGAGCTGATCGAGGCGGTAGGCCTCAGCGGACTTGCGCGCAAGTATCCGCACGAACTTTCCGGGGGACAGCAGCAGCGCGTTGCGCTCGCGCGCGCCCTCGCACCGCAACCGGACTTGCTGCTGCTCGACGAGCCATTTTCCAATCTCGATGTCGAAATGCGCGAGCGGTTGAGCCTCGAGGTACGCGACATCATCAAGCACACCAAGACGACCGCGGTGCTCGTCACCCACGATCAACACGAAGCGTTCGCCATCGCCGACGAGATCGGGATCATGCACGACGGCCAAATCGAGCAATGGGACACAGCGTATAACCTCTACCACCGGCCGGCGAACCGATTCATCGCCGATTTCGTCGGCCAGGGCGTGTTCCTGCCGGGCAACGTCTCGAGCTCGCGCTCGGTGGAGATCGAGCTCGGCACGCTATCGGGCGACATTCCGCAGATGTGCGAGATCGGCTGCGATGCGTGCGGGAAAGGCTGCCAAGTGGAAGTGCTGCTGCGGCCCGACGACATCATTCACGACGATTCGAGCGCGCTCAAAGCGGAGGTGCTGCACAAGGCGTTCCGCGGCGCCGAGATTCTCTACACGCTGCGCCTGGCGAGCGGGCGGAAGGTGCTGGCGCTCGTGCCGAGCCATCACAATCACTCGCTGGGCGAGAGAATCGGCATTCGGCTCGACGTCGATCACGTGGTCACGTTTCCGCCAGCGTCGGCCTGACGCACCGCTCAATCCTGCAACTCGAACACCACGACTAGGTCGACCGCGAATCGCCGGTTGCTCAGGCCGTCAGGGACCGGTGTGAGGCTTTGAGCTTGCCGCATCATCGCGATGGCTTCTCGATCGAGTACCTCGTGGCCGCTTGTTTTTTTGACTTCAGCGCGCGCCAACTCGCCGCCGGCGCCGATCACCAGCCGTACGCCGACGCGGCCCTGCCAGTCGCGCTCGACCGCCGATTGCGGATACAGCTTGTGCCGCCGCGCAGCGCCCATCAGCGCGAGGCGGTATTGCTCGAGCAGGCCAAGATCGAGTGCGTCGTCGCTGGGACCCGAAGCCGTTGGAGAAATTGTGGCGATGCTCGTCGTCATGGCGCCGCTCGGCGACGCGGTCAGCGTCGGGCTCGAAATTTCCGCCGAGACTTGTCCGGTGCTGGTTTCGCTCGACACTACTTGGGAAACCTCCGGATTTGGAGCGGTCAGACGGTTTACCGTCGGCATTGACTTCGCGACTCGCGTCGGGCGCCGCTCGACGTTGCGTGCCCGTGCGCCGCTCTCTTCAGAGGGTGCGGCTACTTGGTCGCTCGCGCCCGATTCGTGCTCAATGCGCGCGCTCAGGACCTGTAACGCCGGAATAGGCGTGCGAGTCCGAATGTCGGGGACACCGACGAGCAACGCCGCGTGCAGCGAGATCGACAAGGCAAGCGCAGACCACAACCGCCCGGAGTACGCGGCGTTCGGACTGCGACTCGCGGGGTCAAGCGTCATGGCGTCGTCACCGATCCGGAATCGACTCCAGCTGCGCGAGCCAAACCGCCGCCTCGCCGTCGCTCGGCGCACGCCAATCGCTGCGCGGGCTGAGTGATCCCCCAGAGCCGATCTTCGGCGCGTTGGGAATTGCACTGCGCTTGAATTGCGAAAGCTTGAAGAACCGGTTGAGGAACACTCCTAGCCAGTGCTTGATTTCGCCGAGCGAATACTCGCGGCGTTCCGCCTCTGGCGTGTCTGGCCAATTGCCACGATGTCGGTCGTGCCATGCATGCCACGCGAGGAACGCGACCTTCGGCGGCGAATACCCAAAGCGCAGCGTGTAATACAAGTGAAAATCCTGCAGCTCGTATGGGCCGACCACGCTCTCGGAAGTTTGCGCCGGCTGGCTGGTGCCCTTCGGTCCGGGGATGAGCTCGGGACTGATCGCGGTGTCGAGCACGTCGCGCAGTACGCTGCTCGCATCGGCGCCTAATTGATTGGTGCGCGCGATGTAGCCGATCAGATACCGGATGAGAGTCTTCGGCACGCTCGCGTTCACGTGGTAATGCGCCATGTGGTCACCGACCCCGTAAGTGCTCCAGCCGAGCGCGATCTCCGAAAGGTCGCTGGTGCCCACCACCGGCGCGTTGTGCAGGTTCGCAAGCCGGAACAGATGGCTCGTGCGTTCACCTGCCTGCACGTTCTCAAATGCCACGTCGTACACCGGCTCGCCACGCGCGAACGGATGCCCGATGTCCTTCAACATCTGCATGCAGCTCGGGCGAATATCGATTTCCTGCGCGCTCGCGCCCACGGCGCGCACCAGACGCCGCGCTTGATCGTGCGTTCGCTCGCTCGTTGCGAAGCCGGGCATCGTGTAAGCGAGAATGTTGGCGCGCGACAATCCCATCACATCCATCGCGCGCGCGCAGACGATGAGCGCGTGCGCCGAATCGAGCCCGCCGGAGACCCCGATTACGACGCGCGTGGCCGCCATCGACTTCAGCCGCTTGACCAGGCCGTGAACTTGTATGTCGTACACTTCCTGGCAGCGCACATCACGCGTCGCAGGATCGGCCGGCACGTACGGAAACCGTTCATGGATTCGCTCGAGCGCGAGTTCGCGATCGGCTGGGAGCTCCGCAGCAAACTGGACGACGCGAAAATTGGCGATCTCCGCGGCATGCCGGCGAACCGACTCGCCGAAGCTGTTCTGACGCATGCGATCCTGGGCGATGCGATCGAGATCGATATCGGCGGCGACGAGCTGCGACCCAAAGGCGAAACGATCGGATTCCGCCAGGAGCGATCCGTTTTCATACACGAATCCGTGGCCATCCCACGCGAGATCGGTGGTCGATTCGCCGAACCCGGCCGCGCTATAGAGATACGCGGCCAGGCAGCGCGCGGACTGATTCGAGCCGAGTTGTCGCCGATAGTCGTCCTTGCCGATCGTGACATTCGACGCCGACAGGTTGAGCAGCACTGTCGCTCCCGCCATCGCGGCATAGGATGACGGCGGAATCGGCGTCCAAAGATCCTCGCAGATCTCGGCGTGAAACGCGAACCGCGGCTGGTTCTCGAGCTGGAACACGAGTCGCGCGCCGAACGGGACGTCCTTCCGACCGAGGAGATCGATGGTCGACCGCGGTGCCGAATCACCTGGAGTGAACTGGCGCAACTCGTAGAACTCGCGGTAATTCGGCAAGTACGTCTTGGGCGTAACGCCGAGGACTTGTCCGTGATGAACGATCGCTGCGCAGTTGAAAAGCAAGTTATCCAGGACGAGCGGCAAACCAACGACCGCAATTACTGGAATTTCGCGCGACGCCGCGACGACCTTGCCGAGCGCCGCAAGGGAGCCGTCGATCAGCGCCTGTTGATGAAACAAGTCCTCGCACGAGTATGCAGAGAGGCCGAGCTCCGGAAAGAGCGCGAGGATCGCACGCCGACGCGCCGCTTCTTCCAGCAGCGCGATGGTCGTGGACGCGTTAAACGCCGGATCGGCAACGCGCACTTCGGGAACGCATACCGCGACGCGCGCAAAGTTGTGGCGATAGAGATTGTAGAAAGACACAATGCCTCGACGGCTTCTGATCGTTCTGGATCGTTATTGTGCCGTATCGTGCCGCCAAGCGCGAAAACGTGCCCGGCGAGAGTGCCCGCCCCACACGGAGGGTCACGGAGTAGTCGCAGCTGAGCTCAGCTCAACGCGTCGCGCGTGCTTCGCTCGTCTCCACCTGAGCGAGCAACTCGCGCAGAGCGGAATCCTCGGGTTCGAGCGCAATCAAGTCGCGGGCATGTGCCGCAGCGGCCTGTCGGTCGCCTGCTTCGGCGAGAAATCGCGTGAGCGCGATCAGGACCTCCCGATTGACGGGGTTGCGTCGCAGCGCACCTTCCAGCACCGCGATGGCCTGACGCCGCTTGCCGGTATCCCGCAACGCCACGGCATAGACGTAAGCGTAGCGATCGTTCTCCGGCGCGAGCGTGGCCGCCGCGGCGAGCGCTTTCAGCGCCTCGTCGTAACGGTGTTGCCTGACTTTTAGCAGTCCCCATGTGTGCTGCAGCGGAGCGCTCGAGGGCGCACGCGCCAGGACTTCCTGGAGGATCAGCTCGCCGTCATCGTCGCGACCGAGCGACCGATAAAGATCGGCGAGATTGACGTAAGCCGGAACGAAGGCCGGATCGAGCGCGATCGCGTCGCGATACGCCGTCTCGGCTTCGGCGGTGCCGCCTTGTCGCTGATAAAGGAGCGCGAGATTCAAATGGGATTCGGGCCGCTCCCCGTTGGCGCTGCGCTGTGACGCGACGTATTCCTCGAGCGCCGCAGCGCGGGCCGCCTGTTGCGTCGCCCCGAGCGCGCTCGCTGGCACATCAGCGAGATCGAGAGTGGCGGCGCTCCGCACCGCCCTTACCGGATCCGACAGGAATCGGGGTACCAGTCGCGTTCGCGCGTCCTGTGGAAATCCCGCAAGCGCTTCGAGCGCTGCTGCGCGCACCATCGGCTCGGTCGAGTCCAGCGCGCGCTCGAGCGGCGGTAGCGATTGCGGACTCACATAGCGCGCGAGCTCGCGCAGCGCCGTCGTCTGCGCGATCGCCGGCGCCGACGGATCGGCAGCAAGCGCGGCTAGCCAGCGCGGCGCAGCGGGATGCCCGCGCCGCGCTGCGTCCAAGGTCGTGGCGTAGGCCTGATAGCCCTGCGGCGTCTTCCCGTACCATGTCTTCACTTGCTCAGCTGCCCAGCTCGCGGGTTTGTCCGCATGGCATTTGGTGCACGCGTTCGGGGTGCTGAGCGCCACCGAGAGATCGGGGCGCGGGATCCGAAGGCTGTGGTCGCGCCGCGCATGGACGATCATGTATGTCGTCGCCGGCATGTGGCACTCGACACAGCTCGCGCCGCGCGACCCGGCTTGATGAAAGTGATGTTTCTCGCTCGCATAGCGGTCTTGTGCATGGCAGTTGAGGCAAATCGAGTCAGCGTTGCCGGCGCGGAGCTTCAAGCTGTGCGGATCGTGGCAATCGCTGCACGTCACGCCGGCGTGGAACATCTTGCTCTGCAGAAACGAACCGTATTCGTAAACCTCGCCTTGAATCTGCCCGTCCGGGTAGTAGAGGCCCGCCGTGAGCAACGCCGGCAGGTGGGTGTCCATGAGGGGTCGGCCGTGCACGTAGTCCTCCGATAGGAGGCTGCGCCGAGCATGGCAACGGGCGCAGGCTTCGATCTCGATGCGCCCCATGCGTGGCGCATTGCGTCTGGCGTTGCCGCTTGTGGGGTCGATTGTCCACGTGGTGCCTTTGCGCTCGGTGTACTCTATCGGCAGACCTTTGCTCGATTCGAGCGACTTCCACCCCGGCGACTTGTTCGCCCATGCGATGTGATTCGAGCCGGGACCGTGGCACGCTTCGCAAGAGACGTTGACCTCCGACCAAGTGGTCGCATAGCGCCGCTGCGCGGGGTCGTAGTGCTTCATCAGGTTGGTCGAGTGGCACTCGGCGCACATGAAGTTCCAATTCTGTGCCGGCTTGGTCCAGTGCAGCTCGTCGCGATAGGTCACGTGCTCCTTCGGATAAAGATGGAACCACCGCTGGCCGCCCTGCTCCTTCGAACGCGCGTCCCAGGCGATGCCGAGCGCCTGCAATCGCCCGCCAGGCAATTCGATCAGATACTGCTGTAGCGGCGCCACGCCGAACGTGTACTTGATCTCGTAGTCGGCGAGCTTGCCGTCGGGACCGTCGGTGCGGACCACGAATTTTCCATCGCGCTTGAAAAAGCGCGAGGTGATGCCGGCGTAGCGAAACTCTTTGCTGCCGAAATCCCCTAGGGCCGTCTGCTCGTTCATCTCCTGCATGGCGAGGTCATGATGCGATCCGCGCCAGCCTTCAGTTTGCTTGGCGTGGCAATTCGCGCACGCAGCGCGCCCCACGTATGTTGGCGCCGGAAGCGCTGCGCTAGTCTCGGCGGATTTCGATGCGGTCGGTCGCAGATCCCCGGTACGCCACGGCGCCCAGATCAAGAGGGCAAGCACGACGACGGTGATCGCGAGCCCGATGAACACGCGCCGTTGCTTCAACCAAGGCGGCGGTGGCGCGCCCGTAGGCGCCGCGATCGTTACGTCAGCGCGAGTGGCGCTTTTGGCCGACCGCCGATGCGGGTTTCTTTTGCGTTTGCCCATGAGCGAGGGTCTAGGGTACACGACCCCTTTTTGTCCCGACTGAGACGACGAACCACCGTTTGTGCTGCGATCTGCGCCGCTTGCGACCGACCCGTCACACTGCGGTAACGCTGCTAGGTCGTTCGCCTATCGTACTTGGAGCTTGCCGGATCCTTCCAGCCAAGTCCCCGCATCCTCTGCAAGCCATCGGCGGGCTGCAGGGTCGTCCTTCATCGTGGCATCCAAAAAGGCGGTGGTCACGCTGCGCACCGCGGCGATTTGCCGAACATTGAATGGCCGAGCAGTACGATTGCCGCGCCCGACTTCCCCGCTCTCGCCTGGCGGAGGGGCTGCACTGCCGGCGCCGCCGCGCCTAGATCGCCGTCCGCTATCGGATCGCGAGTCACCGCCCTTACTCTGGTTCGTTTCCGCGCCGGATGTTCCCAGCTCGCTCAGCCGCGTGCCGGCAAGCAAGCCATGGGTCCCGGCTGACAAAAGAAGCAAGTATTTGTCGCCCACCGGCATCGATTGCCACGGCACACGCCGGAGCGCCGGCGAGGCAATAAGGCCGAGGGGATCTGCGTCCTCGGTTCCCGTGATCGAGAGCACTGGAACGTTGATTGCGGCAAGGCGCTTTGAGACATCTCCCGGAGCGGGATCGAGATAGGGACTCAATAGGATGGCAGCGCGAATCGCCTGCCCGGCACGAGCCGGAGCGACCATAGCCTTTTCGTCAAGACCTGCGGCGGCAGTCTGCGCGCCGAGATCGAATCCAGCTAACGCCACATGACCACTATCGATGGAGGAATAGGGCGCGACATGTGCATCGGAACGACGCCTCGTCTCGTCGAGCACGAAATGCAGTTGCTCGAGTCGGCTCGTAAGCGAGCGAATCGAAAAGTTCTCTTTCGCTAGGCCCTGGAAATCACCGGCTCGCGCCCGCTCGGACCTGAAAGCAGCCGCGAATGTCTCTGACTGTACGGCCAGCACGGCGTACCCGGCCTCTGCCCACGCCTGGCGCCACAGGACGCCCGCGCTCGCCGTCTCTCCTAGCCCCGGCATATAGATGATCAGCGGAAAGGCGCCGCGTGCCGTCGGTCCGATGAACGAGACGTCAAGTGGTGTCTCGCCATCGAGCCAGGTGTCGTGGACCGTCGCTGTGTCGTACCGTCGATGCACCGCATATCCGCCCTCGGCGGCCGCTTGCAGGGTAGCTTCGGGATCGGCTGGCGGGGCGGGTGTGCTCTTGCAACCCGGCAACGCCAAAGCAAAAGCGCAGAGCGCGACCCGCAGGTGCCGCGAATCTATTGCATTGATCCTAGAGATCGGCGTTTTGCGAATGCGCACCGTCATTCACGCGTCAGATCTATGAGGCGCTAACATTTAGCCGCAACGGATTGACTTGGTCAATCTCGAAGACGTCATCCGCATAGCCAAGTAAAGTTCTGTGAATGTTTATTTATTGGGCTCTCCTCCGCCCGACCCTAGTGCGACCACTGCCACCCGCCAGAGCGCGTCACAAGTGACGCATAATGGAGCAGCAGCCACATCGGGCAGCGCCTCCGATCTACAACCGTAAGGACGACCAAGATGCCGATCTCCATGTACCTGACGAGCGCGCCGCGCTTCGCCAACACGCTGAACAATCTCTCTGCGATCCTGGACAAGACGGCGGCGTACGCTGCCGAGAGGAAGATCGATCCCCTAGTGCTCATCGCAAGCCGGCTCTACCCCGATATGTTCCCGTTTTCGCGCCAGGTCCAGACCGCCTGCGACACCGCGAAAGGCGCGGTGGCCCGGCTCGCTGGGGTCGCGGTGCCGAAACACGAGGACACCGAGCAAACGCTCGAAGAACTCAAGGCACGCATCGCGAAGACGGTGGATTTCGTGATGACCTTCAAACCCGAGCAGCTAGACGGCACCGAGGAGAAAGACATTACCCTGAAGCTCGGCCAACGAGAAATCACTTGGAAGGGAATGCAATACCTGCTCGGACACGCCCTGCCAAACTTCTACTTCCACGTCACGACGGCGTACGGGATCCTGCGGCACAACGGCGTTCCCCTAGTCAAGCGTGACTACCTCGGCAACATCTAGGGGAAAGGACGCGCGGTTCGCGCCGCGTCTTGAAGCGCAAGGTGTCGAAGCGATTCAACGCCTGCCTGGGGCTACTCCCACAGGCCTTTCGGCATCGGTAACCCTTCGTAGTCGTTCGCTGTCAATGGACCGTC
>Ga0126369_10003561_pt1 | contig 11255 bp, 11 predicted proteins | sample PanSoiMetaPlot_1_FD_109646 | JGI IMG/M metagenome (GOLD analysis project Ga0126369, IMG submission 109646) | Tropical forest soil microbial communities from Panama - MetaG Plot_1 | ecosystem: Environmental > Terrestrial > Soil > Tropical forest > Bulk soil | place: Panama | collected 2016-02-17
GCCGGCGCCGAGACAGCTCACCCCGGTGAAGCTCGAGACGATGAGGGGGTTCATGGTGGCGGAATCGGCGGTGCGAATACCGCGCTGCGCGGGGGGGATCATGCGGTTCGATTCTAGCTGGAATGCTTCATCGGCGATCGAGAGGCAAGGGGTTCCAAGCAATGCTCACGCCCGAGCTTGCAAAGAATTCCCGCTGGGCGAGCACTCACGCCGCGCCCGGTCGCCGCGCGATGAGGGCGGAGAAGACCAGGCCGAGCGCGGCGCCGATCGCGGCGGTGCCGCCGATCATCTTCAGCACCGGGACCTGGGACCAAGCGAGCAGGCCGAACGCGAGCACCGTGCTCGCCGCGCAGAAGGCGACCGAGAACGCGGTGCGCCCCCGCTCGTCCTCGGTCGCCGGCGCGCGCTCAAAGAAAAGCGCGTAGTTCGACACGACGCCGGCGACCAGGAGCAGCGCGACGACATGGAAGAGCGTGAGCTTGGTCCCCGCGGCGAGAAGGATCGCCGCCGCGCCCGTGACCGCCGCCGCGATCGGCGCCAGGACCTGCGCCACCCTGGCGGGCGACCGCAGCTGGACAGCGAGGAGCCCGACGATCAGCGCGAGCCCCACCCCCCAGAGGGCGAGCGCCTGCTCACGATAGGAAGCAACGAGCGCGGTCGACTCCGCGCGGATGTCGAGCAGCGCCACCTCGCCCGGCGCGCGGCCCGCGATGGCCTCGGCCAGCGCTCGCGGGTCGGCGACCTCGCGCAACGGGAGCAGCGCGTGCCAGCCGTCGCCGCGCTGCACGAGCAGCGAATCCACCTTGAGTCCGATCGCGGTACCGCGCAGGCTCGCGCGATCGAGGGGCGGCGACGCGCGCGCCGCGGCCACGTCGCGGAGAAAGGGCTCGAAGAGGCCCGGCTTGAACGGCGACTCTGCGACCGCGACCGCAAGGTTCTGCCGGAGCGTCGCCTCGTCGGGCAGCAGCGCGCGGCGCGCGCGCTGGGCGGCAAGGCTGGGGAGATAGCGCGCCGGCGAATCGAAGCCGCCGATGGCCTTCGTCTCGACGAGCTCGCCGAGCGGGCCGGCGAGCGCCTCGGCCGCCTCGAGGGCTCGCTGCTCGGTGGGGCCGGATACGACGACGAGCCAACGCGCATCGGGCGCGCCGAGGTCGTTGCGCAGCCGTTGGTCGAGCGCCTGCGCGGCCTCGTCCACCGGGTTCAGCCGCGCGGGATCGTCATCCCAGATCGGCCGCTCGTACCAGATCACGACCGCCGCGGCGGCGAACGCGCCGGCGAGTACCCCGAGCCGCGCGGCGAGCGACGAGCGCCACCGCGGCGCAAGTCGCGCGGCGGCCGCGGCTCCGGCCGGCGCTGCGCCGCGCACCGGGATCTCCGGCAGCCCCCAGCGCGTGACCGCAGCGGCGACAGCGAGCCCGACGACCGAGAAGAGGCCGAGCTGCGCGAGCCCGGTGAAGCCCGAGAACAGCATCGCGCAGAAGCTCGCCGCCGAGATCGCGAGGCCGAGGCGCAGCGTCGGCCAGATGCGCGCGAGCGAAGTGCGCGCGGGCTCGGCTGCGGATCGCTGACCGAAGAAGTAGATCGCGTAGTCCACGCCCTCGCCGATGAGCACCACGCCAAACCCGAGCGTGATCCCGTGCACCGTCCCGAACCACAGCGCGACCGCCGCGACCCCCGCCAGTGCACCCGTCGCGACCGGCGCGAACGCGAGCCCGAGCACCGCCGCCGACCGGAACGCGACCACGAGCAGGCCCGCGACGAGGACGGTCGCCGCGGCCGAGAGGCGCTGCACGTCGCGCCGGATCGTATCGCGCGAGCGGACCGCGAACAGCGCCGGGCCCGAGAGCCGAAGCACCGCGGCTTCGACCCCGGCGGCTGCACGCGCCGCCGAGAACGCCCGTTCGATGGCCACGAGGTTGGCGTGCTGTGCGTCGAGGTCGAATCCGGGCGCCGCGGTCTGGACGAGAGCGAGCGCGGTGCGCCGATCGTGCGACATCCAGACCCCGAGGTGAGTCAGGGTCCGCGCCTGACCCTCGAAGAGCCCGAGCACGCGCAGGAATTCGCTGGTCGGATCGGCCGGCAGGGTTCGGCGCACGAACGCCCCCGCCGGCGAAGCGAGCATCTCCGATCCGCGCTCGAGCGCCGCGGCGAGCCCCGCGCGCTCGAAGCGCGCGGCTGTGAGGTCGGGGCTGAGTACGTACCGCCGCGCGAAGAGGAGCTCGCGATCGGCCTCTGCGAGCTGGGCGTCGCCGTTCGCGACGTACACGAACCGCGGGTCCCCCTGGAGCCCTTTCGCGAGCGCGCGGCTCACGCGGGCGAGCGCGTCGGGCGCGGCGTCCTCGATCCCGATCAGGACGAGGCGCGAGGCGACCCCCTCGCGCAGCTCGCCGACGAGCAGCCGCTGCATCGGCGTCGCCGCCTCGGGCAGGAACGCCGACATGTCCGCCGTGAAGCGCGCGTGCACCGCGATCCACGCGCAGATCGCGGCGAAGACGAGCCACACCGCGATCGGCAGACGCCGGACGGTCAAGCCCGGTCCTTGGTAATCGTCATCACCGACCGATCGCCGCTCGCCTCGAGGATCTCGATCCGCCGGACCTGACTGCCGGCGCCCTCGATCAGTATCTTCAGCACGAGTTCGGCCATCTGCGGGTCGCTCGGCAGCAGGTGAAGCCGCCAGTCGGCCGAAGTTCCCTCCAGCTCGACGCGATAGTGGCGACGCAGCGCGGCGAGATCGCCGGCGAGCGTGCCGCGGATGCTCTCCACGAACGCGCGCACGGCCGGATACTGGTCGAGCCCGAACTCGATTCGCTCCTGGCGCGCCGGGCGCTCGATCACGACCGCGTCGCGATCGACGACGAATCGCTCCTCCCGCGGCGTGAGGGTGTGCTTCTCGAGTCGCGCCGGCGCGATGTAGGTCAACGTGCCCCGCGATTCGATCGGCTGCTTCAGGAGCTCGCTCGACTTCACTTCGGTGAACTGAACGGTCCCCGAGCCGACCTTGGCGAGCTCGGCCATCAACCGGTCGAGCGTGAGCGGACCATCGGCAGGTCGAGCATTGCCGCCGGTGCAGGCAAGAACGAACGCCGCGCACGCCAGCCCGGCGAGCCTGCGTCGGCGACGCCGCCGAGCCGATGCAGCCGTGATCGCATTCGTCACCAGAGTTCCGTCCTCGCGCGAAATCGCGTCGACCCCAAGGATAGCAAGTCGCGTCCGCGGCGAACGACGACACGCCGCCCCGCCGCGCTACACTTGCTCACTTATGCCGAAGGGGACCCAGCGCTGGCAAGAGGAGGCGCGGGCGGCGCTGCTACCGCGCGAGCTCTTGTCGCTCTTCGACGACGCGTTCGTCCGCTCGTGCCAGCTGATCGAGGAGTACGTCGCCCGCCTCGCGCTCGGTGCGTTTCGGGCGACCGGGCTCGAGCGCGCGCTCGGCGAGCCCGCGACCGTCGACGAGGTGGTGGTCCGGGCCGGCCTCGTACCCGCAATCGCTCGCGTTCCGGTAGCGTGGCTCGCCCGGACGCTCGCGGCACGCGCCTGGATCGAGAGCGATCGTGCGGGCGGCGATGCCCGCTATCGCATCGCCCGGCCGCTGCCGGCGCTCGACCCGAACGAGATCCTCGCCGAGCAGGAAGCGGTCGACGCGCGCTGCCTGCCGTCGTACCGGATCGCGGCGCTCGCCGCCGAGTGCTACCCGGCGGTGCTTCGCGGCGAGGTCTCGGGCGAACAGGCGCTCTTCGGCGCCGAAGGCATCGTCGCCTGGTCGAAGTACTTCTCGAACGCGAATCCGCTATACGCGACGAGCAACGCGATCGCCGCGATGGCGGCGGAGCGCGCTTTGCCGAGCGGCGGCGGCGCGATCCTCGAGCTCGGCGGCGGACTCGGCAGCGGGGCCGAGGCGCTGCTCGAGCGCCTCGCCGCGGCGGGCCGCGCCGCGGACGCCTCTTCTTACCGGTTGACCGACGTCTCGCCGCTCTTTCTCAAGCGAGCGCAGCGCTCGCTCGCAACGCGCTTCCCCGCGCAGCCGCTCGAGTTTGCAGCGCTCGACATCGACCAGCCGTTCGCCGCGAGCGGGGTGGTGCAGGGCAGTTGTGCGCTCGTCTACGCCGTGAACGTCGTGCACGTCTCGCGCGACCTCGGCGCGACGCTCCGCGAGATCCGCACGGTGCTCGCCGACGACGGCCAACTCGTGCTCGGCGAGTGCGTCCGGAACTTCCCCGGGAAGCCGCTCTACGTCGAGCTCCCGTTCAATCTGCTTGCGGCGTTCCGCGACCCGCTCCTCGTCCCCGACTGGCGACCGAACGGCGGGTTCCTCGCCACTGCCGAGTGGGCCCGGGCGCTCGCTGCGAACGGCTTCGCGGACATCCGGATCTACCCCGACATCGCCGCGATCCGCGATGCGTTCCCGGGGTTCGTGGTCGCGGCGATCACCGCACGGCGCGCATGAGATGAACGCGACCATTGCCATCCCGTCCGACGGGCCATATTTCGCGGGACACTTCCCGGGGCGGCCGATCCTCCCCGGCGTCGCGCTGCTCGCGTTGATTGTCGCGGCGCTGGCCGACGCGGGCGATCGTCCGGCAACGGTCCGCGCGATCCCGTTCGCCCGGCTGCGGCAGCTCGTCGCTCCGGGCGATGTCCTGGACCTCGCTGCGCGCGACACCGAGACCAAGGGCACCCGCGTGGACGTGAGGCGCGCGGGCGCGCTCGTCGCCAACGGCGAGCTCGTCCTGGGTCCTCCCGAGGCGGTCCCCGGGGGATTGCACCTCGTGCCCGGTTCCCAGCCGCCCGACCCGATGCCGCCGATCGACGCCCTGCTCCCGCACCGGCCGCCGATGCGGTTCGTGACCAGAATCGTGGACGAGACGCCGGATGGTCTGACCTGCACGGCGCGCGTTCCGTCGGCATGCGCCCTCGTCGCCGGCGGGGCCGCCCCGGCGCTCGCCGCGATCGAGTGTGCCGCGCAGACCGCCGCCCTGTGGGAGGCCACGCGGCGGTGGCGGGCAGGCGGCGCGGCCGCGGCGCGCATCGGCTATCTCGTGGCGCTGCGCGAGGTGACCTTCTTCGCGGAGCGCGTTCCGGCCGAGGAATTGCTGGCGGCGTCCGTTCGCCTCCAGACCGCCGCGCCGCCGCTCACGCACTACGCGATCGAAATCGCGCTTGGGGCGGCACCGATCCTGCGCGGGACCATCGCCACCTTCCTGACCGACCAGCGCGCGAGCTAGCCGCCCGACGGCCACAGTTCCCGGAAGACGAACCACTGGTGCGGCACGCGCCGGATGCCGTTCTCGAGCTCCACGGCGACGCGGCGCAAAGCGACAGCGATGTCCGCAGCCCGGTCGGCCGTGCGCGGCACGTCGATCGGTGGCCGGCACACGATCCGGAAGAACCGGCGTCCCTCGCGGATCGCGAAGACCGGGAGCATCCGGACGCCCGCCGTCCGCGCAAGCACCGCAGGCCCGACCGGCATCGTAAAGGGCCGGCCGAACAACGTCGCGTCGACCGTCTTGCCGCCGGCGCGGGGGCGGTCGGCCTGGACCGCCACGAGCTCGCCCCGCTGGAGGGCCTCGGCGAGCACGACGCCTTGGAGCGGGTCGCCAGTCTGAAAATGCATGCAGTAGTTCGCGCCCTCCACCGCCGCGACGCTCTGCTTGATGAACTGCTGCGCCCGCGGATCGACCTCCGGTTCGCGGACAAGATGGACGCGGCGCGCCTCCCGCATCGCCGGGACCATCGACCCGACCTCGTAGAGACCGAGATGGGCGGTGACCATCACGAATCCTTCCCCCGTGTCCGCGACGGCGTGCCAGTGCTCCTCCCCTTCGATCACGAGCCGGAACGGCCGGTCGGTGACGAGGCGCTCGTAACGTTCCGTAAGACACCAGGCGAACGCATGCATGGTGCGGTAGATCCGCAGCTGTCGCTCGAGCCAGCTCGCAGGACCGAGCACCGGCACGAGGTTCGCCGCGATCGCGCGCCGGATCTTCACGATCGTGAAGAAGAACAACGTTGTGAAGAGCCTGATGACCGGCGCGAACGCCCACCCCGGTAGGGCCCCGGCCGCCCAGCGGTGCAGCCGGTACCAGACGAGCCCGGTGACATGGAAGTCGCCGAGGAACCGCGCGGCCCAGCCGACCTCCGGGGCGTGCGGCGGGCGCTCCGCGACCGACGACGCCTGTGGTCGCGGCGGGCTCATCGCTTCTGCTCGACGGCAAGCCGCCGGAGGCTCTCGAGCGGGAGCTTGCCGGTCGCGTTGCGCGGCAGCCGGTCGACGAAGAGCACCGGTCGCGGCAGGAAGACCGAATCGACGCGCTCGCGCAAGGCGGCGAGCACTCGGCGGCGAGTAAGGCCCGGCGCGACGACGAACGCCGCGAGCCGCGCGACCTTGCCGCGGTCCTCGACGGGTAGGTAGAAAGCGCCGTCGACGACGCCGGGGATCGCGAGGAGATGCGCGTTCAACGCCGCGAGCGAAGCGCGCTTGCCGGCGACGTTGATCAGGTCCGCGCCCCGGCCGCGCAGCACGAATCGCTCGCCGTCGAGGACCTCGATGAGGTCGGCGAACCGCGCCGGCGTCGGGACGTGTCCGTCCTCGGCCCACCAGTCGCCGCCGTCCCGGCGGAGGCGCACGCCCGGCAGCAGCCGCCATGCCTCGCCCTCGGTCGTCCGGCGCGACGCGACCATCCCCGCTTCGGTGAAGCCGTAGATCTCGTGCACCGGGGCGCCGTGGCGCGCCTCGGCCTGTGCGGCCGCATCCTCGCCGAGCGGCGCGGTGGCGGACACGATCAACGCGAGCGGCGGCAGCTTTCCCCCGTCGATCTCGAGCGCCCGCAGGTGCACCGGCGTCGTGACGAGGACGCGCGGCGGCGGGACCCCGGCGAGCGCCGCCCCGACGTCGCCGGCGTAGAAGGGCCGCCCGGAGTGAATCGCGAGCCGGTTCTGCAGGGCGAGCAGCACGGTCGATTCGAAGCCGTACATGTGCTGCGCCGGTACGGTCCCGACCAGCGTCGCTCCCGGCGTGTGATCGAGCCCGAGGGCGCGCGCCTCGGCGAGCGCCCCGCGCGCGAGCGGACCCCAGCGCTTCAGGTGCGGGGTCGGCTCGCCGGTGGTGCCCGAAGTGAACGCAATCGCCGCCACGTGGTCATCGGGGATTGCCGGCGGCGGCCCGCTTGCCGCGGGGCGCAGGTCGCGAGGGTAGCGCATCGCCTCTAGCGGACACCACGCGACGTCCTCGTCGGCGAGGCAGTAGAGCCCGGGATAGGCGCCTGCGAGCCGCGCGAGGAAGTCGGGCGTTCGCTGCGGCGGCAACAGGTTGATCTGGCGGCGAACGAGCGCGGCAGCGAACGTGACGGTGAACCGGTAGCGGTCGGCGCAGAGGTTGACGACGTGCGCGCGCGGGGGGAGGCGCTCGGCGAGCGCCGCGACGTCCGCCAAGAAGCCGGCGACGGTGACGATCCCGTCGCCCCCGTAGCTGAGAACGTCGAAGGCCGGCCTGGGCGAGACCAGCGGCACCGCGCCGGGCGTGGCTCGAGCGCTCACTTGGGCGACGGCGCGGACCCGAAATACCCGGCCTTCACGAGCCGGCGGAGGAGCGCGAGCGGCGGGACGTGGTCGTGGTCCGGGAAGCGCCGGCGCCGATACGCGTACTCGACGAGGAAGGTCGCGGCGACGAGCGGGTAGACGAGCACGTTCGCGAAGAACGACCAGACTGCGAGTGGCGCAAACGCGCCGAGCAGGCACGATGCCGAGGCCATTGCGGCGAAGAAGCCGCACCACATCCAGGTGACGCTCCGCGCATAGCGCTCGAGCTCGGGCGTCAAGGTGCCGTGGACGAAGCGCGCGATGGCAGTGATCAGCGGAACGCGGCCGCCGACGAGCGTCCGTCCGAAGAACCAGAGGAGCAACAGATTGAACGCCACCGAGGGCAGGATCACCGCGGCCCAGGTCCCGTGGCTCGCGTACCACGCCGCCGCCACGGCCGTGACGACCGCGGCGCCCTCGACGAACCGGAGGCCGCGCGCGAAGGCGAGCGCGGTGGCGACGGCCAGCAGCCAGCCGAGGGCTTCCGCGAACGGCCGGGCGCCCTCGCTGACCGTCAGCGAGTGCGCGATGATCGGCAGTGCGAGCGCCGCCGCGCCGGCAAGGACGAGGCCCGGACGCCACATCGCTCCAGGGCTCCCCGGTTACTTCGCGCGCCGCGACTGCACGTACGCGTTGAGGCTCCGCAGCGAGCGGAAGATCTTGTCGTTGTCGGGGTCGTCCGACCGAAGCTGGACGCCGTACGCCTTGGAGATCGCGAGCGACATCTCGAGGATGTCGATCGAGTCGAGACCGAGGCCCTCGCCGTAGAGCGGTGCGTCGGGCTCGATCTCTTCGGGCTTCACATCCTCGAGATTCAGGGCCACGACGATCAGCCGCGCGAGCTCGAGCTCGTCGGGAGCGAGCGTGCGCGGATCGGTCTCGGGCGTACCTTTGGAAGCAGTGCTCTTGATCTGCTGCATCTTCGTATCGTCGCTGGTCCTATTTCGCGGGCCCCTCTCCCCGGGGACCTCGCCTCGCCTCTGCCGCCGGACCCGAGTCGTATTGGCGCTCGATCGTTGCCGGACGGTCAGGCCCTATATATCACAACCCGCCCCGACATCGATTCTTGACTCGCGCAAGGGATGGCATTGTTCCCAGCGCCGCTCCGCGCCGGGCCGTCAGGCGACGCGCCGCCGGCGGATCGAGGGCAGCCCCGCCTTCAGCCTCGGCGCAGCGTACTCGACGATGAGATCGGCGAGAAGCGCCACCTCGTGGCTGTGCGCGCTCGCGCGACGTGAGACGAGCGCGATTCGTCGCGCCGGCACTTTCGCGGCAAACGGCCGCGCGACGAGCGACGTGCCGTTCAGGAGGCCCGCCTTCAGCGTCATCTCGGGCAGGAGCGTGACGCCGAGGCCGCCTTCGACCATCTGCACCAGGGTCGCGAGGCTCGTCGCTTCGACGGTGGGCGCCTCCCCCGGCCCGCGAGCGCCGCAGGCGACGATCGCGTGGTCGCGCAGGCAATGCCCTTCCTCGAGCAGCACGATCTCGCGCGGCGCGAGGCGCTCGATCGCGATCGCCTTCTCGCGCGCAAGCGGGTCGTCCTCGCGGGCCACGAACCAGAACTCGTCCCGGAAGAGCTCGCGGACCGCGAGCTCGCCGGTGTCGTAGGGGAGCGCGATCAGAGCGGCGTCGAGCTCCGCCCCACGCAGCCGCTCGAGCAGGCGCTCGGTAAGGTCCTCGCGCAGATACAGCTTGAGCCTCGGATAGCTGCCACGGAGCTTCGGCGCGAGCGCCGGCAGCAAAAACGGCGCGATCGTCGGGATTACACCGAGCCGGAAGGGCCCGGAGAGCGGCTCGGCGGCGCCCCGCGCCGTTTCGACCAGGTCCTGCGCCTGCGCCAGCACCTCGCGCGCCTTGGCGACGACTGCCTCGCCGGCGTTCGTCAGGCGGACGCTCCGCTTGTCGCGCTCGACGAGCTCGACGCCGAGCAGGCTCTCGAGCTCCTTGATGCCCGCGGAGAGCGTCGACTGGGTGACGAACGAGCTCTCCGCCGCCGCGCGGAAGTTCAGGCGGTCGGCGACGGCGACGAGATAGCGCAGCTGGCGGAGCGAGGGAAGCGCGTTCACGCGGCGGGTGATGCTGATCGGCGGTGGCGATCACTCTAACCGAAAAATCCCGTTGGATCGATCAGTCCCCCGCCCCCACCATACGGCTCGTACGGAAATCGACCGTTTCAAGGAGAAACCAATGTTGACCGTTGGCGACCGCATCCCCGCGTTCGACCTCCAGGCCGTCGTGGCGCTGGACCAGGACAAGGCTTTCACTCGCATCACCGAGAAGTCCGATGCCGGCAAGTGGAAAGTGATCTTCTTCTGGCCGAAGGACTTCACCTTCGTGTGCCCGACCGAGATCGCGGCGTTCGGCAAGCTCAACCGCGAGTTCAACGACCGCGACGCGGTCGTGTATGGCGCCTCGACCGACAGTGAGTTCGTGCACCTGGCGTGGCGGCGACAGCACCCGGACCTCAAGAATCTGCCCTTCCCGATGCTCGCCGACATCAAGCGCGAGCTCGCGGCGGCGTTCGGCATCCTGGACAAGCGGGAAGGCGTAGCGCTCCGCGCGACGTTCATCGTCGACCCGGAGGGCGTCATCCGCTTCGCGTCGGTGCACGATCTCAGCGTCGGCCGCAACGTCGACGAAGTGCTCCGCACGCTGGACGCGCTCCAGTCCGACGAGCTCTGCCCCTGCAACTGGCAGAAGGGCGACGAGTTCCTGAAGGCGGCCTGAGCGAGAGGAGCGATCATGGCTCTGCAAGCGCTACGCGACCGGCTCCCCGAGCACGCCAAGGACTTGAAGCTGAGTCTCGGCACGCTCGCAGGCGAGACCGTGCTCGACGAGACCAAGAAGGCCGGGACGTTCGTCGCCGCCGCGATCGCCTCGCGCAACAACGAGGTGATCGAGGCGGTGATCGGCGAGTTTAGCCCGCGCCTCGATCCGGCTGCGTTGAACGCGGCCAAAGCCGCGGCCGCGATAATGGCGATGAACAACGTCTACTACCGGTTCCTGCATCTCGTCGAGGACGACGAGTACGCAAAGCTGCGCGCGGGCTTGCGGATGAATGTCATCGCCAATCCGGGCACTGCCCGCGAGAACTTCGAGCTGTGGTCGCTCGCGGTCTCGGCCGTGAATGGCTGCGGCAAGTGCATCACGGCGCACGAGAAAGTGCTCCGCGAGGCCGGGCTCACACGGGAGCAGATCCAGGCGGCAGTCCGCATCGCGGCGGTCGTGCACGCGGTGGCGGTGACGCTCGAGACCGAGCCGGCCCTCGCCGTTCGGTCGGTCGCCGCGGCGGCATAAGCGCCCTAGTCGACGAGGTAGCGGCGCACCGCCTCCTCGTTCCACGCGAGCCCGTTGCCGGGTCGGTCGGGAACGATCGCCGCGCCGTCGCGGATCTCGAGCGGCGCCTCGAGAATCGGGCTCGCCCAATCGACGTATTCGAGCCAGTGCGCGGTTGGAGTCACTGCCATCAAGTGCGCCGACACCTCGGGGAAGAGATGCGTCGACATCGGCACCCCGTGCGTTTCGGCGAGCGCCGCCGCGCGCAGCCACCCCGTCACCCCGCCGATCCGGCCGAGGTCGGCCATGAAGTAATCGCAGGCCGCGGCGGCGAGCGCCTTTTGCATGTCGCGCGATCCCCAAGCGTTCTCACCGATCTGGATCGGCGTGGCCGCGGCCGC
>Ga0126369_10003562_pt1 | contig 11255 bp, 10 predicted proteins | sample PanSoiMetaPlot_1_FD_109646 | JGI IMG/M metagenome (GOLD analysis project Ga0126369, IMG submission 109646) | Tropical forest soil microbial communities from Panama - MetaG Plot_1 | ecosystem: Environmental > Terrestrial > Soil > Tropical forest > Bulk soil | place: Panama | collected 2016-02-17
CGACCAGGAGAAGATTCCCGGCCGTCTGCTGTCGATGCTGCGCAAGAACGACTATCCGGGCAAGATTTATCCGATCAATCCGAACTATGGCGATATCGACGGGCTCACCTGCTACCGGTCGATCGGCGAGGTCGGGGCGCCGATCGATCTCGCAGTGATCATCATTCCGGCGCGCGCGGTCGTCGCTGCGCTGGAAGAATGCGCCGCCGTCGGCGTCCGGAATGCCGTGATCATCTCCTCCGGTTTCGCCGAGGAGGGCGGTGATTCCGCCGCGATGCAGGACAAGATCGCGGCGATTGCCCGGCGCACGGGCATGCGCATCTCCGGTCCCAATGCCGAGGGCTTCATGAGCGAGGTGCAGAAGGTCGCGGCGACCTTCAGCCCGACCGTCGACGTCAAGCCCGGCCACGTGCCGCTGGTCGCGACCAGCAAGCGGATCGCGATTGTCGCGCAAAGTGGCGGCATCGGCTTTGCGATCAAGCATCGGGCCAAGGCCATCGGTGTTGCGATCAGCTATTGCGTCAGCGCCGGCAACGAGAGCGACCTCGGCGCGGGCGAGTTCCTCGACTACATGGTGCAGGATGCCTCCACGGACGTGATCCTGCTGTTCATCGAGGGCATCCGCGACGTCGACAAGTTTCTGGCTGCGGCGAAGCGCGCAGCCGAGATCGGCAAGCCCGTGATCGTCACCAAGGTCGGCCGCTCCGGCGCGGGCGAGCGCGCGGCAGCCTCCCACACCGCGAGCATGGCCGGCTGGTCGGCGGCCTATGACGCTGTGTTTGCGAAATACGGCTTCATCGTCTCCAACGATCTCGACGAGGCCGTCACCATCGCGGCGGTACTGGCGAGCAATCCGCTGCCGCGCGGCGACCGCGTCGCAGTGCTGACCGTGTCCGGCGGCGGCGGCATCTGGGGCGCGGATACCGTGTCGATGCAGGGTCTGCGGGTGCCGGAACTGTCGGCAGGCGTGCAGTCGGAGATCAAGCAGTGGATGCCATCCTACGGCTCGGCAAGAAATCCGGTCGATGTGACCGCACAGGGCGTTTCCAGCGGCGGACTGCAGAAGAGCATCGAGCTGTTCGACAAGTCAGCCGAGGTCGACGCGACGCTGGTGGTGCTGTCGCTGTCGAGTGAAACGCGGATGTGGTTCAAGGAGGCCGAGCTGAAGCCGGTGATCTCGGCGCAGAACAAGCCCGTGGTGTTCTATTCCTATACGTTGCCGTCCGATTTCGCGCGGCGGGAGCTCGCGAAATCGGGCGTGGTCGTGCTGTCGGGCCTGACCCATGTCGGTGTCGCGCTCAAGCGGCTCGTTGAGTATGCGAAGTTCAGGCTGGCGCCGGAGGCTGACGTCGCGACCCTGCCGGCGCGTGATCTCTCGGCGCATCTGAAGGTGCCGGCCTTGTCGGAGGCCGACAGCAAGGCGCTGCTGCACGCCGCGGGCATCGCCTTGCCGGACGAGGCGCTGGTGAAGGCGCGCGAGGAGCTCGACGCCGCGATTGCGCGCGTCGGCTTTCCGCTGGTCGTGAAAATCCAGTCGCCCGACATCGCGCACAAGAGCGAGGTCGGCGGCGTGCGCGTGGGCATCGCCACCAAGGGCGAGGCGTTCTCCGCCTGGCGTGAGTTGCTGGAGAGCGCGCAGCAGCATCGGCCGAACGCGGAGATCCAGGGCGTGCTGGTTTGTCCGATGGCGAAGAAGGGCGTCGAGATCATCATCGGCACGTTGCTGGACAAGACCTTCGGGCCGATGGTGATGGTGGGCCTCGGCGGCATCACCACCGAATTGTTCCGCGACGTGGTCTATCGGCCGGCGCCGGTCGGCACCGCGGAAGCGGAGACGATGCTCGGCGAACTGAAGGCCGCGCCGCTGTTGCGGGGCTTCCGCGGTGCGCCGAAGGTTGACGTTGCGGCGCTGTCGAAGCTGATCTCCGAAGTGTCGGTGCTCGCGGCGCGATTGCGTGATCAGGTGTCGGAGATCGAGCTCAATCCGGTGCTGGTGCACGGTGAGGGCAATGGCGTGACCATCGTCGATGCGCTGGTGGTGAGGAGGAAGGTATAGGCGGCCGCACCGGACCGCATCATGCGGCAGGCAAACCAACCCGCTTTTCGAAAAACACGCTGGTCGCGATCGCGTGCGGCGGCATCATCGTGTAAGCGCCGAATGCCTGGCAATGCCGGAACCCGGCTCTCGCATAGAACCGCATGGCAGCCACCTGGTGCACGCCCGTCTCCAGACGCAACAAGGGGATGCCGGCATCGCGAACTTCCTGCTCGATACGTGTCAGGATCACGTCCGCCACTCCTTGTCCCCTGGCGGCATCCCGCACGTACATGCGTTTGACCTCGGCGAAGTCGGAGAACAAGGCCACGCCGCCGCAGCCCACGACGGCGCCGCGTAGCCTTGCGAGGAAGAACCGGATATGCGGCTGAAAGATTGCGTCGAGAGCCAATCCGTGCCGCTGCTCCGGCGGGTACGCTGCCGACAGAAGGGTCTCCAGCTCATCAACCAACGCGCGCACCTCTTCCGTCGCCGTCGACGCGATCTCGATCCGGATCGTATCGCTTTCGTTCATTGATGGACGGAAAACCCCTCACCCGGCTCAATTTCACTTCGTTCGATTTCGCCGCCCTCTCCCACAAGGGGAGAGGGTACACCGCCCGTGTTGCGCGTGAGATGAACTCACCGCCCCCTGAAATTGGCAACGCGGCGCTCGGCGGTGGCCTTCACTCCTTCCTTGAAATCCTCGGTCGATCGCAACCGGCTCTGTTCGACCAGTTCGTGATTGGTCGCGGCCAGCACACGGTCGGCGAGCCCGGCGCGCATGGTGGCGCGGGTCGAGACCAGGCCGAGCGGCGAGCATTCGGCGATCTCGGCTGCGAGCTTCATCGCGGCGGAGCGAACCTCGTCCAGCGGCACCAGCACATTGGCGAGCCCCCAGCGATAGGCTTCCTCGCCGGTGACGCGCCGGCTGGTATAGAACATCAGCTCCGCGTTGTTCTTGCCGATCAGCTCCGGCAACGTCGCGGTGAGACCAAAGCCCGGATGGAAGCCGAGCTTGGTGAAATTCGCCGAGAAGCGCGCCTCGGGGCAGGCGACGCGGAAATCCGCCGACACGGCAAGTCCGAGTCCGCCGCCGATCGCGGCGCCATGCAGCGCCGCGACAAACGGCTTCTCGTTGCGGAAGATGCGCACCGCCTGCACATAGAGATGGTTGATCGGCAGATTCGAGGCCGGATCGGTCTCGACGTGCTCTTTCCGCGCCGGGTCGTTGAAATTGGCGCCGGCGCAGAACGCCTTGCCTTGCGCGGCGAGCACGGAGCTGCGGATTTCGATATTGCGATCGAACTCTTCGAGCGCGTCCGCAATCTGGTTGATCAGCGATACGTCGAAGAAGTTCAAGGGCGGCCGGCGAATCTCGATCAGGCCGACATGTCCGTGCGTCTCGACGCCGATATCGGTGAATTTGGTCATGTGTTGTCTCCAGTGAAACTCATACGCGCCACAAATTCGGTATCACCCTCCCCTGGAGGGGGAGGGTCGGCTCACGTTGGAGCGTAGCGAAACGTGAGACGGGGTGGGGTGATCGGACAGTTGTGTCACGCGGCGAAACTGTCACCCCACCCCGATCGCTCATTGCATTCGCGATCGACCCTCCCCCTCCAGGGGAGGGTGGCACTTTCCTTGTGGCCCCACCTCGCGTCCTCATAGTGCTCAGCGCAACCCCAATCCGCGCGCGATGATGCCGCGCAGGACTTCCGTGGTGCCGCCCTGAATCGTCAGCTTCGGCGCGGTCTTGATCGCGAACGACAATTGCCTTTCCAGCGTCTCGCGGTTGCTCGCCTCCTCCTCGACGAAAGCGGCAAGGTCGCGCACGCGATGCGGCAGCTGCTGCTCCCACACCGTGCCGATGTCCTTGACGATGGAGGCTTCCACCACCGGCTCCTTGCCGGCCTGCAGCATGCCCGCGACCGACACCGACATGCGGCGCATGGTATGCACCTGCGCTACCAGCCGGCCAATCCCCTCCGCGGCGCGCGTGTCTGGCTTGTCGCCGACCGCGCGCACCAGCTCGGTCAGCACATAATAGGTTTCGAGGAAGCGCTCGGGGCCGCTCCGCTCATAGGCAAGCTCGCTCGTCGCCTGCTTCCAGGCGCCGTCGATCTCGCCCAGTACATGATCGTCGGGCACGAAATGGTCTGAAAACACCACCTCGTTGAATTCGGATTGCCCGGTAATCTGACCGATCGGGTTCACCTGGATACCCGGCTGCTTCATCTTGACCAGGAACTGGGTCAGGCCGTGACGGCGGTTCTCCTTGGTCGGCGGCGACGTGCGGAAGATCGCGATCATGTAGTCGGCGACGTGCGCCGACGAGGTCCAGATCTTGGTGCCGTTGATGAGATAGCCGCCGTCGGTCTTGGTGGCGCGCGTCTTGGCCGCGAACAGGTCGGAGCCCGAATTCGGCTCGCTCATGCCGATGGCAAAGCACAAATCGCCGCGGCAGATGCGCGGCAGGATGTCCATCTTGATGTGCTCGGGCGCGTATTTCAAAAGCACCGGGCCGCTCTGCCGGTCAGCGACAAAGAAGCGGCGGGTCGGCGCGTTGGCCACCCGCATCTCCTCGGTCACGACATAGCGCTCGAGGAACGAGCGCTCGTGGCCGCCATATTTCTTCGGCCAGGTCATGCCGATCCAGCCGCGTTCGCCGACCTTGCGCGAGAACGCCGGGACGTCGGTGTCCTCGCGGTTGGGTTTGAACGGAGAGAAGGTGCCGGCGGCGATTTCCTCGGCGAGGAAAGCGCGCACCTCCTTGCGGAGCTGCTGGCATTTCTCCGGCAGGCGGATCGGATCGAAACGAAGGGCTGCGGTCATGACGGGTCTCGGTCTCTCAAAAGGGTTAGCGGGAGGCGACCAGCGGCCACAAATCGTCGGCGCCGCGCGCGGCGACGCGCTTGCCGAGCTCAACCGCCCAGTAGCTTTCGGAGCCGAAATCGTCACGCCACGACAGCGCGCGAAGCGAATAGCGGTGCAGGATGTGCTCGATGGTGAAACCGATCGCACCATGGACCTGGTGGGCGATGCCGCCGCCTTTTTCGGCCGCCTCCGAGCAGCGGATTTTCGCCGCGACTGCTTCGAGGAACACCGCGTCATCGTCGAATGTCTTCGCATTCGCGATGGTGTCGGCAGCGGAGGTTGCCGCCGCCAACGCCGCAGCGGATTCGCCGGCAAGCCGCGCCAGATTGTGCTGCACCGCCTGGAACTTGGAAATCTTCTTCTCGAAGGCGACACGCTCGTTGGAATAGCGCACGCTGATGTCGAGCATCGACTCCAGCGCGCCCGCGATCTGCAGCGAGCGCACCACGCCTCCCATCAGCATCAGCGCGGTCTGGTCAAAACCATCAGGCGCGGGCTTCGCGACCGACGGCGTGGTCTTGTCGAAGATGACGGTGTCGCTGCTGTCATTGGCAAGCGTGAGTCCTGCATCGATGCGGACATTTTTCGCATCGACCAGCGCTATCGACACGCCACCCGCACGGCTTGCCAGCACGGCGATATGCTTCGCCGCTTTCGCAAAGGGCACGCCGCGCGCGCGGCCGGAGATGGTGCCGTCGCCGTTCAGCGTAAGCCGATCCTTGGGGCTTGCCGGCGCGACCGTCATCTCGCCTTCGGGGGAGGAGATTTTCGCCTGCGCCAGCAGCCATCCCGCCAGCATGGTTTCCGCCAGCGGCACCGCGATGGCATGTCGCCCGGCGGCGCCCAATACGCCAAAACCTTCGGCAAGGCTCGCGCCCGAGCCGCCCAATTCCTCGGCGACCCAGGACAGCGGCAGGCCGGCCTCGCTCAGCGCCTGCCACAGTGGCGCTTTCCACTCGCCCTTCTTGTCGCGGTTGATGTCCTGGGCATCGGCGAGATCAGCAAAGATCTTCTCTGCGGTCTCGACGACGATGTTCTCACTCTCCGACACAGCGTTCCCCGTCCTGAATTGGCGTTTTATTGCTTTCTTCTTTGCAGCGCATGATGGGGAAAAGCGACCCCCCTGACAAGCATGGATGTCGGGTCGCTTTGCGGGGCTGGCATACCTCATTCCGCGCAATGGAGTTTCGCGTTTCGCCCAGCGGTATGGTAGAGCCGCAAGCGGATTTCGAGCTGCTCAAACAACACGAGGAAACGGATGTCGAAGGATGGTTTGTGCGTGATCGTGACCGGCTCGGCGTCGGGCCTGGGCGCGGCGACCGCCGGTATTCTGGCCAAGGGTGGCGCGCGCATCGTGGTCAACTATTCCAACAGCAAGAACGAAGCCGAGGCGACCGCGGAGGCCTGCCGCAAGGCCGGCGCCAAGGAGGTTATCGTCGTACAGGGCGACGTCGCGCGGGACGAGGACTGCAAGAAGATCACCGCCGCGGCCGCGCCCTGGGGCCGGCTCGACGTGCTGGTCAACAATGCCGGCACCACCAAGCATGTCGCCCATGACAAGCTCGACCAGCTTTCGGCGGAAGACTTTCAGCGCCTCTTCGCCGTGAACACGATCGGTCCGTACCAGATGGTGCGCGCAGCCCGCTCGCTGCTGGAAGCCGGTGCGAAGGCGTCGGGCAAGCCGGCGGCGGTCGTGAACATCTCCTCGGTTGCCGGCATTTCCGGCGGCGGTTCCTCGGTCGCCTATGCCGCCAGCAAGGGCGCGCTCAACACAATGACTCAATCCCTGGCGCGTGCGCTGGCGCCGCTGATCCGCGTCAACACGGTGTGTCCCGGCTATATCGACACGCCCTGGTTCACCAAGGGCCGCGGCGAGGCTGGCGCGAAGGCGGTGCGCGATTCCGTGGTGGCACGGGCGCCGCTGAAGTCGGCGTCAACGGCCGACGACATCGCGCAGCTGGTCTGCTTCCTCGCACTGCCGCAGTCCGGCCAGATGACCGGCGAGTTCGTCCGCATGGACGCCGGCATGCATTTGATTCAGTGAGGCGCAGCCTCGTCATTGCGAGCGAAGCGAAGCAATCCACGTATCCGCTTGCGGCGATATGGATTGCTTCGTCGCTTCGCTCCTCGCAATGAAGAGGGCTACCGGTTGTAATCCTTGATCACACCGCTCGCGACCAGCCGGTTCCAGATGAACAGCACCACCAGCGCACCAATGGTGGCGGTGATGAAGCCCGCGCCCTGGTCGGCGCTGTAGTGCCCGATCGCCTGGCCGATCCAGGTGGCGAGGAACGCGCCAACGATGCCGAGCACCGTGGTCAGAATGAAGCCGCTCGGATTGTTGGGTCCCGGCGACAGCATTCGCGCGATGATGCCGGCGACGAAGCCGACGATGATGATCCAGATCAGACCGCCCATGCTCATGATGTGCTCCCTCCCACTAAACCAGAACTGATTTCGCCGCGCCTCACAGGCGGCTGTTCACTTCGCTGTCGGTCGGCAGCCGGCCGTCCGGCGTCAGGTGATCGACCACCTGCGGCAGGTACTGGCTGAGGCCCTTGAGCAGGTCGTCGCGCGACAGGCCGCTTTGCGAGGCGATTGAATCGATCTGGTCGGCGCCGAGTGCGCTCGCCAGATCGGTCGGCGAGACCGCCTTGTTCGGGCCGTTGCCGACCCAGGAACTGGCGGCATCGCCCTGGCCGCCCTGCTGCAACTGCTTCATGAGGTCGCCTAGCCCGCCGGAGATCACGCCGCCGGCGGCCGCGCCCCCGAGTATCCCGCCAAGCGGTCCTTTCAGAAGGTCGCCGAACCCACCGCCACCGGCGGCATTCGCCGGGGGGTGTGCCGGGGTGGAGGCGGGCGCGGCCGGCGCAGCACCCGGCCCAGTGAAGTGTTTGACCGCCTTCCAGGCGAGCAGCGCCATGATCGCCATGGTCATCGGCGACATGCCGCCGCTCGATTGCGAACTCGGGGTGCTGGAGCCGCGGGGCCCCTGCTGCATGCCGTTGAGTACGTCGAGTAAGCCCATGTTAACCTCCCGATGCCCCCATGCGTCAAAACCATACTGGCGGGTCATGACGGTTACAAGGCGCGCGACCCGCACGTGCTGCCAACGGCCTGGGCGGGACGCGCTGCGCGGCCGCAGCCCCAGGGCAAGTCAATAAAATTGAAGGGATTTTTGTTAGCATCCGGCAAAGGATTCGCGTTCACAATGGCGATCATTTTCGCATCCGAACGAGGGTGTCTTTCGCCATGCCTGCAGGCCGCCGCATCACAGCTCTGATCTCCCGCTTCCGGCGCGATACCAGAGCCAACATCGCCGTCATCTTCGCTATCGGGAGTGTTCCGATCATCACGGCAGTCGGATGCGCCACCGACTACTCCATGGCCGTGCGGATGAAATCGAAGCTGCAGTCGGCGGCGGATTCGGCGAGCCTCGCCTCGATCTCGTTCAATTCGGCCGGCTATCTCGCCGCCGCCGCGATGACATCAAACGGATCGGTCGGTGCCGGCGTCACCGAAGCCAACAACATCTTCAACGGCAACGCGGCTACTTTCAGCGGCTATCAGAACCTGACGGTGAACAGCACCGTCACCAAGACCGGCGCGAACCTGACCTCGGTCGTCACCTTCGGCGCCGACGTGCCCGTAACCTTCATGAGGATCGCGGGCTGGACGACGATGCACATCACCGGCAGTTCGTCATCGAGCTACACGATGCCGCTCTATATCGATTTCTATCTGATGCTGGACGTGTCGAGCTCGATGGGCCTGCCGTCGACGCCGTCGGAAGCCGTGCGGATGCAGAACGTCAATCCGGACAACTACGTCCAGTATCCGACGGGCTGCACGCTGGCGTGCCATTTCGCGGCCCAGAACAGCGCCTGCACCAACAGTGGGACCCAGAGATACAACACGAACAATTATTGCATGGGCTACATCTATTCGCGCGTCGGTCAGACGGCGCTGACGGCCCTGATCAACCAGGCGTCAACGACGAGCGTCCCCAAGGCGACGGTTCCCGGCCTGCCGAACGCCATGCTGACCAACCTCAACAACACGGTGACGCCTGGCTCGCCGAATTCGTTCCTGACCGGCAACACCAACAGTCTGTCGTACAGCCTGACGGCGGCCCCGAACTGCCCGACCCCCGGCACCGACGCCTGCATTCAGCTGCGCCTTGACGCGGTGGGTTATGCCGTCAACCAGCTGTTGGCGACCGCCGTCGACCCGCAGTACCTGAAAATGCCGAACCAGTACCGGGTCGGACTCTATCCGTACATCACGTCGCTCTATTCAACTTATTTTCCGCTGACCAGCACCCTCAACGGCAATCCGAATACGGCGGGCACGATCAACTATGCGGCGGCGAATCTCGCGAGCCTGCTTGATACCAACACGAACGCCAGTCTGGGCTCCGGCGGCACCAATCAGGATGCTGCGTTGACGGCGATGAACACTGTCATCACCACTGTCGGGACCGGCGGCGCCTCGAACAATACGCTGCCCTATGTCTTCGTCGTGACCGACGGCGCAGTCACTCCCCAGACCAAGGGCGTTCCCAACGGCGCCTGGGCCGGCAGCAACCACGACACCACGATTCCGATCCCCGACACGCACTGCGCGACCATGAAGAGCCGCGGAATCACCATCTCGATTCTGTACATCCCGTTCCAGCCGATCAATCCGGTCAACACCACGTTCGCCGGCAACGAGGACACCTACGCCAACAACAACATCCCGAATATCTCGCCGAGCCTGCAGGCCTGCGCCTCGCCCGGCTTCTTCTACACGGCGAACGCGCCGAGCGACATCGCGGACGCGCTGCAGAAGATGTTCAAGCAAGCGGTCGCGCAGGCTCATCTGACCAACTAGGCTCGCTGTTTGGCTTGAAACGGCTGCGATCCGGGGCGATGCTGCATGCATCGCCCCGATTGCGTTGGAGCCACGCATGAGCCTGTGCTGCAAAGCCTGTGTTGTCGCGGCCCTGGTTGCGGTGAGCAGCCTCGCCCATGCCGCCCCGCCGACGGTGACGCCGTCGCCGGGCTATGACGCTCGCCTGCAGGAGCAGCGTGCCGCCGCATCGAGCGTGCCGCCGCCGGCGACGGTGACGTCGCCTGTCAAGCCGCACCATCATAAGAAGACCCGCGCGCAGTAGCTTGCGGTCGACGGGGTCGGCGTCCGGGCGAGGACACTAGCAAATTATTGATTCTACTGTGGCTTTGGTTCAGAAGTCCGCATGACGAAGTCGCAGCACAAATGATGCGGACTTCTGAACCGCCACACTAGCTCTAGCTCTTCTTCTGCTTGGCGGGCGGGGTAGTGAACAGCTTCTTCAGGCCGTTGAGCCCTTCCGAGAGCCGCGGCCATTCGCACGAAAACGAATGCTTGGCGCAGTCGCCGTTGCGACGCACTTCCGATCCAGGGGCCTGCTGCTTGGGGCGCTCCTGCGGCAGCGGCACTTTCGGCGCGTCGCTCTTCAGCCGGGCCTGCGGTTGCGGCATGGCGGCTGTTGCGGCGGCGAGGATGCTGCGCCGCTGGTTTCCCAGGTAAATGGTGTATTGCTCGTCGATGTGTTTCTGCTCTTCCGCCGTCGGGTTGGGGCCGGCGATGTCGAAACTGCGATCCTGCATGAAATCGTAATAGGTGTAGCCGCCGCCGGGCTTGCGGCGGCCGGCGAATTTGGCGTTGCATTCGGTAAGCGCGGCGGTCTTCGCCTCCTTGCTGGCGGATTTTTCGGCGGCTTCGGCGCATTCCTCGAAATCGGCCGGCGCACGGCTCCACCATTGCGCAGAGGCGCGCATCGGGCAGAGCACGATCAATGCGGCAATCACGGCAGCAGGTGTCCCCCTGCCGCCACACCATCCAATCACCGATGACTATCCCCAGCGAAATCAACGCCACGATTGGCAATAATTGTTACCATTTTGCGGCGACTTGACAGCCATAACGCCGCAATTTCCGGGCGGTCCTGCGTCTGGGTGCGCCGTGGGAACCGGCTGATTCGGCGGCGCAACCGCTCAGTGAGGGGTTACCGAATCCTTTAGGCCGGCGATTGAGGCACGATCTCTTCGCTGGAAGCAGATTTTTTACCCCTAGCGGTCATGGTTAATCGATTCTTGCCCAGAGAGTGCCCCAACGAGTGCCGCCGTGACTCCGCTTGCCTTAGCCGCCCAAACCCCCGACATCCCTTCCTCGCTCGCAGCCCGTCATCTTCTTGCAGGACGGGAGCACCAGGCGGCTGGATCCCTGCCGGAGGCGATCGCCGCCTACCGCCGCGGCTTCGACGCCGCAGCGATCGAAGGCCGCGGGCCGGATCTGGTTGCCGAACTGCACACCAAGC
>Ga0126369_10003563_pt1 | contig 11254 bp, 13 predicted proteins | sample PanSoiMetaPlot_1_FD_109646 | JGI IMG/M metagenome (GOLD analysis project Ga0126369, IMG submission 109646) | Tropical forest soil microbial communities from Panama - MetaG Plot_1 | ecosystem: Environmental > Terrestrial > Soil > Tropical forest > Bulk soil | place: Panama | collected 2016-02-17
CGACTTGTCTTCGGCATCTTAGCGTTCATCGCCGCATTCGAGCGCGAATTGATTCGATTTCGCCACGCAGGTATTTCGCTTACACGTATCTTGTCTATAACGCAGTACTAGCAGGCTGAAAAACTCTTTCAGCAACTAGATCGACGACAACTAATTGTGGTGCTCGGTCGCATTGATCTCAAGCGATTGAACGAAAGAGCCGCGGAAAACAGTATTCCAGCCTGCTAGGCTGCTTTTTGGGTAAATGTGATCGATCTAGAGCATCCGACAGTTCCGTAGAGCTAGATTCGGTCCTCTCCACTTCAGGGCCAGGTATGCCCGTCTGCTTCGGGAGAGGGTTTTAGTGCCTGCCTCAATCCAGAAGATGTTGTTTCGTCCCCTGTCCTTGGCCTCCGCTCCGCTTCCTCCTTTTGTTTGGCGTCTTGCGTTTCGCCAACCGCCGCGATCAGTCGCCTTGGGTTCGTGAGCATTGTGTCTGCGACCTCTACCGGGGGCTGCTGTTTGGGGTGAAGGGTTTCGACCGTCATGCGCCCCAAATCGTAGACGCCATAGATAATGTTTGCCCGCCAGATGTCGCTGCGGAACGTTAGAATCTGGCGGCGAGCAAAGCGGAAGGCACGGTTACCTGCACGGAAGTCAGTTGCGATCATTTTCGTCGCAGCGGTCGTGGTGGGCTGGCAATCCTGTAGTTGCACCACCGCCACCGCACCATCGGTATACATCGGGTCGCCGGTTGCGTTCTTTGTGATGTGGAGCGATCCTGGGCGCGACAAGTAGTCCATCCGGCTTACGCATCCGGCGATGGTTAGGTCGCGAAGTACCTTCGAGCGTTCCGCATCCAGATCAGCCGCGATGTGGTGGAGAAAGCGGTGATACCGGACAGAGAGCGTAGCGCCTGTGTCCCGCGTCGCCGTGCCCAGCCATACCAGGTTATCGCCACAGTTCTCCTTTGTCTGCCACAAACGTAGGTGATCGCGCTTGGCATAGCTGTTGAGGCTTCTCTCCCAGTTCATGTCGGCAGGCGCGCCTCCGATCAGTAGCGGGCGCATAGGGGCTTGTGGATAGTTGCTGGCGTCCAAGAAGGCATAGAAAGTGTGCAGGAACGAGTGCAGGGAAAAGGCGTCGCTTGGACTCCAGCCCGCGGCACGGAAGGCGGCTACGACCTGTGCCCGCGATCCTAGAAACACCAGATTCGTGATATCGGCCTCAGCAAGATCGGTCGTGGTCGAGCGTTCGGACAAAGAAGCGACCACGCGCACAAGGTCGGGAATCTCCTCCTCACGAAACCCCGGAATCTTCACCGCGTCGCTGGCCACGGGCGGAGAAGGTAGCGATACTGCCAGCACTAATCGGAGATCCGTTCCTGGTCTAAAGTAGATCTCAGGCTCGGGAAAAACCGGAAAGCCTACCTTGAAGGCGATGAGGCCGACATCGGAGTATGGGTTCCACGCAGGCAGATGTCTAAGGCGGCTATTGATTCGTCCCTGGGGTGTGTCGGTACTGCGGATACCATGGATCACCCCGTTCTGGACCCGCTCGCGGGCATTCTCCACCTCTGCTACCACGGTTTGTATGTTCACAACCGTGCCGGACGCAGAGGTAACATCAGTGAACGCAATTTCCATCTCAGCGGTTTCGTGGCGGAAGCCCCACCCCACCTTGTGCACCTTGCGCACCGAACCATCCAGTCGTGAGCCGGCAGGAAATGCAACCACGCCTCCACACTCGACCTCCTCCGTCAGGATGGCCGAGAGATGGTCCCCTGGGTGTGCGGTAAAGCTGGATACGGGCGAGGTGAGTCGAACCCAAAAGGATGTTCCTGCAGAAATCTCATCGCATCCCAGAGCGCAAGCGGATGCGAGCAATAGACCGAGCAGAGCCAATCCGTGACGGACCTTCAACGTCTTCACACGACCGCCAGACTTCTTCCGCCACACTTGCCTTGATTGAGCCACAGGTCGCAAACCTCACAGGATCAGGAAAATGTCGATTGTAACGTCCAGAGGACGGCCTGCAGGTACGGGTCCTAGTAGCAACTCCATGACTGACAACTCCCAAGATGAAAATTCGGAGGCCAGCGCCGCGCAGCTTCTGGAGGAAGAATTGCGGCTCTACGTTAATCGTCAGATGGAAGTCGCTTCTCAGGCTTGTGACCGTTACAGCAACAGATTACTGATCTGAAATCACGCACGATTGCCGCCCGCGGGAGATGATTGCGAATGGCATTTGTGCCTCCAATTTCGATGTGAGGAACTGCGCCCCACTATTCTATTTCGTATCGTTGTTCGTGCCCAATTCACAAAAAAAGGCTTTTCTCGCTCGAATGCTCTTCGTTGCATCCTGACCTAATGCCCGGCATGGTTCAGCACCGCACCGTTGAAGAGAATACCCACACTTTATGCCGCGTCTGTGTGCTGCCAGGCACTCTTGTAGGCGCGCAGCAAGTAAAGCGCATCTTCCAATGCTTCCTGTTCGTCGGAGTCGGACTCCGTGTGCAAGACCTCACGTTCACGGGCCAACACAGTCAACACGGCATCTTCTGCCGCCGACACTTGCTGACGGATTAGGCTCTTATCAGTCTCCAAGATGGCGGCTCGGTATAACGCTCGCCACTCAGTGGGTTTCGGCAATCTAGCTGTGGGGTTCATAAGCAAGGTCTGTATGACTATCGAATAGGCTAACGTTTTCGTGGCTTTTGGAAACCTGCCAAAAACACTAGTAGCCGTTCCAATCAGGCGATTTTGCTCATTAGACATTGGAACAAACCTACCCTGATGGGACACCTTGGCCCCGGGATGGTTCGGTACTATGAACATCCAGAGGAATCCGAAATGCCCGAAGCAATCGACACGGTGGGTGACTCAGACCCCTTACTTCTAGAACTGCTCGGGATCGCCTCAACAACTACCAGGGTCAACTAACTCGAAAGAGAGGCGAACGCCCCCCTTTTATGCGTTCCGTTCCACTTGGATCGCGTCAAGAGGTCTGCAAGCCTCTGAGGAGAATGGAGCGGGAGACGGGGGATCGAACCGGTGACATCCAGCTTGGGAAGCTGCGGTCAACACTTCGGTTAAAACAAAATCAAGCACATAGAGCGGGCCATCTGCGGCACAAAGGGGCACTGCCGGCGCTAATTGAACACGATTCTGAACACAGCTTCTCTCTGTCCCACTCTGCACCAAAAAACCTGCGCTTGCTAGGAGTTTGGTAGTGGTGCTGCACCACTACCAGGAGTTTGCCGCAGTGGGAAGAATGCGCACGCGGGAAAAGCCGGTGCTAGTCTGACGTAGTAAACCATGAACAACCGTGACATCCAGGCGGCTTGGAAGTATCACGATGGCACGAAGCACTCCTACTGGAGCATTCGTAACAATCCCCACTCCCTAGACTGGGCGAATCGACCGTTGTCTTTCAAAATCTACCCAAAGATAGAACCTCTTCCTCTGCCGCGCGACGTGCGGCAAACAGGGGTGACCGCCCTCTCCGCAATCTCAGAACCCGTGGGGGTGTCGCCGGCCGAACTGATTCCGGACTTGAACGATCTGGCGCGCATCCTCTATTTCTCAGCGGGGATAACCAAGGAGCGCAAATACCCGGGAGGAGAAATCTATTTTCGGGCGGCTGCCTGCACCGGAGCGCTCTACGAGATCGAGCTGTACGTGGTGACTGGAGCTCTCGAGGGTTTGGAGGCTGGCGTGTATCACTTCAGTCCAGCGGATTTAGCCCTACGGCTTTTGCGGAAAGGTGATTTTCGGGGAAACCTGGCCCACGCGACGGCGATGCCGTCTGCAGTCACTCCTGCTCCGGCGACCATCATCTGCACTGGAACGTATTGGCGGAATGCCTGGAAGTACCAGGCACGCACGTATCGCCATTTTGGTTGGGACAATGGAACGATGCTGGCAAACATGCTGGCCATTGCTACGGCATCGGGCGTGCCGGCCGGGATCGTATTGGGGTTCGTGGATGCCGAGGTAAATCGTCTGCTTGATCTGGAGGTGCGCCATGAGGTTTCTTTGTGTCTGGTCCCCATCGGACGCACCTCGGAAACCTCCTTGCCGGAATCGATTGAGGCTCCAGCGCTGGGCCTGGAGACAATACCACTTTCAGAGCGCGAGGTGGAGTACCGCAGCATGCTCGAAATCCACGACGCCTCTTCACTCACATCCGAAGACGAGGTAGTAGAGTGGCGCAAGGAGCGCAAGGAGCAAGCTGTCTTCCCATCTTCGGCTCTCGCCTCCGAGTCATATCGCCTCCAGCTAATAGGTGAAGAAGAGCAGTCCAAGGACTTGATTGAGGATGTGATTCTGCGCCGCGGCTCTACGCGCACATTCGATCGGACGGCATCGATTGCAGAAACTCAACTCTCGGTGATACTCGACTCCGCCACGCGCGGTCTTTCCGCTGACTTTCTGCAGCCCACGGGTGTACAACTCAACGAGCTTTACCTGCTCGTGCATTCGGTCGAGGGACTCAAGCCGGGCGCCTACTTCTTCCGCCGGGAGCAGAACGCCCTAGAGCTCTTGAAGGAAGGGAGATTCCGCGCTGAGGCCTACCATCTTGGACTGGAGCAGCAGTTGCCGGCGGACGCCTGCGTGGACATCTTCTTCCTCGCCGATTTGAATCACATCCTGGAGCGATTCGGGAACCGCGGCTACCGGGCCGTCCAGCTGGAGGCGGGCACCATTGGGGGGAAGATGTATCTGGCATCTTATGCCCAGCGCCTGGGTGCGACCGGGCTGACCTTCTTTGATGATGACGTGACTAGCTTCTTTTCGCCGCACGCCAAAGGCAAGAGCGCCATCTTCCTGCTCGCGATTGGCAAGCCGCTGAAACGCCAACCACGACAGGGCGTCTAGAAAAGTTGCAGGTCAATGACCAGCTTTGTGAGCTTGATAAGTTTTCCCGGAACCTGCGCCGCGTCCGCGAGCCAGTTTCAGCTCGGCAGCGAGCTTGACCAGGCGCCAATACTTGATCGCCTGGCTCAGGTGATGGGCTGTCTCCGCATCCGGAAGCGCCGGGGCGTGCCGAACACCGCTAGCTCTTCAAGCCGCTCGACGAGGGCCACCTGCTCTGACATCGGTGCTCAGGGTCTAAGTGACTTCGGCCGCGACCGGGACCTTCTCGATGCGCAGCCGAGGCGAGCCTTCTTTCACCTGGACCGCACGACTGAACATCAGGCGAGATTGCGTGGCGCGGTCTCCGGCTACCTGCCTTAACGTCTGGCGCACTACGGCGAAGAAGCGAATGGTTGCAAGGCTCAATGTCATCAAGGCAGAGCTTCAACACCGGAAGCACCATCGTACGAGTGAGGTCGGCACATGGCTTCGGTAAGAGCCGTATGCGTAAACTCGCACGTACGGATCTGTGCGGGTGGGTCGTCCCTACCGCGACAATTATTGATTTGATCGCTTTTGACGAAACATCCGGACCACACTCATTGACCGCTGGTCCTCTGCTGTGAATCCTTCTGTGGAAAAGCGATCGAAATTGAATCGTCAATTCATTAAGCGCCAACAATTGAGTGCCTTGCCCTTGGTCTAGATGTCCTTAGGAGTTTTAGTCTTTGCACTGAAAAGGGGCATTGACAACTCTGAAGTAACTATTTAGCGTTGCCACCGTCGACGGCAGAAAAGGGTCGGCTTAAATAAAACTTTGTCGATCCGAAGTAGGCTGAGTGATTTGCTTGGCGGGGCAACTTGCTGAGCAGCCAGAGACTGACCGCTCCGCAAGGAGAAGTTGGAATTTGGGCTGCGAAAGCGGCGATCACATCAAAAGGCTGTGACGGTACGTGCATCCACGTTGCAGGCTCCTTCACGGGAGCAAGCAACTAGAGCATAACCAATGTCACAGCCTTTATACTTTGCGCCTCTTTTCTAACTCCTCGCGAGATCCCGCCGTGAAGGAAGAACTCGAAGACATCGTTTTGCAGATTTACAGGAGCGGCCTTCGATATTCCGAAGCGGTACGCGAATTTCAAAGGATGTTCCTGGCCACGGCTTTGCGCGAGACAAATGCCAATCAGGTGAGAGCTGCAAAAAAACTGGGCATTCATCGCAACACGTTGCGACGTCAAATTCGCGAGTTGGAACTTGACATCAAGACAATGCGCGTAGGTGGCCGCCGTCCCCCCTCAAGCGAGCGGGTTGTTATCGAGCGGAAAATGCCAGGAGGCATGAGGTAGGTTGGTGGCAACAAATGAACCGTCCTGATGGCTCACTTCATCATGGGGTCATGAGGGCCATGTTCCCGTTGTCAACCGCCTCTTGGGATTCTGCCCGTTTAGAATTTCCAACGATGGCAAGAATCGTGGATTATTGGTGAAAAATCCCCGATTACACTCAAAATCACTGCGTTCGGGATGTGTTTTACGTTGATCCCGAAGGAAAGTATCTTTCGAGGGCTGTTGAAGAGGTGCGACAGGGAATTTCAACTAAGGGCTTATCGTGGTTTCGACGTTTCAGCGACATGCGCGAGGTGCTGCGGATTCTCGTAGAAGATGACGAGACGAACAACGGTACTTGGGGCTTCGGAGCCAAATCGAACCCGGCTAGGAATCTTTACACAGGCTACGTGGGACGATTGCTTGGAGACACTCAGATCGCCATAGGTTGCTTGAGAAAAGGGGCGAGTTCTTCTCATTTGCCCAATTCCACGAGCAGATCAAGGCAGACCCTTCGAGCCTAGAATAGTCCCCGACCGCGTCGATTGTTGAAACATCCTAATTACATTCACATTGAACGTCCGTTTCAGCCGCTGCCACGAAGTGAGGCCGATCAGGGAACCTCATCGAGGGGTGTGCGGGCGCGTGTCTCAGCCGTCGTACACAGGTAATTCCGATACGAGCAGAGGTCGTCCAGCAGTTTTTTCGAATCTTCAAGAATTTTGGATTTCTCAGCTTCCCCAACTAGCAGGATGATGTAGTCGTCCCGACCGAAGCTCATCCCTAGGACGAACGGATACTGCTTATCAAAGCCATGGCCGCCCACATCGGTGTCTTTCACGCCGGGTGCATAGAACATGTAATGGGGCATGTTCATAGTCACAGGTCCAGGAGCGGCCGTGTACCCTCGCATGATCGGCGCAATCATATAGGCAATACCGGTGCGCGAAGGATTCGGAGCGGCGTTTGTCCCGAATCTCTTGATGACTAATTCATGAACCTGCCCCGCATCCATGCCGCGCGCCCTCAATTCGGCGGCATAAAAGTAATCCTGCAGTAGTGTCTTTGAGCCTTCGGAATCGTAGCAGACAGGCCAGTAGACATCATCGCGAAAGGGCGGGCTCGACCATTGCCAGTCGCTTCGGACCACAATACAGCTCGCCCCATTTGTTCCTTGCCTTGCCATCACGTAGCCTTTGGCCGGATCCAGAACATAGACCGTTGCGTTGTCCCGCAGATGTGGAGGTGCGGCACTCGACGCAAAGCGAATTTCCAACCCCTCCGGCATTCTCTCAAGCTTTGGTGGCGCGATGGTTTCTGTTGTGTTCACCTGCGGGTGACACAGCAACAGCGTAACAATCTGGAGCATCAGAATGAACGCTATATTCCTCCCCATCTCGTCCTCTTCTCTTGAGCGTCACGTAGTCGCGATTCGGTTCAGTTTACTCATGCAGAGGCTCTTTTCCCTAACACTGGGTGACGTCGAATGCGCTTTAAAGGAAACTTGGCTCGTTGTTGGTGAATGATCCAAATTACACTCTGAACGCCGCACAGCAGCTGGGCCAAGTCGTAGTTGGTGAAATCGCCTGGTTTCATATACCGCGCATTAAAGGGCTCGCGGGCTACTTGCGCTGGGGACTATGGTTTGAAAAGACACGGTGAACTGGGCTCAAAAGATTATCGGATGGCGCGCGCTCCGGCCAACAACTCGTCTGCCCGCGGTCTCACTCGGATATCCTCGGTGAAATTTTCCCAGCGCACCGTGCCGGAGCGATCGATCAGGAACTCAACCGGCCGGGAGATATCTGTTCCATCTGGACCTCCGCGTGTATGCAGCAGTTCGTAACGCCGAATCACCTCAGCCTTTGGATCCGAAAGAAACGGGAAGGTGTAGCCCCGCTTGCGGCGGAGATTTTCAGAAACCTCCGGAGCATCAACGCTAATGGCGACAGGCAAGATGCCCTCCGCCTCAAATTCCGGTAGAGATTTCTCGATGCCTCGTAACTCGAGGTTGCAATAGGGTCACCAATATCCTCGATAGAAAACCAGTAGCAGAGCTTTGGGCGGCTCCTTCCCCGCTGCGCCAGAGAACAACTGCGTCATCGAAACAGAATGCCCCCTGCTGTCCGGTAAAGTAAAATCCGGCACCCGCTGCCCTACCTGCGGAGCCGCAGCGGACTCTGCGGGGATGTGCCGTGCGCTCCAGAAAAAAACGATGGCGCCCGCCAGGAACAGCAGGGAAAACGCAGCTGCTATGCTCCCGGACAGCTTTCCTTTATAGACTGCCGATTGCCCAAACGCCCGCCACAGACCGAGCACAACAACTACAAAGCCAATCATTGACAGCAGAAGGCTGGTCCATGGAACTGGAGCTGCCGGAAAGCCGACAAACGGCAACCCGTTGCTTAAGGCCCCGAGTACGGTCAGCAACAATCCCATCCATGGGGCGAGGGTGCGCTTTTGTACCCTGGTTTCCGCCATTGCGATTCAGTGTAGCACCATGAGGATGTACAGCAGCCATTGCGTCCTTTGCTTTCAGCGCATCACACTAGTCCCGATTACACTCAAAACCCGTGTCGTCCAAATTGGGACGGACCCTGACTCGATCGTCGCCCAGGATGCCCCTGCTGCGTCAGGCTGCCCGGGTCCGTCGCGAGTGTAATCGCCCGTTTTTGTCAATGAGGGTGAAACCAGCGAACTTTCGACGTAAAGTATTGCCGTGAAGATCGCGCCGACACGAACCACACTCCTACTGACATCGGCTGCTTTTGCACTGCTCCTACACGCCGGCAATCCGGGTGCGGGCGCCCAGCACGAACCGGAGGGCGCCACCAGTATTCATTACCCGCGACTTGTCCATGCCGACGTTCCGTTTTATCCACCTGCTGCGTGGTCGGCTCATTTTGGTGGAACGGTCGACATCGCGGTGACTGTCGAAAACGGCGACGTCACCAACGCCGACGTGAAGCGTGGGAGAGTCGAGGCAGCAACGGACAAAGTGAGAAATGATAACCCTACGTTGCTTGACTATCTATCAGTCCCATCGCTGGAGAATATGAGGACTTGGCGCTTCGTGTCGGAGGGGCACACCACTTTTGTCGTAACCTACTCTTACCACATACAAGGGACCGAGACCCCATCGCCGGAGAACCCGACGATAGTACTTGACCTACCCCGGACTGTCACTGTGACCGTCAGACCTTCTAAGCCAACGGTCACGGATGATTTACCGAAATCTCAATTCCACGAAGCCTAGGCGTTTGAGTGAAATCGCATTTTGACCCACGGTGTTCAAAGCAGTGACAAGGCGCGTTTGCCCCGAATGTTCTCCTGATTATCGCGAATGGGTTTAAGGTTACTGCACATGCCATTACCGCCAACTGCGTCATTTGTGGCTTTCGATTGTGACCATTTTACAGTGAGGGCAAGCCGGTTTGCGCTACTCTCCCGCAAATTTCGTTTCTACGATGAAATGGGGAGCCTGATTGCGTGCGTCAAGCTGATTGATTACCGCGTCCTTTCCAACATCGACGTCCTCGATGATAGTGGCCGACGAACGATCCTCCGAATATGTGAGCGCGTTCCGCGTTGGCCGGTGACCTATGACCTGTTCGACGCCACCACCGGCAACAAGATTGGTTCATTGCAGCATCGTCCGTGGAAATCACTCTTTCTGGAAGAGTGGCTGATCTTGGATCCTGATGATCACCAGATTGGTCGCCTTCATCAGCGATCAATGCTGATAGCGTTTTTGCACCACTTCCTGATCGTGGTCCCAATCAAGTATGACTTCTACCTGGGTGACCAATTGGTGGGTATGTGTAGGCAGAACGCGAACCCTCTAATGCCGAAGATTAGTTTTGAATTTCACTCTGAGCATGCGCGCAACCTGGACCGTAGATTCGCAGTCCCGGCAGCAATTCTGCTTCTCGAGAATCGAAAACTCGAAGAGTAGTTTTCCATGATTCGTCACCTTGAAACCACTGGCGCACTCCTCATGTTGCTGCTTGCGGTCCTATACCTCTTCGAAATTTGCTTGAAGGAAACTATGGTCGTGACTGATTAGAAATCGCCAGGGTTAGGCAATGCCGCTGAAAATGCCTCGACTTGCCATTCCCGAGACTTCAAGCTGCCATCAGGAAAGTAAAGCAGCGATTCTGGTTCCGTTCACACCATTGTTTTAAGGGAGGTGACGTAATGTGGCCCTGGCGAGCCCGGGTTGCTCTTCTTTCCTCTCGAATTCAGTAACAAGAGCTGGAAGGGAACCTGGAGTCTTGCCCCCGGTTCGGATTTGCGCGTCTATGTTTCCAAGCGACCAGGAATAGGGGCATGGCCTCGGACACAATTGATGCATTGATTTCCGACGACCCTTCATTGAGGAGTGGTCGGCAGCAGCGCAACCCGTTCTGGACGGCCGTAATCAAGGCCCGCTGTCGGCGGGAACCCCAGTTCGACAGGGTTCAAATACTTTCCTCGTTGCGATGGCAATTTGTCGTCTTCAACATGCAATGGATGTGCTCTGGCAAAGGCGTCGTGGCGAACGCCTGTCACTTGCCACGATACCCTTAAACCTGGCCGCCCGCCGGCTATTTGGAAGCGGTTGTTGCTAATCTCTTTGGAGATGTACACATTGGCAAAACCGCCAATGCAAGTGATCTGATACCGAAAATCGCCATTTAGGGCCTCGAACCAAGTCGGCAGTTCGACCCAGGCGGAGCCGTCCGTGCCCAGCGTCACCACGCCATCGTACATGTCCTTCATTTCGGCGCTTTCCACACTAGCGTGGGACAGAAACTTGGATGCTGGTTGCAGCGGATGGTCGATTTTGAACAACTTGATTGTGCCGCTCATTGACTTCTCGGCGGTAACTTCTTTCGCATACAGTTTCTCAACCACGATATCCTTGACTACCAGCGACTTTGTAATCGTTACCTTGCCTTGGAAAAATCCAGCGTGCCCGCTCTCGCTCTGGCCGTAAACGCCCGCGGAATGGATTCCACCCTCGGCTTTGCCCGCAACGCCTTTGCCCCCCTCGCCGGTGGACTCACCTTGAACGCCAACACCATCCTTCACCTCTGTCACCCCTCGTAC
>Ga0126369_10003564_pt1 | contig 11252 bp, 10 predicted proteins | sample PanSoiMetaPlot_1_FD_109646 | JGI IMG/M metagenome (GOLD analysis project Ga0126369, IMG submission 109646) | Tropical forest soil microbial communities from Panama - MetaG Plot_1 | ecosystem: Environmental > Terrestrial > Soil > Tropical forest > Bulk soil | place: Panama | collected 2016-02-17
CTCCTCACCGACGATTTGATAGTGAATGATTTCACTCTTCGACGCTGTCGCCGGCTGCATCTTCGACTTGGCGACATTCAATTTCCACGAACCGTTGAAGGGATCCTGTTCAATCTTTTCAAAAACCCGCGTTTCAAAAACATTTTCCTTGCCGTCAGCGTCAACGCTCATGATGCTCGATGTGATCGTCTTACCATCCGCCGACATCACCCGCCGCATGATAGTTGCGATGCGGCCGTCGCGTTTGTAAACGCGTTCGCGAGTGCGTTCGTCGATTTTGCGTAACATCAGATTCGTCGCCTGCACGCGGACGGTACCGTTTCCATATACGGTAACTGTGCTTGGATACTCTTTGCCGTCACTATACCGAGCGTTGTACTGCGTCACCTCATGTTCGCCGTCGCCTGTTATGACATCGGAAGTATAGATTTCCGTGTTGTCGGAGACCCGGTACACGACTGTCTCACTTTTCGAAAAGGTGCGCGGCTGCATTTTGGATTTTTCCACGTTCAGTCTCCAGGAACCGTTAAATGGATCCTCTTGGGCATATCCCTGTTGGGTGAGTAAGACAGAAATAAAGAGGGACACTGTGATCATGCGTGCCATGCACATCTCCTATAGCGGCAAATTTGGACTTGCGCTGCCGGACGATAGACCATCGTTTTCAATGATTCAATGTTTCTGGGACAGATCAACACGAATGAGGGACGTTCCGCCCGCATACGGGATAAACCGCAGGCGCGGTGAAAGTGTCAGCGAGGGTTCATTATCAGAGTTTCGAGGGGCTCACCACTGCGATTTGCCGGCGGCGCCGTTCGCAGCGGAAGGGACAGGCGTACGGACGCGCCGCCTTCAGGAAGGTCGACGCACTCCAGGCGCTGGTCGGACCCATAAAGTTGTTCGAGCCGTGCGCGTGTCGTCGCCAGGCCCAGTCCGCGCGCGGCACCCTCACTTTCTGCACTGCGAAATCCGGGTCCCGTGTCCGAAACCTCCAACAGCAGCGAGTTTTCCTGGCGGCTGGCGCGTACAGTGACGCACCCGGGTCCGCGCCGTTGGGCAATACCGTGCACCACAGCATTCTCGACTAAGGGTTGCAAGATCAAACTGGGAACGAGCGCGCCGGCGACTTCAGGTTGAATGTCTTTAACGAGACTCAGACGATCGGAAAATCGGATTCGTTGGATCTCGAGGTAGTCCGTGATGAACTGTATTTCCATTTCAAGGGGGACTTCCGCCGGACGGTTTCCATCGAGCGAAACGCGTAACAGTTCACTGACGCGGCCAAGCATGTCGACAACTGCTTTGTTGTTGCCTTCGAGCGCGAGCACGGATATCGCATTCAGCGTGTTAAAGAGAAAATGCGGCTCAAATTGCGCAACCAACATTTGCAGCCGCGCTTCGGCAAGGTTGGCTTGTAAACGGGAGGCAGCAACTTCCTGCGTGCGCGCCTCTCGATAGTAATAAAGCGCGTCGAACAGACCAACGAGCGCAGCGAGCGCCAGCACGTCAATAACGAAATATGTTTGCAGGAGATTCCACGCGGACTGGTGCATGAAGCCAGGCGGCTGCGGCCCTAAGGGGTCCAGCAGCGCACGGCCGGCAAGCAGCGTGAACGCCAACACCATAACGGTGACGACTTGAATCGGCACACGCGACCAGAATTCATAACGAGCAGGGCGAAATCGGCGAGCGAGAGAAATAACGGGCGGCGCCAGAGCTCCCACAAGGAGCCAGAACGGCAGTACACGAAGTATGGCTCGCGAGAGTGCTACAGGCGTGCCGATCAACACGGACCCGATGTGATATTGAACGCTTTCTAACAGACCCAGCAGCGCCGCAAGGGGCACAACGATTGCCCAGGCGTCCCAGGCCAGGGGACGCCTTGAAGGTCCGATATTCCGGACTGACCTGGATGTACTTTGTGTGTGTGCTGTCATTGAGTCAAAAGCCTGTCTTGATAACTGCGGCTCATTCGCAGCTTTGTTCCGTCGTGCAAAGTAACTTCAAAATCCCCTGCCCACTCACGGCTGATTTCTTTGATTCTCGAAATGTTCACGATCGTCGAACGGTGGATGCGCACGAAATGATTAGAGTCCAGTCGCGCCTCGAGGGTACGCATCGTATCGCGCAGCGAGAACACCTTCTTGCCTACGTGAAGTTCTACATAGTTCGCAGCTGATTCGATCCAATCTATTTCATCTGCCGTGACGATCACAAATCGATCACGATCGCGAACGACAAATCGCCGGGAAAACTGAACGTCCGGCGCTGAACCGCGACTTTGCGATGGAGCATTATCCCGTCCGATCGATTCGAGCAGTCGCAGCAATCTGTTCTGGGAGACTTCAAGTTCATCCCGTAACAACAATTCGTGGCGAACGCGGTCGAGTGCTTCGCTTAATCGTGCCGGCGAAATCGGTTTGAGAAGATAGTCAACGGCGTGCACTTCGAAAGCGCGAATGGCATAGCTGTCGTACGCAGTGACAAAGATCGTGAGCGGTATGTGCACTCTGGCGACTTTTTCCAGCACTTCGAAACCATCTATACCCGGCATTCGGACATCAAGAAAGACGAGGTCCGGCTTGAGTTCCCGAATACTTTCGGCCGCTTCCTCACCGTCAGTCGCCTCTCCAATAATATTGATGTCGCGCTCCGACTCCAGCCAGACACGGATTCCCTTGCGGGCAAGTGGTTCGTCGTCCGCTACGAGCGTGCGGATTGTAGAAGTCGCGTTCATTCAGTGAGGACCGGTACCATATCAGACGCGTCGAGTATTCATCAATACTCTGTCGCCTACACCGATTTCTGCAAAGCGGCGCGCGCGTGTAACTCGACGTCGTAGTCTTTGCCTGCCCATCTGTTTTCGTCAATCCACAAGAAGGTGAACCGAATCGTTGTTTGCTGTTCGGGCAATGGGAGATCGACAAATTCGACATCGACACTCGTGGCAGTCGACCGTGTATCGGTCGAATGCAACCATTCATCGACTGTCCAATGCAGCAAGAATGGAGAACTTGCTTGTATTCGAAGACGCGTGCCCATAGCGATCGCCGGCACCTGACGATTGAACTTCCACACCTCAATCGCGGAGCTTTGACGATCCCTGCGCACGTACCGATCATATGCCGGTTCGATCAAGTCACAGCTTTTGCCGTCCGCGGCTGAGCGACGCAGTTTCACATATTCCGCATGCGCCCATAATAAAGGTAGCGCAGCGTCGGTGTTCCCACCGAATAGGAGATGGCTCGATGGGAGGTCGCGTGCATCCCAGATCTGTTCAGGTATCAGTCCAATGCCCACGGAGAACTTCTCTAGGGCGTCAAGATAAGGATGCGGATCACTGCCGGCGGCAAGCTCATAGTGACCACGTTCGCCCGTCAGCAGCGGCCACGCCCGTCCTACTCCCCAACGCTGATACGCCTCGCCATCGTCGCGTTGGCCATAACCATCGTGATTGTATCGGCGCCAGCTTGGGCCGAACGGCGTCTCGACCTTGAGCACAGCATCGACGACTCGCAGTGAATCTTGGATGAGTGGATCGTGCGGGCTGCGAATTCCATAACGAACGAGTTCGAGAAAACCCGCATCAACGATTGCCTTGGCAGGAAATTCATAGCGATCACCGGGGCGCTGATTCGCCAAGACCAGGGTTCCGCAATTGGGATCTTCGTCTGCGCAATGACTGACTTCGCCTGGGTTGATTCGTATGTAGTGCCGCGTCAGTCCCGGAACCAGCGTGCCTTGCGTTGTGACCGTCCAACGTTCAACATGCGACTCAAGGAAATCAGCGTAGTCGCGGACGAATTCCGCTGTGCTCTCGTCGCCTCGGTCAGCAAAGAACTCAGCGGCGCATATCAAAGCCGCAATATGGGCGGCCAGTGTGGAGGGCGAATAGCCGCTGGCTTCCTCCCAGCGATCCTGCGCGGTGACTGGACCTTCTCGGATGAGAAACCCGCAAGCCCGGCGAACCATACTGTACGGATCGAAGTTTCCCAGCGCACCGAGTTTCCAGAGTCGCCACGCCAGAATTACCGGCAATGCCACTTCGTCCAACTGTATGCCGAGCCAATAAGGCCGGCCGTCGATCCAGAAATTCTGATAAAAACTACCGTCCCCCCTTTGCGACACAGCCAGATAAATCAGCGCGCGTAATGGCGTACTGAGGTCGCCAACTGCAAGCAGCGCGGTCACACATTTGACGAGGTCGCGTGTCCACACCAAATGGTAAGCACCAAGCTCATCGTCACTTTTCTCGTCGCCCCACGGAATACTTAAGGAGGCAATCATAGCTCCCGGGTATGTTTTGTCTTCATGCGCGAGCAGGAGATTAATGCTGCGCTCAAATAGCCTGGAATCCGTCGATCCCGCGGTAAGCGCATACCGCTTGGAAGTCCGATCCCATTGTCTGATGAACGCTTCGCGTGTCTCCTCGAAGGGAATGCTCAATGATTGGGCCAGCGTGCTAAGTGCGTTGTGCCTGGTAGTGCCGAAAGCCAAGGCTAGGGTGAAGGTGGAACCGTTGGAAAGATCAAGGCCGCCGGTCAAAGCGATATTGCCGTCGAGGATAGCGTCATATTGCCAATCGAGGCGATAGTTGTCAGCCAGGTCCGTCCAGCCATCATTCACTCCAACATAACCGCAGGAACAATCCGTAAACGGAACCGACGCGCCGATCGCGAGCCAGGTCTCGCCTTTGTAGGCAATGAGAACTGTCTGTCCTTCCAGCCGAAGAATCTCGCCATTGTTGTGCCAGCCTCCAATCTCGAGGTGCGGGGCGCATAGCACATACATCTTCAATTTTGGTAGCAACTCCGGAGGAGCTTTCAGACGAGTTTGAACGAGAAGGCAGTTCTGATGCGGGTCGCCCAGGATGGTCTTCTGAATGGTGTATCGACCTTCCTTCTCACGGTTCGTAGCTTCAAACCCAAGCGCCGCCTCCGAAATGCAATCGATCTCTCCGACAAAATTCCTACGCTCGTCGTGAAAAAAATTCTCACCATCTGTTACGAGGAATTGCAGGTCGCGAATTTGTGGTGAATCGATGGTTGGATAGTACACCTCGGTCACACAACTGGAATCGAGCGTGTACCAGACTCGACTGGAAGTTGAATATGCCGTCCCAGCGGCTACTTTCGCGCCGTGGGTCCATCGAGGTTCAATGCCCGGACCTCCGGGTGCGAAGCGTGGAACCTTAGGACTGACCAACCTGGAACTCATTTCCGAGATGACGCGACGGACTACGGTTTGATCTCCTCCATCCGCTTGAGAACCGCATCAAGGCTGGAAAAACCGAAGTTGATATCCAAAATGACGTGATCAACACCCATCGATTCCAGTTCCTTGAATTGCTCTTTCGTCGGATGATAGAAAATGCGGCAGTAGACGGAAAAGTCTTCAGGCCGCTTCCCCTTTGCCTTGGCGGCCGACCGCATGCCTTCGATCATGCCACGGAGATGTTCCGGCGGGACGCCGGCAGGATTCCATCCACTACCATGATCGATCACACGCTCGAAAGTCTTACCCACGTAGCCACCGAAGATGATCGGCGGGTGTGGCTTTTGTACAGGCTTAGGTCCAATGTAGGACTTCGGGATTTGAAAGAATTCCCCGCGGAACTCCACCGGATCTTCCTTCCAGATTGCCTTCAACGCTCGAACGAATTCATCCGCACGGCGTCCACGGGTTTCGAACTTAACTCCGGCCGCTTCGATCTCATCTTTGGACCAACCGACTCCGAACCCGCAAATCAGTCGGCCGCCCGACAGTTGGTCGAGGGTCGCAAGACGGTGCGCGAGCATTAAAGGATAGTGATTACTCAAAACAATGACGCTCGTGCCAAGCCGTACGCGTGACGTAACCGCTGCAGCAAATGTGAGAGATTCGATTGGATCAAAAACGATCTTGTACTCGTCCGGTAATTGCCCATCCGCTGTGGCCGGGTACGGCACTTGTGGTTGTACCGGCTTCAAAGTCCGCTGCAGCACCCACAGCGAATCGTATCCGATCTCCTCTGCGCGTTGAGCGACCGCTCGAATTGCATTAGCAGACGCAAGAGTTCCGAGGTGAGGTAAGGACAGTCCATATTTCATACACGTAATCATAAGGGGTGTCACCACAGAGACACAAAGACACAGAGAAGAAATTTTTAAGGCGTTCTTTCTCTGTGTCTTTGTGTCTCTGTGGTGACACCCTTCAGCGCGTCAAAAAGCTTGTTATAATGTCGGCACTTCTGCGGCAGCATTGGAGGCTCCCGATGAGATATTCGATTCGTTTCCTTCTTGTCGTTGCCATCGTCGCGCTTGCGGCTCAGACCACGTTGGCACATTTCAAGCTTTTGGAACCTTCCTCCTGGCTCAATGAAGATGACCGTGGCGATCCTCAAAAGGCTGGCCCCTGCGGCGGTACCAATACCGATTGGGGCAAAGCCAGCTACATGGTGACAAAAGCTACGGGCGGTCAGAAGCTTCACATCAAGCTTCAGGAAACGATCTATCATCCGGGCCACTATCGCGTGGCATTGGCGGTGAACTCACCGACGGAACTGCCGCCTGATCCGCAAGTCACGACGAAAGACGGCGAGCGCGGGCCCATTTCCGTATCTGCGGTGATTCAAAACCCGCCGCAGATTCCTGTTTTGGCCGACGGGTTGTTCGTTCATTCCACGCGACCATCCGGTCAAATGGCGCCTTTCGAGACAGACGTTCAACTGCCCAACATCAATTGCAAGAAATGCACACTTCAGATCGTGCAGTTTATGGCCGAGCACGGCTTCAACAATCCCGGCGGATACTCGTATCATCACTGCGCAAATCTGCAGATCACAGCCGATCCATCCAAACCGATCGATAAGGGGTGGCCGGCCGAGCGCTGAATTCGGCTGCTAGTCCGCCAAGCGCGCCATATTGTCGATATGCGTGAGTTATTGTTCGTACGCCCGCTTGAGAGTATCGATGTCGAATTTCTTCATTTTCAGAAATGCCTGAGTCACACGGCCGATTTTCTTCTGGTCTCCGCTTTTAAGCATTTCGTCCATGATAGTGGGAACGATCTGCCATGACAGGCCATACTTGTCTTTGATCCAACCGCACTGTTCAGCCGCAGGAACTGCTGAAAGCTTTCCCCAGTAGTAGTCTATTTCTTGCTGCGTATGGCAGTGGACCATGAGTGAGATGGCTTCGTTGAATCTAAACTTGTGTCCATGTGCGCTATCCATCGCGGCAAATTGCTGCCCTTCAAGGGTGAAAGCAGCGTACTTTACTGTTCCTTCCTTGTCGGGCTCTTCACCTCTGCCGTAACGGAGGATATGGTCAAGTTTTGAATTGCGAAATACCGAGGCGTAAAAATTAACAGCTTCTTCTGTTTTTCCACAGACATCGCCAACAAACATCAGCGTCGGAATTGTTTTCTGTTTGATCTCACGGTCACCCATGAACATCACTTGCCAGGAAAGTCCGTACTTGTCCTGCGTCCATCCATACTTTTCGCTGAATGGATATTGGCCAAGCTCCATGAGCGCCGTGCCTCCCTTTGAGAGTTGTTTCCATAGTGACTCGACTTCGTCCTTCGTCTTGCAGGCGACGAGAAACGACACAGACGGATTGAATTTGAAGAGCGGGCCTGCGCTGATCAGTGTGAATTCCTGTCCGAAGAGTTCGATGGTGACAAGGTCTACTGAGCCTGAGGGAGTGTTACCAAGCGTTGTCGTGTTCTTTATTCTTGAGTCTTTCCCCGAGAATGCGGACGTATAGAACTCCGCCGCCTCTTTAGCTTCCCTGTCAAACCATAGATGCGTGGTGATTTTTTGCATGTTTAGCTCCTTGGTTGTTTGCGTTCTATTGTTAAGTCGAACGGCGGCGTTCGTAATCGACACTTGGGGAAAAAATCGGATGAGCACTTTAGAAGCCGCGGAGCATTCCGGCAGACCAGAACCGCACACGGTCCGGTACGATTTTAATGACTGGATTTCCTTCGATCGGCATCGAGCGATACTGGTCATACTTCAATCGCAGGACCGAAACTGCGGCCGCCTGCTCTGAGGACATCGATTCGTTCGGTTCGAGGATCTCCGCCACTCCATGGACGAGAACATATGCGAGTTCCGACCAGTTTTCGGAGTAGTCATCGATCACAAGCGCCACGTTTGGATTGGCTCGAATATTTCGAATCCGTTGAAGTTCCGTTGGAGCAAAGCGCTTAGGCTTTTGATCGATGGCGGAATAGAACGATGCCCCGTCAAACACGTAGCAAATCGGGATCACCGTTGGTCGTCCCACCTTATCCGCGGTAGCTAACCGGGCTACACGATGGGCATTGATGAACTCACCGACACGTTCGTCGATATGTATGGCCATGTTGTGCGACTCACACAGCCCGTATTTTACAAAAACAACCAATTACCTAAACTGAACCATTAGAGAATCTTCAAGGAGAACACGGGATGAATATCGTATTGTGGGTGCTTCAAATCCTACTGGCCATCGCTTTCCTTTTGCACGGCTGGCTCCTTCTCTCGCCACCACTCGAATTGGTCGACGTGCTGAATTCACTGATGTCGCCGGCATTTCGCATTTTTCTCGGCGTCGCCGAAGTCTTGGCCGCGGTCGGACTCATCGCGCCTGGTGTCACTCGCATTCAGCCCTGGTTAGTTTCTTGCGCAGCGGCCGGGTTGCTGCCAGTGATGATCGGCGCCACAATTCTTCACATAAGCCGTGGGGAAAACAGTTCCGCTATGACTACGGCCTTGCTGTTTGTCTTGCTCGCAGTTGTGGCTTTTATCAGGTGGAAGGTTAAGCCGATCCTGCCGCGTACGGCAAGTAAGGCCCGCGGGCACAGTATGGTTATCTAGACTGGACTAGCAGTAACCTAGAATTTGAAAATCTATGGTCAGATTCATAGTCGCGGTTTCAGCTCTATGGGCCCTTGGCCTAACTGCGGTGGCAGAGACGCCGGATATTGCCGGGCCATGGTATGGAACTTTCAGTCCAGCGGGAACACCGATCGAAATCTCTGTGATCTTCCAAATCAGCGACGACAGTTGGGCCGGTTCGTTCGTGCTCCCAGATGGGCGCGGTATCCCTTTAAAAGAGATCAGGGTCGTCGGTGATTCCGTCTCATTTTCTCTCGACGCGCCGCGAGCCAAAGCGTCTTTCAAGGGAACGCTTTCAGCAGACCGCAGCGAGTTGACCGGGGAATTCATTCAGGATCCGACGAGGTTTCCTCTAAAGCTGAGTCGGAATTCGTCCGCAGCAACACCAGATTCATTCCCGCAAATCGACGCGAACGAACTCATCACGATGATGACTTCCTTGAACGGACCTCTTAGCGAGCGGCCGTTCGTCCCACCGGTCGCTCATCAGGCCATAGGTTATGGGGTTCGGCCAGCTCGTGATTCGATCGCCAAATTAACGGCCGATATCGGTGCCGGCAAAGTCCATCTTAAGTTTGATGGCGAACAGGGCTACTTGCGCTCGCTACTCGACGCTCTTCACATCCCCATCGAGTCGCAAATGGTAGTCTTCTCAAAAACGAGCGTGCAGGGCCAGGCCATCGGACCTCAGAATCCTCGCGTTCTTTACTTCAACGACTCTGTCGTGGTGGGTTCCGTGCGAGGCGGATTCATCGAAGTCGCATCGCAAGATCCCGAATTGGGGGCAAGCTTCTATACGCTGCTTCAGCAACCGGTGGATAACCCGCTTCTTCTGAAACGCGATGGATGTTTGGGGTGTCACCTGACGAGAAACAGCCTCGACGTTCCTGGAATGATCGTGCGCAGCGTGTACCCAACGCCGAATGGCGATCCGATCAATCCACTGGGATCACACCTGCTCGATCATCGAACGCCGCTCGAGCAGCGATGGGGCGGGTGGTATGTGACGGGTAAAAGCGGATCGATGCGTCATCTAGGTAATGGCGTAGTTTCTGATCAGACGAAGCCGGAATCGATGGTCACGGATGCGACACTCAATCTGCAGACGCTCAAAGGGAAGTTCAACACCGACGCGTATCTTTCTCCGTACAGCGACATTGTTGCTTTGATGGTCTTCGATCACCAGATGCACATGACGAATCTGATCACGCGTGTCGGCTGGGACTATCGTGTTGCCGCATCGCTCGAGGCCGAAATCGGCAAGCCAAGTGAGGTCATCGAACAGCAGTTGCGCGACGATGTCGTGGAGTTCGTCGACTATCTTTTGTTCGTCAAAGAAGCGCCGCTGAGCGGCAAGATTCAGGGCATCTCGGGCTTCGCCGACAAATTTGCGTCACAAGGACCAAATGACAGCAAAGGAAGATCCTTGCGTCAATTCGATCTGGAACATCGCATGATGCGCTATCCATGCAGCTACATGATCTACTCACCCGCATTCGACGGAATGCCGGATCGGGCGAAACAAGCGATTTACGCGCGCATGCGGGACGTGCTCAGTCGATTTACACCTGCCGACCGTGATGCCGTACTCGAAATACTGCACGACACCAAAAGCGACTTTTAGCGGCGATCGTGGGTGCGCCTATCGAAATCTAGGGTGCTGATGTTGTCGGCTTGAGCGACACGACTGGCGACGGCAGACGGGAACCCACCGGACCGGTGAACTCCTCCTTCGTTCCATCGTCGTAGTACTGAATGAATTTCCACGTCAGGTTTGACCCCTGCTTTGGATTAATCGCCAGCATTCCAAACTCGACGAATTCGTAAGGCTGAATTTTGCCAGTCCATGTGGCGCCGACAATGTTTCCTTTGTCATCCTTCTTGAAATCGATCTTCCACCCCGGCTTGAATTCGAAGTCATACACCTGTAACCCAGCAGGAAATTCACCCTCTACTTTGCTCGATCCGACCTGCTTCTCATTGGGAACACGCATGGTGTACTTTTCGCGAGCCCCGACTGTCGATTCCGCGGGATAGATTCGAATGTGCGCTGATGCCAGTTGGACGCACGTTAACGTAATGATCATCACGAAAAACAGGCGTTTCATGGGGACCTCCCGGGCACATATTACTACCACCTCCCAGCGACATCACCATGTGTTTCCTGGTGCTCGCCTCATGTTTCCTCTTTCAAAAAATCAGAAGCCCTTAATCCTCGTCAGTGTACTCTTCGGGAACGTCGTCCTGCGGCACTTCGCGCGTACGGACTTCGCCTTGGTCGGGATCGAGTGCATCTTCCACGCCGCTGATTGCTGCTGCTTCCCTCGCCTGACCTTCCTCCAGCAGTTCTTCCACACTCTCAGCATCCACAACCGCTCTTCGCGAC
>Ga0126369_10003565_pt1 | contig 11250 bp, 11 predicted proteins | sample PanSoiMetaPlot_1_FD_109646 | JGI IMG/M metagenome (GOLD analysis project Ga0126369, IMG submission 109646) | Tropical forest soil microbial communities from Panama - MetaG Plot_1 | ecosystem: Environmental > Terrestrial > Soil > Tropical forest > Bulk soil | place: Panama | collected 2016-02-17
AGGCATTGCATCTAGACGATGCCGACAATTACCAAAAGCGGATCTACTTCTGGCAAGACGTCCCGCGACGCGCCAAGTACAACGAGATCTGGAATGAAGTAAAAGCGGCCCAGTAGTTGAGGCTTGCGAGCCGAACGGTTGTCCGATCGTGAACCGGTTCGCGAAAAAGCAAATGGCGACCACTACAAACTCTGTCGAGCCCGACATCGACGTGAAGTCTTCAACGAGTTTGTTGAGCATCCGCAAGATTGCGATGACGTTTGGCAAAAATGTCGTGCTGCGAGACATCTCACTCGATGTCGCAGAAGGCGAGTTCCTGACGATCCTGGGTGAGAGCGGATCAGGAAAAACTACGCTGCTGCGGATCATCGCTGGTTTTGAAATCGCGAGTTCCGGCGAACTCTGGATGAACGGTGAGCGGCTTGATCATTTGCCCCCGTATCGACGGCGTGTGAACACGGTGTTCCAGCATTACGCGCTGTTTCCTCACCTTAGTGTCGAACAGAACGTCGCGTACGGGTTACGGGTTGAGAAAAGTGAAGCGGACATTTCTTCTCGCGTTGAGCGGGCGCTCGCTCAGGTAAAGATGTCCGCGCATGCCAAGGCCAAGCCTTCCCGCATTAGCGGCGGCCAGCAACAGCGCGTTGCACTGGCGAGAGCACTGGTGAAGCGTCCGCAATTGCTGCTTCTCGACGAACCTCTCTCGGCTCTCGACGCAAATCTTCGTCGCCAGATGCAGATCGAACTGAAATCGCTGCAGCGGGACATCGGCATTTCATTTGTGTTTGTCACCCACGATCAGGAAGAAGCGATGGTCATGTCCGATCGCATAGCCTTGCTCCGCATGGGAGAGCTCGAGCAGGTCGCTTCGCCCCGCGAGATCTATAGCCGCCCCGCCACCGCTTACACCGCGCAATTCATAGGACACACGAACCTGCTGCGCGGCAAGGTAAGCGAGGGCTTCCTGCAATGCCACTCACTACGCTGGAAAACGTCGCTCGCCGACGGCCCGGCGCTACTGTCGCTTCGACCAGAGAACGTCCGCCCGCGGGGTGAAACTGGCCGCACTCTGGATTCAGTCGTCTTCAAAGGCACGATTTCCGACCGCGCGTTTCATGGGGCAACCGAGTTACTTCGAGTTGAATGTGCGGACGGCCTGAAATTCTCGGTGCGAACCGCGAGTCAGATCGATCCCGCCGGTGAAGTCGAATTTCAATTCGACCCCGCCGACGCGGTTCCGATTCGCGAATCCGCGGAGAGGTCCTAGATTATGTTCTCGCGCGCTTATCGCGCCGTGGTGACAATCCCGCCGCTCCTGTGGGTGATGGTGTTTCTGGTCGTGCCTTACCTTTTGATGTTCTGCTACAGCTTCTGGTCGGTATCGGCATCACAGACGATTGTCCACGCATGGAACTTCGACAATTACCGGCAACTGCTAACCGTCAACGTCTATTGGCAAACGTTGCTGCGATCGATGTGGATTGCTGCCCGGGTGACTATGTTTTCCCTGCTACTCGGGTACCCTCTCGCCTATTTCTTATCGTTCCATGCTGATAGCCGCAAAGAACTCTGCTATCAGTTGGTCATCATTCCTCTTTGGGTGAGTTATCTCGTACGCGCGTATGCGTGGAAGACGATACTGGGCAGTGAAGGACTGCTGAACACGCTCCTTCAGTACGTTCATCTGACGCATCACCCTCTGGATTTTCTGCTCTATAGTCCATTCGCTGTCGTGCTCACTCTCACGCATATCTACACGCCGTTCACGTTTCTGCCAATCTATGCGGCCCTGGAACATATTCCACGAAATCTGATCGAGGCATCGCACGACCTCGGCGCGTCGCCGCGGCAAACTTTCTGGCGCGTGATCCTTCCACTCTCGATTCCGGGCGTGCTCGCTGGCGCGACCTTTGCATTCGTACTCAGCCTCGGTGATTTCCTTGCTCCTGCTCTACTGGGCGGACCGAGCGGCATCATGATCTCGAACATCGTGGTGAGCCTCTTCGGCGCAGCCTACAACTGGCCACTCGGATCGGCCATATCTCTCTGCATGCTCGTGCTGGTTGTGAGCCTTCTATTTCTTTCAGAGCGGCTCGAAAAGAAATGGAGTTTCTCGTGACCGTCACGAACATGCACAGATCCCGCCCGAACTGGCTCCGGATCCACGCTGTGATCGTCTTCGCTTTCCTCTATCTCCCGATCGCAGTACTGGTTCTGTACTCATTCAATGGCGCGGGTGTCGGCGGATTTCCGCCCCGCAATCTCACTCTCAATTGGTATCGTACGTTGTTTGCGGATAGCGCCATCTGGGACTCTGTGGCCAACAGTCTCATGGTGGCGGCGATTGCGGTGCTGATCGCATTGGGACTAGGAATACCTGCAGCGCTTGCGCTCGACCGCGCGCAGTTTCCCGGCAAGGCAATTTTTCGCCGGCTCCTGCTGCTGCCGCTGATCTTGCCCGGCATCATCACAGGACTTTCCCTGCTCATGCTGTTTGCCCGGTCGCAGATCAATCTGAGCCTGACAACCATTGTTCTCGGCCATGGAACCGCGCTTATATCGGTTGCCACCACTGAGGTTTTCGCCGGACTTCAAAAGCTAGATCGCGCGCAGGAAGAAGCGTCGCTCGATCTGGGTGCGAACTACTGGCAGACATTCTGGAGAGTGACTATCCCGAACCTGAAGCTCTCCATCATTGGCGCCGCTCTTCTTATCTTCACGCTTTCCATGGATGAGATCGCGGTCAGCTTCTTCCTTATTGGGCGCGACAACACGCTGCCTCTTGAAATCTGGGGACGCCTGCGCCGAGGCATCACACCCGAGATCAATGCAATCTCGACCATCATTTTTGTTTTTTCTCTCGTGGCGATCGTGCTCTGGTACCGCTTGCGAACGAAAGCGGAAAGCTCGCCAGAATTCGCCGCGGAACTGATCGAAACGGCAGTCCAAGGAGATTAGTCGTGGGCTCAAATCGAAGAGATTTCATCAAGTTCGTTGTGGCAGGAGCCGTTGCTTCCGGTTGCCCGATCGACATGGCTCTGCTAGCAGCGCCTGCGCCAGGCGGAACTTCGACTATCGAGGGTGAAGAAAACAAGATTTGCCACCAGGTACGGGATGGAAAGGTCTTCGAAAGACCGGCGGTGGCTGCGAAACACGATGTGGTGATTGTGGGCGGCGGCATGAGCGGCCTCGTATCAGCCTATCTTCTTCAAGGTCACGACTTCCTGCTCCTCGAAAAAGAGCCGCACTTCGGCGGCAACGCCTACCCGATGGAATTCGAAGGTCAGGCCTACGCCACCGGCTCCGCGTTCGCAGATCATGAGTCGGTCGTTCAGTTCGCGAAAGAGATTGGCCTCGCACCCTTGCCGGTCGACAATTTCGATCCGACGATCGCGAACGGCGAGTTTGTGGCGGACACGTGGGGTGAAGGTCTCGACAAGCTTCCCTACCCGCCGGCAGTGCGCGAGTCATTTGCCAAGTTCCGCAAGGAAATGCTGGCGATTGACTATCACAAGCGCGCGGACGAACTGGCCAATCTTCCCGCCACTGATCTGCTGAAGGGTTACGCTGCGGAACTCCAAGTGTGGTGGGATGGATTCGGCGCTTCAAGCTGGGGATCGCGTGTGCAGGATTCGCCGGCCCACACGGTCGTCAGTGAACTGCATTGGATGGCGGGTCCCAATCGCAAAGACGACCGCTTTACCTGGCCGGGCGGGCTCGGAGCCCTCAGCAAGCGCCTGACAGAAACGCTACGGCCGAAGTATGCCGATCGCATGCTGACCAATGCGACCATCGTGGCAGCGTCGAGTGAGAAAAGCGGGGCGAACGTCACCTACCTGCAGGGTACAGAACTGAAAACCGTGGGCGCCAAAGCGGTGATCATGGCGACACCGAAATTCATCACACGTCGCATTGTGCAAGGCTTACCCGAGAAGCAGGACGAAGCGATGCAGCAGATCCGGTACATCCCTTATGCGCTCGTGAATCTGATCTTCGACAAGGAAATTTATCGCAAGGGATATGACAACTGGTGTCCGGGGAACTCCTTCACTGACTTCATCGTCGCCGACTGGGTGATTCGCAACCAGCCCGGCTACAAGCCGAAGTACAACATTCTCAGCTGTTACACGCCGCTTCATGAAGAAGAGCGCGCCATGCTGCTCACAGAAGCGAACGCGAGGAAGGTCGCCGGAAATGTTCTGAGAGATTTTCAGAAGCTCTTTCCGGGATCCAACGTAGATCCGGTGGAAGTACACCTGTATCGCCGCGGACATCCGATGTACATGACAACTCCAGGCCTGTTTTCGAAGGTGCAGCCTCTTGTTCGTCAGCCGATGGACCGCATCTTCTTCGCAAATACGGACTCTGAGGGTCCGGTTTCAAGCACAACGCAAGCGATCTATGCCGCACGACGTGTCGCGCAGGAAGTGGAGCGCCGACTCGCAGGCAAGCCTGCTCCGACGCGGCCTGAGACGGTCGCATTGGCGGTGTAGATTTCGCCGCATTCACTTAAAGTGGCAATCAGAGCCGACCCCCCGTGCGGTGTGGGGTGTCCCTCGTTGTCCCCCGTCTGCCCTGAACCGCGCGTCATAGTAAAGTAAAGATAGGCGAGAAACGCCAGAATCGCGCACTTTTCACCATTAGACATAAGGATTGTCCTTTGAGTTCAAATATCCGCAACATCGCCATCATCGCGCACGTCGATCACGGAAAAACAACGCTGGTCGACGCACTTCTGCAACAGAGCGGCACTTTTCGGTCGAATGAAACACATGTGGAACGCGTGATGGATTCCAACGAACTCGAGCGTGAGCGCGGCATCACCATTCTCGCCAAGAACACTTCCGTCTTCCATAACGGCGTCAAAATCAACATTGTTGACACTCCTGGCCACAGTGACTTTGGGGGCGAGGTTGAGCGCGCACTGAAGATGGTCGATGGCGTCATGCTGTTGGTTGATGCGAGCGAGGGGCCTCTTCCGCAGACACGCTACGTGCTCGGCAAAGCGCTCGAGGCCAAGCTCCCGCCGATCGTGGTGATTAACAAGATCGACCGTGCGGACGCCCGTCCTCAGGAAGTGTTAAACGAAATCTATGACCTCTTCATTGATCTAGACGCGAAGGAAGATCAGCTCGAGTTCCCGGTGCTCTACACCAACGCCAAGGCGGGCACGGCTTCCACGGACATGAAGGGTGGTGGACAGAACCTGGAGCCGTTGTTTGATGCGATCGTGAAGACGATTCCCCAGCCGCAGGGGAATCCGGAAGGCGCACTCCAGATTCTGGTAGCCAATCTCGACTACAGCGATTATCTCGGACGGCTAGCGATCGCTCGTGTGTTCAACGGCAAGATGTGGACGGGAGAAGAAGTCAGCATCGCCAAACGGGATGGCTCGTTTCAGAAGACAAAGATCACCAAGCTGTTCTCGTTCTCCGGGCTGAAACGGGTTGACATCACGGAAACCGAACTCGGAGATATCGTCGCGGTCGCCGGTGTTGAAGGGATCACGATTGGCGAGACGATTACAAATGCGGAAAATCCGTCTCCGCTTCCACCCATCGTCATCGACGAGCCAACGATTGCGATGTTGTTCACGGTGAATACGTCGCCGTTTTCCGGCAAGGAAGGAACGTACGTGACGTCGCGCAACCTGCGCGAACGTCTTGCGAAAGAGCTGCTCACGAATGTGTCGCTGCGGGTCGAGGATACCGATAGTACGGATTCGTTCAAGGTGCTTGGCCGCGGCGAACTGCAACTCTCGATTCTGATCGAGATGATGCGGCGCGAGGGTTACGAACTCATGGTGGGTAAGCCGGAAATCGTCACTAAACGGATCGATGGCAAACTGATGGAACCGGTTGAATATTTGACCATCGATGTACCGGAAGAGTTCGTTGGCGTCGTGATGGAACAACTCGGAACGCGCAAGGGCGAAGTCGCCAACATGCACAATCATGGTTACGGCCGTGTTCGCATCGAGTTTCGGGTGCCGAGCCGCGGGCTTATCGGACTGCGCAGCCAACTTCTCACCGACACGCGCGGCACCATCGTGATGAATTCTCTTTTCGACGGATATACCGAGTGGCACGGAGAGATTCCTCATCGGCTAACGGGAGCGCTGGTTGCGGATCGAAATGGGGTGACGACGTCCTACGCGCTCTACAACCTTCAGGAACGCGGAGAGCTGTTCGTCGGCCCGGGCATCGATGTGTATGAAGGCATGATCATCGGCGAGAATGCGAAGGACGTCGATCTCGATGTCAATGTAGTGCGCGAAAAAAAGCTCACCAACATGCGCGCCTCGACATCGGACGAAGCCATACGTCTGGTTCCGTTCCGCCAGCTCAATCTGGAGCAGGCCATCGAGTTCATCGCCGATGATGAATTCGTCGAAGTAACGCCGAAAAGCTTGCGGCTGCGCAAAAAAGTTCTTCAATCCAACAAGAGAAAGAAAAGTGCAGGCCCGGTGATGGTGGAGGAAACGAAGTAGTGGCCAAGGCCAAGACGCGGAAAAATTCCGCAAGCGCACCGAGCGAACACTTCATGATGTTCCTGGTTCCATGCAGCTGCGGTACCAGCTTCGCCGTTTCGGAGAAGTACGATCGTCAGGGAACGCAGTGGAGTCGCTTCCTGGTCTGCCCCAACTGCGGCAAGCGCCACGATCCCAAGAACCGGCTGCTGCAGCTCGGCTATCACCGCCAGGGGTATTGGGGCGTGGAGAACTGCTGACAGTATTCTCGTCCGGCTTCGAACTCCTGATATAGAAAGACCGTCATTCGATGCATTCTCCCTTGCAATCAACGACCCCGTTGCGTGTGGCGATCGTTGGAGTGGGGAAGGTTGGGGCCACGTTCGCTTATGCGCTTCTACTAAGCGGTTTGGCGTCTGAGATCGTTCTGATTGACAAGAACCAGGCCAAGGCTGAAGGCGAAGCCATGGATCTCAATCACGCTATTCCCTTCGCTCATCCCACGCATATCTGGGCAGGAGACTACGCCGACTGTGCAGATGCAGCGGTCATCGTCCTCGCTGCCGGAGCTTTGCAAAAACCTGGCGAGCGGCGCCTCGAGCTCTTGGAAAGAAATGCGGCGATTTGGAAAGAGATCGTTCCGAAAGTTGTCGAGCATAGTTCGCACGCTATCCTTCTGATCGCCACTAACCCGGTTGACGTCCTTACTTATGCGACTCTGAAGTTATCCGGCTTCCCACCACAACGGGTGATCGGCTCCGGAACGATCCTCGACACGGCACGCTTTCGCTACCTGCTCAGCGAGTACTTCCACGTGGATGCGCGAAGCATACACGGCTCCATCATCGGGGAACATGGAGACAGCGAGGTTCCCATCTGGTCTCTCGCCAATGTCGCGGGGATGAAACTGAAAGATCTCTGCGCGTCTCGCGGCATCGAGTACGACGTAAAAGCGATGGACGAAATCTTTCGCCAGACGCGCGAGGCCGCATTCGAGATCATTCAGCGTAAGGGTGCAACCTATTACGCAGTTGCCGCCGGAATCATGCGGCTGACAGAAGCAATTTTGCGCAATCAAAACACGGTGCTCTCGATTTCGAGCCTGGTGCAGGATTATTACGGAATCAGTGACGTTTGTTTGAGTCTACCGACGGTCGTGAATTGTTGTGGTATCGCCGAAGTCTTGCGCATTCAACTCGACGCGTCTGAGATTGATCAACTGCGGCGTTCCGCCGACGTTCTGAAGCATGCCATCGCCACTCTGAACCTACCTGAGTAGCTGGGCTTCCTACTTTACATTTCCCTGCTATACTTGCCCGCGCATTTGACTGTTCGATAGTCCGGCCTCGATTCCAGGAAGGGCTCAGGTGCCACCTGCTTCCCTGCCGGAGCTGCCCACACTCAAATAGCTCATCCCCCGAGGCACTCCCTTGAAGAACATCTTTGTTGGAAACCTGGATTTCAACACGTCGGAAGACGAGCTACGGCAGTTGTTCGAAGCCTATGGGTCGGTAGACCGCGTGTCAATTATGACGGACCGTGAGACGGGACGTTCGCGCGGTTTTGGTTTCGTCGAGATGACGAATAGTGAGGATGGCGAGAAGGCAATCGCCGCGTTGAATGGCTCACAGGTTGGTGGACGCACACTCAACGTGAACGAGGCGCGGCCAAAGCCCGATCGCGGCTCTGGCGGTGGTGGTCGTGGAGGGCGCGAACGTGGAGGTGGTGGTCGAAATCGCTGGTAGCTGGTGCTAAGTCCGCCCTGGAAGTCGTCTCATCGGTCGCGTCCGTCCCAACCTACGTTTGATGTAAACTGAATTCACGCGCCCGTAGCTCAGCTGGATAGAGCGGCAGCCTCCGGAGCTGTAGGTCGGGAGTTCGAATCTCTCCGGGCGCGCCACTCCTTCCGACGCATTTCAACATTCACGATCGTACGTTGGGGCGCTGCCGAGTACTTCTACTTCAAAGCGACGCCACGCAATCCGGCACCGGAGGGAAGATCGGCTCCGCCGAGCAACTGGATCGTGTCGAGAATCATTGCCACCACTTTTTCGTCGCCGATGCTGGTGTTGATCATCATGTGATAGAGACAGCGCGTCGGCCAATCGGCATTGAAATAATGCTTGATGAAAGCGATGCGCTCCCCATCCACAGTGCCAACCAAATCTTCAGCTTCATCAGGGTGCGTTCCGCTGGCCACTAACCTGCGGATCTTTTCCGCGTGCGGCGCGTAGAGAAACACGCGAAAGGTATCGGCGCGCTCCCGCAAGAAGTAGGGTGCTCCTCGTCCCACCACGACCGCGCTACCCGCGGCGGCAATTCTCGATGTGATTCCTTCCATGATGCTGACCATGCAGTCGGCATCGAAGGTTTGCGACTCCGCCAGCGGCATGCTGCGTTCGTAGCTGCCGCGCCAAAAGGCCTTCGCCAACCGGTAAAACGTGCCATCAACTTTTTCAGCGCGCTGTTCTACCGTCCCGCAATCCACGTGACCTTGTGCGGCAATCTCTTCCGTCAAAGACTGATCCCAGAGCTTCCATCGCAAGCGCTTCGCGAGCTGCGAGGCAATGCCAGCGCAACCGCAGCCATACTCGCGCTCCAGAGCGATGATCCGGTACATGCCCGCCTCCACTTTTAGTGTACCGCCATTTCCCCGCTCGACTTCGTCTTCCTCATCAGGAATACCAAAGGCACCATGGCTAGGATGATGGTAGCCAGAATGTAAAAATTGTCGATGTATGCAAGCATCGTTGCTTGCTGCTGAATAATGTTCTGCACGACACCGTAGGCCTGTTGCTGAGCGTCGGCGGCACTTGTGCCGTGCGCCATGAGTGACTGAGCGACTCCGCGGATCATCGCCTGAAACTGCGAGTTGGCGGAGGTCAAATGACTCATCAAGTCACTGAGGTGCTTTTGCGTGCGGCGGTCCAGCATCGTGGTCACAAACGAGATGCCGACGCTGCCTCCAATGTTGCGCGCCAAGTTCATCAAGCCCGACGCGGCGTTGTTCTTTTCCCTGGGCAGGTAAGCATAAGCCGCCGTGTTTATCGGGACGAACAGGAACGCCAATCCAACTGCCTGCAGAACACGTGCAAGAGCGGCGGTCTTGAAGTCGATGCCCAGGTTGAACGATGTCATGTGGTATAGCGAGAACGACAGCATGGAGAGGCCAAAGATCAGAAGATATCGCGCATCGTAGCGGGACAGCAAAAACCCGACCAGAGGCATCAGCACCATGATTGCGAAGCCGCCCGGGGACAATGCCATTCCGGACAATTCCGCCGTATAGCCCATCAGGGTTTGCAGGAACAGAGGCAGCAGCAACGTGCTTCCCAACAGCGCAAAGCCCAGCATGAACATCAGCAGGTTCGAAACCGCAAACGTTCTTTCCTTGAACAGGTGAAGATCGATGATCGGGTCTTTGTGACGCCATTCCCACCAGACGACAAATATCAGCGCTGCTGCGGCCACGATGGAGAGCGTCAGGATGAAATGCGATTCGAACCAGTCATCGCGCTGGCCCTTGTCGAGGACAACCTGCAGGCATCCAAGTCCGATCGCAACGAATCCCAGACCGACGTAGTCAATCTTCGTTTCGCTAAGCTTGCGGCGGCGCAGGTACGGGGGATCCTGAATCAGACGGCTAGTCAGCAGCAGGGACAGAATACCGACGGGAATATTTACGAAGAAAATCCATCGCCAAGTGTAGTTGTCTGTGATCCAGCCGCCAAGCGTTGGACCGATCGCAGGAGCCATGACTACGGCGATGCCATAGACCGCGAACGCCATGCCGCGCTTCGCAGGCGGGAAAGTATCCGCAAGAATCGCTTGTTCGCTCGGCTGCAATCCGCCACCGCCGGCACCTTGCAAAATCCGGAAGACGATCAGTGCCGGCAGGTTGGGAGCTAAACCACAAAGGAAAGAACTGACCGTGAAGACGAACACGCAGCTCATGTAGAAGCGCTTGCGTCCGATGATCGAAGACAGCCAGCCACTCAGGGGAAGAATGATTGCGTTAGAAACCAAGTATGACGTGAGTACCCACGTGCTCTCGTCCTGACCTGCAGAGAGGCTGCCAGCAATGTGCGGAAGAGCGACATTGGCGATGCTCGTATCGAGTACCTCCATAAATGTCGCTAGTGTCACGGCTAGCGCGATGATCCACGGGTTGACCGGCGGTCGCCAGGCATCCGCCTGATTCATCGCGATCGCAGCGGAGCTCATTCGCGGATCCAGACCTTCGGTTCAACCGACATGCCGGGCCGCAACTCGTGTTCCTTGATTTCGCCCTGTTCGAAGATGATTTTGACGGGAATTCGCTGCACGACCTTCACGTAGTTACCGGTCGCATTTTCCGGGGGAAGCAGACTGAAGCGAGCACCGCTGGCGCCGGCCACGCTATCGACTTGACCTTTGTAGCTCTTGCCAGTTGCGTCGACATAGATCGTTGCTTTCTGGCCGGGCTTCATATCGCGCAACTGCGTCTCTTTGAAGTTGGCCGTAACCCAGAGGTCTTTTTCGTCCAGCGGGATCACCTTCATGAGCTCTTGCCCCGCTTGCACGTTCTGTCCAACTTCCACCGTGCGGTCACTGACGATGCCAGCCACCGGAGCCACGATCTTCGTGTACTGCAAGTTGAGAACTGCCTGATCGAGGTCGGCTTTCTTGCGCAAAGCGGCCGCCGCCGCGGATTGTGCGCGAGCCTGGGTCTGGCTTAACTGCTTTGGACCAGTGGCAGCGGATCGCTGATTGGCCTCAGCCTGCAGCAATTTTCCTTCGGC
>Ga0126369_10003566_pt1 | contig 11249 bp, 8 predicted proteins | sample PanSoiMetaPlot_1_FD_109646 | JGI IMG/M metagenome (GOLD analysis project Ga0126369, IMG submission 109646) | Tropical forest soil microbial communities from Panama - MetaG Plot_1 | ecosystem: Environmental > Terrestrial > Soil > Tropical forest > Bulk soil | place: Panama | collected 2016-02-17
AGTCTGTGCAGAGCGCCTTATGGTGTCGACCGCCTTGTCGACCATGTCGTCGCCAAGCACGATCTCGATCTTCACCTTCGGCAGAAAATCGACCACGTATTCGGCGCCGCGGTATAGTTCCGTATGTCCCTTCTGGCGTCCGAACCCCTTGGCCTCCGTTACCGTAATGCCTTGAAGTCCAACTTCCTGCAGCGCTTCCTTTACTTCGTCGAGCTTGAAGGGCTTTATGATCGCTTCGATTTTTTTCATCGCCGTTCATCCCTGGTCCGCGCAGATCACCGGAATCTTGCGGACCGCTTACAGGAGGGCCGCGCCACCTGTTAGCAGGGTCCGTGCCAACCGCCGGCGCGGCCGGAAATGCAATTTTTTCAATCGCTTACGGTGTCCGTCGCGTTACGGACGCGGGGTACCGGTGCGCGCGGTGATTAAGCAATGTGCACGATGACGAATAAGTTCGCAAACCTGCAATCTATACTCCGAAACATGTCGGATATGATGATTGTTTAGGCTGATGGTGCATACTTTTTAGGCGCATACGCGCCTTCGTTGCAGGATGGAGTTGATATCGTAGGTCTACCTCCACGCTTTTCATACCGTCGGCGTCATTCCGGGGCGCCGCGAAGCGGCGAGCCCGGAATCCATAATCCCGGGTCGAAGGTTATGGATTCCGGGCGCCCTCGCTGCGCTCGGGATCCGGAATGATGCACGGGTTCGTGACGGCACACGTGATGTTCGAGCTTCTCACCAATGCCGAAATGGGCGAGGCGGATCGCCGGACCATCGCGTCCGGCGTTTCCGGCCAGACCCTGATGGAGAATGCCGGCACCGCGGTGGCCAATACGGTCGCGGTGCGGCATCCGCCCGGCAGCAAGGTCGCTGTCGTGGCGGGGACCGGCAACAATGGTGGCGACGGCTTCGTTGCCGCCCGGCAGTTGCACCAGGCCGGTTATCGTGTCGGGGTGCACCTGATCGGGCGGAGGGACGCCATCAAGGGCGATGCCGCCGAGGCGGCGCGGCGATGGCAGGAGCCAGTAGCGAGCGGCGTGCTCGATCTCGCCGGTGCCCATGTCGTCGTTGATGCGCTGTTTGGTGCAGGACTGGACCGGCCGGTTGCCGGCGACGCGCTCGCCGCTATCGCCGCGATGAATGGGGCAGGGGTGCCGGTGGTCGCGGTGGACCTGCCGAGCGGCATCAATGGGACGACGGGCGCGGTTCTGGGCGACGCCGTGAAGGCCAGCCAGACCGTCACGTTCTTTCGCAAGAAGTCCGGGCATCTGCTTTTGCCCGGTCGAAGTTACTGCGGCCCAATCCAGGTGGCCGATATCGGCATTCCGGCCAATGTCCTCGCCCACATTCGGCCGGCGGCTTGCGAGAACAGCCCGGCACTCTGGGACCGCCTGTTCCCGGTACCGTCCCTTGAGGGCCACAAATACAGCCGCGGTCACGCGGTGGTGGTGTCGGGCGGCCTGGCGCGGACCGGAGCGGCGCGGCTCGCCGGATTGGCGGCGCTGCGCGGTGGCGCCGGGCTCGTGACGCTCGCCACGCCGCGTGATGCGCTGGTGGTCAACGCTGCCGTCAGCCTCGCCGTGATGGTGCGGCCAATCGATAATGCGGCCGAATTCGAGGCCATGCTGGCCGACCATCGTTTCAATGCGGTGGCGATCGGACCGGGGGCGGGGATCGGCCTGCACACGCGGGAGATGACGCTGACGGCGCTCTCCGGCGCACGCGCGGTCGTTCTTGATGCCGACGCCCTGGTGAGCTTCGCCGATCACGCGGAGATGCTGTTCGCGGCGCTCAACAACAACCGCAAGGCGGTTTTGACGCCGCATTCAGGAGAGTTCCACCGGCTGTTTGGCAAAGCGCTTGAGAATATTCCGGCCGCCTCCGCATCCAAGCTTTCCGCCGCCACAGCGGCCGCGAGCATCACGGGCGCCGTTGTGGTGCACAAGGGTGCCGACACCGTGATCGCGGCACCGGACGGCCGCGCCGCCATCAACGCCAATGCCCCGCCGTGGCTCGCTACCGCCGGCACCGGCGACGTGCTGGCCGGACTCATCACCGGCCTCCTCGCCCAGGGAATGCCCACGTTCGAGGCCGCCGCGGCTGCGGTTTGGGTCCACGGCAAAGCCGCCACGCACGCCGGGCCGGGCATGATCTCGGAGGATCTGGCGCCGCGATTCGGCGAAGTTTACCGGCGGCTGTTTGCAGAGTTGGCAGATTAAGAGCGCGTCCGATGAGTTGATCCACTCTTCGTCGGTCACCCTTCGTCCGTCACCCGCGGGCTTGACCCGCGGGTCCATCTTCACGTGATGATGGTTGCGGGGGTCAAGCCCCATATGCGCCAAGTTAAACTCCCCTCCCCCTTGTGGGGAGGGGTCGGGGGTGGGGGTCGAGGAGTGGAGCAAGGCGGTGCCCCGTGGCACGACCCCCCACCCCAACCTCCCCCGCAAGGGACCCACAAGGGGGGAGGGAGTCCCAGCGGCACGGTACGGCTTAACTTCGCGCACATGGCGTCAAGCCCGGCAATGACACTGGATGAACATCAGCGAGACGCGGTCCGCGCCTTTATTTGATTATTTGGTCTCGAACCAACTCACCCCCGCCGCCGGCGCTGCAAGCGCATATTGCTCGATCAGCCAGCGGCCCGGGTTGTCAGCCACGAACGCGATGCGTGCGGTCTGGCGCCCCGCCACCACGATGGTGTCGAGCCAGTAGGGCTTCCAGCCGTCGTCGAGGCGGTCAAGCAGGCGGAAATGGTGGCCATGGAGGTGCACCACGTGCGCGGCGTCGTTGCGATTGTCGAGCGCCATCACCACGGTGCGCCCGCGCTCAGCGGCAAACAGTGGCTTTGACGCGGGAACCGTCGCCGCCGCATCGCCAGCCTCGATCGGCAGCGCAATGCGCAGGGCACGGGAAAAATTCATCCGCACCGGCAGCGGATTGGACGGAAGAGGCGCGGGCTCGCCAAGCGGCGCCGCGCGCGCCGGCGGCCCCTCATAGACGATGCGTGCCAACGGCGCCTCGCCGCCGTCATGCGTGAGCATGATCGGCGCGATGGCGCCCGGTGTCAGCGTGGCGTCGACGAAGACATCGGCGCGATTGCCCGGCCCGAGCACGACGCGGCCGTCGCGGCTTGTGAACGGCTCCGCGGGCTCGCCGTCGAGCGCCATCACGACGACCCGATGGTCCGCGATGCGCCCCTTCATCACCTGCGCGACCGATGCGTTGATGAAGCGCAGCCGCAGCCGCTCATTGGGACGGACAGGGATGTCGAGCGTGGCAGCGCCGTTCAGGGTGAGTCGGCGCGCTCCGTCGCCCTCGGCTGGGCGATCGGCGAATACGAGGAGCTGATCCTGATCCACGGTTGGCGGAGTGGGCTCCGCAACGACGAGCGCGCCGTAAAGCCCACGTTCCTGCTGGCCACGCGGCACCGCGCGATACCAGAACGTGCCGGCATCGGTCACCGGGAAGCGGTAGTCGAAGCTCGCGCCCGGCGCGATCAACGGGCCGCCGAGCGGGGCGCCGCCGTCCATTCCCCTCTGCGGTGCGCCGTCCCTCGTGTTGGGTGCGGGCGCACCGTGGAATTCCACCGCATTAGGCACGCGCACGCCGTGCCAATAAAGCGCCATCGGGTCATCAAGCCCGTTGACGAGCCTCATCTTGACTTCCTCGCCGCGCCGCACCCGGATCACCGGCCCGGGCACCGCCCCGTCAAAGCCCGCGGCACTCGCGCGCAGCACAGTGAACCCATCGGGCGCGATCTCGGCGCGGACACGCGCTGCGACGGCCGCGAGCGCGCAGCCAGACCCCTGGAGGAGATTGCGTCGGGACAACATGGGAAAAAGCTATAGCGGATTCTGTAGGATGGGTTGAGCGCCAGCGAAACCCATCATGGGCCCCGCCAAGCGGCGCAGTCGATGATGGGTTTCGCTGCCGCTCAACCCATCCTACGCCCCGCCAAACGGCGCAGTCGATGATGGGTTCGCTGGCGCTCAACCCATCCTACACACCATTTGCGAGATCATCGATTGTTGCCGTCAACATTGCACTTCGGCGTGCAACCGCTTCCTGATAGTGTGCCGCGGCCATATCGGGGCCGGGCTGCGCGTGAAACCGATCTTCATCAGCTATTCCTCGCAACACCGCGACGTGACGGAGAGCCTCGCGCGCCGGCTTGAGGGCGCGCCGGTCGCGCTCCCCGACGTGAGCACCGAGCACCTCACCGTGTGGTGGGATTGCAATCTTCGCGCGGGCAGCCCGTTCACGCCGGACATCACCCGCGCTCTCGACGAGGCGCCGTCACCGACGCCGCGCTTGTCGACGCCTGCTTTGCCTGGGCCAATGGCGATGCCGACAAGCGCCGGCAGATTTTGACAGTGCTTCAACGCGCCACCCAGCCCGATCACGGCGCCATGGCCGACCGGGCGTCCGATTTGCTCGATCACCTGGTCAGCACCCGCACACGCGACCTCGCCGCCGACATGGTCGCCGTGATGATCGACACGCCGGGGGCGCTGGTGGAGAGGCTTGATGAGCGGATCGAAGCGTTTGATGAGGAGACGCTGGCCGCCCTTAATGATGTATTGCCGCTGCAGTCGCTGAGTTTGATGGAGCTATCGTTATGCGTTGCTGAGAGTGGCACCAATCTTGCGCGCGCAAAAGCTTTCAAGCTGGCACCGGAGACTGTGCCGGAACGACATGAAGCGATACTCAGCAATCTCGCCGTACGTGTAACCACACTCGGCATCCGCCTCTCCAAGCTGGGCCGGCGCGAGGAGGCGCTGGCGGCGTCGCAAGAGGCCCTCGACATCTATCGACACCTCGCCGCAACCCGCCCCGACGCCTTCCTGCCCGATCTGCCGAGGAGCCTGAATAACCTCGGCGTCGAACTCTCCAACCTGGGCCGGCGCGAGGAAGCGCTGGTAGCGTTGCAGGAGGCCGTCGACATCTATCGGCGCCTCGCCCAGAGCTGCTCCGACGCCTTCCTGCCCGATCTGGCGAGGAGTCTTGGAGTGTTGGGACAGGCACTTGTACAAGCAGAACGACACGCCGATGCGGCCAACGCGCTTCACGAAGGAATGGAGACGATCGCGCCATTCGTCAAAAGACATGCACAGGCATTCGGCGATCTAGCGCTCACACTCGGCCGGATTTACATCGCTGCGTGCGAGGAGGCGGGGGCCGCGCCGGACGCTGCTCTGCTCGAACGTGTCACGAAGGCGCTCGGCGGCCCCCGATAGGACCGCGGTAACGGTAATTAGACACCTCTAATTGCTACTTATCAGTCTGGTCATTTTGGCAAAACGAAATACCCCTTTTTTGAGCCATCAAATCAAGGGCATACAACGCCCTCTGTTCCGGCCTCTCAGCCGTATATCAGCCCGCTTCACCCCGCTTTGTGACGAACGCCCGCCACCCACCGAAGCTCGAGATATCCCGTGCCCCCTTCACCGCCTCCGGTTCGACCAGCAAGCCCTTCACCCAACGGCCGTCAGCGAGCCACACTGAGCCGATCGACAGCGGCGGCGGGACGGCGGCGGTGAAGCGGCCGAAGGGCTCGGGCGGCATCGCCCAGACTTCCACCGTGATGACGCTGCCCTGGCCGGCGGCGACGCGCAGCAGGCCGGGCTTGGGCGGGGTGGTGCCGGGGAGCGCGTAGAGCCGGTAGTCGGGCGCGGTGGCGGTCGCCTCGACGAAGCGCGCTCGATGGGCGAGCAGTTCGTGATTGAGCGGCATGCCGGAGAGATGGGCGCCGACCACCGCCAGCGGCACGGCCTCGCCCGGCGCCGCCGGAACGATCTCGCCCCGTGCCAACGGCGCACCCGCACCCAGCGCCCCCGGTATAGCCGCGCCCCGCGCCAGCGCTGCGGCCTCACCCAGGGCATCGGGCAGGGGCACCAGCGTCGGCTGCTTACGGCCCAAGGCGCCGATAGGCAGGGAGGTGTCCGCGTGAAACTGCCGGCCGATCGAAGCGAGGTGGCCGTCATTGCCGCTGGGCGCCAGCAGCGTGATGCCGAATGGGGTGAATGCGGGAGCACTAGAGGGTACTTCGGCAAGGTTGAAGCGCGGGTCGTGGCCGGGCTTGTCCCGGCCACCCCGATCATGATGGCTCGGTGCCTCGAAATTCGGGGTCGCCGGGACAAGCCCGGCGACGACGCCGGTGTGTGATTCACGCGACGGGCCGTCCTCATTCAGCGCCGCCGGCAGTGCGAGGCCGCACAGGTCGAGCAGGTTGACGAAGTTCGTGTAGGTGCCGAGCCGCGAATTGAGCCCGACCGGGTCGGCGAGAATCTGCTCGACCGTGTAGACCGTCGGCGCGGTTGGCAGCGCCAGGAGATCGACTGCTTCGAAGGTCCCTTCGACAATGCGACGCAGGCGCGCGAGCTGGTAGAACGCCGTGAACGCGTCGACCGCGAGCGGACGCGCGCCGTCGAGGATGATGCCGCGCGTCACCGGATGCATCGACTCCGGCGACGAGGCGATCAGGTCGCGGGTCGCTGCATAGCGCTCCGCCAGCCACGGGCCCTCGTAGAGCAGCCTTGCAGTGTCGTAGAACGGCTCGATGTCGATCTCGACGATGTTTGCACCGCGCCCCGCCAGCCGGTCGAGCGCCGCGACGTAGTCATCGGCGGCGCGGCGGTCGCCGAAGAACACGCGCTGGCCGGGCCGCGGCACGCCGACGCGGAAATGCGGCGGCAACGCGGTCGGCGGTTGCAGCGGCCGGCGCCGCGCATAAGGATCGTCGGGGTCGAACCCCGCCATGACGGCGAGCACGGCCGAGCAGTCGTCGGTGGTATGGGCCAACACCGATACGCAATCGAGCGTGCGGCACGCCGGCACCACGCCGACCGTGGAGATGAGCCCGAGGCTCGGCTTGCAGCCGACGATGTTGTTGAACAGCGCCGGGATGCGGCCGGAGCCCGCCGTATCGGTGCCGAGCGCCGCCGGCACCAGGCCGGTGGCGACCGCGACGGCAGAGCCTGAGCTCGATCCGCCCGGGATGAGCTTCGCATTGAGCGGATTGCGCGGCACGCCATATGGCGAGCGCACGCCGACAAGGCCAGTCGCGAATTGATCGAGATTGGTCTTGCCGATGATGATGGCGCCGGCCTGGCGCAGCCGCGCCACGCAAGCGGCGTCGAAAGCGGGGCGGTAGGCAAAGGCCGGGCAGGCGGCCGTAGTCGGCAGGTCGCGCACGTCGATGTTGTCCTTGACGGCGAGCGGAATGCCGTAGAGCGGCAGATCGTGGTCGCCGCTTGCCGCGAGCTGTTGCGCCTGCGCGAGCGCCTCCGTCTCGTCGACGAGCGTGATGAAGACCGCCGGATCATCAAGCGCGCGGATGCGCGCATAGCTGCGCGCCACGATGTCCGCAGGCGTGAGGTCGCCGGCCCGATAGGCGTTGAGGATTTCGGCAACCGTCTCGATGTCACGCGCGGGCAAGTGAACGCTCCGGAGAGCCATGGGCTCATTGTGGGTTCCACTATCCTATCCGTTGTGCAGCGCGAAGAGGGATCGGACTTTGAAACCTCTTCCGTCCGTCTCACGCGTCTGCTAACCGCGTGGGCCATTCTCACGCGCCATCCCTGCCAGCCCGTTCCACCCGAGGGAGTTTTGGATGACGGCTCCGCGACGCCCGCTGATCGCCGGCAACTGGAAGATGAACGGTCTCCTCGCGTCGCAGCGTGAGCTTGCCGCGATCGTGGTCGCCTCTGCGGGCTTGCGCCCGAAGGTCGACTTGATGGTGTGTCCGCCCGCGACCCTGATCATGCGGTTCGTCGAAAGGGCGGGCGACGCCATTGCGATCGGCGGGCAGGACTGCCACGCCGAGGCGAGCGGCGCTTTCACGGGCGATATTTCGGCCGAAATGCTGGCTGACCTGGGCGCCAGCGCCGTGATCGTCGGCCATTCCGAGCGCCGTGCCATGCACCACGAGAGCGACGCGCAAGTGCGGCGCAAAGCCGAGGCGGCCTGGCGGGCCGGCCTCCTCGCGATCCTGTGCGTCGGCGAAACCCGCGATGACCGCGCCGACGGCCAAACCCTCGCGGTGGTCGGCACGCAGCTCAAGCACTCGGTTCCGGATGGCGCGACAGCGCAAAACCTTGTCATTGCCTACGAGCCCATATGGGCAATCGGCACCGGGCTCACCCCGACGCCTGCCGATGTCGCCGAGGTGCACGGCTTCATCCACGGGCGGCTCACGGCGCGCTTTCCGCCGAGCGGGCAGGATATCCGTATTCTCTATGGCGGCTCGGTGAAGCCGGCGAACGCCAAGGAGCTGCTGACTGTCGCCAATGTGGATGGCGCGCTAATTGGCGGCGCCAGTCTCAAGGCGGAGGAGTTTTTGGCGATTGCAGGGGTGTACTAAATCCCTCCCCGACTTCGTGGAGGGTGGTGCGCTCCTGCGCGCCGGGTGGGGCCCCACCCGGCCTCGCTGCGCTCGGCCACCCTCCCCGAAGTCGGGGAGGGATTCAGCCATAGCCTTTGGATGGCGCAGCGAAATCCAAGGCCGCCGGATGGATCGCATGCTGTCCCCGGATTGCGCTGCGCTCGATCCGAGCTACACTTCACTTCTCTTCAAACGGCACGTCTTGGGAGCAAAGAAAAAATGCGAAGAATGATCCTGCGGGTAAGCGCTGCCGTGCTGGCCGTGATGTTTTCCGGCGTCGGCGCAGTGGCGGCGGATGTGGCCCACGGCAAAGAGCTGTTTGTTGCCTGTGCGGCGTGCCACACCGAAAGGCCGGATGCGATCGGGCCGAACCTTAAGGGCGTATTCGGCCGCAAGTCGGCGGCGCTCGATGACTTTCGCTACTCCAACCCGATGAAACGCGCGAACCTCGTCTGGGACGCGGAGAATCTACGCGCCTATCTGATCGATCCCCAATCGAAGGTGAAAGGCAACCGCATGCCGTTCGGCGGTGTCGCTAATCCTTCCGAGGCGGACGATATCGTCGCTTATCTGCAGACCTACAAGTAGAGGCTGGAGAGCGTTTCTGTTAGTCTCACAATCTTGCTGTCGTTGCCCGGCTTGACCGGGCAAGCCAGTAACCACGGTCGGTGTTTACCAGATCGCCCGGTCAAGCCGGGCGATGACAGCAGAGCGGGCATCAGCTTCATCGAAAAACGCATGACGGCCGGCGCCGCCCGAAATGACACGTAAACCGGAGGGACCACCATGTCGGCTGCGCACAGGCGCCTTACTTTCACGGCTCTCGCCTCAGTTCTCGGACTGGCAGTCCTCGCCGGCGCAACCGGATTGACTGCCGCGTCCGCGCAGACCTATCCGAGCCAGCTCGTGCGCATTGTCGTGCCGTTCACGCCCGGCAGCCAGACCGACATTCTCGGCCGCGCCTATGCGGACAAGCTGCAGGAGATGTGGAAGCGCGACGTGATCGTGGAAAACAAGCCCGGCCTCGCCGGCACCGCTTCGACCGCCAAGGCCGCGCCCGATGGCTACACCCTGCTGCTCATCTCCAATGGGCATGCCATGATCGAGAGCCTCAACGCCAACCTGACTTTCGATCCGGTCAAGGACTTTGTCGGCATCGCCAAGCTTGCGGTCATCCCGGGCATCCTGGTGGTGAACGCGGAAACCGGCCCAAAGAGCCTCAAAGAGCTGATGGACCTCGCCAAGGCCAAGCCCGGTGCGCTCAATTACGCCTCCGCCGGGCTTGGCAGCGCGTCAAGCATCGGCGTCGAATTGCTCAAGGCGCAGACCGGCATCAATCTCGTGCACGTCCCGTATCGCGGGCTGCCCGAGGCCCACACGAGCGTCATCCGCGGTGACTCGATCGTGTTCATGACCTTCTTCAGCGCCGGCGGCGATCTCATTGAGGCCAAGCGGCTGCGTCCGATCGGCGTCACGACCGCGAAACGCCTCGCCGTGCTGCCCGACGTGCCGACCCTGCAGGAAGCGGGCATCGCCGGCTATTCCTACGACCCCTGGTTCGGTCTCGTTGCTCCTACCAGCACACCGAAACCTGTCATCGAGACCATCAACAAAGCCGTCCTGGCTGCCTCGAAATTGCCGGATCATGTCGAGCGTTTCACCAAACTTGGTGTCGACCTTACGGTTTCAACGCCGGACGAATTCGACGCGCTGGTGAAATCCGATACCGAGCGTTTCACCAAGCTGTTCGGCAAGGCGCATAATTAGGGCTCGCCGCCGTCCCTTTCCGCCGGTTGTGGAGGAGAGGGAACAGGCGCTAATATGCCGTTCCCGCGCGGCTGGAAATCGCGGCCCGGATCGTGTAATCAGCCGCCGGGCTTCCTATATGAAGCGCGTCATGATGCAGATTACCGGCGCCGACGCGCAGGAAGCGCTTGGTGTTGCAAGAGAAAATGAGATGCAGACCGTAATTATCGTGATCCACCTGATGCTCGTAATCGCCATGATCGGCGTGGTGCTGCTGCAGAAGTCGGAAGGGGGCGGCCTCGGCATGGGTGGCGGGGGCGGCGGATTCCTGTCAAGCCGCGGCACCGCGAATGTGCTGACCCGCACGACAGCTTTCCTGGCAATGGGATTTTTTGTCACCAGCCTGTTGCTTTCCATTCTTGCAGGCATGGACCGCAAGCCGCGGTCTATCATACAGAACTCCGGGTCGACTCCGGCCTCGGTACCCGCGCCGGACACACCCCAACCCGGCGATCAACCCGCCGGTGGACTGCTGGATGCACTGCGCGGCCGCGGCCAGCCAACCTCACCGCCCGCCGAAGGAGGTGGGGCGCCTCAAGTTCCACGGTCGCAGTGACGACATCAGCCACAGGGCCGGATTTTCCGGCCCTTCGGTTTTTGCGGGGGGCTTTTGCGTAGGGCGGGTTTAGCCGAAGGCGTAACCCCCGCCTTTTGTGGGAGTGGCGGATTACGCTGCGCTAATCCGCCCAGCTGCAGCCAACATTTTGATTGGTAATCGAAAAATGACTCCGGTGTGAACCGTGGAAAAGCCACAGGGCGCCGCGTTTTACCTCTCGTCGAATCGGCTGCTTCAGGATAGAAGTTGAGTCCCATGGCGCGGTTCATATTCATTACCGGCGGCGTGGTCTCCTCGCTTGGCAAGGGTTTGGCATCAGCGGCATTAGGTGCGCTGCTGCAAGCGCGTGGCCATTCGGTGCGCCTGCGCAAGCTTGATCCATATCTCAACGTCGATCCTGGAACGATGTCGCCCTATCAGCATGGCGAGGTGTTCGTCACCGATGACGGGGCCGAAACCGATCTCGATCTCGGGCATTACGAGCGATTCACGGGGCGG
>Ga0126369_10003567_pt1 | contig 11249 bp, 13 predicted proteins | sample PanSoiMetaPlot_1_FD_109646 | JGI IMG/M metagenome (GOLD analysis project Ga0126369, IMG submission 109646) | Tropical forest soil microbial communities from Panama - MetaG Plot_1 | ecosystem: Environmental > Terrestrial > Soil > Tropical forest > Bulk soil | place: Panama | collected 2016-02-17
CGATCTACGAGGCGCGGCCCGAGGTTCAGGCGGTGGTGCACGCCCATGCCGAGGCGGTCCTGCCGTTCACGATCTCGACCACGCCATTGCGGCCGGTGGTGCACATGGCCAGCTTCATCGGCCCGCGCATTCCGGTGTGGGACATCCGGGACAAGTTCGGCGACACGAACCTGCTCGTGGTGAACATGGCGCAGGGCCGCGACCTGGCGCGCGGCCTCGACGGCGAGCGTGTCGTCCTGATGCGCGGCCACGGGTTCTCGGCCGCCGGCCGCTCGCTGCCGGAGGCGATCCGGATCGCCGTCTACCTGCCGCTCAACGCGCGCGTGCTCTCCGAGGCGATGCGCCTGGGCGAGGTCAAGGCGCTCTCCCGCGGCGAGATCGAGGCCCACGCCTCGATGCGGCCCGACGAGCCGTCGATGTACCGCGCCTGGGAGTACTGGGCGGTCCGCGCGGGCTGCAAGGACCTGCTTACCGGCCGGGCCTGATCGATCCCCCCGGCGTCAGCTCGTAGAGCCGCCGCGTATTCTCGTAGAGGATCTTGCGCTTCGACTCGACGCTCAGGTCCTCGCGCCGCGCCAGCTCGTGGATGTTCTCGGGGAAGTCGTGGTCCCAGTGGGGCACGTCGCTGGCGTAGAAGATGATGTCGTTGCCGAGCCGGCGGATCACCTCGGGGACCGACTTCTCGTCGCCCTCGGCCGCGAAGAAGAGCTGGCCGGATCGCAGGTAGTCGCTCGGCTTCTTGCGGCAGAGCGGCGCCTCGACCTTGCGCTTTCCCCACTCCTCGTCCATGCGGTCCATCCAGAACGGCAGCCACGAGCAGCCCGCCTCCATGAAGCCGATGCGGAGGCTCGGATATTTCTCGGGCACGCCCTCGAAGATCATGCCGGTGAGCTGGATCATCTGCGCGACCGGGTGAGAGAGCGTGTGCACCTCGACGAACTTGTCGAAGCCGTCGGCGCCGAAGAAGTGCGGGCCGCGCACCGTCGCGTGGCAAGCGACCATCGCGCCGAGGCGCTCGGCCTCGGCGTAGATCGGATGGAACTGCGGGTGTCCGAGCGGAAGCCGCAGCCCGACTGCCGGCGCGAAGGCGCCGGACATCCCGAGCTCGGTGACCGCGCGGCGCAGCTCCTTGACGGCCTCGGGCACGTCCTGGAACGGCAGCAGCGCCACGGCCTTGAGGCGCGGGCTCGCCGAGAGAAATTCCTGATGGATGAAGTTGTTGTACGCGCGGCAGAGCGCGACGGCGAAGTCGGGCTCGCGCACCCATCCGATTGCGAGGCCGCCGGTCGGGTAGAGGACCACCGTCTCCATCCCGCCCTCGTCCATGATCGTGAGCCAGCGCTTGGCGTCGTTCACGCTGCTGCCGAGGGTGCCGCCGAGAGAGCGGTCCCAGCCGTCCTCAGGATAATAGGAGCGACGGCCCGCCCAGGCGCCGCGCTCGCCCAGCTTGCCTTCGAGATAGGGGCGCAGCTGCTCGGTCGACTCGGTGATGTGGCCGTCGGCATCGTTCACGCGGAAATCGGCCATGGCTTCCTCCTTCGCGGTCCACCGCACCGGTGGACCGTTGGTCCAGCGCACCGGTGGACCGTTGGTCCACCGCTTGACAGCGCGGTCGGGCTCCCGGTACAAGCGGTCAGCCCGTCGCGACCCGGCGCCCGATGCGGGGATTCTGGCCGACACGACGTGCATTGGCAAGCCGCGCCGAACAGGAGGACCTGCGATGAGCTCCCCCAAGGTGTTCATCTTCGCGCCCGTCGAGGAAGCACGCAGAAGCTACACGCGGCTTGAGGCCGAGGGCTGTGAGCTCCGTCTTGGCGACCCCGCGTGGGATACGCCGCACGGCAACGGCGAGCCGGAGCTGATCCGCATGGCGCAGGGGGCGCACGCGCTCATGGGGAGCTCGATCCGCAACGTGCCGATCGGCCGCAAGATCATGGACAGCTCGTCCGAGCTCCGGATCGTCGCGAAGTACACGATCGGCGTGGACGACGTCGACGTCGAAGCGGCCACCGAGATGGGCATCCTCGTCTGCCACGGCCCGACCGAGTCGAACTGGGGCGGCGTCGCCGAGGGGACGATCACGATGATGCTCGCGATGCTCAAGAAGGTCCGCGAGCGCGACCGCCACCTGAAGGACGGCGGGGTCTGGCGAGACCCGAAGCTCGTGGGGACCTACGTGGGCCCTCGCGCCGATGGCTACGCCGGGATCACGCTCGGGCTCATCGGTCTTGGGCGGATCGGCAGCCGAATCGCGACCCTGCTGCGGCCGTGGAACATGAGGATCCTCGCCACCGATCCCTACGTGCCCGATAGCAAGTTCGCCGAGCACGGCGTGACCCGTGTCGATCTTCCGACCTTGCTGCGCGAATCGCACGTGGTGAGCCTGCACGTCGTGCTCACGCGCGAGACGCGGCACATGATCGGCGCCGCGCAGCTTGCCCTGATGAAGCGCAACGCCATCTTGATCAACACCTCGCGCGGTCCATGCGTGCACGAGCCGGCGTTGATCGAGACCCTGCTGAAAGGCGAGATCGGCGGCGCGGCGCTCGACGTGTTCGAGCAGGAGCCGCTGGCCCTGGACAGTCAGCTGCGCAATCTCGGCGACCGCGTGCTGCTGTCGCCCCACGTGGTCTCCAACAACGTGGGGAGCGGCCTCGGCCCAGGCATCGCCTGGGCGACCGAGTCTGTCCTGGCCGCGCTCCGCGGCGAGGTCCCCGACAACGTCTACAACAAGGACGTCATCCCGCGCTGGCAGCGCCGCTTCGGCGGCAAGAGCGTCTGGTAGCAGTAGTAGTGGTTTTGCGAGCCGCAGGACGTCGCGGGGCTGGGGCCCCGCCGTCCGAGGCGAGCCTATAAAGGAGACATCCATGCCGCACATTCCCTACGTCGATCCGGCGAGCGTGACCGACCCCGAGATCCTCGGCTATCTCGAGCGCGCGCGCCACGAGGGGACGCCGCGTCCGGAGAGCCAGGCGATTCGCGCCAACAACCCGAGCGTGATCCGCGCCTTCTCGCAGGCCTGGGAGCTCACGTTTCGCCAGGGCGTTTGCGACCACGCGATCAAGGAGCTCTGCCGCGTCTACGTCTCGAGGTCCATCGAGTGCGAATACTGAGGCGTGCAGCGTTCCGTCCAGGCCGGACGGAAGGGGCTCACCGAAGAGAAGTACGACGATCTCTTGAACTTCACCGAGTCGCCGAGGTTCACCGAGCGCGAGAAGGTGGCGCTGACCTACGCGAGCGCGATCGTCTGGAACGCGGAGATCGCCGACGGGGCGCTGTGGGCGCGGCTTCGAAGCCATTTCTCCGACCCGGAGCTGGTCGAGCTCGGCTTCTTCATCGCGCTGACCCTGGGCCAGCAGCGCTGGATCAAGACGCTCGGCATCGGCCACCACGAGGTACTGGCCGACACGAGCGCGGGGCTCGCGCCGGGTAGTGCGAGCCGCGAGGCGTCGCGGGGCTAGGGCCCGCGGCGAGTGTACAAAGACAAGGAGCCGTGTGATGGCCGACGTTCCTGGCTGGGAGGGGCGCTACTTCGAGGACTTCAACGTCGGCGACGTCTACCGGTGCCGCCTCGGCCGCACCGTGACCGAGGCGGACAACATCTGGTTCACCCTGCTCACCAGCAACACCAACCAGATCCACTTCAACAACGACTTCGCCAGAAGAACCGAGTTCGGGCGATGCCTCATCAACAGTACGCTGACCCTGGCGATCGTGACCGGGATGGGCGTGGCCGACGTCAGCGAAAACGGCGTGGCGCTCGGCTGGGACGAAGTGAAGCTGCCCCATCCGCTCTTCGCCGGTGACACGCTCTACTCGGAGTCGCGCGTGCTCGAGAAGCGCGAGTCGCGCTCGAATCCCAAGCGCGGCGTTATCAAGGTCCGGACCCGCGGGATCCAGCAAGAGGGCAAGGTCGTCATCGACTACGTGCGGAGCGTGCTCGTGTGGAAGAAGGCGCACGCCCCCACGCGCGATCTCTTTCCCGAGGTTCGAGAGTAGTCCGGCGCTGTGCCGGAAACTTCGGCATCACGCGGCGGGCGAGGAGCTCCATCGTGCGCACGGCTTCCGCCTCGCCGATCCCGCCGAAGTTAATTTGTAGCGACGGCTCGATCTCGCCGAAGACGTCGCGCTGATACGCGAGCTGCTCGACGACTTCGTCCGGCGTGCCGATCAGCGCCTGGTGGCCCTCGAGCATCGACTCGATCGTGGTCCCGGCGATCGAGGCCACGACCTTACCGTAGTCCGCGTATTGCGCCGCCTGGTGGCTCGCCCACGAGCTGACGGCCTCGCCGAAGACCTCGATGTAGCGCTCGACGCGCGGTCGTGCGCCCTCGACGGCCTCGGCATGCGTCTCGGCGATATAGCAGTGGAGTGAGGTCTGGATCTGCTCCTTGCCCGGCGGGTGCCCGGCCTCGCGCCACGCCTCGCGATAGGCGCGAACCATGCCGCGCACCCTCTCGATGCCGCCGACGTAGGGCACGATCATCACGTTGTAGCCGCGCTGCCCGGCCCAGATGAACGACTCGATGGACGCCACGGTGGCGACCCAGATCGGCGGGTGGGGCTTCTGCACGGGTCGGGGATTCAGGTGGACGTCGCGGAAGCGATGGAACTTGCCGTCGTACGAGACGCGGTCCTCGGTCCAGAGTCGGCGGACGATGTCGATGCCTTCCTCGAAGCGGGCGCGGCTCTCGTCCATGCTCACGCCGAACACCTCGAACTCCTTCGGGATGAAGGCGCGGCCGAAGCCCACGTCGAGGCGGCCGTTGCTGATGTTGTCGAGGACCGCGAGCTCCGCGGCCAGCTTGACCGGGTTGTTGAAGGCCGGGATTACCGCGCCCGTGATCGGACGGATCCGCTGCGTGCGGGCCGCGACGGCGGCCAGCAAGACCACCGGATTCGGCGAGTGGCCGCCGTAGTCGTAAAAGTAGTGCTCGACCGCCTTGATCGAGTTGAAGCCGAGCTGGTCGGCGCGCTCGACCAGCCGCAGGCACTGGGCGAAGTACTCCGCGGTCGAATAGTCGCGCGCCCGGAACGACGGAAAGAAGTTGAGGCCGAACTTCATCGGCCGGCGGCGACCGGCTGCGCGCGGTCGGCGAAATGCGGCATGACCTCGCGCGCGAACCGCTCCATCGCCGCGAGCGTGTCGCGGTGGCCCAGCTCGCCGAAGTTGAAGTACAGGATGACCTCGGAGATGCCGCCTTCCTCGCAGCGCTTCAGGATCTCGATGCAGTGCTCGACGTCGCCGGTGACGATGCTGCGGTCGCTCACTTGATCGGGCTTCATCGCGCGAAGGCGCTCGACGATGTCCACGAAGTACGCGATGTGCGGCGGCGCGGTGCTCCGGTCGCTCGGGAACACCGGCAGGATGCTGTGCAGGTAGTGGAGCAGACGCACCCGGGCGCGGTCGGTCTCCTCGCGGCTGTGCGAGACCGAGACGAAGTAGCTGCACATGACCTTCGGGTCCGGGTGGCCCGCCTCGCCGGCCATCCGCTTGCTCTCACGGGCCGCCTCCTGGACGGAGCCGAACAGCATCGCCGCGGCGAACGGGGCGAAGATCGTGTTGACGCGCAGGCGGGCCGCGAGCTCGATCGACGGCTTGGAAAAGCATGCCACGTAGACGTCCGGATGAGGCTGCTGGACCGGCCGCGGCACCACCGTGAGCGGCTCCGGCGTCGAGTAGTAGCGGCCGTGGAACTCGAACGGCGATAGCCGCCAGGCCGCCATCATGTACTCCATCTGCTCGTCGAACACGGCGCGGCTGTCGGCGAACGAGGCGCCGAACGGCGTGTATTCACCCTGATCGTAGCCGCGACCCGCGGAGAAGACCGCCCGGCCACCGCTCAGGAGGTCGAGCAGGTTGAACTCCTCCACCATCCGCAGCGGGTGGTTGATCGGGAGCACGACCGTCGCGGGCCCGAGCTTGAGCCGCTTCGTGCGATTCGCGATGTGGGCCAAAAACATCGTCGGCGAGGGCAGGATGCCGAAGCGGCCGAAGTGGTGCTCCGGAACCCAGGCGCTGTGGTAGCCCATCGCTTCGGCCTCGACGCACTCCTCGACCACCTCGAGCAGGAATCGGTTCGGGTCGCGCCGATTCGGGCCGTAGGCCGGCGGATTGTCGGTGAGCGTGAAGTAGCCGAACTTCACCGGCGGCTCCTAACCAAGAGGTCCCTGGAAGACCTGGTCGACGTACGTGTCCGAGAGCGGCTCGAGAGTCTCGGGCCAACCGCCGTTCACCGCTCGCCGCTGAGCCGCCGGCCGCACCTTGCCGTCCCAGCCGACCTGTTCCATGTAGTAATAGAGCTGGACGCAGTGGCCGTCCGGGTCCAGCGCGAACGCCGCGTAATCGATGCCGGGATAGAGCTCGGGCGGGATCGAATCGACGAACTTCACACCGCGGCCCTTCAAGAATGACACGGCCTGGCGAAGCTGCGTGTAGCTGCCGACCTCGACGCCGAACGACATGCACGTCGTGTGCTCGGAAAGCCCGAGCATGCGCCGGAGCTCGCGCGGAAAGAGGCCGACGCTGTGATGCTCGGCGCCCGCGCGTAGGAACACGCACCGCGCGCCGCGATAGGTCGTCTCCTCGCTCTTCACGAAGCCGAGATGGCCCGTGTAGAACGCCTCGGATTTCGCGACGTCCGCCACGAACAATCCGACCGGGCCGATCTTGGTGATCTTGAACGGCCGCGGCAGCAGCACGCCCTCCACGTCGAAGGTCTCGCCGAGCGTTTCGCGCGTGCGATTGCCGGAGAACACGTCGATGCCCTTGTCGAACGCTTCGGCCACCTCGGTGATCTCCGACGCCTGCGGCAACGACGGCTTCTCGCGGAAGCCGCGGTAGTACATCTCGGTCGGCTTGCTGAGCTGGTTCCAGCCGATCTGCTCGATGCCGTAGTAGAGCTCGATCGTGTGGCCATCGGGGTCGTAGACGTACACGTGCCAGTTGCTTCCGGGCATGTCACGGCCCACGCGCTGGATCGGAACGCCCTGGTTCTGGAAGTACGTGTGGGCGTCCATGATCTCCTTGAGGCTGCCGCACTGCCAGGTGATCTGGTTGATGGTCACCTCGGGCGCGAACTTCCGATCGGGCCGATGGTCCAGCACCTTCTTGTTGAAGAGCACGAAGGCGTGATGGTCGGTCCCGTAGCGCATGAAGTAGCCGCGCGTGTCGCCGAGATCGTCGCGCTTGGGCGCCCACGGCATCTTGCCGAAGTCCAGGACGTCCGAATGCTTGAAGCCCAGGAGATCGCCGTAGAATTCGCGCGACTCACTCATCCGGACCGCGTTGAAGCCAAAGTGGCCGAGCCGCCGGATCTTGAAGGGTCGCTCCAGCAGCACGCCACCCACGTTGAAGCGCTCACCGTTCGATGCCATCGTCGGTCCTCCTGCCGTGTCTGCGGCTAGCCCGCGCCGCCTTTTTCAATTCCAGCCGCCCGGTCCACCGAGAGCACCCCGGGCCCCGTCAACAAGATGACCAGCGCCATGACCCCGAAGGCCAGCGGCAGCTCGAAGCCGTTCTTCGAGGCGAAGAAGCCATTGGGCATGTGCACCTTGAAGATGGCGGTGGCCATGTCGATCACGAGCCCGGCCGCCCAGAACCGGGTGATGAAGCCCAGGAACACGCAAACGCCGCCGACGAACTCGGTGATCGAGACCACCCACGCCAAGATGTGCGCGGGCTCGACCCCGATCTTGGTGAGCATGCCGGCGACCCCAGAGACACCGCCGCCGCCGAACGCGCCCAGGAGCTTCTGCGAGCCGTGCATCATGAAGGCAAATCCCAGGAACAGCCTCAGGATCACGACGGCCAACCGCTCCAACCCCTCGAGCCGTTGTGGCACGGACGACCTCCTTTTCTCTCGGGCGCTCAGGCCCGACCCTCAGTGCGGGCGCTGGTGGACCGGTCGCTTCACTGCTGCGAGGATGCCTGTACGAAGGCCCTCACCGCAAGATTCTGTTTTGCTCGGGCTCGCACGGCCCGCCGAGCTCGGCCGTGCGCGCGCGGCCGTGGCGGCGGCGCTGCCAGAGCCGGTAGCCGACGATGGCGAGAATGGCGGCGGGCACGATCAGGAAGAGCGCCCGCTGCCGCCCGAGCCATTCGAGCACGACTGCGACCTCGTCGCCGAAGACCCGCCCGAGGACGACCCACACCGTGGCGAACGCCAGCGAGCCGACCAGGTCGTAGAGCACGAAGCGGCGGTAGGCGATTCGCCCGGTGCCGCTCAGGATCGATGCGAACAGCCGGACGCTCGTCGAGTAGCGCCCGAGAAGGATCGCGGCGGGGCCGAAGCGCTCGAAGTACCTCAGCGTATTCTCGATGCACCGCTCGGAGCCGAGCGTGAGCCGGCAGTAGAGCGCCAGGAGCCGTTCTCCGCCGCGGGCGCCGGCGAGAAACACGACGTGATCGCCCATCAGGGACCCGAGCGCGCTGGCGACGATCGCGATGGCGAGCTCGACACGGGTCGCGGCGAACGCTCCGGCGAGCACCAGCAGGATGCGGCCCGGGAACGGGATCCCGATCGCGTCGATCGCGCTCACCGCGAACACGGTCAGGTAAAGGTGAGGGACCAGGAACACCACGAGCCGATCGGCAGCTGCTTCCATCCGCCGAGCCTAGCGGCCGAGAAAGCTCCGCACGATGCGCAGGAACTCCGCGAGCCGGTCGTGATAGAGCCAATGGCCGGCCCCGTCGATGCCGATCACCTCTGCCTGACGGAAGTGGCGGACCCGCCCGTCCTCGACGGGATTACCGGCGCGGCTTTCCTTGCCGTAGAGCAGCAGGGTCGGGCACGTGATCCGCGACCAGAGCAGCTGGATGTCGCGTCCCTGCATGTCGTAGGGCGGCCACGCGCGCACATAGTTGTCGAACTTCCAGCTGTACGTCCCGTCCTCGTTCTGGTTCGCGCCGTGCTCGGTCAGGTGCCGCGCCTGCTCGGCGGTGAGGCGCGGGTTCTCCTCTTGCATCCGGCGGAAGGCGTCCTCGATCGTGCCGTAGCGGCGCGGCAGGCGGCCGGCGAGGTTGCGCTGCTCGCCAATCCACTCGTCCATGCGCTCGACGATCGTCCGCTGCTTGAACTTGTCGAGCTGAGCCGGCGAGGGGCCGAGGCCTTCGATGGCCACGAGCCGGGCAACGGTCTCGGGATAGAGACCGGCGTAGCGCAGTGCGATCTGGCCGCCGAGCGAGTGGGCGATGATCGTCACCGGCGCCAGGCGCTGCTGATGGACGAGCTGCGCCAGATCGTAGATGTAGCCGGCGAGGGCGTAGCTGCCGTCGGTGGACCACGCGCTGTCGCCGTGCCCGCGCAGGTCGGGCGCCAGGATGTGCCAGTCGTCCCGGAGCGCCGCGGCCGCCCAGTCCCAGGCGCGGCAGTGATCGCGGCCGCCGTGCAGCATGACGAGCGGGGGCTTTGCGGCATTGCCCCAGTCGACGTAGTGCAGGCGTAGTCGCTGCGAGAAGAACGTGTGGGACGTGGGTCCCGGCATGGGGCCGGTCATGGGTCGTCTTCTATGCTAGCATCCCGACCGATCACGGCAGTGGCAGGGCGAGCGCAAGTGAGCCTATCACGGAGGATGCAATGGGGACGTTTCGGATGTACGCGGGAGCGGATCAGCAGGCGCACATCGAGCAGATCGATCTGAAGACGAAGCCCGACTGGCTCAAGGGCCTATCGGCGAACCAGATCTCCTTTCGCGAGTGGCCGGCCGGTCAGTTCCTCGACTGGCATCCGGCGCCGCGGCGGCAGTTCGTGATCATTCTCTCCGGACAGCTCGAGATCGGCCTGGGCGACGGCTCGAAGCACGTGTTTGGACCGGGCGACGCGCGGCTCGTCGAGGACACGACGGGCAAGGGCCACACGACGCGCGTGGTCGGCAACCAGATCTGCGTGACGGCGACGGTCCCGCTGGCCTGACCGCCTCGTCAAACCTCAAAAGGAGCGGACATGGCGACCAAGATCGTTTTCATTCCCAAGCAGCCCGACGCGATCCTCGACATGGCGAGAAAGCTGACGCCGCCCGGCTTCGAGCTGGTGGTGGTCGACCAGGACACCCCGGAGTTCTACGAGGCGATCAAGGACGCGGAGTACGTCATGGGGCTCGGCCGGCCGATCGCCGGCGAGTTCTTCCGCTTGGCGCCCAAGCTCAAGCTGGTCCAGCTGTTGAGCGCGGGCTACGACCGGGTCGATGTCGAGTCGGCGCGCAAGGCCAAGGTGCCGGTCGCCAATAACGGCGGCGCCAACGCGATCGCCGTCTCCGAGCACGCGGTCATGCTGATGCTCGCCGTGCTCAAGCGGCTGGTCGTGTTCCACAACGACGTGGTCGCCGGCAAGTGGCGTGTCGGGAACCACTTCGACTCGCGCGTGTTCGAGCTCCACGGCAAGACGCTCGGCATCGTCGGCCTCGGGAACATCGGCAAGAAAGTCGCGCGCCTCGCGCAGGCGTTCAACATGAACGTCCTCTACTACGACATCGCCCGGCTCACCGAGGACCAGGAGGACGCGCTCGGCGTCCGCTTCGTGCTGTTCACCGAGCTATTGCAAGCGGCGGACATCGTGAGCTTGCACGTGCCGCTCGACGAGAGCACGCGCAACCTCATCGGCGCGCGCGAGCTCGGCATGATGAAGAAGACGGCGATCCTCATCAACACCTGTCGCGGCCCCGTCGTGGACGAGTCAGCGCTGCACAAGGCGCTCACGAGCGGCCAGATCCTGGCGGCCGGCCTCGACGTGCTGGTCGAGGAGCCGGCGAAGGCCGGGCATCCACTTTACGGACTGAAGAACGTGACCCTCACGCCGCACTCCGCCGGGCCGACCTGGGAGAACTGGTCGGCCAGGTTCCGCAACGGCTTCGACAACATCCAGCGGGTCGCGGCCGGCCGTCAGGCCAAGTGGGTGATCTCGGAGCTCCTCACGCCGCCCGGAGTCTAGCGATGGCCGACGTCGGCCAGTCGCTCGCCGACCGGATCGCGATCGTGACCGGCGCCGCGCGCGGCATCGGCCGCGCGACGGCCCTGGCGCTCGGGCGAGCCGGTGCGCACGTCGTCGCCGTCGACCTCGAGGAATCGGCCGCCAAGGCCACCGCGGACGCCGTCAGCGCGCTCGGCCGCAAGGCGCTCGCGGTGGCTGCCGACGTGGGCGACCTCAAGAGCATCGACTCGATGACCCGCCGGGCGCTGGACACGTTCGGTCAGATCGATGTCCTCGTGAACAACGCCGGCGTCACGCGGCGCGCCTACATCATGGATCTGA
>Ga0126369_10003569_pt1 | contig 11245 bp, 10 predicted proteins | sample PanSoiMetaPlot_1_FD_109646 | JGI IMG/M metagenome (GOLD analysis project Ga0126369, IMG submission 109646) | Tropical forest soil microbial communities from Panama - MetaG Plot_1 | ecosystem: Environmental > Terrestrial > Soil > Tropical forest > Bulk soil | place: Panama | collected 2016-02-17
CGCGCCGCCTACAGGAGATTCCATGGCCACCGCTACAGCACCCTCGCGTGAAGACTTCGCCAAGCTGCTCGATGAATCCTTCGCCGGCGGACACCTTCAGGAAGGTTCCGTCATCAAGGGCAAGGTCGTCGGCCTCGAAAAGGAATTCGCGGTTATCGATGTCGGCCTCAAGACCGAAGGGCGGGTCGCCCTGCGCGAATTCGCCGGGCCCGGGCGACACGCTGACCTGAAAGTCGGCGACGAAGTCGAGGTTTATCTTGAACGGGTCGAAAACGCGCTTGGCGAGGCCGTGTTGTCGCGCGACAAGGCACGCCGCGAGGAAAGCTGGGGCAAACTGGAGAAGGCCTTTAACAGCGGCGAGAAGGTGCAAGGCGTCATCTTTAATCAGGTCAAGGGCGGTTTTACTGTTGATCTTGACGGCGCCGTGGCTTTCCTCCCGCGGTCCCAGGTTGATATCCGTCCGATTCGCGATGTCACTCCCCTTATGAACGTGCCGCAGCAGTTCCAGATCCTGAAGATGGATCGGCGCCGCGGCAATATTGTCGTTTCACGCCGGACTGTGCTGGAAGAGACCCGCGCAGAACAACGTCAGGAGTTGGTGCAGAACCTCGAAGAAGGTCAGGTCATCGACGGCGTTGTGAAGAACATTACCGACTACGGCGCATTCGTGGACCTTGGCGGCATCGACGGATTGCTGCACGTGACCGACATCGCCTGGCGCCGCGTCAACCATCCCACCGAGGTGCTCAATATTGGCCAGCAGGTGAAGGTCAAGATCATCAAGATCAACCACGAGACCCATCGTATCTCGCTCGGCATGAAGCAATTGCTCGACGATCCGTGGCAGGGAATCGAAAGCAAGTATCCGGTCGGTGCGCGCTTCAAGGGACGTGTCACCAACATAACCGACTACGGTGCTTTCGTGGAACTCGAGCCCGGCATCGAAGGGTTGATCCACGTGTCCGAAATGTCGTGGACCAAAAAGAATGTTCATCCGGGCAAGATCGTTTCAACTTCGCAGGAAGTCGAGGTGCAGATCCTCGAAGTGGACCCGGTCAAACGCCGGATCTCACTCGGCCTCAAACAGACCATGCGCAATCCGTGGGAGGTGTTCGTCGAGAAACATCCGCCGGGCTCCACGGTCGAAGGCGAGGTCAAGAACAAGACGGAATTCGGTCTGTTCCTCGGCCTCGATGGCGATGTGGACGGCATGGTGCATTTGTCCGATCTCGACTGGAAACGGCCGGGGGAGCAGGTGATCGAGGAATACAAGAAGGGCGACGTGGTGAAGGCGCAGGTCCTTGATGTTGACGTCGAAAAAGAGCGCATTTCTCTCGGCGTCAAGCAGCTTGCGGGTGATCCCATGGAGTCGGCCGGTGATCTCAAGAAGGGATCGGTCGTTACCTGCGAGGTTACCGAGGTGAAAGAGGGTGGCATTGACGTCAAGATCGTCGGGACCGATCTCACCGCTTTCATCAAGCGTGCGGATCTTGCGCGCGAGCGAGCAGAGCAGCGTGCAGATCGATTCTCGGTCGGCCAAAAAGTGGATGCGCGCGTGACCCAGTTCGACCGCAAGACACACAAGGTCGGCGTGTCCATAAAAGCGCTGGAAGTCGCTGAGGAAAAGGAGGCCATAGCGCAGTATGGTACTGCCGATTCCGGTGCCTCTCTCGGTGACATTCTGGGTGCTGCGCTCAAGCAGCGCGCGGGCGACAAGCCCGAAACCGAAAAGGCCGACGAATAAGGATTCAAAGGTCCCAGGGAGGTGAAGAGGGCGCCTGTCGTGCGCTATGATCGAAGAGCGACCCGACTAAAGGACGAAAACAATGTCACTCGATGCCGATGTCATCATCGATCGTCGCCGGATGCGGCGCAAACTTACGTTTTGGCGCGTCAGCACGGTGCTGATCGCCCTGCTGGCAATCATCGGTGTCACAGCCATGCTCGTGCCCGGGAGCACCTTGATGCCCGCTGGCGCGTATATTGCCCGCATCAAAATCCAAGGCTTGATCCGCGGCAATCAGGATCGCGTTGAAGCGCTCGCCAGGCTTGGCAGGTCGCGTGCACAGGCGGTCATTGTGCACATTGATAGCCCCGGGGGCACTACCGCAGGCGCCGAGCAACTTTACGATTCATTACGGGACTTGCAGGCCAAAAAGCCCATGGTGGTCGTGGTCGACGGGCTTGCCGCATCGGGGGCCTATATTGCGGCGCTTTCAGCCGAGCACATCGTGGCGCACGAAACCTCGCTGGTCGGTTCGATCGGGGTCCTGTTCCAATATCCGAATTTTACAGACGTACTCAAAACGATAGGCATCAAGGTCGAGGAGGTGAAGTCCTCCCCGCTGAAGGCCGCGCCCAACGGGTTCGAGCCAACCAGTCCGGAAGCGCGCGCCGCCATAGAGGCGATCGTGCTGGACTCTTATGCCTGGTTTAAGGGCCTGGTGAAGGATCGTCGCAAAATGGACGACGCTTTGCTTACCCAGGTGGCCGACGGCCGTGTTTTCACCGGCCGCCAAGCCATGGGCCTCAAGCTGATAGATGGTCTCGGCAACGAGAAGGTGGCGCTGGCGTGGTTGGAGAGGGAAAAAAAGGTACCCGCCAATACGCCAATCCGCGACTATTCGCTTCAACCCCGGTTCGGCGAGCTTTCTTTCCTCCATGTTGCCATTTGGAGTTTCGAGGCGGTGGGGTTGAGCGCCATTGCGCACCGCATCGAGGAATGGGGCGCAATGCAGGCTGTTGAACGGCTAAACCTTGACGGTCTCTTGGCGCTTTGGCACCCTCCGTCCACCAATTGATTTTCGGTCGAGCGGGCAGGGCGGCGTCAATGATCAAGTCAGAACTTGTCCAGCGAATTGCCTCTCAGAATCCTCATCTTTACCAGCGCGACGTAGAAAATATCGTCAACGCGATCCTTGGCGAGATCACCAACGCCATGGCGAAAGGCGACCGTGTCGAACTGCGCGGTTTTGGGGCCTTTTCGGTCAAGCACCGGCCGGCCCGGACTGGCCGTAATCCGCGCACGGGCGCCCATGTGGCGGTCGACGAAAAATCGGTGCCGTTTTTCAAGACGGGCAAGGAAATGCGCGAACGGCTAAACAGGCCAGGCGCGATATAAGGCTCCCGGTTTCTCCAACGGGCTACAATGCTATGGTCATGGCCGGCGCATCCCGGCCATCGAACTTTTGGGCAAATCGTTCACGATGTTCCGCAGGGTTGTCTCGGCACTGATCGTCATTCCCCTGGCGTTGGTCATTATCGCCTTTGCGGTGGCGAATCGGCAGTCGGTGACACTTTCGTTTGATCCCTTCTCGTCCACGAGCCCGTCGTACGCGGTGACCTTGCCGCTATTTGCGCTGATCTTTGCGGTGTTAATCCTCGGCGTACTGGTTGGAGGAATTGCAGCCTGGATCGGGCAGACGAGATGGCGTCGCGCTGCACGTAAGCTGGATGCCGACGTCCGGGCTCTACACCAGGAGCTGGCGGCTATCCGTCGCCGTTTTTCACCGGAAACGCCATCGGCTCAACAGGAGCGAGAATCGTACACTGTTGTTCCGCCGCCAATTCCTTAACTCAGCCAGCGGTTCTGCTTTGCGGCCAGCCGGAGAAGGCGGTAGAACGCGCTCACCATGCCCTTGGCGATCAAAATTTGTGGCCTCAAGACCCCGCAAGCGCTTGAAGTCGCGCTGGATTCCGGGGCCGATATGGTTGGCTTTGTGTTCTTCCCGCCAAGTCCGCGTCATCTCGGGTGGGAAGCTGCGCGCGCGCTTGGGCAGCGCGTGCAGCACCGCGCGATCAAAGTCGCACTCACGGTCGATGCAAACAATCAAATGTTGGGAGACATCATCGAGGCCTTGAAGCCGGACATGCTGCAACTTCACGGCACCGAGACGCCCGAGCGAGTGGCGGTGGTGCGCAGCCGTTTCGGTCTGCCGGTGATGAAAGCGCTGCCACTCGCGGAGCGCAGGGATTTATCGCCGATCCGTCAATATGCCCAGGTGGTCGACCGGCTGATCTTCGATGCACGCGCGCCACACGACGCATCTCGCCCCGGCGGTTTGGGCAAGCCGTTCGACTGGACGCTTCTCAAGGACATCAATCTGAAAGTCCCGTTCATGCTGTCCGGCGGACTCGATGCCAATAATGTGGCAGAGGCGCTTCGTATCACCCGGGCGCCAGGCGTAGACGTATCTTCGAGCGTGGAGCGTACGCCCGGGAACAAGGACCCGGAAAAAATCCGCGCTTTCATTCGTGCCGCGCGTGTGGCCGAAGCCGAAATCTTTTCCGCGCCTCTGCAGCTCGGAGAGACATCGATCGTGCGCTCGGTCAAGTAAGGACCTTCGCATGACTGTGCAGCAGCCCAATTCATTCCGGACCGGCCCCGACGACCGTGGACATTTTGGTATTTACGGCGGCCGCTTCGTCGCGGAAACGCTGATGCCACTCATTCTCGACCTCGAGAAGGCATATGCGCAAGCCAAATGCGACCCTGCCTTTCAGAGGGAGATGGATGGCCACCTCGCGACCTATGTCGGGCGGCCCTCGCCTCTCTATTTTGCCGAGCGCTTCACTCAATATTGTGGCGGCGCGAAAATCTATTTCAAGCGCGAGGAGCTCAACCATACCGGCGCGCACAAGGTGAACAATGTTCTCGGCCAGATCATGCTGGCGCTGCGCATGGGTAAAAATCGCATCATTGCCGAAACCGGCGCCGGCATGCACGGCGTTGCGACCGCCACGCTGTGCGCTAAGTTCGGGCTGCCCTGCGTCGTGTACATGGGCGCTGTCGACGTCGAACGGCAGAAGCCGAATGTGCTCCGCATGAAGATCCTCGGCGCAGAAGTACGCGCGGTCGAATCCGGCGCTCGGACGCTCAAGGACGCCATGAACGAGGCACTGCGCGATTGGGTGACCAACGTCAACGATACATTTTATTGCATCGGCACAGTCGCCGGCCCGCATCCGTATCCGGCAATGGTACGCGACTTCCAGTCGATCATCGGCCGCGAAACGCGCGAGCAGATACAGAAGGCCGAAGGCCGTCTTCCCGATTCGCTGATCGCCTGTATTGGCGGCGGCTCCAATGCCATGGGCCTGTTTTATCCGTTCCTCGATGAGCGTGCGGTCGAAATTTACGGCGTTGAGGCGGCCGGACATGGACTCAAGAGCGGCAAACATGCCGCCTCAATTGCCGGCGGACGGCCGGGCGTGCTGCATGGCAATCGCACCTATTTGCTGATGAACGATGACGGACAGATCGAGGAAGCGCACTCTATTTCGGCAGGTCTCGATTACCCGGGCGTCGGTCCCGAACATGCCTGGCTCAATGACCTCGGGCGGGTGAAATTTCTTTCGGCGACTGACGATGAAGCGGTGGGGGCATTTCAGCTGTGCAGCAGGCTTGAAGGCATCATTCCGGCTCTGGAATCTGCGCACGCGCTGGCCAGGGTACCGGAAATCGCGGCAGCAAAGCCGAGGGATCACCTGATGGTGGTCAATCTTTCCGGCCGCGGCGACAAGGACCTGGCGTCGGTCGAAGCATTTCTTGGAAGCAAGAGCCGATGACGACAATTGCTCCCATTTACCTCTCCCCAACGGGGCTGCTTGGCAGCCGACATCTTCCTGACGGGGAGAGGTGTATCAGAATTCGCGGCATCGCATGAACCAGACCCGGATCGATCGTCGCTTTGCTGCGCTCAAGCAGGAACGCCGCGCCGCGCTGGTGACCTTTACGATGGCCGGCGATCCGGACTACGAAACCTCGCTAACGATCGCCAAGAGTCTGCCTAACGCCGGCGCCGATATCATCGAGCTCGGCATGCCCTTCACCGATCCGATGGCGGATGGCCCCGCGATTCAGGCCGCTGGCCTGCGTGCGTTCAAAGCCGGCCAGCGCACGTCCAGGACGTTGGCGCTCGTGCGCGAGTTTCGCAAAGGCGATAATGAAACGCCGATTGTGCTGATGGGCTATTACAATCCGATTTACATTTACGGCAACGAAAGCTTTCTCGCCGACGCCAAAGCAGCAGGTGTCGATGGCCTCATTGTTGTAGATTTACCTCCTGAGGAGGACGACGAGCTCTGCCTTCCAGCACTCAAAGCCGGATTGAATTTTATCCGGCTTGCGACGCCGACCACTGACGACAAGCGCCTGCCCACCGTGCTCAATCACACATCGGGTTTTGTCTACTATGTGTCAATCACTGGCATCACCGGCGCAGCCGCGCCAGATATCGCCAAGGTTTCGACGGCGGTGTCACGCATCAAGCGGCACACCAAGCTTCCGGTAGCGGTGGGGTTCGGCGTGCGGACCGCGGAACAGGCGCGCGCCATTGCGGAACGCGCAGACGGTGTGGTGGTTGGTTCGGCACTCGTCGACGCGATACATCAAAGCCTCGATGCAACCGGCAAGGCGAGTCCCGGCACGGCAAAGGCGGTGACGCAACTGGTGACTTCCCTAGCGCGCGGGGTACGGGCCGCTCATCGGGTCGCCGCCGAGTGAACATTCGACCGTCCGGCCGGTTATAATTTTGCCAAATCAAGTCTATATAAGCGAACCATGAACTGGATCTCCAACGTCGTCCGGCCAAAGATCCGCAGTTTCCTCCGCCGCGAAACGCCGGAAAATCTCTGGATCAAATGTCCGGAGACAGGCCAGCTGGTCTTCTACAAGGATGTCGAGGCCAACCAATTCGTCATCCCATCATCGAACTATCACATGCGCATCAGCGCGCCGTTGCGTCTGAAATCCATGTTCGATGGCGGCGAATTTGAAGATATCGAGTTGCCCGAAGCGCCCCTCGATCCGCTCAGATTTCGCGACGAACGCCGATATGCCGACCGTTTGAAGGATGCCCGCACAAAGACCGGATTGCAGGACGCGGTGAAGCTCGGCATTGGGCGGCTGGAGGGGCAGATGGTCACCATCGCGGTCCAGGATTTTGACTTTATGGGCGGTTCGCTGGGCATGGCCGCCGGCGAGGCAGTGATCGCTGGTTTGGAGACAGCCGTGCGCAGGCAGACACCATTCATCATGTTTGCAGCCTCCGGCGGCGCCCGTATGCAGGAGGGAATCCTGTCGCTCATGCAACTGCCGCGCACGACGGTCGGGGTGCAGATGCTGCGCGAGGTACGTAAGCCCTACATTGTTGTGCTTACAAATCCGACGACCGGCGGTGTCACCGCGTCCTATGCGATGCTTGGCGATGTGCAAATCGCCGAACCTGGCGCGCTGATCGGCTTCGCGGGCCCGAGAGTGATTGAGCAGACCATCCGTGAGAAGTTGCCAGAAGGCTTCCAACGCGCCGAGTACCTCGCGGAGCATGGCATGGTTGATATGGTGGTGCATCGGCACAAATTGCGTGCGACGCTTGCCGAACTATGCCGGCTCCTGACCAGGGCGCCGGTGCCCGCCGGTCAGCAGCAGTTGCCGGCTCCGCTGCATGCGTGAGCGATCGTGCCCCGCCATCTGCGAATGCGGATGATCCAGTGGTCGCGGTGCTCTAAAATAGAAAACAACCGGAGTACTTGATGCCCTCCATTCGCTGGGCATCACAGGAGTTGCATGAATTACATCGACGCCATTGTTGCGCGGCTAACAGCGCTGCATCCCAAGCGCATCGACCTGTCGCTTGATCGTGTGCAGCGCCTGCTTGGCGCGCTGGATCATCCGGAGAAAAAATTGCCGCCTGTGATCCATGTTGCCGGAACAAACGGCAAGGGATCCACGATTGCCTTTCTGCGCGCAATCCTGGAAGCCGCGGGTAAACGCGTACACATCTACACCTCTCCGCATCTCGTGCGTTTCAATGAACGGTTCCGGATTGGCGCCCCGGGCGAAGGCAAGCTTGTTTCGGATAAAGAACTGGTGGCAACCATGGAGGAATGTGAGCATGCCAACGCAGACGCGCCGATTACCGTGTTCGAGATTACAACCGCGGCCGGACTATTACTGTTTTCTCGTCATCCCGCGGATGTGCTGCTGATGGAGGTCGGCCTGGGTGGCCGCCTGGATGCGACGAATGTGGTCGAGAAGCCGCTGGCGACGATCATTACCCGTATTTCGATCGACCATGTGGACTTTCTCGGTGATTCGCTCGAAAAAATCGCCGCGGAAAAAGCCGGCATCCTCAAGCGGGGCGTCCCTGTCATCATTGCTTCGCAGCACCGCAATGCCTTGGCTGTAATCGAGCGGCAGGCGGCGAAGCTTGGCGCGCCGTTGAGGATCGCTGGCGAAGATTGGACCGCGACGGAAGAGCGTGGCCGTCTGGTCTATCAGGACGAGGAAGGATTGCTCGATTTGTCGGCGCCAAGACTCTACGGGCGGCATCAATACGAGAATGCCGGTCTGGCAATCGCCGGGCTGCGGACTGTCAAGCATTTCACGATCCCACCCGCAGCCTACGATGCCGGCATGGCCAAGGCCGACTGGCCGGCCCGGCTACATCGGCTGGGTCAGGGCCGGCTGGTTGAACTTGCTCCCGCCGGCAGCGAACTATGGCTCGACGGTGGCCATAACCCCGACGGAGGCCGCGCCATTGCGGCGGCGCTGGCCGATCTGGAAGAGCGGGTATCGCGGCCGCTGGTTCTGATAGTCGGAATGCTGGCGAGCAAGGACTGTGCAGGGTTCCTGAATAATTTCGCCGGGCTTGCCCGGCGCACGATTGCGGTGCCTGTGCCGACTGTCGAAAAAGCGATGAGCGCAGAGGCGATCGCCGACACCGCGCGCTCCATCGGATTGTCGGCGACGAGCCGCGACAACCTCGCCGAAGCACTCGAGGCCGCGCGCAAGCTGGACCTCGATCCGCCCCCGCGCGTCCTGATCACGGGCTCTCTTTACCTTGTCGGCGAGGCGCTGCGGGAGAATGGCACATTGCCGGCCTGAATTTATCACTTTAATAGTTTCATCAAATTTGCTTTTTTCTGGCGAACCTGATCGATCGTGCATTGCCGCGGCGCCTTGTCGGGCCGCCAGCGCATCAGCCGCGTTCCATGGCGGAAACGCCCACCGCTAAAATGGTCATAGCAAACCTCGACAACCAATTTTGGCCTGAGCGGCTCCCATTCTGAAGAACGTCCGGTCGACCAGCGGCTTCGGCCGCCAGGCTTGTCTCCGGTGAAACCAGGGGGTGCAATCAGTTTCTCCAGTTTGGCCGTGAGCTGCTTCTTCTCTTCACTCTTGAGGGAGGAAGTGAATCCAACATGATTGAGCATGCCCTTTTCATCGTAGAGTCCAAGCAGAAGCGAGCCGACTGTCCTTTTACCCTCGTTGTAGCGGAAGCCGCCGACCACGCAGTCGGCGGAGCGTAGATTCTTGATTTTTTGCATGCCCAGCCGATTGCCGGATTGATAAGGAAGGTCGCGGCGCTTGGCGACGATGCCGTCAAGCGTTGAACCAACTTGCTTGAGCCATTTTTTTGCCGCGGCAATTTTGGTCGTGGCTGGCGAGAGCTTGATCGGACACTGACCATGCAAATATTTGCGCGCAAAGTCTTCCAGGACTTTGCGCCGCTTATCGAGCGGATCCTTGGTGAGGGAATCTCCGTCAGCAACCAGAATATCGAAGACAATAAGCAATGCCGGCGTTTCAGAGGCGAGGCGTTTCACTCGGCTTATGGCGGGATGAATACGCTGTAAAAGATCATCAAAGGAAAACACGTGTCCTTGCGGGACAACAATTTCGCCGTCGAGGACGAAGCGCTTGGGCTTCAGAGAGGCGACAGCGGCTGTTAGCTCAGGGAAGTAGCGTGTGAGGGACTGCCCGGATTTTGATTGCAATTCGACCTTGGCGTTGTCGCGAAAAATCAGACAACGGAAGCCGTCCCATTTCGGCTCGTATTGCCAATCTCTGCCCTCCGGAATTTTATCGACGGAGAGGGCTTCCATTGGAGGAAAGGGCTGGTGCAAGGCGAGGCTCATCGCTTCGCTAACGCAAACGGCCGGCTTTCGGCCGGCCGTTTCAAATACTTTTTTTAATGCTCGTCAAACCGCGCCGCTGATCCACTGATGGAGCTTCTGCTTCGGCGCGGCGCCCACCTGACGAGAGGCGATCTCGCCATTCTTAAATAGCATCAGCGTCGGGATCGACATGATGCCGTACTTGGCGGCGGTGTTCGGATTCTCGTCAACGTTGAGCTTGACGATCTTGACCTTGTTGCCGAGCTGTCCGGCGATCTCTTCCAGCGCGGGAGCGATCATCCGGCAAGGCCCGCACCACTCCGCCCAGAAGTCCACGACGACCGGTTCGGCAGATTTCAATACGTCCGATTCAAAGCTAGCGTCTGACACTTTGCCGACGGCCATGATCAATACCTCTTGTGCTTAGCGGGCAGAATCGCCCCCGAAAATCGCGAAGGCCGGAAACTATGAACGCGGTCCCGCAGCGTCAAGGCGCTATCGCAGCGACGTGATCGGCCAGAGCCCGATCCAGAGTGTCAGGCGAAAGCTCCATTAAATCAGGGACTTCCGTCCATATCAGCGCGGCGCGAACGGGCATATCCGGGTAGAGTTTGTGGAGCACCGCACGGTAAGCGGCGAGTTGCCGGACGTAGGACGGCGGTATCTCTTCAATTCGGCGCGGCGGAGGCCCGTTGGTCTTGAAATCGCCGATCAACACACGAGTCGGCGTGACCGAGAGGCGGTCAACCTGGCCTGACACGGGCAGGGCGAGGTTGCCAAAGGTGAGCTTTCCGACAATAGGAACCTCGGCGCGGCTGCCGCTGGCAAAAAGATCGCGAAATCGCTCGTCCTCGAGCACGCGCAGCACCTGCTCGGCCAGTCCCGCGCGGTCTTCAGCCGGCAGCTTGCTGCCGTTGCGGGCGAGATATTCGTCGGCCGCCTTGCGCCGCCGATCGACGGGAATGTCCGGGAGCGACTGCAACAGTCGGTGCGCCAGAGTGCCGCGCAAGCGCGCCGCTTCGCGCTCGCCGCGTCCGGTAATGGGGCGCGGCTCGTCGTCGGCCGCGTCGGATGGCCGCAGGATTGCCGGCACCGGCGGCGATGGCGGTGCGTCGGTTGAGAGCCATGACGGCAGCGTGACCCGGTTAATCGGCGCGCGTGCGGCCGCACCTGTTACAGGCGACGGGCCTTTGCGGAAGCGCCAGATCTTGCCGTCGGCGTCGCTGTCTTCTTCCGACAACGGCTGAAGCGCGCCGAGCACGAGATCATGCCAGCAACCTTGCGGCGCTTTATTGATTCCCTTGGCGCCGCACACCAGCAGCCGATCCGCCGCGCGCGTCAGGCC
>Ga0126369_10003570_pt1 | contig 11240 bp, 8 predicted proteins | sample PanSoiMetaPlot_1_FD_109646 | JGI IMG/M metagenome (GOLD analysis project Ga0126369, IMG submission 109646) | Tropical forest soil microbial communities from Panama - MetaG Plot_1 | ecosystem: Environmental > Terrestrial > Soil > Tropical forest > Bulk soil | place: Panama | collected 2016-02-17
GCGCACCGGCATCCCGTACCTGCCGATGTCGATGGCCAAGGGCCTGCTGCCCGATACGCACGAGCAGTGCGCATCGGCCGCGCGGTCGTTCGTGCTGCCCGAGGCGGACGTGGTGATGCTGGTCGGTGCGCGCCTGAACTGGCTGCTCTCGCACGGCAAGGGCAAGACGTGGGGCGGCAAGGACCACAAAAGCTGGGGCGGCCAGAAGTTCATCCAGGTCGACATCTCGCCGCAGGAGGCGGACAGCAACGTGCGCATCGACGCCCCGGTCGTGGGCGACATCGGCTCTTGCGTGTCCGCGCTGCTCGCCAGCATCGGCTCGAGCTGGCCTAAGCCGCCGGCCGAGTGGCTGTCCGCGGTCGCCGACCGCAAGAGCAAGAACATCGCCAAGATGGCGGAGACCCTGGCCAAGAACCCGGTGCCGATGAACTTCCACAGCGCCCTGAGCGCGGTGCGCGACATCGTCAAGGCCAACCCGGACGCCATGTTCGTCAACGAGGGCGCCAACGCGCTCGACTTCACCCGCAGCATCGTCGACATGTACAAGCCGCGCAAGCGCGTGGACGTCGGCACCTGGGGCGTGATGGGCATCGGCATGGGCTTCGCCGTCGCGGCCGCCGTGGTCACGAAGCAGCAGGTGATTGCGATCGAGGGCGACAGCGCCTTCGGGTTCTCCGGCATGGAAGTCGAGACCATCTGCCGCTACAACCTGCCGGTCTGCGTGGTGATCATGAACAACAACGGTGTCTACAAGGGCACCGACGTCAATCCGACCGGCGGCTCCGACGTGGCGCCCACGGTGTTCGTCAAGGGCGCGCGCTACGACAAGCTGATGGAGGCGTTCGGCGGCGCGGGAATGAATGCCACGACACCGGCCGAGCTGCGCAAGGCCATGGAAGAAGCGATCCGTTCGCGCAAGCCCACCCTCATCAACGCCGTGATCGACGAGACCGCCGGCACCGAGAGCGGCCGCATCACGAGCCTGAATCCGAGCGCGAAGAAGAAGTAGCCGCGGAAGCGATTGGAGACCGGAATGGAAGCTTTGAACGGCGTACGCATCCTCGACATGACTCACGTCCAGGCCGGGCCGACGTGCTCGCAGCTGCTCGCCTGGCTCGGGGCGGACGTGATCAAGTTCGAGCCGCCGCAGGGCGACGCGACGCGCGGGCAGCTGCGCGACGTGCCGAACGCGGACAGCCTCTACTTCACGATGCTCAACTGCAACAAGCGCTCGATCACGGTGAACATGAAGTCGACCGAGGGCAAGCAGGTGTTCGTCGACCTGCTGAAGAAGTGCGACATCGTGATGGAGAACTTCGGCCCGGGCGTGCTCGAGCGACTCGGCTTCACCTGGGAGAAGATCCACGAGATCAATCCGAAGATCGTGGTCGGCTCGATCAAGGGCTTCGGCTCGAGCGGCCCGTACGCCGACTTCAAGGCGTACGAGAACGTCGCGCAGGCGATGGGCGGGGCGATGAGCACGACCGGGATACCGGACGGACCGCCGTTCGTGACCGGTGCGCAGATCGGCGACTCGGGAACAGGACTCCACCTCGCGATCGGCCTGCTCGCGGCCCTGCACCACGCGAACCGCACGGGGCTGGGCCAGTACGTCGAGGTGGCCATGATGGACGGGGTGATGAACCTCTGCCGGGTGAAGTTCCGCGACCACCAGCGCCTCACGCGCCAGTCGCTCAGCGAGTACTCCGTGCCCACGTACCAGGGCATGGGCGAAGTGCCGCGCGCGGGCAACGACTCGGGCGGCGGTCAGCTCGGGAACGCCATCCACTGCAAGCCGCACGGCGCCAACGACTGGCTCTACGTGGTCGTCCAGGAGGCCGTGTGGGAGGCGCTTGCGAAGCGCATCGGGCCCGACGTGGGCGTGCCGGACCTCGCGAGCGATCCGCGGCTCGCGACCATCGCGGAGCGGCGCAAGAACCAGGCGCTGATGTGGACGCTCATCAACAAGTTCGCAGAGAAGCACACCAAGCGCGAGTTCATGGCGATCCTCAATCCGCTCGACGTGCCGTGCGGCCCGATCATGTCGACCGAGGATCTCGCGAACGACGAGCACGTGCGCGGGCGCGACATGTGGGTGGAGCTCGACCATCCGCAGCGCGGCACGTGGTACAACGTCGGCATGCCGATCAAGCTGTCCGCGTCGCCGGCGAAGATCAAGCGCAGCCCGCTCCTCGGCGAGCATACCGACGAGGTGCTCAGGGAAGTGCTCGGCTACGACGACGCCAAGATCGACGCGCTCAAGTCGGCCGGCGCTTTTAGCGCGCCGCCGAAGGCGAAGACCGCTTCCCGCGTCACGCAAGACTGACGCGCGAGGTCGCTCTTCGGGAGCCGACGGCCGGCCCGCCGGTCAACGCGCTGCACTACAGGAGCTGTCATGCGCATTGCGATCATCGGCCAGCAGGACTTCGGGAAAGCGGTGTTCGAGGCGTTTCTCGCCCGCGGCGATGAGGTCGCCGGGGTCTTCTGTGCGCCCGAAAAGGAGGGTGCAAAAGCCGATCCCCTCAAGGTGGCCGCACAGGAGAAGGGGCTCAAGACCTTCCAATTCCCGTCGCTCCGCGCGGCGGAGGCGCACGACGCGCTGCGGGCGCTGGCGGTCGACCTCGGGATCATGGCGTACGTGCTGCAGTTCGCGCCCGACAGTCTGGTGAGGATCCCGCGGAAGGGAACGATCCAGTTCCACCCGTCGCTGCTGCCCAAGTACCGCGGCCCTAGCTCGATCAACTGGCCGATCATCCGTGGCGACGCGAAAACCGGGCTGACGATCTTCCGCCCGACCGAAGGTCTCGACGAGGGTCCGGTCCTCTTGCAGAAGGAGACGCCGATCGGCCCGGACGATACCCTCGGCTCGGTGTACTTCGACCGCCTGTTCCCGATGGGCGTGCAGGCGATGGTCGAGGCGGCCGACTTGGTGATCGCGGGCCGGCACACCGAGACGGTCCAGGACGAGCGCCAGGCCTCGTACGAAGGCTGGTGCCGGACCGCGGAAGCGAGGATCCACTGGCCGAGCCACGTCGACTTCGTCTATAACCTGATCCGCGGCACGAACCCCGCTCCGGGTGCGTGGACCACGCTCAACGGCAAGCGGATCCAGATCTTCGACGCCCGTAAACATCCGTTCCGCACGTTCGGGGCGGTGAAAGGCAAAGTGGGCGAAGTCTCCGAGGTCACTGCGACGAGCTTCTTCGTCACCGCGCAAGGCGGTCGAATCGAAGTGCTGAAGGCGAAGGCGGAGGATGGGAAGAAACTCTCCGCTCCGGAGCTCGCGGCCACGCTCGGACTTGCTCCCGGGACTGCGCTAGGCACCTGATCACCCAGCGGGTGACGCGAACGAGGGGTGCACGAGTTTCATCGCTCATCGGCATCACTTCTCATCGGTTGTCGGCGGTGCTCCGGCAACGCTTCTCTCCTGCTCGCCGCTCGGCCGGGTGACGGGAACTCGGCAAGAAAACTTGACTAAATTCATACCCGACTGTAGGAATGCGGATTATGCTGCTGTTTTTACAGGAACTTAGCGACACCTAGCCAATCGGAGCTCAGGCCGGTTCTCCGGTACGGGCCGAGGGCACGGGCTGGTGCCAGGTTCCGGGGTTGTTCCACGGAATGAACGCTCCCTTATCCGACGGCAATTCGAGCCTGATCGGGGAGTTGCCTGGGAGTTCTGCTTCGGGGCGGGAACGGCGCGCAACGGCCGGGTCAGGAGATGTGCTCGGTCGAGCGCGGGCATCACGGGATGCGCGGAAACGCGAGCGTACAATCCCCGCACGCCGCTGGAGCCCAAAGCCGGGAACAACGAAAAGAAACAAGGGGACGGTTTAGGTGAAGAAGGCAGGTTTCTGGACGAAGGACCGGGTTCTCGGCCTCGCGGTCGCGATCGCGGTTTTCCTCCTTGCCGGCTCCATCCTCGTCCAGCGCTTCGAGCGCAAGGCCTACGTCATCGACGTGAGCGCCACCGAGCGGGTGCCCTCCGAGTGGGTCGGGCTCGTCGCGATCTGCGACGCGGCGTCAAAGTCGACGTCCACCCTCTGAGCGATGACGCCGAGCCGAGCCTTCGAAACCGCACGCTGCGCCGCTCCTCCCTCGGGGCGCGCGCCCGGTTGCGACGAGCGAGCGCGCGATGGCCGCGACCCGGACGAGCGATGAACCTGAGCCAAGCCCTCGAGATCGCGAGCTGCACCGATCCGGGCATCGTCCGCTCGCACAACGAGGACTCGGTCGCCGCGGACGCGGCGAAAGGGCTGGTCGTGCTCGCCGACGGGATGGGCGGCTACAACGCGGGCGAGGTCGCGAGCGGCATGGCGACCACCGTGATCACGACCGAACTGCAACACCTGCTCGAGGAGACGCCGCCGTACAAGCTCGAGCCCGCCTCCGGCACGCCATACGCCGAGAAGCTGATGAGGGAGCAGATCGCGAAGGCGAACACCTCGATCTACCAGGCGGCGCAAAGCCAGCCTCAGTACTCGGGGATGGGCACGACGCTGGTGGCGGCGGTGTTCTATGACAACAAGGTGACGGTCGCGCATATCGGCGATTCGCGCCTGTACCGGCTCCGCGGCGAAGCGTTCGAGCAGCTCACGCGCGACCATTCGCTCCTCCAGGAGCAGATCGACAGCGGGATGATCACGCCCGAGCAGGCGAAGTTCTCGCAGAACAAGAACCTCGTCACCCGGGCGCTCGGCATCGACCCGACGGTCGAGCCGGAGATCCACTGCCATGCGACCCAGCTCGGCGACGTCTACCTCCTCTGCTCGGACGGCCTGAACGACATGGTGAGCGACGAGGACGTCGGCATGACGCTCCAGACGCTATCGGCGAATCTGCGGCTCGCGGCGCAGCAGCTCGTCCAGATGGCGAATGACAACGGCGGGCGCGACAATGTGTCCGTCATCCTGGTGCGCGTGGTTCGGGACTATGCGGCCCCGAAGGGTTGGCTCTCGCGGATCGTTAGCTGGTTGCGATAGACGAAGGACACTGCCATGGCTGCAAAGCTGATTCTAAGTATGGACGGGCTGGTGCTGAAGGAGATCACGCTCACGAAGGAGCGGACCACCATCGGGCGCAAGCCGCACAACGACATCCAGATCGACAACCTGGCAGTGTCGGGCGAGCACGCGGTGATCGTGACGATCCTCAACGATTCGTTCCTCGAGGACCTCGGCTCTACCAACGGGACGCTCGTGAACGGCCAGCCGATCAAGAAGCACTTTCTGCAGTCGAACGACGTGGTCGAGCTCGGCAAGTACAAGCTGAAGTACCTCAACGACCAGGGCGCGAAAGGGGCGTCGCCGCTCGATTTCGAGAAGACCATGGTGCTGCGCCCGGGCGCGACGCCCAAGCCGGCCGAGGCGCCGATCTCGAAGCCCGGCATCTCGCAGACCGTGCCGACGATGCCTGCCTCCCAGGCCGCGCCGGCGCTAAGCACGACGCAGCCGAACGCCAAGCCTCTCGTCACCTCGCAGGCCGTGCCGACCGCCGGGACCTCGCACCAGACGGTGCACGTCAGCGCCTCGCAACCGATTTCGACTTCGCAGCCGATGTCGACTTCGCAGCCGGTCGCGACCGGCAAGGTGGCCGCGATCCAGATCCTCTCCGGCGCGAGCGCTGGCAGGGAGATGGAGCTCACCAAGGCGCTCACCACCCTCGGCAAGCCAGGCGTGCAGGTCGCGGTGATCACGAAGCGGCCGCAGGGCTACTTCATCACCCACGTCGAAGGGACGAACTTCCCGATCGTCAACGGCCGGGTCCTCGACGCGCAGGCGCATCCGCTCAGCGACCACGACATCGTCGAGCTCGCCGGCGTCAAGATGGAGTTCTTCTACAAGACCTGATCTCGCCCCGGATTCGAGCGCCGAGGCGATTGCGGGTCGGCGTGCGCAGTGAGGCAGTATTCGGTCCGGACCGGGTCTCCCTTTTCGCGAGATTGACCGCGTCCGCGTCAAGGTCAAGGGCGAGCCAGTGGCCATACGCGAGTCACTCCGCAGCCGAGCTCCCCGACGTGCGCCAGGAGGAGCTGAACCTCCGGGTGCAGCGTTGGCAAACCTAGGGCCGGGCGGAACTTGTGCGCCTCGACCTGCCGCACCTCCGCCCGGGGACGCCACTTTATTCCTTATGTTCCGGGCGCTTGGCCAGCTATCGTTAACATCCGCCGAGGCTCGGCTGGGCCGGCGGGAGGACTTTCGAGACGAAGTGATGCGGCGCAGTTTGCGGACTTTGAGAGGCCGCGTGCGGGCCTGAGGCCGTCGCCGGCGGGCAGCGAATGCGAATCCGGGTTTTAGGTTGCAGCGGGGGAATCGGGGGGCGGCATCTGCGCACCACCTCGATGCTGCTCGACCGCGACATCCTGATCGACGCGGGGACCGGCGTCTGCGACCTCACGCTCGCGGAGCTCACGCCGGTCGACCACGTCTTCCTCACCCACTCGCACCTCGATCACGTCGCCGCCATCCCGTTCATGGTCGATACCGTGGGTCAGATGCGCGACGCGCCGCTCACCGTCCACGCGATTCCCGCGACGATCGAGATCCTGAAGAACCACCTGTTCAATTGGTCGATCTGGCCGGATTTCACCCAGATCCCGAGCGCGGAGCGGCCGTTCCTGCGCTACGAGGCGATCGACGTCGGGTCCGCGATCGACCTCGGTGGCGGCCGGACGCTCACGCCCTTGCCCGCGAACCACGTCGTCCCGGCGATCGGCTACCAGCTCGACAGCGGCAGGGGGAGCCTGGTGTTCACCGGCGACACCACGACGAACGACGAGCTCTGGCCGATCGTCAACCGCATCGCGAACCTCAAGCATCTGATCATCGAGTGCGCGTTCTGCAACCGCGAGAAGAGCCTCGCAATCATGTCGAAGCACCTCTGCCCGAGCATGCTCGCCGAGGAGCTCGCCAAGCTGGAGCGGAGCTGCGAGATCTTCATCACCCACCTCAAGCCGGGGGAGATCGAGCTCACGATGGAGGAAATCGAGGAGTACGCCGGGCAGTACCGGCCGCGGATGCTGCAGAACAACCAGGTGATCGAGTTCTAACATGTCCACGGCGAAGGTTAGTCTGCAGGTGCTCAAGCGGCTCGAGCCCCTCTCGGCGCTGTCGACGCAGCGCCTCACCGAGCTCGCCGAGCTGTGCGTCGTCGAGCGGGTGAGCAAGACCCTCGACCCGTTCCGCGTCAAGGGCGTCGGCGGCCAGCTCGTGTTCCTGCTGAAGGGCGAGCTCGCCCTCATCCTCGGCAACGGCAGCTCGGACGTCGTCGTGGGCGCTACCTCGGAGGCGCGGCACCCGATCGGACGCAAGACCCCGTTCGCCTCCGCCAAGGCGATCACCGACATCGAGCTCATCCGCATCGACGAGGACCTCCTCGACATCATGCTCACCTGGGATCAGCTCGCCAACGGCGAGAAATCGGGTCCGCAGGCGGCCGAGGGCGGCGCCCTGTCGATGAGCAACTGGGCGATCCTGTCGGGGGTGTTCAGCATCAACAACCTCAAGTCCGGCGCGTTCGCGCAGCTCCCCGCGGCGCACATCAACGAGATGCTGAAGCGCTTCCAGCGCGTGAGCGCGAAACGCGGCGAGGTCGTCATCCGCGAAGGGGACGAAGGCGATTTCTACTACGTCCTCGAGGCGGGAAAGTGCCGCGTCGAGCGGAATGTCGGCGGCGTGTCGATGAAGCTCGCCGAGCTCAAGGGCGGCGACGCGTTTGGCGAGGAAGCGCTGGTCGCGAACGCGAAGCGCAACGCCACCGTCACGATGTTGACCGAAGGCTCGCTCTTCCGGCTCGCGAAGGACGACTTCAACGAGTTGCTCAAGAAGCCGCTGCTCCAAAGCGTCACCATGGAGGACGCGCGCGCGAAGATCGCCGCGGGCGGCCAGTGGATCGACACGCGCTACCCGTCCGAGTACCAGTACGACAAGCTGCCGGGTGCGATCAACATCCCGCTGTCGGAAGTCCGCAACGCGGTCAAAGTGCTCGACCGGGGTCGCGAATATGTCCTTTACTGCCAGAGCGGCCGGCGAAGCTCCGCGGCCGCGTTCCTGCTCGCGCAGCGCGGATTCAGGGCATATGTCCTCGAGGGCGGGCTGCGCGGCGGCGCCGAGAAGCGGCCGTAGCGCGCCGGCCGGCATCCCGGCCCGGCTCTTGCATAGCAACCGCCCGCGATGCGCCGCGCGCACATAGCGCGCTGGCGCCCGCCTGGAAAAAGCCGCAACGACCGCGCCCGCGCGGTTGAAGGGGGGAGATCCAGGCGCTAAATTGGCCGATCACTGGCCTCGGCTGCACGGAAGTGATCGTGCCCAGTGGCGCGCTTTCCGGCGCGAGCCGACAACTGCGACGGTCTTCCGACAGGACATGACGTTATGAGTGCAGTGCTTAGCCCCCAGTCGATCCCGGCAGGCGACATGACCACCCGGCTCGCCTTCCTGAAGAGCCTGCAGACCGTCACCAACCGCATCCACGCGACCAACAACGTCGACGAGATCATGCTGGAGGTGTCGGGCGACATCTGCACGCTCTTCAACGCCGACCGGTTGACGATCTACATCACCGCCGAAGACAAGGCGACGATCATCTCCAAGGTCAAGACGGGATTGAACTCGTTCCGCGACCTCAAGCTGCCGATCGCCGAGCACTCGATCGCCGGCTACGCCGGGATGATCCGGCGCATCGTCAACCTCAAGGACGTCTACGACGAGGCCGAGCTCCGGAGCCACAGTCCCAACCTGCGCTTCCTGCAGGAGGTCGACAAGCGCACCGGCTATCGCACCAAGCAGATGCTCGCCGCGCCGATCCTCGATGCACCGGCCGGCGATCTGCTCGGCGTGGTACAGATCATCAACAACAAGTCCGGCCAGCCGTTCGCGCCGCTCGCCGAGGAAGGGATGATCGAGCTCTGCAAGACGCTCGCGATCGCCCTCAAGCAGCGGCAAAAGTTCGCCGTCCCGAAGTCGAAGTATGACCTCCTCGTCGCGGACGGGGCGATCACTGCAGCGGCGTTCGATCAGGCCGCGCGCAGCGCGCGGAAGAAAGTGACCGACCTCGAGAGCGTCCTCATCGAGGAGTACAACGTCAAGCCGAGCGCGATCGGCCAGGTGCTCTCCAAGTTCTTCGGCGTCGCGTACGAGCCGCACAAGCCCGAGCGCGTCAAGCCGATCGACCTGCTGAAGAACCTGAAGCGCGAGTACGTCCAGGAGCACCAGTGGTGCCCGCTCGAGGAGACCGAGCGCGGCCTGATCGTCATGTGCCTCGACCCGGAGCGCGTCAAGGCATCCAAGGTCGTTAGCAATATCTTCCCCAGGGCGCGCATCAAGTACGTCGTCACTACGCTGCGCGATTTCAAGGACACGCTCGATCTCTTCTTCGGCGCCACCGCGGATCTCGGCGACATCGGCGATCTCCTGTCGGGGCTCGGCGGCGAGGAGGGCGAGGACGGGGTCACGACTGCCGAGGACCTCGACGCGGCGGCCGACAACGAGCTCGTCAAGCTCGTGAACAAGGTCATCGTCGACGCGTACCAGCAGGGCGCCTCCGACATCCACATCGAGTCCTACCCGGGCAAGATGAAGACCGAGATCCGGTTCCGCAAGGACGGCTCGCTCGTCCCCTACATCGAGGTGCCCGCCTCCTACCGTAGCGCGCTCGTCGCGCGCCTGAAAATCATGTGCGACCTCGACATCTCCGAGCGCCGCAAGCCGCAGGACGGCAAGATCAAGTTCAAGAAATTCGGGCCGCTCGACATCGAGCTCCGGGTGGCGACGATCCCGGTGCAGGGCGGCGTCGAAGACGTGGTAATGCGTATCCTCGCCGCCGGCGAGCCGATCGCTCTCGACAAGCTCGGACTCACCGCGCACAACCTCCCGCGCCTGAAGGAGGCGATCGAGAAGCCCTACGGTCTGTTCTTCTGCTGCGGCCCGACCGGCTCCGGCAAGACGACGACGCTGCACTCGGTCCTTGGTTACCTGAACACGTCGGACACCAAGATCTGGACCGCAGAAGACCCGGTCGAGATCACGCAGAAGGGGTTGCGGCAGGTCCAGGTCAATCGCAAGGCGGGCCTCGATTTCGCCACGGTGATGCAATCGTTCCTGCGCGCCGACCCGGAGATCATCATGGTCGGCGAGATGCGCGACACGGAGACGACCTCGATCGGAATCGAGGCTTCGCTCACCGGCCACCTGGTCTTCGCCACCCTGCACACGAACAGCGCGCCCGAGTCGATCGTGCGGCTGCTCGACATGGGCATGGACCCGTTCAACTTCGCCGACGCACTGGTGGGGATCCTCGCGCAGCGCCTCGCCAAGCGGCTTTGCTCGAAGTGCAAGCAGGCGTACAGCCCCGGCGCCGACGAGATCAAGCAACTGCTCCAGGAGTATTGCCAGGAGCTGCTCAACACGCCCGAGTTCAAGAAGGAAGCGAAGAGCGGCTACGAGCGGGTGTACAAGGACCTCGTCAAGAACTACGGCGACAACAAGGGCCAGTTCACGCTGTACCGCAAGGCGGGATGTGAGGCGTGCTCGAACACCGGCTACAAGGGCCGGGTGGGGCTGCACGAGTTGCTGCTCGGGACCGACGCGATCAAGAAGAACATCCAGGAGCACGCGCGGGTCGCGGAGATGCTCGCCACGGCGCTCGACGAGGGCATGCGCACCCTGAAGATGGACGGGATCGAGAAGGTGATGCAGGGCATCACCGACCTCGCCCAGGTTCGGGCCGTTTGCATCAAGTAGCCGGGCCCGCCGCGCGCCGATGAGCACCGTTTCCAGCCTCGCCGCCGTCGACCGGGAGTCCGGCGAGCGGAGCGTCGCGAACGCCCTCGACCTCTTCCGCCGCCTCGAGCAGCTGAACGAGATCGGCGCGGCGCTGTCGCTCGAGAAGGATCTCAAGGCACTGCTCGAGAAGATCCTCCTCGCCGCGAAGACCATCACCCGCGCTGACGGCGGCACGCTCTACCTCGTGGAAGGCGAGGGCGCCGCACAGGTGCTGCGCTTCGAGATCGTCCGCACCGCCTCGCTCGCGATCGCGATGGGCGGCACGACGGGGAACGCGATCCCGTTCTATCCGATCCACCTGTTCAAGAACGGCGATCCGAACACCTCGATGGTCGCCGCGTTCGCGGCGCTCACCGGGCAGACGGTGAACATCGCCGACGCCTACACCGAGGAAGGGTTCGATTTCTCCGGCACGCGCGCGTTCGACCAGAAGACCGGCTACCGCTCGCAGTCGTTCCTCAC
>Ga0126369_10003571_pt1 | contig 11236 bp, 8 predicted proteins | sample PanSoiMetaPlot_1_FD_109646 | JGI IMG/M metagenome (GOLD analysis project Ga0126369, IMG submission 109646) | Tropical forest soil microbial communities from Panama - MetaG Plot_1 | ecosystem: Environmental > Terrestrial > Soil > Tropical forest > Bulk soil | place: Panama | collected 2016-02-17
CTATGACCTCTTCAATGACAAACAGCACTGCTGAGATGGGTGCGTTAAAGGCGGCGGCGAGCCCGGCAGCAGCACCAACGGGCGCCAGCAAGCGAAGCTTCTCACGAGACAGTTCAAGGCGGCGACCGAGCGCCGATGCTAGAGAGGCGCCGATCTGCAGCGATGGATCTTCAGGCCCAAGGGACTGGCCGGAACCAATCGCGAGCGACGAGCAGAGGAACTTTCCGATAGCATTTTTGAACGGAATATAGCCGTTGAAAATATAAAGAGCGGCTTTTGTCTGGTTCACACCACTGCCGCGCACCTCCGGAAAAACATGCACGACAAGTACCGCGACGAGCAATCCAACAGCGCTGGGAGCCCCTATGATCCGAATCGCGGACGGATGAGGCAGAGGGCCCATGAGGGCAATTCGGCTCCAATCGATCGCAACGCGAAAACAAACGACTGCCAGGCCCGAAAATAATCCAATGAAAACCGACAAAATCAGGAAGAAACGATCTTCCGCGAGATTCGTATTAAACGTAAGCCGTGCAAGCCTCCCGACAAGGACTTCGGTCAGGCGGATACGATTTGTTGCAGTCTCAGTTGACAGCGGCTGAGGCGGTTGGCTCACTGATCCACCCCGTCGCGGTCGCGTGCAATGAGAAGAAGGGCCAAATCTGCGCCAGTCGGCTGCCCGCACTGCTGCACAGTCTGTTGCTCGATCTGACTTACCAAATCCATCAGCGTATCGGGCATGTCGGCATTGCTGGCCGAACTCAGCTTGCGTAGGCTCCCGTGGGCCGCATTCCACCTTAACCAAAGATCGGGCAATGTATTTCCAGTGACAGTGGCCGAAGACCCCGGCCGTGAACTTCTACCGGAAACATCCGGCAAGTCGATTTTGGTCTGGGCCGCGCACGCAATTAACCGGTCCCCCGCCAAGCGAAATGCCGAAACCAACCGACGATTGCGTTCGGCGTCGGAGATGCGGCGCAGAAACGGATCTGTTTTGAGAACGAGTTGGGCGGTAGCCAGTTGCTGGTGCGCCGTGTCGTCTTCAGGACTGAGCTCGATTGCTTTGCGAAGATACTTGGCGGCGGAACTGTAGTGGCCAAGCTGGAAGGCGGCATCGCCAGCGCCTTTCCAACCTGCCGAATTCTTTTGATCGAATCTGAGAGCGAGTTCGTACTGTCCGAGCGCAGCGCGAAGGTCACCCGCTTGTCGAAATCGAGCGGCGACCTCCAGGTGGGCAGCGGCTTCCGGGGGCAAGACTTCGGTGAGCCCAATCAATTCTGCCTGCGCTTGCGCGAATGCTTTCTGTTGCAACAAGAAATCAATCAGTTCGAAGCGGGTTTGTCGACGATTGCGATCCGGGTCCGCTGGCCACAATCCGTAAATGGCGCTGTGATAATAGCGCAAGGCATCGTCCACGGAGTGGCGCCGCGCCGCAAGTCGGGCGAGTGCCAGGTTGATAGTGCTGTCCTGCGGCGATCCCTCCCATAGATGAACCAGGTAAGCTTCGGCCTCGTCGAGGCGCCCCGTGTCGCGAAGCGCACGGGCCAAGCTGAGCTGATACGTGGGGTTGTCCCGGTCATAGCTCAGGGCGGCTCGGAAATCGTCGAGTGCACGATCAGGATCGTTTCCCTTATATGCTGCCATTCCGGCTTCAAATGCGTGGAAGGCGATCTGTTTTTCATTCGCTTTGAGGCGCGTAACGAGACGTGAGACCAGGGCAAATCCAACAATGGTGGTCGCAACGAGCGCTGCCAGAACAAGTGGGGTCCGACGAGCGAGGGTGGGTGCCGGCAAGTTCATCGCAACGCGATATTCCATCCTAAAGCATGATGAATACACACGAAAAGCGATCGGACAGGCGAAAGTAGGACAGTACGGCCGGTTCAGGTAAGATACTGCCGCTCATGAATCGCGAATATCACAAGGGTTACAGCCAGGAATTGCAGCGCGAGATGGAAATGCTCGTTTTCGGGCGTGCGGGGACGCCGCTGCTGGTCTTCCCGACGTCTATGGGGCGTTTTTACGAGTACGAAGATCGCGGAATGATTGGCGTCCTGGGATCGAAAATCGAGCGCGGCGAAGTTCAGGTTTTCTGCCCCGACAGCGTGGACACCGAGAGTTGGTACAACAAGTCAGCGCACCCACGCATCCGCGTATTGCGGCATCTGCATTACGAGCGCTACCTTCTCCATGAACTGTTGCCCTATTTGCGATGGCGCAATCAGGGAGGACTCGTTGTCACCGGATGCAGTTTCGGCGGCTATCACGCAGTGAATTTCGCTCTGAAGCATCCCGATATCGTGAACCAATGCGTGAGCATGAGCGGCGCCTACGACATCCACCAGTTTCTAGACGGGTATTACGACGACGATTGCTATTTCAACTGTCCGCCAGATTTCTTGGCAAACATGTCGGATGACTGGTTTTTGAGCCGCTACCGGCAGATGAGGATCGTCCTGGCATCGGGTGAGTGGGACATGTGCCTGGACCAAAATGTGAAGCTCTCGAATCTGTTAAATGCCAAAGCAGTGGGCAACTGGCTCGATATCTGGGGCGATCACACCATGCATGATTGGCCGTATTGGCTGCGGATGGCGGAAAAATACTTCTAGTCATTGGCTATGGTCATCACGAATGCGATTGACGACCTGCCAATGAAGTGCGCACGGAGGTCATGATGAAGAAGATCGGAATCATTTTTGGAATGGAGAATACGTTCCCGCCGGCGGTCGTGGAGAAGATCAACTCCATGGGAGTTGCTGGTGTATCGGCAGAGTTCGTGAAGATCGGCGGCGTGCGAATGGATCAGCCCAAGCAGTACGACGTGATCATTGACCGCATTTCGCAGGACATTTCCTTCTATCGCGCATACCTGAAAAATGCGGCGTTGCATGGAACAGTCGTGGTCAACAATCCGTTCTGGTGGACCGCCGACGATAAGTTCTTCAACTACGCGCTAGCCACTAAGCTGGGTGTTGCGATCCCTCCCACCGTACTTCTGCCCCACAACCAGCATCCTCCGGGAACAACGGACCAGTCCATGCGCAATCTGATGTATCCGCTGAACTGGGACGAGATTTTTTCGTATGTGGGCTGGCCTGCGTTCCTCAAGCCGTTTGACGGCGGCGGTTGGAAGCACGTCTACAAACTGCATTCCCCCGAGGAGTTCTTTAAAGCCTACAACGAGACGGGGGCCCTCTGCATGACCCTGCAGCGGGGCGTGGAATTTGAAGAATACTTCCGCTGCTACGTGATCGGACAGGAGAAAGTCCACATCATGCGGTACGATCCGCGGGCTCCCTTTCACGAACGCTACGTGAAAGGCAATCCGCCTCCGCGCCCCGGATTGAAAGAGCGGATAGAGAAAGACTGTCTGACGCTCTGTCGCGCTCTGGGATACGACCTGAACACGGTCGAGTTCGCCGTTGAGAAGGGCGTTCCGTACGCGATCGACTTTATGAATCCGGCACCGGATGCGGATGTCCACTCGGTCGGTCAGGAGAACTTCAACTGGGTCGTGAATGCAGTGGCGGAGATGGCCGTCCAAAAAGCACTCGCCGGAGAGAATCCCGCCGAAGAACTGAGGTGGGCGGCTTTTCTTGAGGGCGAAAAGGCGCCTCCCAAAAAAGCTGTTCGGAAGAGCGCTCCGAAGGCCGCGCCGATGGCGGAGGTGTAGTCGCTGTCGTCTGCCAAACACGCGATTGTTATACTGTTCGAGTGCGTTGGGATGTGCTGGCACGAGTGAGTTACTTCTCACTGTGACATTGTTGCCGTATGAAACCTACTTTCACGATCGGGATCGAGGAAGAATATCAGACAGTAGATCCTGTTTCCCGCGATTTGCGGTCGCACATTCACGCGGAAATCATTGCAAAGGGCAAGATGCTTCTGCAGGAGCGCGTGAAGGCGGAGATGCACCAGTCTGTTGTGGAGGTAGGAACTTCGGTCTGCAGCAATATTAAAGATGCCAAAGATGAAGTGAAGAAGTTGCGCCGCGACATGATTGCGCTGGCGAAAGAGAACGGGCTGCGCCTGGCTTCGGCTGCAACACACCCCTTTGCGGACTGGCGCGCACAGGAGATTTACCCCGACGAGCGTTACAAGAATATTGTCGAGGACATGCAGTTAGTGGCGCGGGCCAATCTGATTTTCGGGCTGCATGTTCACATTGGGGTCGAGGATCGCGAGACGGCGATCCATATGATGAATCATGCCCGCTATTTCGTTCCGCACATCCTGGCGTTATCGACGAATTCCCCGTTCTGGCTGGGCATGAATACGGGGTTGAAGTCGTACCGGTGCAAGGTATTCGACAAGTTTCCACGGACGAATATTCCGGATTACTTCACGAGTTACGGTGAGTACGAGAGCTTCGTCAAGCTACTGATCAAGACCGGATGCATCGATAACGCGAAGAAGATATGGTGGGATATCCGGCCGCATCCATTCTTTAACACGATCGAGTTCCGGATCTGCGATATCCCAATGCGCGTGGACGAGACTATTTCGCTTGCGGCACTTATTCAAGCTACCGTGGCGAAGCTGTACAAGCTCTATGCGGCAAACCAGGGATTCCGTTTGTACCGGCGGGCGTTGATTATGGAAAACAAATGGCGGGCGGCGCGGTACGGAATCAACGGGAAGATGATTGACTGGGGTAAGCAGACGCAGGTTCCCGTCCGCGATCTCATTCTCGAGTATCTTGATTTCGTCGATGATGTCGTGGACGAGCTTGGCTCGCGCGAGGAAATCGAGTACGTGCACAAGATCATGGAGTCGGGTAGCGGCGCCGATCGCCAGATTCGCGTCTTTGAAGAGACCGGGGATCTTAAGAAAGTTGTGGATTACATCATTGAGGAGACGGAAGTGGGCGTAGCCGAAGCGGCAGCCCCGGTTTCCGAACAAAAAGCAGGGTAATGAATAAAGTTATTCACGCCAATCGTCCATTAAACACAATTCCCTTCGATTCTGAACTGACTCCGGGCGCGCGCAATGCAGTACGAGTGTGCCTGCGGGTACAACCATCGGAAAAAGTCACCGTAATTACCGATGAAGCGAGCATCGAAATTGCGGCTGCCATCGTACGCGAACTGGAGCAGATTGGCGCTCCCTACCACGCGTTCATCCTAGAGGAACTGGCAGCGCGCCCACTGACCAGGCTGCCGCAAGAAATCCTTGACGACCTGGAACAAACCAACGTCAGCATTTTTGCCGTCAGAGTTCAACCCAACGAACTGCAATCCCGGATGCAGATGACAGAAGTTGTCAATCGGCGAAAGATCCGGCATGCGCACATGGTGAACATCAACCGGCAGATCATGCTCGAGGGTATGCGCGCAGACTTTGCGAAGGTGGATCGGATCAGCCAGAAAGTCGCGGACATGGTGCGCAAGGCGTCGCAGATTCGCGCGAAGACGCCGGCGGGTACGAATCTGGTCGCGGAGTTGAATCCTTCCTATAAGTGGCTCAAAACCTCGGGAATCATCAGCCCCGACAAATGGGGAAATCTGCCTGGGGGTGAGGTGTTCACCACTCCCGGTGAAGTTAACGGAACGTTTGTAATCGATGGTGTGGTCGGTGATTATCTGTGTGCGAAGTTCGGAGATCTGAAAGAGAATCCGCTGACCATCGAGATCAAGGGCAACCGACTGGTGTCGGCGGAAAGCGGAAACCAAGAGTTAAGAGACGATTTCTGGGCGTACACGCACACGGACGAAAACAGTGATCGCGTTGGCGAATTCGCTATCGGAACGAACATCGAATTGAAGGACGTGATCGGGGAGATCTTGCAGGACGAGAAATATCCCGGAGTCCATATCGCCTTCGGGAACCCTTATGGCGAACACACCGGCGCAAAGTGGTACTCATCGACTCACATCGATGTGGTGGGGAGAAATTTCGATATCTGGGTCGATCAAGAGCAGATTATGCGAGGCGGACAGTTCTTGATTGAACCTTAGTTGCCGGGCGTCTGCTCGCAGTCATTGATAGTTCGTGGGTAAAGGCAATTTTCTCGCTTTAACGACGTCGCGGCGCTGCACTCTGTAATCGGCTCGCGGGCGAGGGCGCCCGCGCTACACTTTCCGGTCATGATCCCTTCCCTGCGACAAGCCTTTAATTCGAAATTCAAGCAGGAACAATATCCGAAGCTTTTGACTCTGCTCGCAGAGCGGTGTGGCGTGCCGATTGGATTTCGTGTCTCCGAAACGCCCTGTTTTTTGCCCGCGCCTTTGCTCGAACGGATGGCTGCCGATGGGAAAGACTTGATTCGGCAGCTTGTCGATAGCCGCGAGTATCGCGCGCGATCAGAAGACTCGATTCCCTCCGAGTTCAAGGCGCCCAACGAGAGTCCCCACCCGATGTTCATCCAGGTGGATTTCGGCCTTGTCCGAGATGCGAGCGGTGAACTGCAACCAAAGCTCGTCGAACTGCAGGCGTTTCCTTCTCTTTATGCCTATCAACCTGTCCTCGCACGAACGTTTATCGAGGTCTACGGGCTGGAGTCATCGCTGAAGTATCTGTTGAGCGGACTGGAGCCTGCTTCGTACCTACAACTGCTCAGGCGTGCGATCGTCGGTGATCAGGACCCAGAGAACGTGATCTTGATGGAAATCGACCCCCAACATCAGAAAACCCTGCCCGACTTTCTCCTGACGGAAAAGTTGCTAGGGATTCGAACGGTCGACATTCGCGCAATTCAGAAAGATGGGAACCACTTGTTCTGGGAGTCCGATGGCCAGCCCGTGCCAATTAAACGAATCTATAACCGTGCGATTGTCGACGAACTGCAGCGCAAAGGGACGAAGCTTAGCTTCGATTTTCGCGATGACTTGCAGGTGGAATGGGCCGGGCATCCGAACTGGTATTTCCGGATTTCGAAGTACTCGATTCCCTACTTGAAGCACCCTTCGGTCCCCAAGACTTGGTTTCTCGACCAATTGACCCGAGTACCGGACGACCTCGAAAACTACGCGTTGAAACCACTTTATTCATTTGCTGGCCTGGGTGTCGTGATTGCGCCCAGCAAGAGCGACATTGACGCCGTTCCGCCAGAGCGAAGATCGCAATACATCCTGCAGGAACGCCTGCACTTTGAACCCGTCATTGAAACTCCCTTCGGTGGGACCAAGGTCGAGGTTCGGGTAATGTACGTTTGGGTTGATGAACTCACGCCCGTCTTGACGATTCTGCGTATGGGCCGGGGATTGATGATGGGGGTCGACCACAATCGGAATATGGAGTGGGTGGGATCGTCGGCGGGACTGTTTTAGAAAACTGGTCTCAGGTCTTAGGTTTCAGGTCGCAGGTCACGGCGAAGAATGCGCCCGTTCCGACCTAAACGGACCGCAAACTTCCCTTCCGTTTTACAAATCCTAGACAAATTAAAGCCGGGTGGCCTGACCGGTTCGGGACTATACTGTGACGCAACGGGGTGCTGCTATGCGGTCCTGGATCCTCCCCATCGTCCTTGTTCTATGCACCAGCCTGTTTGCCCAACGCGGAGGCAGCGGCGGTACTGGTGGTACGGGCGGTGCTGGTGGCACCGGCGGCGGGGCCGGAGGAGTGGGCGGGGCGGGAGGCAGCAGAGGCGGTACTGGCCCAACGGTCGGGAACATTCCGACTACAGGATTTCCGAATTCCAACTCTCCAAATCTTTATCCTTCGGACCTGCTGTTCATCATCACAGGCAAAGTCGTGCCCGATGACGGAACGAGCATCTCGGACATCGCCACGTTGCAAACGGACTGCCGGGGACAACGTCACACGGTCGGCCATACCGACATGAAGGGCCATTTCAGCATTCAATTCGGTGGGGGAGGACTGCAGAGTCAGAATTCCGAGTTACCGGACGCGACCGATACAGGGTCGGGAATGCTTGGAAAACCTAGTTCGGTATCCTCCAACGTAAACGACCTTCGCTCCTGCCAGCTCGAAGCTCTCCTGCCCGGTTTCGTCTCGCAACAAATCGAACTCGCGTCGCGGCTCGACGGCGACAGCTATGTCGATATCGGCAGAATCACGCTGCATCGTATGGCGCAGGTGCAAGGCTTCGTGATCAGCGCGACCAGCGCGGCCGCGCCAGGCAAGGCGAAGAAGCATTTCATGAAGGGCGTTTCTCTCGAAAAGAAAGCCGACTGGCCCGGAGCACAGAAGAAGTTTGAGTCGGCGATCCAGGTTTATCCCAAGTTTGCTGAGGCATGGCTCGAACTTGGCCGCATGCAGCAGAAACAGGATCGGGTGGATGAGGCCAAGCAGTCTTACGCCAAGGCGCTAGAGGCGGATCCAAAATTTCTGCCACCGTACCAGGAATTGATCCGAATAGCGGTTCAAGAGAAGGCTTGGGCGCAACTGGAAGACACGACCGCAACCGTGCTGAAGCTTGATCCCGTGAGCTATCCGCAGTATTGGTTTCTGAATTCGGCTGCACAGTACAACCAGAGGAAATACGAGCTGGCTCTAAAAAGCGCGAAACGCGCGTCGGAAGCGGATGTTCAGCATCGGATCCCGAGGTTGGAATACTTGCTGGGGCTCACTTTCGCCCAAAACCACGATTACCGGGCTGCGGCAGCCCATATTCGGACCTACTTGCGTATTGCCCCCAATGCCTCCGACGCAGTGGTGGCGGAAACACAGCTGATTCAGCTTGAATCGATGGAACCGTCGGCCGCCGAACGGCACGAATAATCCGGACAGGCAAATTCGACATCCGCTCCTAAGTTGCTTGTCCGGTTGACCAAACCGCACTTTCACCCTAACATTCCGCCGAGCCATAATGGGTGTCTCGGACATGATCGGCGAGACGGTTTCCCACTATCGCATCCTGGGCAAGTTGGGCGGCGGTGGTATGGGAGTCGTGTACGAAGCCGAGGACGTTCGCCTGGGCCGCCGGGTCGCGTTGAAGTTCATTCCAGACAATCTGGTAGGGGATCCCAAATCCCTGGAGCGCTTCGAGCGGGAGGCGCGCGCCGCGTCACAGCTTAATCACCCGAACATCTGCACGATTCACGGGATCGAAGACAACAACGGGCACCCGTTCATAGTCATGGAAAAGCTCGAGGGTCAGAGCGTCAAGCAGATGATCCACGGGAAACCCATGGATGTGGACGAGATCCTCGATATCGGAGTGCAGGTCGCGGATGCGCTTGTCGCATCGCACGCCAAGGGAATCATTCACCGCGATATCAAGCCCGCAAATATTTTTCTAACTAACATCGGGCAAGCGAAGGTTCTCGATTTTGGCCTTGCCAAGCTGACTATGGAAGCAAAATTGGCGACCAGTACAGACACCGGTATCGAAGATTCACTCACCGCCGTTGGGGTGATCCCGGGCACCGCTGTCTACATGGCGCCAGAGCAGGCGCGAAGTGAACCGCTCGATCCGCGCAGCGATCTGTTTTCGTTTGGAGTGGTTTTATACGAGATGTCGACAGGGAAAAAACCATTCTCCGGAACGAACATCGTGACGACGCTCGATGCGGTCCTGCATCAGAAGCCGACACCTCCTTCCAGCCTCAACGCCGCCATCCCTCCGGAATTGGAAAACATCATCGGCCGAGCCATGGAGAAGGACAAGGCCAAGCGCTACCAAAGCGCCGCCGAGATGAAGGCCGACCTCCAGCACCTGAAGAAAGAAACCGAGTCGGGACTGACGCGGACTTCAGCGAAGCTGAAGCAACCGTTGCGAGTCGCTTCAAATACATTTCAACGATCCGGCCGGCTGCAAACCTATCTCTTGCTGGGGATGGCGGGACTGCTTTTGGCCGTTCTTGGTGCCGTCGGGGCATGGTGGCTCAAGCACAGAAAGGCTCCCGCGTCGCTTGCGGCGACAAACACGATTGCGGTGTTGCCGCTGCAAAACATGACCAACGACAGCGGCATGGATTATTTGCGATTCGCCTTGGCAGATGAGATCGCTTCGGTCCTCACCTACACACGCGGCCTCGATGTCCGGCCAACGGGAAGCACCCGCAAGTACGTTAATCCAGACCTCGATCCTCAGCAGGCTGGACGGGAGTTACATGTGGCTAGCGTTGTCACCGGCCACTACATGAAGCAAGGAAACAAATTGATGGTGACGCTACAGGCGGTAAATGTCGGAACCGACAGCGTCACTTGGCAGAGTGCTCCGATCACCGCACCGAGCCAGGACTTCATCACATTGCAAGAAGGATTGAAGAAACAGGTGCGCTCAGGACTGCTTCCTGCCCTAGGCGCGGGGAAGGAATACCTCGAGACCAGCACGCCTCCAAAGAATCAAGAATCATACGATCTCTACCTGCGAAGCATCGCAGTACCGCACGATGAGAAGCCCAACAAAGAAGCGATTGCCATGCTCGAGCACGCGGTGGGTATGGAAGCGACATACGCGCCCGCCTGGCAGGCGCTTGGCATCCGCTATTACTACGATTCCCAATATTCCAGTGGAGGCGAAGAAGCTTTCCAGAAGTCGAACGCCGACTACGAACGTGCGCTTTCACTGGATCCGAATCTTGTTTTCGCTGCTGGGCAGTTGATTACGAACCGGGTGGAACGGGGAGAACTTGCCAAGGCCTATCAGGAAGCGAGCGTCCTGGTAAAGCAGCGCCCGGAAAGCGCGCAGGCGCATTTCACTATGGGGTACGTGGATCGCTACGCGGGCATGCTTGAAGATTCCATGCGCGAGTGCGAGACAGCACTTCGCCTTGATCCCGGAAATTACTTCTTCCGTTCCTGTGCCTGGGCCTTTTTATATATGAACAAAATGCCACGAGCGTGGGATTTCGTTCACCTCGATACCGGATCGGAGTGGGCCAATTGGGTAACGCCGTCGATACTTTTGCGCGAGGACAAGATGAAGGAAGCTCGCGAGGCCGTCACGAAAGTGTTGCCGACTCCGCGTTATCATCGTGATCTTCTGGAAGCGGTAGTTGGGATTCGACCGCCCGCTGAGCTTGACCGGATGGCGCGTGAGGCATCGACGCTGGTTGCGGCGGGCGAGGATCCCGAGACGTCTTACCAGCAAGGGGCTGAGTTGGCGGTCGCCGGCAAGAAAGACGCTGCTTTGCACCTGCTGCGCATGGCGATCGAGCAGAACTACTGTGCCTACTCGGCGCTGGAAAATGATCCGGCCCTGGACAAGATCCGGGCAACTCCCGAGTTTGCAGAGTTACTTAAGGCGGCGCGGTTCTGCCAAGAACCGTTACTGGCGCCAGGAAAGTGAGCCCCATTACCCCGCACTTTTCCGACAGCATAGTCC
>Ga0126369_10003572_pt1 | contig 11234 bp, 10 predicted proteins | sample PanSoiMetaPlot_1_FD_109646 | JGI IMG/M metagenome (GOLD analysis project Ga0126369, IMG submission 109646) | Tropical forest soil microbial communities from Panama - MetaG Plot_1 | ecosystem: Environmental > Terrestrial > Soil > Tropical forest > Bulk soil | place: Panama | collected 2016-02-17
CGCGGCGCAAATTCTGCGTGACACGCTGCTGCGCATGGCCGCGCAGATTTGATCAGGTTGAACTACGTGCCGCCAGCGTCCGCGACGCAGCACGACCAAGGTATGCGTCGCGCACCCGATTATCCTCGCGCAGCGCAGCACAGTGGCCCTGAGCCACAACCGAGCCGGCCTGGAGCACATAGCCGCGACCGGCGGTCTCCAGCGCATAGCGCGCATTTTGTTCAACCAGGAGCACGCCGACGCCCGCGGCATTGATCGACCGGACAGTGCGGAAAATGTCCGCGGTCACCATCGGGGCGAGGCCAAGCGATGGCTCGTCGAGGCAGAGGAGCTGCGGTTCCGACATCATGGCGCGCGCAAGCACCAGCATTTGCTGCTCGCCGCCGCTGAGCGTGCCGGCATTCTGCGATGTGCGCTCTTTGAGGCGCGGAAACATCGCGAACATCTTCTCGATAAGCCGGCCCATCTTCGCCGCGTCGCGGCGGAACTTGAAGCCGCCGAGCTCGAGATTCTCGCGCACCGTCAGAAACGGAAAGACGTGCCGCCCCTCGGGAACGAGCGCAATGCCGAGATCAACCCGGTCGTGAGACGGCAATCGGGTCACGTCCCGTCCCCGGAACGCGATTGACCCGGCGCGCGGCAGGAGGGCTCCCGCAATGGCGCGCAAGGTCGTCGACTTGCCCGCGCCGTTGGCGCCGATCAACGCCACGACCTCGCCCTCCGCAACCTCGAGCGACAGGTCGCGGCAGACGACTGCGTCTCCATAGGCGAGTTCGAGCGCGTTGGCGACGAGCAGCGGGTTCATTGCGGCTTGCCGCCAAGGTAGGCATCGATCACGCCGGCATGAGTCTGCACGTCGGCGGGCGCTCCCTCGAAGAGAAACTGGCCGTAGTCGATGACGAAGACCCAATCGGCGATCTTCATCACCAGATCCATATTGTGCTCAACGATGCAGAGCGTGATGCCGCTGCGGCGCAGCGCTTGGAGGCGATCAAGCAGCGTTTCGACTTCCGCCGCGTTTAGGCCCGCCGCCGGCTCATCGACCATCAGCAGGCGCGGCGCGGTCGCAAGCGCGCGGGCAATTTCAAGCATCCGCTGCTCGCCGTAGGACAGCGAGCCTGCCGGCACGTGGGCCCGATGCGCGAGACCGACAAAAGCGAGGAGGCGCGCCGCCTCGTCGCGGCAGCGCTCGTGATCGCGCCGGAACGCCCGGGCGTGAATGACATATTGCCAGGGCGGGATGTCGTGGTGGACATGAAAGCCAGCCACCACGTTCTCGACAGCGGAGAGCCGCCTGAACAGGCGGATCTTCTGGAAGGTGCGCGCGATTCCTCGGCGCACGCGGCGATGGGCTGGAAGTCCGGTGACATCGATCCCCTGAAGGACGATCGCGCCGGCATCGGGCCGATAGATACCGCTGAGCAGATTGAGCAGTGTGGATTTGCCGGCGCCGTTGGGGCCGATCACCGCGAATATGGCGCGCTCCGGGATGGCCAGTGAGATGTCGCGCACCGCGTGAACGCCGCCAAAGCTCTTGTGGAGGCCTTGGACGCGCAGAAGCGCGTCGGCGCCTGGCGCAACAGGCCTCGCATCGGCAGAGCGCGCCGTCGTCATCATGCTTTCCCCCGCCTGGCGATGCGCGGCAGCCGCGCCGACGCAAGCCGCACCGCCTCGACGATGCCTCCCGGAACGAACAAGACGACCAGCGTGACTGCAACGCCGTAGACGACGAGCCGCAGGTCGCCGATGTTGCGCAGCAACTCCGGCAGCACGGTCAGGAGAATGGCGCCGCCTACCGGCCCGATCAAAGTGCCCATTCCGCCGACCACAACCATGGCCAGGATGGTAAAGGATTCCGTGACGAAAAACGCATCAGGTACCAGCGTACCGACGAAACTCGCGTAGAAGCAGCCTGCCGCTCCGGCCACCGTCGAGCTGACGCCGAATGCAAACACCTTCCAGGCCCCGCAGTTGATGCCGAGCGAGGCTGCCGAGACTTCGTCTTCGCGGATCGCCGTCAACGTCTCGCCGATCGGCGAGCGGATGAGCCGGTCGAGTAGGAGATAGCTCAAAAAAGCAAATCCCGCCACGAGGTAAAACAGGTTGGCGAGATTATCGAAGTTGATGACCGGCAGGCCGGGCAATGCGATCGGTGGCGGCGGCGCAATCGCGTATATCCCGAGCGGCCCCTGGGTTAGGCTGATCCAGTTGAGCAGGATCTGGTAGGTGATGACCGCAAAGCCAAGTGAAGCAATCGCGAGGTAGTGACCACGCAGCCGGATGGCGAAGAGCGACAGCACCACGCCGGCGAAGCCGGAGAAGGCGACTGCGCCCGCAAACGCGATCCAGAACGGAATGCCTGCCTTGGTGATCAGAAGCGTCGATGCATAGGCGCCAAGGCCATAGAACGCCGATTGGCCGAGATTGAGCTGGCCGGCATAGCCGAGCACGAAATCGAGCCCGAGCGCCAGCATGGCGTTGAGCGCGCAGACGATCAGGTTGGTTCGCCAGTAGGCGTCGGTGGCGATAAGCGGCAGCACCGCAATCGCCCCGGCGGCGGCGAGGAACGCGATGCGCCGCTGCCAGTCCGGCCCGATGCGAATGCGAACCGGCGCCGACCGTACGGGCGCAGGTCTAGACATTCTCGTCGCGCTCTTCGGCGATCAATCCAGTCGGCCGGATAGCGAGCATCACGAGCAGCAGCGCGAACACGACGATGTCGATCATTCCGGGCCCGAGATATTGCGTCGTGAAGCTTTCGATCAGCCCGACCAGGAGGGCGGCCAGGATTGTACCCTCGAAATTGCCGAAGCCTCCGATGATGACGATCGCAAAGGCCTTGACGATCACGGACGTTCCCGCGAACGGGGTGAGCACCAGCACCGGACCGAGCATTGCCCCAGCCATTCCGGCGAGCGCCGATGCGACGACGAAAGCCACCATGATCAACTGATTGGGATTGATGCCCATCAGGGCGGCGGTCTCGCGGTCCTGCGAGACCGCGCGCAACGCCTTACCCATGAAAGTGCGCTTCATGAAAGCGTAGAGGAGACCGATCGTGAGCGCCGAGACCGATACGATCAGCGCGTTGTGCACGGTGATGAAAGTGCCGCCGAAGCGGATGACATCATTGCTGTAGGGCGAGTCGAACGCATAAGGAATGGGGCCGAACCAGGCCAGCATCGCGTTCTCCATGGTGACCGATACGCCGATGGTCGCGATCAGGGGCAAGAGTTCGTTGCCCCTCTCCCGCAGCGGAGCAAACACGGCTGCGTTCATCGCGAAGCCGAGGATGCCGCCGACAACGAATGCCACACCGATCCCGGGGATGTAACCGCCGCCGATACCGTGCACGAAGAAGTAGGCCGAGAAAGCGCCAAGTGTCACGATATCGGCATGGGCGAAGTTGATCTGTGTGAGCACGCCATAAATGATCGTGAGCCCCAGCGCCACCAGGACATAGAGGCTTCCGAGGACGGCGCCGTTGATAGCCTGCTGGAGAATGACCGCCACGGCGACCGGCCAGTCAATTCCACTTCAGCGCCTTCCACGACAGATCGGGCAGCGTCTCCATGTAGTGGACGGTATCCATCCTGACGTTCTGGTTGGTCTTGTCGAATTCCACGCTGCCGGTCACGCCCGAGAAGCTCTTGGTTGCGGCAAGCGCATCGCGGATCGATTGGGCGTCTTTGGCGCCGCGCTCCACCGTGTCGGCGATCAGCGTGATCTGGTCGTAAGCGTGGGCGTGGAGATGGGTCGGGTCCTGGCGATATTTCGCCCGGAAGGCATCGATGAAATTGCGCACGAGCGAACGTTGGTCGGTCGGATCGAACTGCACGATCCGGATGTAGCCGAGCGCAGACTGGCCGGCCTTTTGCTCGAAGCCGAAGGGCAGCCAGATGGTGCCGAGCTGGATCGCATGGCCGCCGCCGCCTTTGGTCACGCCCGCCTGAGAGAGGGCCTGCGAGATCTTCAATCCCTGGCCCTCGAGCGTATAGGTCGGGATCACGTCGATCATGCCGACGCCGGCGATGCGCGTGGCAATGGAGGTGAAATCGTTGATGTCGCGGCCGAACCCGATGTCGGCCAGAACCTTGCCGCCAAGCTTGGTGAAGGTGTCGTTGAACACCCTGGCGTTACCGATTCCGGCGTTGGTGTTTTCGTACAAAAGCACGGCCATGCGGGCGTTGAGGCGCCTGTAGGCATGCGTGGCGATGTCGACACCTTGCATGACCTCATTCGGCATGATGCGGAACGTCCACGGATTGCCGGGCTCGGTGATCCGGATCGCCGATGACCCCGCATTGAGGAGAGGCACCTTCGCCTGTTCCATCAGCGGCATAATTGCGAGCGTCGCATCTGAGCACTCCTCGCCGATCACCACATCGGGCTTGTATTGCTCAAGGAGGCGCTTGGCCGCTTGCGTCGCCGGCAGCGGGCTGCAGCTTGAGTCCTCGAACTTCACTTCGAACTTGTACCCGCGCACGCTGGTCTTGTTGATGGCGTCAAGCGCGAGCTCGATGCCCTGCCGGTCCTGCGCGCCGAAATACGACCCAGGCCCGGACATCGGCAGCAGCGCCCCGATCCTGATGATGTTGTTTTCCGCGCCAACGGCCGCGGAGGCGAGAGCTGCCAACGCAGCCGCGATCGTTCCCGCGGCGAGTAGGCAAGCACGCAGTCGAATCACCATTATCTTAACTCCGCGATCGGGGCACCAAGCCAAACGTTGGGGGGTAGCTTAGTCCGGTGAGCCGGACGGCGCCAGCGGCTGAGTTCGATGGGCGCGAGTTGGCAAGCTGCGAGTCCCGTTGACGGCCCTAGCGCCTCCAACATACGCTGGTTGGCAAAGCTCGCGCCCGTCGTCCGCGTTGGAAGTCGAATTTCCAAGGCGCGGCATCAACGACCGCGCGGACGGAGGAAGCCATGTCCGAGCATCCTGGAAATAATTCCCGAAACATGCTTACCGCCAGCCTGCTGGCCGGGCTCATCTGCGCAAGCCTCGCGCCGGTCGTTGCGCAGCAAAGTACGCCCGACTTCTCGGCCAACAGCGCGGGATGGATCTCGGTGGGCGGCGAATGGACCCCCCTGCCCGGCAGTCCGCCGCCGGTGACGCAAGACCCCGCGCACCGCTATGTGCCCAACAATGTGGGCGCGCAGCCGACATTTCGGATCGCCGACATCAACAATCCCAATCTGACCCAATTTGCGAAGGACGCGCTGAAGAAATCGAACGAGGACGTGCTCTCCGGCAAGCCAATGTGGTCACGCTCGGCACGCTGCTGGGCCACGGGCGTCCCGGCCTTTCTTCTGACCCCGGCGCAACCGATGTTCTTTGTCCAGACGCCGCAGCAAGTCAGAATGATCGCGCAGCACGATAATGATGTGCGCCGCATTTATCTCAACGTGCCCCATTCGGAGAATCCGAAGCCGTCATGGTACGGCGAGTCGGTCGGTCACTACGAGGGCGACGCGCTTGTGATCGATACCGTCGGCCTCAACGACAAGACTTTCGTCGACAACTTCCGCACGCCGCACAGCGCAAGGCTGCACGTGGTCGAGCGCCTTCGCCTGGTCGAGGGCGGCCGGTTTCTTGAGGCCGAGGTCATGATCGAGGACCCGGCGGTTTTCCTCAAGCCGCTGCATGTCGCCAAGCGCTCGCGGCGCGTCGAGGCAACACTCGCCGAGTGGCGCTGCGCCGCCGGCGAGATGAACAACCCGTTCGCAAAGGAGGCCGCCGATCCATTGCCGATGGCGGAACGAGCCGAGTTCTGAGCGAGGGACACAAAGGAGGCGTTCGCCTGCGCAGGCCTTCCACGGACGGAGGTCTACGGGCGCGAGCCGGTCCTATCGAACCTCGGCGCAGTCATTGGGCGGGCTTGTCGCAGCCATCCACGCCCGGCACCACCCCAACTGGGCCCGAGCCTGCGCCAGCGCACGGGCGCGATCCAGCCCGGCCGGGCTCAGGTAATCATGATCGCGGGGTTCAAGATATGTGTGCACGTAAGTCCGCGCCAGCACGGCGTATGCTCGCACATACCTTGGATCGATCGACATTGATTTCTCAAGAAGGCGGCGCGCCTCGTAAACATAATCGATCGTGCGTTCAGCAAGCCCATGCCAGTAAATTTCGGTGCCGCGGAGGTAGTAGTCATAGGCTTCCCAGGTTTGAGGGTGGCCTGAGAAGCCCTGGTTACGTGGGCAGCCAGAATCGTCGCGATCGTGCGCGCCACCTCTCTGAACCCGCAGCCGTTCAGGATCTGCTGGCAGCTCAAAATCGCAGCAACTGTCTATCCGATCGGCACGACTCTTCCGCATGTTCAATCCGGAGGTGTTCACCGGGTCGTAATTACCGGCCCACCGTGAAGCCCGCAGCTGCCCGATGTACCGATGATGAGGGAGGCCGGATATCCTGCGCTCGAGATCGTCGATTGGCTCGGCATCTTCGTCCCCGCAAAGACGCCCGCCGGCATCGTCACGAGGCTCAACCTCGCAGTTCGCGAAGCGCTGAAGACACGTGAGGTCAAGGCCGGCCTGGAGAAGCTGTCCTTCGATCCGGCCGGCTCCTCACCAGCGCAATTGGCGCGGCTCATAAGTGCGGGCCAGGAGAAATGGGGCCCGATTGTGATGGAATCCGGATTCAGGCCAGAAGAATGAGGCGCGTGCCTCCTCTGACCCGCCCCCTGATCGCCCCTCCAGTGCCCTGATGCTGAAGAGGTCCACCAGCCCGTTAGATCAGCCCTGGTGAGACGGACCGCGTGTGACCCCAGTCGCCGTTCAGCAAGCGTTCAGCAAGCGGCGGCAATTACTAAGGTACCGGTGGCGAATCGCAGCTTGTGAAAAGCAACCGGTCACCAATCTGAGGTTGCGATTCCATACCTCGTGGAGGAAGGCCGAGATCATTGTGCAGGATCATTCGTGCCTTGGGCTGAGCATGGATCAATTTTGTGTTGTCTCTGAGGTACGCGGCGCAAGCGCGCCCAATGCCCCGCAGCGGCTGGCGCGAATGAAGAGTCGCGCGGCCGTATGGCTGGTCGCTTTCGCCGTAGTCGCGCCCGGCATACCGGCCGCGGTCGCCGCTTCCGGCCATAAGCACGCGCCTACGCACGCGAAAAAGGCCGTCAAGGCCGAGCCCCACAAGGGCCGCGCTGCGCTGAAGGCGAAGCTCACCGCCGGCGGGCGGCGAAGCGACCGCAAGAAGGCAAACGCGGTGCCTTTGCCGGTTAGCCGGCCGGCAGCCGCCGATCTGCCGCCCGCTCTCGCTGCAACAAAACAAGCGATTGAGCTGGTGCGCCAAGGCAAGCTCAGCGAAGCGACCGCACTCGCGGCATCCAATGGCGACCCGCTGGCGCAGAAAATCGTGGAATGGGTGCTCCTGCGCCGACCCGACACGGAAGCCCGACTGGAGCGGTACGCCGCTTTCATTCGCGCCAATCCCGACTGGCCGAGCATTGCGCTGCTGCGCCGGCGCGCCGAAGCGAGGCTTTGGAACGAGCGCCGCGACGCCGCCAGCATCGGCCGCTTCGTCGGCGAGAACCCGACGAGCGCCGTTGGCCGGCTTGCGCTCGCTCGAGTGGAGATGGGACAGGGTAATCGCGCCGACGCCGAGAGTAAGGTTCGCGCGGTATGGCAGTCGGAGCCATTGTCGACGGAGCTGGAAGCCGCGGTGCTCGCTGCATTCCCCGGCGTACTGACACGCGCCGACCATGTGGCGCGCATGGACCGGCGCATCGGCGCCAAGGATTTCGGCGCGGCGATGCGCGCCGCAAAGCACGCCGGCAACGATCAGATGGCGATCGTCAAGGCATGCGCTGCCGCTGAAGGGAAATCCCCCAAGGGCGGGGCACTCCTCGATGCGGTCGGCGGCGAGGCGCGCGAGGATCTGGGCTACGCGTTGTGCCGCGTGCACTGGCTGCTGCGCAATGACTCGCCTGGCTCCAATGTCCACGGCCGCATCGTGACGCCAAAGGCAGACATTGCGGCGGCGGTCAAACTGACGCTCGCGGCTTCGCCTAACGACCTGGAGCGCCAGGACACTGACGAATGGTGGCGCGAGCGCCGCATGCTCGCCCGCAGGCTCATCGACATGGGCGACGCGGCAACCGCATACCGCATCGTGCGCGAGGCTGCGCGCCCGGCCAATCCCTATTATCGCGCCGATTTCCACTTCATGGCCGGCTGGATCGCGCTGCGTTTTCTCACCGATCCTGCAACCGCGCTTGAGCATTTCGCCCTTATCGACCGAGCCTCGACCGATCCAGTCGTCCTTGCGCGCGCCGCTTACTGGCGCGGCCGCGCCGCCGAGGCGGCTGGCAGGTTCGACGAGATGCGCGCGCAGTACGAGGATGCAGCTCGATTTCCCACCGCCTATTACGGCCAGCTGGCGCGCGCCCGGCTCGGCATCGGCGAGATCGCGGCGCTGCGCTCGCCGCCGGAACCGGCGCCCGGCGAGACGAGCGAGCTCGTGCGTGCCGCTGAGATGGTTTATGCGATCGGCGAGAAGGACCTCTTCAGATCTTTCGTGACCGACCTTGCTCAGGAGAGCAACGATGCATCGCTGCTTGCAGCGCTGGGGCGCCTCACTGCCCAACATAACGACGCCCAGTCGATGCTCCTCATCGGAAAGACAGGGCTCGCGAGAGACCTGGCGCTCGACCATTATGCTTTCCCGGATATCGGCGTGCCGTCCTACAGCCCGGTCGGGTTCAAGCTCGACCGCTCCATCGTCTATTCGATCGTGCGCACGGAAAGCGCCTTCGATCAGAACGACAAGTCGCCGGCCAAGGCCGTCGGGCTGATGCAGGTCACGCCCGAGGCCGGCCGCGACACCGCAAAACGCTTCGGCATCTCCTACGATTGGAATCGGCTGGTGTCCGACCCGGCCTACAACACCCAGATGGGCGCCGCCGAAGTCGCCGCGCTGCTCGGGGAATACCGCGGTTCCTACATCATGACGTTTGCGGGCTACAACGCCGGCCGCGGCCGGGTCCAGCAATGGGTGGCGCAGCATGGCGATCCGCGCGATCCCAAGGTCGACGCGGTGGACTGGGTCGAGCGCATCCCGTTCTCCGAGACGCGCAACTACGTTCAGCGGGTCATGGAGAATTTGCAGGTCTATCGCGCGCGCTTCGGCGCCACCACTGCTACGGTCGAGCCTAATCTGCACCGCGCGGCCACGACTGAGCCGCGCTTCGAACCGGCGTCGATGAAAGCGTTTCCCAAATGAAGCCGCGTGCCCGGGTTGAGCGTCAGCGAAACCCGGGCACGGCTTGCCGCTTGGCACGGCGGCCCGGAATTCGCTTCTGCTCAATCAGGGCTGCATTTGTGCGACGGATCGAGGCGCTACCGCCCAGCCGGCGGCGTACGCCACTGGACGAGGGCCGCATTGGTCGTGCGGATCATTTTCCACCCTTGGGCAAGCCGCCTTGCAATATCCTGCCCGGTCAGGGCGGTAATTCCACAAGCCACGTTGTGCGCGAGACAGGCCTTCAGGATGGTCTGGAAGGCTTCCTCCACTTCAGGCGCGTTGCTGTCGACGCCGAGATACTGGTGGAGATCTCCCCCGGCGCCGACGAAGATCGCGCCGACGCCGGGCACCGCCGCGATTGCGTCGGCGTTTTTCAAACCCTCGGCCGTTTCGATCATCATGATTGCCAGGAGGTCGCCGTCAGGGTTCAACGGCCACAGATCGGCCCGCCGCTCGTACTCTGCTGCCGAAACGCCCCACCACCACACGGCCGTTGCGGGCGCGTAGCCGCGCAGTCCGGGCGGATCGGGATATTTCGAAGTCTTCCTTTGCGGGTAGCGCATATTCCGCACGGCCAGCAGCGCCTGCTCCGGGTTGTCGATGCCGTTGAAAATGACGCCCATCAGACCGATGTCGAGCGCCTGCTTCACGAACCACTGCGCCTGCTCCCGGCCGTAAGGAGGAAAGCGCGCGAATATCGCAACATTTGCCTGGGCATTGCCCTTCTTGAGAATCGCGGCCTTGTCGATCATGCCGACGGTGAACTGGTGCAGGCCCGCAAAATCCATCGGCCCATGCTCCATATCCAAATACACATAGTCGATGTCGGCGCGGGCGATGGTGCGGGCGTTCTGAAAGGATAGATCGGTGGTCTGGAATCCGATGAATGGCTTGCCGGCGGCTAGCTTTTCAATGACGGGGTTGAGATGCTTTACCGCCTCTTGAGCGGTCAGCGGACCCGCTAGCGTGATGAGCCCCACCGCCAGCAACGCTATGCGGAGGTACTTAGTGCAATTGGCTTCGGCCATGTCTTTCCCCCTGATGATTCTAGCGAGGCTTCGCCTCAGACCGGCGAGGCATCCGGCGATTGTGGCTCCGATCGCCGGTTACATGACGAGCTCTGGTAGAACCATGCTCAGTTGGGACCGATGAGCGGTCTAAACGCCGACGAGAGGCAAAACCTGCACGACCGGAGCCGGGGGGATGATAGCACAGAGCATGGCCGAGATCGTCAAGCGTCACGCGACACTGGCGGTCGAGGATCGAACGGATGTACCCCAGTGCGTATGTGCCGGGCTTGCAATACGAACGCGGGATCAATCGATTCTTTCGCTATCATCGCGGTCAACCGCCATGTGCGGCCCTGATGAACCCGATGACCCAGAGTCTCGTGGCGGCGCTGGAAGATTTGCGGCCCGACATGAGATTCCGCTGGTTCAATTATTCCATAGGGCGAGCGAAGCGAAGCGTACCCACACAAGCCGCGGTGTGATAGGCACGGCGCGCAAGAGCGCGCCTTTGCCCATGCTACAGGTGATTCTATTCGATCGAAGTCCGCTCTAGATGAAAGATTCTACTTCGAAGCGGCCGCGATCATCGCCTGTATCTGCGCCACCGCATTCTTCGTCTTCAAGTCGAAGTAGCGCTTGCCCATCTCGGGCGTGGAGGGACGTGGATCGCCGATGACGCCGTTGTTGACCAGCGGCGCGTTCGGGTCGCGGGGCGTGCCGGGCGGCAGCCACGGATCACCGGCCACCATCTTGTCCTTACGCACCCATGCATCGCCCCCGAGGTACATCATCAGGGACGTGTCGGGGACCCCGCCATGCGTGCTCGGCGGCAGGTGATTGGCGATCACCCATTGCTGAAACTCGTTTTGTGTCTTCGTGTAGAAGTCGCCGCAGAAGAAGACGTGCACGCCCTGAGGGCTGTACTTCGCATTGGTTTTCTCCGCCACCTCCGCGAGCTCCTTCTGTCCGCCGCCGTGCTC
>Ga0126369_10003573_pt1 | contig 11233 bp, 10 predicted proteins | sample PanSoiMetaPlot_1_FD_109646 | JGI IMG/M metagenome (GOLD analysis project Ga0126369, IMG submission 109646) | Tropical forest soil microbial communities from Panama - MetaG Plot_1 | ecosystem: Environmental > Terrestrial > Soil > Tropical forest > Bulk soil | place: Panama | collected 2016-02-17
ACATGACGACGTTGTCACCCCAGAAATCGACGAGCCCACCGTACCTCGATTCCTGAAATTTGAGCCGAGCCAACTCGCCGTCACATCCATCAACAATCGAGTGGAGCAGCAACAAAAGCGCTCCGACGGTCTGCCAGGGCCAATGTGCAGACAGAAAAAACGGAGCACCACAAAGGCCGATCGCCAGCGAGACCATGCTCACTTGAGTAGGCTTCACGTTGGTGTGCGCCAAGCGACGCGAGATCTGCAAAGAGATGTGGCGATCGAAATGCCGCGCCATGAAGCCGTCCGTGTCCTTGACCAGGCTGCGCAACAGGCGCTGTTCGGCAACAGGAATATCGTCGGGCTTCGCCACGACCATCGGGTGGATTTTGCTCGGAATTTCTGCCGCCGGTCCGAGTCGAGCATAGAGCCTAGCGTCAACAGCAGGCATATCAAACGCGCCACTATCGACATCCAGCGCTGCAAGCCCATCCTGTACCATCTTCGCATCCAGTACCACGATTCGGTTCGGTATTGCTGCCCAGGCAGCCGGCCCGATCCGCATTGCCGTTAACCCCCTGAGCCAATTGGTTTCGAAGAGGATCGTGGCCGGAGCAATGACCAGGGGTGCGGCCGAGGGCGCAAGCACATCAGCAAGCCTGCGCCAATCGGGGATCATCGCATCTCGCCGCGCCTCGCGTCGCCGCGCCAAGAAAAAAACTTGGCTGTAGCCGGCGCGATGCGCCGCTAAAACGACGCGCTGTGAAAGGCTGAGCCCAAGAATGCGCGGCTCGTCGTCGTTTATTGGCGCACCGCACGCATCGCGCGTAAACGAGGGCAAGACGACGAGGATGGGCGCGCCCGGATTCGTAATGCACGGACTCTCAGGCAGCATGGATGCTTCCCTGCGAATCGGGCCCAATGAGAAACGGTGATGGACGATGACAAACCTGCCTCGGAAGGTTCGAAGTACGGCTCGCAGAATCCTCGTCAAGTGCAAGACGCACGCCGCCTGCGGCGCTGGATCTCTGCGCAAGGTCGATCAGTCGCGCGCACAACATGGCCTCTTCGAGGTTTCCCGTGTCGCCAGCAGTGGCCGCTGCGCAGAAGTCGTCAACAACACCAACGAACCAATCCTGGTGATGCGATCCCTTCGACAAGGCGGGTGAACAGAACCAGTGCTCCCGTCCTCGATTCGTTTTCAGGACAACGCCGTCGTTTGCCACGCTGATATGACCGAGTTCGCCCTCGATTTCGATCGTGTTGGCGCGCTCCTCCCCGGCCCAAGTGAGGTAGATATCGCCGGTCCCGGATATCAGATCGAGCGTGAGACTAGCGGTGTCTTCGAGCGGCCATTCGTGAAAGCGCCGCTTTTCCAGTTTTGCGGCAATAGCGCGAGGAGTTCCGGCCCAATGTACGACGCAGTAGAGCGCATGCCAGCCGTGGTCAAACAGGATGCCACCTCCGGCGATGGTCGGATCTGCTCGCCAATTGGCGCCGCCGTCGGGGACGACCGCGACCGCCGGCTGGGTGCGCAGGGTCCGCCAGCGGATCGATCGCGTGCGACCGATAGCTCCTTCCGCGATCAGTGCCGAAATTTTCAGACAGATCGGCGCCTTGAGCCAATTGTGAACGGCATGCACAACGCGTCCGGCGCGCCGCGCAGCAGCGGCCACGATCTGCGCATCCGCCATCCGGGTGACCAGGGGCTTTTCGCAGAGGACATGGAGACCGGCTTGTAGCGCCTGATCGATGATCGTTGCATGGCTACTCGGCGGTGTGCAGATATCGACGAAGTCGAGCGTTTCGCCGGATAGAAGGGCGTCGACGCTGTCGTGCCAGCGTGCCTGAGGACATGCTGCGCGAAAGGCCTCGCCGCGTGCCGACAAAGCATCGGTCGCGGCCAGGATCCTGACGTCGTCGCGAGATTGCCACCCAGGCAAGTGCGCTTTCGCCGCGACGTTGCCGAATCCTATGAATGCGCCCCGCAGCATGCGTCGCCCTCTCAATCGAGCCCGAATTTGCGCGCGATGGCAGCAAGCGACTCGTCAAGGATGTCGATGCCGTAGGCGGCCTCGTGCTCGTTGATGATCAGCGCAGGATTGATGCGAATGGCGTGGGAATACGACATGGTGACGAGACCACGTTCCAACGCCTCGTGGAACAGGGCGCGGGTGATGGTCGTATCCAGAGGCTTCTTAGTGCGCCGATCGGCAACCATTTCAACACCAATCATCAGGCCGCGCCCCCGCACGTCCCCGATAAAGCGGTACTTTTGCTGCAGCGTTTTGAGGCGATTGAGCAGCAACGCTCCCACCCGCGCGGAATTTTCGACCAAGTTTTCCTCGAGAATGATCTCCACCGTGCCGAGACCGGCGGCAGCGGCCAGTGGGTTCCCGCCGTAGCTGGACGAGCTTCCGCTTGGCTCGCCAAATGGCTTGGCGGACATGCGCTCGAAAGAGGATGCGACGGCACTGAGTGGAAAGCCGCCCCCGATCCCTTTTCCGATAGTCATGATGTCGGGCTTGACGTCGAATTGCTCGGAGGCCCACATCGTACCGGTTCGGCCGAAGCCGGTCAGGATTTCATCGGCGATGAGCAGTGCGTCGAATTCATCGGCGATGTCGCGCACAGCCTGAACGAAATCGTTGGGTGGGACTACATTGCCCGCAGTCCCCTGCATGGGTTCCAGAATGATCGCGGCGACCTCGCCCTGCGTGTCGTTCTTCATGACGTTTCGCAGATGCTCCGCGCAGGCTAATCCGCAGGACGGATATTTGAGCTTCCAGGGACAACGATAGCAGTAGGCGTAGGGCGACAGGTGCATCCCGGGTGGAAATGGGCCCTGGTGATTGCGATAGCTGCCACCAAGCAGGCCGATGGTGCCTGCGGTCTTGCCGTGATAGCCGCCCCAGAACCCAACAAATTCGAATTTTCCAGTCACAGACTTGGCGAGACGGAAGGCCGCCTCCACCGCCTCTGCCCCGCCCGAGAAGAGCTGGATGTGTGTAATGCCTTCGGGCAGCAATGCGCTGACCAAATTGAGAAAGCGTGCGCGGGTCTCGGTGGCGAAGCTGCCAAAACTGATCCGACCGAGTTGCTCGCTAATGCGCTTAATATAGTGAGGATGGGAGTGGCCGACACTACCGATCGCGATACCGGCGATGAAGTCCAAATATTTATTCCCGTCGATGTCGACGATCGTGCAACCCTGGGCGTGGTCCACCACGATTTGCGAATAGAGCGCAATCGACTGCAGGCCGGGAGCCATGACTTTGGCTTCGGTGTCGAACACCGCCTTTGATTTCGCGCCAGGTACTGAACGGCGTTCGCCGATATGACCTTGGCCGTTATCGCATGGCACTGCAATGCTTGACGAAACGGTGTAATCCATGATGATCAGCACCTCGTCCCGGCGACGACGCGTGGGCGGCGTTGGAATCGTTCTGTCAGAAGGCTCGCGATCGCCTGCGCAGCATGGCCGCGAGCTCGCGCATAGCTTGGCCAGGCATTGATATCAATGATCACAGGTTCGCCGTCAGCCCGGATGACGGCGTCGCCGCCGAAGATCTCGAGCCCCAGTGCCGCGGCTGCACCGAACGCCGCCTGGCGCAGGACCAAAATCTCGAAGGAATACCCCATTACGCCTTTCGTATAATCGTAGAACCACTCGAACCAATTGGCATCGATCGGGGCCGTAGAATTCCTCACCCCGTAAAATTTGACGAGATCGCCCGCCACGTGCTCCTGCGCTATCACGTAGGGAATTCCGCGCTTGGCAAAGCCATGCAATGCCTCCTGCCATTCTGCCTCTGACGCAGTGAACATGACATCCTGGGCATCCGTGGCGTGGAAATCATAGCGCTTGACCCACACGCCCCGTGGCGGCCGCGGCATGCTGGCGTCACTGGCGACGATCCGACTGGCGGGCGCGGAAACGCCGTGACGGGCCAGGAGTTCGATCATACGATGGCGATGCGTGTTGCGAATGGCATCCGGGGAGTTGACGATGATCGTGCCCGTCTTCTCCGCATTCCTCAGGTGATCAAGGATCGGACTACGCTCGCACATCACGAAGATTCTGGCGAAATCGAGATCGAACTCGGCATCCGGCGCAATGAGCTCTACGTCGAAGCCACGCGCCACCATCGCCGCAGCGACACTTTGCAGAATCGCGCGATCGGCCTCGACGCGGCCCGGCGAGTGCGCCAACTCGCGGTAAATACCCAAGCAGGTCCTAGCCGCGCACATGTGTCTCCATAACTCCGTGCTCGAGACCGAATTCCGCCGCTTCGGCCGCCGCGACATCGCGTGCCCTGTCGATGTCGAACACCCGAGACAGAACTATTCCGTAAACCGACTGGTGCTGGGCAACGAGCCAGCAGAGGTAGTCGCGCAGCCGGGCGAAGTGGGTTACGGATTCCGGTGTCCATTGCTGCGGAAGCCAATAGAGCCCAGCGGTCACGTGGGTGCCACGGCTGCCACCAAGTTGCCGAATACGGCTGTTACAATCGATGGTGGCCCACAGCGGATTTTCGTCATCGACATGGTGCGTGAGGCCGAGCGCGACGGCATCATTGGCAACGTCCGCTGCCGACTCGATAAACGCGCCAAAGGCGCTTACGGGCATGACGGCATCTACGGTCGTGATCACTGCCGGCGCACCGAGCAGCCTTTGAGTGAGGATCTGGAAGCTCGCGTAGGACGATGGCGTCGTGCGCACGATCAAGTCGATGTCGAAATCTCTCGCATGATCGCCCAACCATTGCCGGCAATCATTACTCGCGTCGTTGATGATGACGCTCAGTCGACGAATCCCAACAGCTCGAAAGCGATCAAGGGCTCGCTCGATGAGGGGGCGTCCGCCGACCGGCACCATGGGCTTGCTCACGCGATAGCCGTCGGCCCGCAAGCGCGTCCCCTGCCCTGCGGCGATGATGCCCCCGTGGACGATTGAGCAGTTTGACTTGTCGGTCATGTCAAGATTTTCGTGAGGTCACGCAGGTCTGTTACGGCGAGTTCAATAGGCGGTTCGGCCGCGGACTGAATCTCGGTGGCCGACATCCCTTCCGGCGCCATCCATATGAAGCGCATGCCGCTGCGTCGCGCGCCTTCGCGATCACGGCGCAACGAATCGCCCACGAACACTGTCGTCTCTGGCGTCGCGCCAAGGGGCTCGAGTGCTGCTCGAAAGATCGCGGGCTCGGGTTTCTCGGCCCCAACGCAGTGGCTATCCACTAGAACCGCAAAGAACGAACCTAATCCGGCACCGTGACACACCGCTTCCAGATTGCCGTAAAAATTCGAGACGATGCCGAGTTGATAACGTTTGCTCAATGCCTCCAGGACGGGCCGATTGTGTGCCAAGACATTCGATGCCTCCCACAGGAAACGCGATGCGACGCGCGCACCGCGGTCGCCGTCCCTTGGTCCGCTATCGGCACCGGCCTCGTCGGGACTGGCGCCGCGGCGCGCGAGCTCGGCCTCAAGATTGGCAACCAACGCAAACACTGTCCCGGAAAGGTCCGTTGCAGGCGCCAATCCTCCGACCAGGGAATCGTCGACGGCGAAGAAGGAGGACTCGAAAACATCGGTAGCCATGTCCAGTCCTTCAGCGCGATAGAGACCACAAAAGCGTTCCTTCCAAGCCACACCGTTGGCATCGAGCGTGCCACCAAAATCGAACAGCAGAGTTTCGATCGGCTTCTTCATCGGATGAGTTCGCACGTCGAGCGCGTTCAGACGTCTTTCGCTGAGAATCAGGGATCCCGACTGACGTTTCGCCGGACGTTCAGCCGGGATTGACCACGAGCTTTGGATCGCTTGCCGCTTCGGTCGGAAGTGGGAAATAACGCCCATCGATAAAGGCGTTGCAAGCTTCAAGCGCAATGCTGTCGCGGAGTTGCCGTGGTGGACTTTTCATATAGTAGGCCGATGGCGCCACCAACGGACCGGCTTGGCCGCGTTCCAACGCCAACTTCACGCAGCGAATCGCATCGATGACAACGCCGGCGCTGTTCGGTGAATCACTGACCGACAATCGCATCTCCAGCTCGATCGGCGCCCCTCCAAAGCCGCGGCCCTCGACACGGATGAAGCAGACCTTGTTGTCCTGCTGCCACGGCACGTAGTCAGACGGTCCGACATGGACATCCCGCGCGTCGAGCCGCGCGTCGAGCTGTGACTGAACGGATTCAGTCTTGGAGATTTTTTTCGACTTGAGCCGCCTCCGTTCCAGCATGTTGAGGAAATCGGTGTTGCCCCCGGTGTTGAGTTGATAGGTGCGATCGATGCTGATCCCTCGGTCGGAGAAAAGCCGGACCAAACCCCGGTGCACAATCGTCGCGCCGAGCTGGCTCTTGATGTCGTCTCCAACGATAGGGACCCCGGCGTCGTGAAATTGCCGCGCCCAGTAAGGATCCGAGGCAAGGAACACTGGAACACAGTTGACCATGGCAACTCGAGCGTCCAGGCAGGCCTGGGCGTAATGCTTGACCGCCTGCTCCGACCCGACCGGCAGATAGCACAGCAACATCTCGGCACCAGATGCCCGCATCGCGGCCGCGACGTCGGTCGGTTCAAGATCGACGGGGCGAAACGCGGCATCGTCTGGATAGTCGGCCATGTGCGCGGCCACGCCGTCGAGAATTGGACCGGCTTGAACGATGACGTTCGACACCGGTAAGGCGCTCTGAAAAATGCGGGTGCAGTTTGGCTTGGCGAAGATGGCCTCTTCGAGCGGCCGCCCGACTTTGCGTCGATCTACGTCAAACGCGGCAACAAACTCGATATCGCCGCAGCGATAGCCGCCAATGGAGCGGCGCATGACGCCCTCAAGCGCAGCACCTTGGCGACCGCGGTAGTATTCAACGCCCTGAACCAGGGCACTGGCACAATTTCCGACACCAGCAATCGCCACTTTAATGTTCTGTCGTTTAGACATTGTATCCTCGCCTTGTCCAGGTCACGATTGATCTCTCGGGCCTGGCGAATTTGCCCGCCCATTGTTGTCGAGCATGCCAATGGAGAGGGCTTGGTGGTGGATCGCGCGCTTTAGAATTTGTAGTTTACGCTGGCGCGGACGATATGATCCTTAAGGGTCGGTTGTGGCCGACGGTTGAGTCGGGGCCGGTAACACCTAGCCGAATCTTCGTTGGGTCCGTGCCCGTGCACCCACTCCGACATTCGCCTCTCCCAAAGAGCCCGCTCTACGAACGCCGGAATCGAATGACACGCCCGATTCATCTCGAGTGAGGCGGATTCGACGTTCCTGATGAGCATTCGGCGATTCTGTCTCAAGAACGTCAACTCCACGTCACACTCGGATCACAAAGTCCGACGTTTGAGATTCTTGCCATCGGGCACTTGCCGAGATTCTCGGAGTTCCTCCGATGTGCCGCCTTTGTTTTGCCGACTGTGCCCTCACAATCACAGAACGCCACTACTCTGATGCGGCCTCTGTTTTGCCGCGAAGCAGCTGGTCTGTTTCCATTCTCTGATTTTCCAGCGCTGACGCAGATGACCGCTGATTTCGCAGACAAGCTTAAGCCGCCGCCAATGCATTCCACCTAGGGGCAACACCCCACCCACTTCATCCGTCGCCCAATACATGTTCGCGACCTTTGAGCGCTAAGTCTTGCCGACGCGCGTGGCGTCATGGATGGAGTCGGTTCATGGACTGGGGCCTGCTCTTGGTCATCATCGCTTACTTAGTGTTGGTCGGCTTTCCTCTCGTCATGTGCAGCGTCGACGACAAGCAATATTTCGGGTGGCCTCACGCTGCCGACGAAGACGAGTCGTCAAAAACGATGCATCGCAGAGCCGGTACCGCGGGGGACGCCGAGGTAGCAAAGCTGCAGTGGCACGGCGACGCGAACGATCTGGCCGGGCCTGATGTCACTGTTCGTGCTGAGCAGCGCGACGACATCGGCGACGAATTGCCCGCGATCGGCGTGCGGAATCGGCTTGGCGAGATCGAGCAGTTCGTTCAACGCTTCATCAGCGAAAGCGAGCGGCATTCGAGTGAATCCGTCGCAAACAGCGCAAAACGTGCGATCTCGGCACTTGGTGCCAGAATCGGGCTCCGGTTTTCGCGTGGCATCTGACGGGCCGATGCCTCTCCCCAGAATCTGGCTCCAACTATAGGGGCCTTCTAGGTCACCGGTCCTTGCGCCGTGTCGAACCGGTCTCCGACACACCGAAACGGAAATTGAAAATCCGCAGCCAGAGGGAAGGTTGGAATTGCACAGTTTGAGTCGAGGCACATCCCGCCACGCCCAGCGCAGCGAACACCACCATGGCACGCATAGGGAACCCCCAAGCTCCGCGAGTGATGATGGGATAAATGATGCGCGCGCCTTGCAACTACCGGGTTTAACCCCCCTACATCATCAGCACGAAGTGTCGCATCCATTTGGCCTCGCGCGCGTGTACTCAGGCTGCAAGCGTAACGCTACGCGGTGGTCCCGACGTTCATGAACTATCCGCAGATGGTCGAGCTTCAAGCGCCGCCGCGATTAACCAACCGAACGAACAAGAATTGACGCGAGCGCGCTCGCTGCTTATCCCGCGCGCCAACGAATGGCGCAATGCTCCCCTTGGTGATGATCGCGATCGGTACGTCTTCCTGGTCCGTTGGCTGCTCGCGTCGTGACATCGGGGCGCGAACACGAAGGCACCGATATGCATGAGACCAAGGCGCTCGCTTTACAGCTCGCAAAACAGATGCCGCGCGGGACGTCGTGGCGCGCTGCGCGCCAAGCCGTCGACAACGCGACCGGCCACCGGCTCGACGGCCGCCAGCTCGACGACCTCACCAACTGGACGCACGCATGGCTTAACGCCCTGCATAATCCGATTTACGGACTACAGACGGTTTAACGGTTCCTCCCGGTCTTAGGTGTCACCACCGTGACCTTAACTTGCCGGCGTCCTCACCTGTTGCGCCGTTTTTTTTGAGCCTGACATCGGGGCGCCGGAGCGTGGGTGATGGCGCGCTACCTCCTCCCAGCGTGTCTCCCCACGCATCGGTCGCCCTGAAACGCAAAAAAAGCCCACCGGCCTGGAAACAGGCGCGGTGGGGTTTTGAGTTGGGCTTCTAGGTCCTCGTGCGCAAATGCCGTGAGGTCGCTTAGTTGTGTTCGGGCTTGATTCTCGGTGATCGAGTTTTGGCGCATAATCATGGCATGCGCATGCCGTGGAAGATCACAACGATAGTGGCGCTGGCCGCGCTGATCGTCGTCCTGTGCCTGGTGGCAGTCGACGTGCTCAGCGGCTTCCATGCGCCGCTCAGTGCGCCGGATGGTTATTGACGCCTACTTTGGGTCAACTCGCTCCTGCTCGGCCCACGAATATGGCAGGCGCTTCGCGAGGCCGCGCGACATCCGGCTCCTGCCATAGGGACCTCCAACGGCTACGCGAACCGGTCTCTGCGCCATGTCGAACCGGTCTCCGACGCACCGAAACGGAAATTGAAAATCCGCCCTGAATCTAGCCCCAATCTCTGACTCTGGGCGCCGGGCTGGCTTGACTAAAGCCCTCGTCTGCCGAACTCGCGTATGAGGGCCCCCTGGATGTTGGGATCGGGGTCCGAGCCCGCATAGCTGCCGCCTACGTATACGGCATTGGGGTCACTCGACGGATGATAAAAATTCGTCTGGGGCGAATATGTCTCGGGCGGATTTTGGTGACGACTTCGCGCCGTCGCCATCGTCGACGTTACAGCGATTGCGCTGACAAGCACTGACGGGAGTATCAAGCGAACCATGGCGGCCAACATACTCAGGTTAGCTCGGGAGTAAGCCTCTCGCGTGCTTGGCGAAAAGACTCGGAGAATACCGAGGATGGATAATTGGGCTGGCGCCGTTGCAGGCGTCTACTGTTCTTGCGAACATCCGGCTCCTGCCATAGGGACCTCCTTCTAGGTCACGCGAACCGTTCTCTGCGCCATGTCCAACAGCTCCCAATGCCTTGGCCGCAAGTTGGCGGAATCAGGTCAACGTTGTTGCGTCGGTGTTACGCGGCCGCGCTCTTCCTCTTCATCGACTCGGCAATCTCGTTTCCTGACCGCACAATCAGCGACTTCGGAAGCTCACGAAGAGATTTCCAGCCGTCGGCGTGGCAGTTGCGAATTATCTTCTTGCTGCCGACAGATGGAACCGGCGATTTGATCGATAACGCCGCTGTCCGACAATATCGCGCCTTCATCGGATATCCGCCCGTGGCTTTCTTTCCCGTGTCGCGTTCGTCGGAACTCGAGATCGGCCGCCGGGCAGGGCAAGCCGAACAGATATCCCTGCGCATGGGTGCAGCCCGCAGCGCGCACGAGCACCAGTTGATCCTCCGTTTCAACGCCCTCGGCGACGGTCCCGATCGACAAGCCATGGCCGAGCCTCGCCATGGCGGAGACGATCGCGGTGCTCTCGGCATTGTTCTCAAGCTCCCGCACGAAAGAACGATCGATCTTGATCTTGCCGAAAGGAAACAGGCGCAAATGCGTGAGCGAGGAATAACCGGTGCCGAAATCATCAAGCACGACGGAAATCCCCATAAGCTGCAACTGATGCAGCGTCTCGAGGTTCTCTTTGCTGCCGTGCAGAATGGCTGATTCCGTGACCTCGAGCTCGAGCCGCTCGGGCGGCAGACTGGATTCTCCGAGCACGCGGCTGAACAGGTCGATCGGGCTTGCGTTGCGCAGCTGCACCGGCGAGAGATTGACGCTGACCTTGACGTGCGCGGGCCAATCGATGGCATCGCTGCAGGCCTTGCGCAGAACCCACTCCCCGAGCGCGTTGATGAGACCGGACTCCTCCGCCAGCGCGATGAACTCGCCGGGGGCGATCATTCCGCGCTGGGGATGGCGCCAGCGCACCAGCGCCTCGACGCCCGTAATCTCGCCGCTCTCGATCTCGACGATGGGCTGGTAGTCGAGCGCGAACTCGTTGTTGGTCAGCGCATTGCGCAGGTCGACTTGCAGCGCGCGCCGTCTGCGCGCCTGGGTCCCCATCGCGTCCTCGAAGAAGCGGAAGGTGTTGCGGCCTTCGGATTTGGCCTTGTACAGCGCGAGGTCGGCGCTCTTCATCAATTGCTCGACGTCGGTGCCGTGCTGGGGCGCAAGCGCGATGCCGATGCTGGTCCCGACGTCGAGTTGCTGACCATCGATGTCGTAGGGCGCCGCCACCGCCTCGAGCAGCCTGTTGGCCGTGATCACCGCCGCTTCCCGCTGGTCGCCGCCCATCGTCGACAGCAACGC
>Ga0126369_10003574_pt1 | contig 11231 bp, 7 predicted proteins | sample PanSoiMetaPlot_1_FD_109646 | JGI IMG/M metagenome (GOLD analysis project Ga0126369, IMG submission 109646) | Tropical forest soil microbial communities from Panama - MetaG Plot_1 | ecosystem: Environmental > Terrestrial > Soil > Tropical forest > Bulk soil | place: Panama | collected 2016-02-17
CGGGTGCGGGTGCTCATGGTATTCGCTGGTCATATCCCGAGCTTGCCATGGCAGGCGCGGCGCGGACACCGGGTGGTGCCGCGTAGCTCAGGGATCCTGCTGGCCGGGGTTGGGCGCTGCCTCCGGTTCGGCCAGAATGGCGGCGAGATCGATTTCGCACGCTCGCGCGATGTCATCAACGACACTTAGCGGCGGGTCGCCGCGCAGCCAAACGGCGACCTGGCCCTCCGATACCCCCAGCCTCGCGGCTAGCTCTCCGGCGGAAACCCCGCTGTGCCGCAATATCTTGCCGATTACGGCGCCACCGGTCACCATCCGATCGTAATGTCAGGTCGGCGCGGCCTGACTGCGCGGGTCAGCCGAAAAACGGCTCAGCTTGATCCGAGCCTCCTCGGCCCATCCGTCAGCGATTCCCGTCGCCAGGTCAGCGCACAGCTGCCACGTCGTGACCGCCGCGCCGACATTCCCGGCGGCGGCGTAGCAGTCACCCAGCCGGGATAGCGCCTGGGCCTGGTTCACCTTGTCGCCGCTGGATCGGTACAGCGCCAGGGCCCGCCGATAGCAATCGACGGCAGCATCGTGGTCGCCAAGGCCCGACCTGGCGTAGCCCAGGCTCTCCCACGATTCGGCTTCCGCGTGGCGATTTCCCAGGTGACGATTCAGCCGCACTGCCGCCTCGCCGTGCATGATCGCCTCGCCGTAATGTCCGGCGAGGCCGTGATACAAGCAGATGAGGCTGCGTACTCGTGCGCTGCCCAGAGCATGACCAGCCGACTCGTACTCCCGGTGCGCTCTTTCCGCATAGGCCAGGGCCTCGTCGTACTTGCCCTCAATCTCCGATAGCCAGGATAGGTCGCTGTTACAGCGAGCCTGACCGGCGGGATCGGCGAGATCTTGGTACAGCCTCAGCGCCGCATCCAGGCGCACTCGTGCCTCCGCGTAACGGCCTAGGCGGGCCAGAGCCCCGCCTAGGCCGCGGGCCGCCCTGGCCTGGGCAGCCCGATCACCGCATCGGACCGCGGAGTCCACGGCTACCTGCCCGCTGGCTAGCCAGTCCTCCCAATGGCCTTGCAGATCGAGGAAAGCGGAGGTCGTCCACGGAATCTGCCAGGCTTGAGAATCGAACCCGGCCGCGGCGGCGGCGCGCACAGCTCTCAGCAGGACGCGGCGCTCGGCCCCGAGCCAGATCAGGGCCTGATCGGCGGTATCCAGCGGTTCTGGCGAAACGCCCGCCATGGGGGGCGGCAACGCGATTGGATCCCGTGCCGGGTACATGAGGAACGCGGCGGAGCGGCAGGTGTGCAGGTAGTGATCCAAGACGCGGCCTAGCGCTGAACGCCTGTCGCGATCTCTATCCGCCCTTTCGGCCTGGCGGGAGGCGAACTGGCGGACCAGGTCATGCAAGGCGAATCGGCCAGGCAATTGCTCGGCGAGCAGGCTAGCCCGGACCAGCTCCCGTAGCTGCTGGTCCGTCTCCCGGCAGTCTATGCCCGCCAGGCTCGCCGCCGCCGGCGCTGTGATATCGGGCCCCGGGTGAATGCCGATCAGGCGGAACATGCGCTGGGATCCCCGGGTGAGGTTCAGGTATGACCAGGACAGTGCCGTCCAGATGCTGGTGGACTGCTCGTCTGTGTCCAGGCACGAGAGCACGTCAGCACCCGTTAGCTGCTTGGCGACGGCCGCCAGCGGCAGCGCTGTGGCGCTTCCCGCCCGCGCCGCCAGTATCGCCAGGGCCAGGGGCAATCCGCCGCACAGGTCCACGAGCAAGGCGCACGCGTCGGGCTCGGACGCGACGCGCGAACTCCCGATCCGCTGGCAGAGCAGCTCCAGGCTCTCGGCGTCGGCCAGGACGTCGAGGCTGACCAGGTGCGCGCCCTCGCGGGCCGACAGGCCGGTGAGCTGAGTTCGGCTCGTCACGATCACGACGCTGCCGGCACTGCCCGGCAGCAGGGCCCGGACCTGGCCTGCATCGCGCACGTTGTCCAGCACGAGCAGGAGTGCTTTATCGGCGACCACGCTGCGGTACAGGCCGATCCGGGAATCAAGGTCGGCCGGGATCCGAGCCGCCGGGACTCCCATGCTCAGCAGCAGGTAGCGCACCGATTCCTCGGCAGACATCGGAGCGACGTCGGCCTCGAACCCGTGCATGTTCAGGAACAGTTGCCCATCCGGGAAGCTCGCCGCCGCCTGGTGCGCCCAGTGCACCGCCAGCGCGGTCTTGCCGATTCCCGGCATTCCACTGATGGCGATGACGCCGGCGGCCTTGCCGTTCTGCGCGACCTCCCCGATCCGCTGCTGCTCCGGAATCCGGCCCACGAAGTGCGGAAGGGCGATGGGCAATTGCCGTGGCACCAGCCCGAAGGGCGAGCCGGCCGGAAGATCGCCCCGCTCGGATCGGAACCCCGTGGTGGCGTCGCGGCAACGGCCGGAGTCGAGGAGGGCGTCTCTTGCGTGCTCGGGCAGCCCGAGCCCGTCGGCGAGCAATCGCAGCGACCGCTGGTACGGCCTGGCTGTGCGCCCTCGCTCGATGTCGCTGATGGCCCGCACGCTTAGGCCGCAACGGCCCGCTAGCTCCTCCTGGCTGATCCCCGCGGCGGTCCGGTAGCCGCGCAACATGTGGCCAACTTGGACTTCCGCATGGCTCAACCGAGCACACCCCGGACAGATCGACGACGCGAATGCAGACCTGCATTCTGTCACGGACCTTCACGGAGCTTGCCGCATTTGCTGACAGAGCGCCTGCCAGCGGAACGGCGACGGGCGCCCGCGTCGGCGGATCAGCCAGTCGCCGTCCCGAGCCCGAGCCCGCGCAGCTCAGCCTAGCGGGGTTACCGTCCTAGGTTGCTGGTGGACCAGGCGGGCCGTAACCGTAGCCCTTGTCGAATCCGGTGCTCACATTCGGAGCAATTCCCTCGCCGCTGCCGGTCTGGATCCAGTGGCAGCCGCCGTCGTAGTGACCCTGCTGCCAGTCGAAGGCGTAACCCCAGGCGCCCCAGGCCAGCCAGCCATGACCGGTCTCCGGGGTCCAACTGCCTGTCGTGGTCACACTCGACGTCTTGGAGATGGCGAAGCTTCCTCCGAAGGTGGCGGTGGCTGACGCGAGGATCGCCGAGAGCGAGAACGAGACACTTCCGGTCACGGTGCCGGTCACGATCGTTCCGTTGGTCACGGAGACGCTGAGCGTTACCTCGGCGGGACCGTTCGTGGTGTAGTTGCCGCCCTTAGGAATGAAGTAGTGCTGGCCATCCGAGGTGGTGTAGATGGTTCCCGTGGGGCAGCCCGCGGAAGCATCTGGAGCGGCTACCGCCACGAGTCCGGCGGCCGAGAGTACAGGAATCGCCACCGTCATCGCGAGGCGTCTGAGAATGGTCATAGGCTGCTGTCCTTTGCGCTCCCGGGATGCCTTCCCGGACCGGGAAGGCCGCTGCGGTCGTTGGTGCCGCCGCTCCCAGTGCAGATGCTCGCATCGGACATCCGCGTTTCCCATGAGGTCTATCCGGCAGAGTTACCGGCACTCTTGCCGGTCGCGCCAACCCCGGGGCAGGGTCTGCGCCGGGATGTGTCAGCCTTCGAGCAGTTCGCGGACGGCGCCGCGAAGCGGATCCATGCGGGCCCGGCCCGCGCGCCTGGCCTGGTCCAGCCGCCCGCCCAGGACCGGCTCGACGACCTGGAGGTAGGCCTTGATCTTCGGCTCGGTGCCGCTCGGCCTGATCACCACCCGCGCTCCGGGCAGCCAGTACCTGAGCACGTCGGCCGACGGCAGGTCGGCGGTGCCGCCGCTCAGGTCGTCGGCTGCGGTGACCGCCTGGTTGCCAAGCTCGGCCGGAGCGGCGACCCGAAGCCGCGACATGACGTGCACGGGCGCCGCGGACGGGACGGTGACCTGCTCGGTCAGGTGCACCCCGTGCGCGACTTCCAGGGCGTCATATGCCTCGAGCAGTGACTCACCGCCAGACCTGGCGCGGGCAGCCAGGCCGAGCATCGCCACCGCCGCGCTGATGCCGTCCTTGTCGCGCACAGTCGTGCCGATCGAGTAGCCGAGTGCCTCCTCGTAGCCGAAGACGAAGCGGGACTCGGGGCGCAGGTCCGCCGCCCGCGCGATCCACTTGAACCCGGTCAGCGTTTCGGCGTAGCTCGCTCCCGCCGCCGCGGCGATGCTGGCCAGCATCGTGGCCGACACGATGGTGCTGGCCACGAGCGGCACCCGGCCGTCCTCTACGTCTGCGGTTGGCTGGCCGAGCAGGTGGGCGCCGAGCAGTGCCCCGACCTGGTCACCGGTCAGCATCCGCCATCCGCCCGGTGCCTTCTCGTCCGGCACGGCCACGGCAAGCCGGTCTCCGTCGGGGTCATTGGCCAGCACCAGGTCGGCATCGATTCTTCTGGCCTGCGCCAGCGCCAGGTCGAGCGTTCCCGGCTCCTCCGGGTTGGGGAAAGCGACCGTCCGGAAGTCCGGGTCCGGCTCCATCTGGGCCTCGACCACGTCGGGCGGCGGGAATCCCGCCTGCTCGAACGCCCGGAGCGCGAGGCCGCCCGCCACTCCGTGCAGCGGTGTGTAGATGTAGCGCAGCCAGGCCGAACCACGTGGGGCGCGGTTGGTCCCGCAGATGGCGTCCAGGTACGCCGCGGCGACCTCGCTGCCGTGCCGGACGATCAGCGGGTCGCCCGGCGGCGCGATCCGGACAGCCGACAGCATGCCGACGGCCCGCGTCGCCGCCTCGATCTCCAGGTCGGCGGGCGGGACTATCTGCGCGCCGTCGCCCAGATAGAGCTTGTAGCCGTTGTCGCCAGGAGGGTTATGGCTCGCCGTGATCATGATGCCCGCTGCGGCGCCGAGGTGCCTGATGGCGAAGGCGAGCAACGGCGTCGGCAGGCGGGGCGGCAGCAGGTGCACTGCGATACCGGCACCGGCCAGGACGGCGGCTGCCTCACGGGCGAACTCTTCCGACCTGTGCCGTGCGTCGCAGCCGATCACGACGCCGGCCGCGGCCGCTCCGGGGTCCACGTACCCGAGCCAGCTAGCCAGCGCGGCCGTGGTCCCGCGGACCACGGCGCGGTTCATCCGGTTCGGCCCCGCCGCGACCGCGCCGCGAAGGCCGGCGGTGCCGAACTCGAGCCTGGCGCCGAATCTGTCCGCGAGCTCGGCTGCCGCTTGCACGGCGTCGTCGTCGGAGGTCGATCCCGCAGCCTGCCGCAGCAGCGCGGTCAACTCAGCCCGGTCATGCTCGTCGGGGTCGTCCACGATCCACGCCGTTACCTGGGCATGGAGGTCATCGGCGATCACGAAGCGACCCCGGGCAGGATCTGGCCGAGCAGCGTCCCGATGCTCTCTGCCGCGGCCTGGCCGGCGGCGATGACCTCGGCATGGTCGAGCCCGGCCGCTGACAATCCGGCCGCCGGGTTGGTGATCAGTGAGATGCCAAGCACCTCAAGGCCGAGGTGCCGGGCGGCGATGGCCTCGAGCGCGGTGGACATGCCGACCATGTCCGCGCCGGCCGCGCGCAGCATCCGGATCTCGGCGGGCGTCTCATAGTGCGGGCCCGGCAGGGCGGCATACACCCCCTCGACCAGGCTCGGATCGGCCCGCCTGGCCAGGTCGCGCAGCCGCGGCGAGTACAGCTGGCTGAGATCTACGAACCGCGAGCCGTAGCCGTCCGGCGGATTCGGGCCAGCCAGCGGCGACCGCCCGGTCAGGTTCAGGTGGTCGCTGAGCAGGACCGGCTGGCCGACGCGGTAGCTCTCGTTGATGCCGCCTGCCGCGTTGGTGAGCACGATCGCCCGGCACCCCGCCGCCGCCGCTGTTCTGACGCCGTGCACCACCGACTCGACCGGGTGTCCCTCGTACAGATGTGCCCGGCCGAGGAAGACCAGCACCCGGACCGGGCCGACCTGGACCGACCGGGCCATGGCCACGTGGCCGGCCACGGTGGGCTCGGGAAAGCCGCCGAGCTCTGGCAGTGCGACCTCCGCGGTGCGGGAGGACTCACTCGGCCGGTCGGTGCTCGTAGCCGCGGCGAGCGCGTCAGCGGCGGGTGCCCAGCCAGAGCCGAGAACCACGGCCACGTCGTGCCGATCCTGGCCGGTCAGCAGGGCAAGTGTGGCCGCGCTGGCTTGTGCGGCGGCGTACGGGTCGCTTGTCACAGGTCCATCACTCGCAGCACTGTAATCCGAGCCGCTCAGGCCTTGACGTACGGCTTGCCGTCGGCGGCGGGTGCGCGCACCCTGCCCACCAGACCAGCCACGGCGATGATCGTGGCCGCGTAGGGCAGCATGTTCAGGATTTGCGTCGGGATAGGCACGCTCAGCGTTTCGAGCTCGATCCCGAGCTGCCCGCTGAAGGAGAACAGCAACGCCGCGGCCACCGCGCCGAACGGCCGCCAGCGCCCGAAGATCATGGCGGCCAGGCCGATATAGCCGATGCCGTTGCTCATCCCCGGGCTAAAGGAGCCGGTCGAGCCGACGGTGAGCCAGGCGCCGCCGATGCCGGCGACCATGCCGCCGAGGATGACGTTCCGGTACCGGGTCCACAGCACCTTGATGCCGACCGTGTCGGCGGCCGTGGGATGCTCGCCGACGGCTCGTACCCGCAGTCCCCAGCGGGTGCGGAACAGCGCCACCTGGATCACGATCAGCAGGATGTAGGTGAAGTACAAGAACACCGTGGAGTCGAAGAAGGTCGGCCCGATGATCGGGATGTCACCAAGCACCGGGATCTTGTAGGGGGTGAAGAAGTTCCCGGTGTTCCAGATGTTCCCGTAGGGCGCCATCACCCGGTCATAGAGGTACGTTGTGAATCCCAGGGCCAGAACGTTGATCACGACGCCGATGATGATCTGGTCGCTCAGGTACTTAATTGCCATGACCGCGAGCAACGCCCCGACGAGGCCGCCGGTGAGTGATCCCCCAACGATGCCCATCCACAGGCCGAGCGTCGCGCCGACCACGCTCGACACCGCCGCGGCCGCGAATGCGCCGGTCAGCAACTGACCCTCGATCGCGATGTTGATGACACCGGACCGCTCGCACAAGATCCCGGAGAGGGCGCCGAGCACGATCGGGATCGAGTTAACGACCGTGTACTGGGTGAGGTCGAGCAGGTTCATGGAGACCGTATTGCCCGCGTCGGACCAGGCCAGCAACGCGACAAGGGTGGCAAGCAGTACGACCGCGATCGCGAGCCGCTTGGCCCAGCGGGGAAGGTCGATGACGACTCGTACGACGCCGATCGCGACGCACAGTACGCCAAGGGCCAGCGCCGTGGGCGCGCCAGGCACATGCACGCTGGGCACGTGAACGCTGGCCCCGGGCAATGACAGGTCGAAGGTGGCGTCGCCCGTGTGCCCGGTGAACACCAGCATGTTGATCAGGCCGAGCGCGATGTAGGTGCCGCCGGCGACATAACTCCGTACGTTGACGCTCGGCAGCCGGATCGCGGTGGTCAGCGCGGTCATCCGTTCCACCCCTTGGCCACGGCCTCCATGCCGGTGCCCGCAGCCCCGCGCAGCCGGTAGATGGCCTTGATCAGCGGCGGCGCGGCGACGAATAGCACGATCAGTCCCTCGAGCACGAGCACGATGTCGGTGGGGACCGAGGTGGACGCCGCCACGTTCGTGCCGCCCGCGTACAGCGCGCCGAACAGCAGCCCCGCGAGAACCACGCCCCCCGGCTTCGCCCGGCCGAGCAGCGCCACAGTGATGCCGTCGAATCCGTAGGTGCCCACCGTGCTTGCAACCAGCGGGGGCGGCGGCGAGCCGCCGGACAAGACGACAACTGCGGCTGCCAGGCCGGCCAGGGCACCCGCGATGAGCATGACGAGCACCCAGGAGCGCTCAACGGACATGCCCGCGCTGCGCGCGGCGCTTGGATTCGCGCCCACCGTGCGGAACCTGAAGCCGATCGTGCTGCGCGACAGCAGCCAGGCGACGCCCGCCGCGGCGGCGAGCGCGAGCGCGAAGCCCAGGCCGGCCTGCGGGGGCGGACCGCCCACGTGCGGCAGGATCGCATTCGAGGCGATGGTCGGCGCGATCGGATTCGTTTCCCGCGGCGCCTGGAGCAGGTTGTGGCTGCTCAGCAGGTACAGCAGCAGATTGGCCATGATGTAGTTGAGCATGATCGTGACGATCACCTCGTGCGCGCCGGTACGCGCCTTGAGTTCGCCGACGATGCCGCCCACTAGCGCGCCGCCGATGATGGCGCCGACGACGCAGACGAGGATGTGGATCCCCAGCGGCATGTTGACGTCGGCGGCGAGCCATGCGGCGACGATCGCGCCGCCGATGAACTGGCCGGCGGCGCCGATGTTGAACAGCCCGGCCCGGAAGGCGATCGCGACGGATAGCCCGGTGAGGATCAGCGGAGTGGCTTGGTACACGGTCAGCGACAGCGGGTAGAAGATCGCTGCGACCGAGCCTCCGTGGAAGGCGGCTGACACAGTGGAGGGGTTGAAGATCGCTCCCTCGAACAAGGCGGAGTAGGCCGCCGCCGCCGAGTTCCAGGTCGCCGAGAACGCCGCGCCAGGCGCGTAGCCGACGGAATCCCAGGCGCGTAGCACGACCGGGTCAGTGACCGCAACCAGCACGGCGCCGACCACGAGCGCAGTGAAAATGGACAGCGCGGTCACCACGGCGGGGCTGCCCTGCGTGATCGCGGTGATGATGGCCGAGCCGGTGCGATCCAAGTCGGCGAGCAGCCGTGGCCGCTCCGGTGCTGGGCCTGGCCCGGTCGGCTGCTCGGTGGCCGGAAGCTGTTCGCTCATGTGCTTGAATCCTCAGCTTGCGGGCCAGCGAGCGGGTGCTCGGACCGGCCTTCTTCCTGGGCGGCTGGCGTGGCGCCCCCTGCCATCATCAGGCCGAGCTCCTGCTCGGGCACATCCGGCGGGCAGAACCCGACGACCCGGCCCTCATACATGACCGCGATCCGGTCGGACAAGGCGTAGATCTCGTCGAGCTCGGAGGAGACGATGACCACCGCCGCGCCCCCGTCCCGCTGAGCGACGATCTGCTTGTGCACGAACTCGATCGATCCCACATCAAGGCCCCTGGTGGGCTGGCTGGCCAAGAGCAGCTTCACGTCCCTGCCCATCTCCCTGGCCACGATTACCTTCTGCTGGTTGCCCCCGGACAAGGTGCCAGCCGCGGTGGCGATCGAGGTCGTGCGCACGTCGTAGTCGGCGACCCTCGTGACCGCGGCCTTGCGGATTTCGTCCAGGTTCAGTGCCAGGCCGCGGGCGAAAGGCGGGCGGTCGTACACGTCCAGGACCAGGTTCTCGGCCACTGAGAAGTCGCTGACCAGGCCATCCTCCTGGCGGTCCTCGGGCACGTACCCGATCCCCGCCCGCAGCCGGTCCCATGTGCTTGCGTGCGACAGGTCACGTCCGTTTAGCTTGACCGACCCGGTCGACGGGCGCAGGCCCATCAGCGCCTCGCACAGCTCGGTCTGGCCGTTGCCCTGCACTCCCGCCACGCCGAGGATCTCCCCGGCCCGCACCTGGAACGAGACGTCGCGCACCGACTGCTCGCCGCGCTCGCCCTGCACGGACAGGGCGGAGACATCGAGCACGACGTCGGCGGGCTGCGCCGGAGTCTTGCTGACGCGGAGCTGCACGCTGCGGCCCACCATAAGCGCGGCAAGCTCCGAGCCGCTGCTCGACGGCGGGCGCTCGCCGACGACCTTGCCGCGCCTGATCACGGTGATCATGTCGGCGATCCGCTGGACCTCGTTGAGCTTGTGCGAGATGAAGACGATGGACCGGCCGCCCGTGCGCAACTCGCGCATGATCCGGAACAGGTCCTCGGTCTCGCTGGGGGTCAGCACAGCTGTCGGTTCGTCGAGTACGAGCACGCTGGCGTCTCGCATCAGTGCCTTGATGATCTCGACCCGCTGCTGCACCCCGACCGGCAGGTCCTCGACCAGGGCGTCGGGATCGACCCGCAGGCCAAACCGCTCGGAGAGCTCGCGCACGTCGCGGCGCGTACGGCCGCGGTCGATCAGCCCGAGCGGGCCGGTGCGCTCCAGGCCGAGCGTGACATTCTCGGCCACGGTGAAAACGGGCACCAGCATGAAGTGCTGGTGCACCATGCCCACCTTGGCGGCGATCGCGTCCCGCGGAGACTTGATGGTGACGGGCTTGTCATCGAGGAGAATCTCGCCCTCATCGGGCTGCACAAGCCCGTACAGCACGTTCATCAGGGTGGTCTTGCCCGCGCCATTCTCCCCGAGCAGGGCCCTGATCTCGCCGGGTTCGACGACCAGGTCAATACCGTCATTGGCGACGAGGTCACCGAAGCGCTTGGTAATGCCGCGTAGCTCGAGCTTCACCGGCCGCCCCTCCCTTGCGTGACCGCCCGGCGGCTCAGGTCAGCGGCCCGATCCGGGCCGCTGACCTGAGTTACGGTACTTCTTACCAATAGGCGCCGTTACACCGGGCTCTTGGTGGGTACCTTGAGCGTGCCGGCCTTGATCTTCGCCGCCAGCGCGTTGATCTCGGCCTGCAGGCTGGCCGGCACCTTGCTCGCGAAGTCGTGGAACGGGGCGAGCACCGCGCCACCGTTGGCCAGAGTCCCGACGTACAGGGTGGCGTGATGGCCAGCGGCCGCGCTGAGGACCGCGTCCCTGACCGAGGTTGCCAGCCCCTTCTCCACGCTGGTGATGAAGAACTGGCAGTACTGCGGAGCACTGATGCAGCCGTCGGTGTCCACCCAATACATGGAGACGTTCTTGCCGCTGGCGTCGGCGGTCTTGACAGCTGCGGCGCTGCCAAGGCCGGTGCCGCCCGCCACCGGGAAGATGATGTCCGCGTGGTGGTTAATGAACGTGTTGGCGATGCTCGCGCCCTGAGCCGGGGCGAGGAACGGGTTGGATGCCCCTGTGACGAAGACCCCGCTCTGCTTGTTGTAGTCCCAGCCCAGCACCTGCACGTGCGTGTGGTGGACCTTGTTGTAGTCCTGGACTCCTTGCCAGAAGCCGTCCTCGTAGATCGTGACGGTGCCGAACTTTGCGCCGCCATAGGTGGCGACCACGCCGGTCTTGGTCATGCCGGCCGCCAGGTAGCCGCCCAGGTAGGCGTCCTGGGAGGTGTCGAACACGAGCTGGTCGATGTTGGGCGCGATCGGCGGATGAGGCTTCGTCGACAGGCAGAACGAGGCGTACGAGCAGTCCACGATCGCGAATCTCTGCTGCGGACTAGCGAGCGCGGCGGACTGAGTCGCCGGGCCCATGAGGAAGCCGACGGTGAC